>ERZ1034973.56-NODE-56-length-67914-cov-42.271033_pt1 | contig 67914 bp, 52 predicted proteins | sample MGYA00520686_ERZ1034973 | MGnify/ENA primary metagenome ERZ1034973 (study PRJEB33766, sample SAMN09781775) | gut metagenome | biome: gut microbiome | host: Homo sapiens | place: Madagascar | study: EMG produced TPA metagenomics assembly of the PRJNA485056 data set...
AAGGGGGAAGCAAGACGTTACGTAGCTAACGATTTCCTTAACTTAATAGCCTTCCTCAATGGGGAAGACTTAGGCGGAGCGGCGCTCCGCGTCGATTTTTATAAAGGGCGATGCCCGAAGGTGGTAAGTAGTCACCAGCCACTCGAAACCACTCATCTCTGCTTTCAAGCTACGGGGTTCAACGGGTTCAGAAGGTGCTAAGGGTTCAGGTGGCGGCTTCGCCGCATTTTAGATGACGGTATTCCCGTATCGTCAGCCTTCCCCTCGAGGGGAAGGTGCCCCGAAGGGGCGGATAGGGCACTGGCGGTATGAAAGAGAGTGGGGGAAAAGCGTCTCAAGTGCGCTGCTAACGAAAGCACCCTATCCACCGCTGACGCGGTCCCCCCTTCCCCGATGGGGAAGGCTTAGGCGGAGCGACGCTCCGCGTTGATTTTTATAAAGGGCGATGCCCGAAAGTGGTAAGCAGTCACCAGCTACTCGAAACCACTCATCCCTGCTTTCAAGCTATGGGGTTTAACGGGTTCAGAAGGTTCAAAGGGCTCAAAGGGTTCCCGTGGCGGCTTCGCCGCATTTTAGATGACGGTATTCCCGTATCGTCAGCCTTCCCCTCGAGGGGAAGGTGCCCCGAAGGGGCGGATAGGGCACAGGCGGTATGAAAGAGAGTGGGGAAATGCGTCTCAAGTCGACGATTTACGAAAGCACCCTATCCACCGCTGACGCGGTCCCCCTTCCCCAATGGGGAAGGCTAAGAGGTGCGACGCTTCGCGTCAACTTTTATAAAGGGCGATGCCCGAAAGTGGTAAGTAGTCACCAGCCACTCAAAACCACTCATCCCTGCTTTCAAACTACGGGGTTCAGCGGGTTCAGAAGGTTCAAAGGGTTCAGGTGGCGGCTTCGCTGCATTTTAGATGAGGGTATTCCCGTATCGTCAGCCTTCCCCTCGAGGGGAAGGTGCCCCGAAGGGGCGGATAGGGCACAGGCGGTATGAAAGAGAGTGGGGGAAAAGCGTCTCAAGTGCGCTGCTAACGAAAGCACCCTATCCACCGCTGACGCGGTCCCCCTTCCCCAAGGGGGAAGGCTAAGAGGTGCGGCGCTTTGCGCCGATTTTTGTAAACGGCGATGCCCGAAGGTGGTAAGTAGTCACCAGCCACTCGAAACCACTCATCCCTGCTTTCAAACTACGGGGTTCAGCGGGTTCAGAAGGTTCAAAGGGTTCAGGTGGCAGCTTCGCCGCCCTTTAGATGACGGTATTCCCGTATCGCAGCCTTCCCCTCGAGGGGAAGGTGCCCCGTAGGGGCGGATAGGGTACAGGCGGTATGAAAGACAGATGATGCAGATGGAAAAACGTTTTTGCACAAATCACTGCTAACGAGAGCACCCTATCCACCGCTGACGCGATCCCCCTTCCCCAAGGGGGAAGGCTTAGGCGGAGCGACGCTTCGCGTCGATTTTTATAAAGGGCGATGCCCGAAAGTGGTGGGGATAGCGATACGGGGGAAACGCATTTTCAACATACGGGGGAGCCAACCCCGTCTCGCTTCGCTCGACAGCCCCTTCCAGAGGAAGGGGCGAGAATGTGGGGCGTTTTGAGTGTATCTATCCCTCCTTCCTTTGGAAGGAGGTGCCCGCAGGGCGGAGGTTGGGGGCGCAGAGCGGAGTGACAGATGATGCAGATGGAAAAACGTTTTTGCACAAATCACGGTTAACGAGAGTACCCTATCCACCGCTGACGCGGTCCCCCGTCAATTCCACGTAAAATTTGCCGATTGCCATTGATTCTCATTGACAGGGGAAGATTTTCTGACTATATTTAGTAAGGATAGCCCACAGCAGACCGTGGGCAGCAAGGATCGGTCACCGGATGCTTCCGGAGAGAGGGGGGGTCGCCATGATACAGGCATACAAACACAATGAAAATCATGTTCTGTCCGCCGTTCCGCTGGAACAGCTGGAAAAAGGGTCCTGGATCAATGCCGCGGCACCGACATTGGAAGAGCTGGTCAGGATCAATGAACTGACGGGCATTCCCGTTGATTCCCTCCAGACCGCCCTCGATAGAGAAGAACGTTCTCATGTCGAGCTTGAAGACGACTATATCTTCGTCGTCGTGAATACCCCGGTCGTCCTTGAGACGGATGCGTATGATGCACTGCCGCTTGGCATCTTCATCACGCGCCAGTACTTCATCACGGTCTGTCTGGAGCCGAATACAGTCATTCAGAAATTCCTGAATAACTCATTCACCTCTTTCCAGACGTACAAGAAGACGCGCTTCCTTTTCCAGATCCTTTCGCAAGCCTCCTCTTCCTTCCTGTATTTCCTGCAGCAGATCTACAAGCAGACCGATGTCATCGAGACACAGGTCAGAAAGTCCTTGCAGAACAAGGAGCTCTTCCGTATGCTCGAGCTGCAGAAATCTCTGACGTACTTCAACTTCGCCCTGCATGCGAATGAAAACGTGATGGAGCGTCTGATGCGGCTTCGAAACAGTCCGCTGCACTCGCTCCTCAAAATGTACGAAGAGGATGAGGACCTGCTGGAAGATGTCATCATCGAAAATAAGCAGGCGCTCGAAATGGCGGAGATCTATACCAACATTCTGATGAGCATGATGGACTCTTTCTCCTCCATCATCTCGAACCGTCTTTCGCAGATCATGAAATTCCTGACGTCTGTCACCATTATCCTGGCGATCCCGACCTTGATCTACAGCCTCTGGGGCATCAATGTCCCTGTCCCCTTCGAGGAGTCGCCCTTCGGCTTTGTCGGCGTCATCCTGATCGGTATCCTTTTGACCCTTGTCGTCACCTTCATTCTGTGGCGCAAGGATATGCTCTGAATCTGACATACACGAAACCCCCGGAGTGAGCGCTTCGAGGGTTTTTCTTGCGTGAAAATGGTATAATCGGGTAGTACACTGGTGACTGGTAGACATTAGACTCCCGTATCTTCATTTTGAGCGAAGCGAGAAATCTTTGTCATCCGCAGTCAGGCGGTCGATGGCAGGAGACCCCAAACGGGAAGCCTGCCAGCAAGAGACCTTCAGGCATCGTTACTATTTATACTGCGGCGAAGCCGCCACCACAACCCTGAACCCTGAACCCTGAACCCTGAACTCATATTTATAAAGGACTCTTATGCCAAACTATCAACTTCTTGTCAATGCCGACGATTTTGGCCGGCATGTTCTTATCGATCAGGCCGTCAAGCGCTGCGTGGAGGACGGCTGTCTGCGCTCTGCGACGCTCATGCCGGGCGGCAAGGCCTTTGATGATGCCGTCGAGGTGGCCAGATGTCACCCCGAGCTGGGCGTTGGCATCCATCTGACGCTCGTGAACGGATTTCCTGTATGCGAAGCGAAGGATATTCCCTCGCTCGTGACCAAAGAGGGTGTCTTTCTGGATAACCACGTCGAATTTGTGAAGCATTTTCTCAAGGGGCAGATCGCCATGGAGGATGTACGGCGTGAACTCATGGCGCAGGCTGCGAAAATGGAAAGGACCGGTCTTCCCTTGACGCATGTCGACAGTCACCAGCACATGCACATGCTGCCGGGGGTGATCGATATCTCGCTCGATGTCGCCGCGTCGCTGCATCTTGACGCCGTGCGTATCTCCCGGACGCCGCTCTTCACGGCCTTTGCCGGTATGGGGCAACTCATCGGCCGCCTCGGGCTTTTCACGCTGTCGGAGCTCTCCCTCTGGAAGGCGAAGCGCCGTCATTTCCGCGTGCCGGATCATTTCGAGGGCATCGTGGCAGGCGAAGCGGTGCATGAAGGGCATTTCCTGCATATCCTGAAGGAGCTGCGCCCCGGCACGACGGAGGTCATGATGCATCCTGGCACGGATAATGAAAAGCTCATTCCCGCCTGCGACTGGGAGCATGACTTCGAAGCGGAGATGCAGGCGATCGTCTCGCCGAAGGTGAGACGGATGATCGCAGATAAAGCCGTGAAGGTCGTGAATTACAGGGATCTGAAATAGTTGGTGACTGGTAGCTAGTGGCTAGGGATTAGGGACTCTCTCGTATCGTCATTTCGAGCGCCAGCGAGATCGTTTTTCTTTATACCGTTTTCCCATCGGAGGGAACCATTGAATACTCGGATCAAAGGCATCCTGCAGTGCGCGCTGGGCGCGCTTTGCTGGGGGGCGAGCGGGATCGCGGGGCAGTACCTGCTCGTGAACCGCGACATCTCCCCGGAGTGGCTGACCTTCTGCCGGCTGCTGTCGGCCGGTGTGCTGCTCCTTTTTATTTTTTCATTGACGGGACAAACGGGCATCTGGTCGATCTGGCAAAATAAAAAAGACCGGATCCGGATCCTGGTCTTTGGTATGCTGGGAATGATCTGGACGCAGTACGGATATTTTGCGGCCATCAAGTACAGCAATGCGCCGACGGCAACGGTCCTGGAGTATCTGATGCCGATCCTCATCATCTTCTGGTACTGCCTTTCGGAGCGGCGGCTGCCGCATCTGGTGGAAATTTTCTGCACGGTCTTTGCCTTTGTGGGGACCGTGCTTATCGCGACACATGGAAATTTTGGCAGTCTCGCGCTGTCTGAAAAGGCGCTCTTCTGGGGACTTCTGGCCGCTGTGGCATGCGCGCTCTATACGGTAGAGCCGGTCGGCATGATCAAAAGGTACGGCGCGCCCATCGTCGTGGGCTGGGGCATGGTCATCGCAGGGCTTTCCTTCCTGCCCTTCATGGGACTATTCCCCTTCACTGGTGCAGTGGATCTTTCCGTCGGTCTGGCCTTCCTTTTCGTGGTCATCGTGGGGACGATCTGTTCCTTCGTCCTCTATCTCGGAAGCACGAAGTATATTTCTCCGGCAGACGCCAGCATCATCGCAGCCCTGGAGCCGCTCTCATCCATCCTTCTCGCCTTTGCCGTCTTCGGGCAGGACTTCGGATCCTTTGAGCTTCTCGGGATGGCACTCATCATCGCTGCCGTCGGCGTGGTCAGTGTGCATCAGTGACTTGCATGCTGCTTTCGGGTATCGCCACTATGTATACTGCGCCGCTCGGGTGCTTTCATAAATCGCCTGCTTGAGACGCTCCTTCCCACTCTCTTTCATACCGCCAGTGCCCTATCCGCCCCTGCGGGGCACCTTCCCCTCGAGGGGAAGGCTGCGATACGAGAATACCATCTTCTAAAAAAGGCGGCGAAGCCGCCACCTCACCCTTGAACCTTGAACCTTGAACCTTGAACCTTGAACCCTGAACCCAATGAAAGCAAAGTAAAAAGGAGCTGTGAAGAAATGAATCCTCATTTCTTCACAGCTCCTTTTTCTTTTGGAAACACTTATTACAGCATAGCCTTCCATTCTTCGGGGTAATCGCCGCGGTATTCGACGACTTCCTCGAGCGGCTTTCTGGGCATCGGCTTGACTTCCTTGTCGGTGTAGCCGAAAGCGATGGCAGCGACCATCTCCCCTTCTTCGCCGAGCCATTCCTTCAGCTCATCGTAAGCGAAGAAGACATTGCAGGTCCAAAGACTGCCGATGTCATGCGCCGTCGCTTCGAGGCACATGTTCTGGATCGCTGCGCTGATGGACTGGATGTCAGCGAGCTCCATCATGTACTGGTCGCTGGGGTAGGACTTGCGGTAGTCATTGCCCTTGGTATTGATGACAAAGACGATGACCGGCGCCTGTTCGAGCACGCGCGCGGTGTAGATGGCAGACGGGATGAATTTTTCATAGCCCTTGCTGAAAATGGCCGTCTCGTCGCCCTTGCGGTTTCTCATGATGCCTTCCTTCAGGCGTTTGACCATGGCTTTGCGTTCCTGTCCGCGGATGACGATGAATTTCCACGGCTGGGCATTCTTTTCGGATGGCGCCCAAAGTCCGGCAGTCAGGATCTCATCCAGATCTTCCTGCGGGATCGGCTTCTGCAGGAAATGGCGGATGCTTCTTCTTTTGACGATTTCTTCTATCACTCTGTGGTTCTCCTCTATCTATGATAAAACAACATAGAATTTATTATATGTAATTCGCAGAAAGAAATCAAGAAGAAAGTAGACCGGAAGTCGAGAAAGGGGGTATCAGGTTGAGCGGGTTCAGGGTTCAAGGTTCGGGGCTCTCGTGGCGGCTTTGCCGCAGTATAAATAATGGCGATGCCAGAAAGTGGGATTCAAGTCCCCAGTCATCAGTCACTGATACTGCCCGATCGCCTGCTGCATTTTTTCAGCGCTGTCCATGAGGTGATCGGCTTTGTCTATGAGCGCATCCATGCGGGGGTCTTTGTGTTCGGTGACGGTCGCGCCGCTGGCAAGGACGCCGGCAGACAGATCTCCGCCCGAGATCTTGACATAGATGTCACCGATGAGTCCGGAAGTTGTGATGGAGAATGCCGCATCCTTGGGGATCGCCGCTTTCCGATCGATCTCAAGGTGAAGGACGGCCCTGCCCTCTTCGATGGAGATGGATCTCAGCCGCCCGACCTTGACGCCGGCGTGGAGCACAGGCGCTCCCGGCGTGATGCCCTGTGCATCATCAAAGACAGCATAGACGGGAAAGGTGGTCGGGAAGAGGCGCTCCATCGGATGCAGAAGGAGGGCAGCGATGCCGATCGCAAGGAAGAGGAGAAGGGCGGTCATGCCGATCTTGGTTTCTTTGGTCATGATGGAAATCCTTTTTGGCGAAATAGTCAGGCTGGTGAGGGTGAGACCTTGGGGCGTGCCGTCCCTTGATTACGTTTGAAAGCCTCGATTGAATGAGAAATTAGAAATGAGAAATGCGAAATGGTGGTGCGGCGCATAAAAACAGGGAAGCGCCGCGGAGGTTTGAAACTAGCGGTTTTCTCGTATCGCAAACCTAATCCCTAGCTACCAGTCACTAGTCACTCCTGATCCCTAATCCCTAGCCACTTATCACTAAAGGTTCAACGGGTGCTATAGGTTCAGCGGGTTCAATGGGTTCAGGTGGCGGCTTCGCCGCGTACATATGGGGCGATGCCCGAAAGTCTCTTGGGGAGCGGGTTTCCCGTTTGGGTTTCCTGTCATCGACTACCTGAACGCGAATGAAAAAGATTTCTCGCTGGCGCTCGAAATGACGATACGAGAGAGTCCCTAGTCCCTAATCCCTAGTCCCTAATCCCTAGCCACTAGTCCCCAGTCACAAGTCACTAGTCACTGCTATCCCATTCTCCTCATTATACCCTCTTTCTCCTTCTTATGCTAAAATAAGAGGAAATGGCAAAAGGATTAGCTCGTGGGAGTTATCCTCCCTTGCCCCTGAATGAAAGCTCTGCTCGGATCAGGGATGAGAAATCAGGAATGAAGGCAGCAGCTTCGCCGCAAATATATATTTTGCAGCGAAGCTGCTACCACAACCCTGAACCCATCAACCTGAACCCTGAACCCAATCTCTGCTTTCCAACTTTTGCCATTTGGTATAATCGTTTCGGCCCGGGACAGTGTCTGTTCACGGGTCAGGTGAATTCTATATCGCCAGAGATATAGAAAGCGCAGCATAGAAATTGAATGAGACATAAGAAATGCGAGAGGAAGGAGCGGCGCAAAGGAATGGATAAAGCGTCGTTTTTGTGAAAACGGGCAAGTGACCGGGTGTCTCAGCCGCTCCTCATTCGCAGGCTCTCAGCCTTCTATGCGGCCAACGAAAGAAGGATGCATATGGCAAACATGTACATGAATGATTCGTATTCAGCGGTCCGTCAGGCGGATGGCAAGGTGCTTGGGCGGGTGCGCAATATGGTGAAGAGTGCGACGCCGCAGGCGGGGGTGAAGGATTTCCGTTTCTTCGTGGATCCTGTCTCGCCGCTGCCGAGAGGTTTCGAGGATGGAGAGAAATTCGGCTTCACAGGCTTCATGAGCCGTATCGGATTCGGATACAATTCATTTGCCGATGAGGAGTCGGCGCTGGCAAATCTGGAGTCCGTTTTCGGGGATTGCTTCGTGTCGTTTACACCGTCACTCCGCAATAACAGGTACTTTGTGCTGGATGATATGGTGAAGGAGCAGGGGACGCCCTTCATGGAGGAGGACCGGAATTATTATCCGGTGCCGGCTTTCGGCACGGAGGAGGCGCCGGTCTTTGATGGGGATATCAATAAGTTCTGTCATCATCTGCTGACGGATCGGCCGTTGCCGGGGCTGTCGAAGCGTTACTGGAATAATGATGTGTCGCCTCGTCTCATTGTGGCGGCGACGCGCAATTATGAGAATAAGATCGGGCCGTGGGTGGTCTTTGCGCCGCTGTATGATGAGGCCTTCGATTCCCGCGTGATCGGGGAGGGCGGAGCGTATTTCCGCGTGAAGAACCGCGGCCAGCTGGGGTATGCGGTGGTGGACGGACAGAATTCGGAGCTGTCCTCGCACATCCTTCGCTGCGCAGAGAGCCCGCTCTGGTTCGTACCGGAGGTATTTCTGGCGGATCTTAGGCTGAATCTGAAGCCGGTGCCGCGGGATGCAGACCTCTTGAAGGACTGCGGGGTCGCGGTGAATCCCTTCGCGGATGAGGCGGAGGAGGAAGAGCCTGTCCATGAGGCGCGTGAGCAGATGACGCAGAGGGCGCTCGATGATCTGGTGCAGAGCCTTGGCATCGGTGCTTCGGGCGAAGAGGCGTATGCACCGAGAAGAAACCGGCGAGATCCCCGTCTGTCCCACGAGGCAGAGGCTGCGGAAAAGGCGCCTGTCTCTGCGGAGATCCATCAGGAGCCGGCAGCGCCGGCGAAAGAGCTGCCGAAGCCGTTCACGGAGGGAGATCTCCTCGCCCGCCTGAAGGAGGCGGCGGAAAATGACGGGCTCCTCTATGCAGAGAAGGATCTGTTCCATTTCCATATCTCCATGAAGTCGTCCCGCTTGGTCATCCTCGCAGGGAAAAGCGGGATCGGCAAGTCTGGGCTGGTGCGTCTCTACGGGCGTGCGCTGGGGCTTCCCGAGTCGCAGGTGCGTTTCCTGCCGGTCCGTCCGTCATGGATGGATGACGGGGATGTCCTGGGCTATGTGGATATGAAAAATATGGTGTACCGCAGTGCAGATACAGGGCTCGCCGAGCTTCTGATCGATGCGGCGGCGCATCCGGAGAAGCAGTACATCGTCTGCTTCGATGAGATGAATCTGGCACGTGTGGAGCATTATTTCGCACAGTTCATTTCCGTGCTGGAGAAAGAGGATCATCCGATGATCCGTCTGTACAATCCATCGCTCGCCCCGCGCCTCTACAACAGTGAGAAGTATCCGCCGGAGATCCCGGTGGGGAGGAATGTGCTCTTTACGGGGACGGTGAATGTGGATGAGTCCACCTGCCATTTCTCGGATAAGATCCTCGATCGTGCGAATGTGATCACGCTCAGCCAGTGCCATTTCCGTGACCTGCTGAAGCTTTCGCCGCAAGAGAGAAAGGTGTACAAGGAGATCACGGCCGGGGAGTATGATGATTTCCGCGTGAAGGAGGGCATGGGCCTCAATGATAAGGAGCTCGAGCTGCTGGATGCGCTGAATGATGCCTTCACGAAGAGCGGTATGCCGTATGGCATCGGCTTCCGCGTGGCGCAGCAGATGGGACGCTATCTGGAGAATATTCCCGAGGAGGCGGGGATCAGCCGTGGAGAAGGGCTCGATGCCCAGCTCGTGCAGCGCGTCTTCACGAAGCTTCGCGGCTCTGCCGATCAGCTGTCGGGGCTGCTCACTCTTTCGGATAAGAATACGGCGGAGGGGCTGCTGCCGGCTATCCTTGTACGCTTCAAGGCGCTCTCGGATTTTCAGGGATCACAGGCCGTGCTGAAACGGAAAGCCGGGGAACTGAAGCTCTATGACTACACCATGTAAGCTGCCATTCAGCGTGGCACTCGGCAAGCGGGAGGCGATGCGCTCCTTCACCCGCTTTACCACGCACCCGGAGGAGCTCAAGGAGGCGCCGCCTGCGTGGCGCTTCACGGAAAATCAGGATCTCTACCTGCGCTTTGAGGCGCCGATGGATTTCCGCTTCACCATGGACGGGCTCGACATCGTGACGCTTCCCGGCGAGGACCGCTATGACGGAGAGACCTGGGTGCGCCCGCGGCGCGCTTGGGATACGCTCCTCTTCAAGGGAGAGGATTTTCCCTTAGTCCCCGGGTACTATGTCCTGACCGTCACCGGGCGCGGCGAGACGTGGTACAGCCTTCTGGAGATCACGCCCCGCTACATGGGCAAGCAGAGCTGGCAGGATATGGGCGAGGAGCTCTTGGAGGAGATCAAGCATTTGTCCTTCGATTTCATGAAAAAGAGCATCCACATGTCGCGTACGCTGGATATCAATCCCGACCTCCTGCTGCGCTTCTATACCATCAGCGACAATTCCCGCATGGTGCTTCATGTGCTCGGCGAGCTTGCCCGCACGGCGAATGGCCGCCTCGTGCGCCGGAAGAAGCCGGCCCGCACCGCCGGCGTCTCTCCGGCGGCATCGCACATCCCGCCCCAGTCCCTGCGCCCTTCGGCAGGGCAGCATCTGCTCTATACGGAGATCACCTACGACGTCGCGGAGAACCGTTTCGCCAAAGCCATCCTGCTTCGCCTCGCGAAGAATCTGCGGGATTTCGTCAGTGAGGTCGATGGCTTCATCGCGCGCCTCGATGCCAGATGTCAGGCGCTCCTGCCTTACACGCAGAATCAGGAGTACAGAAGAGGCGAGGCGGCGCTCGTCAAATTCCGCGACTATCGGAAACAGGCGCTCGCCATCCTTCGAGACATCGAGCGCGTTACCCGCGCGGCATGGTTCGAAGAAGCCGGCAGCCGGATGCCGCCCCTCATCCCGATGACCGTTCTCTGTGATCCGCGCTACTCGCTCCTCTACCACCTCCATCGGCATCTGGAGACGCCTGCCGACAGCTACTCTGTCGCTGATTTCTACCAGTTCCAGTGGAAACGGACGGATAAGCTCTACGAGCTATGGGGATTTCTCCAATTCATCAAAGCGCTCTCCTCGCTGGGCTGGGAGATGGAGGAGGGCATGTCCGTCATCAGGGAGGACGGTCGCTACCGTCTCTCCTCGTTGGAGTCCGGTGCCGTCATCAGCATGAAGAAGGGCGAGGAGGAGATCCGCCTCACCTACGATGGCATCATCCCCGCTGCGTCTGCCGATACAGACCGCATGACTGCGCCGCTTTATACCAATAATGCCCACCGCCAGCCCGATCTTCGCATGGACTGCTATAGAGGGGAGATGTACTGCGGCTCTCTGGTCGTCGACTTCAAGTACCGCGACATGCTCTTCCTCTGGAATGATGAAAACCGCGGCGAGGGCCTGCGCCGCCAGTTCAACGGCTACCGCGATATGAATACAAAATTCTACCGGGACATGGATGAGGCCAGCTCCCTCCGCGACAGCCGGCCTGTCAAGGAGGTCTGGGCAGTCTTTCCAAGGGAGGTCCCCGGCAGCAGCGATGAGGACTACAGCCTGAGATTCATCCCCCTCTCGCCGGGCAGCGAAAGCCGCCTCCCCCAGCTTCTGGAGGACTATCTGAGATCATTGGGGCTGGGCGGCGACTAGTGGCTGGTGACTGCTTACTACCTTCGGGCATCGCCGTTTACAAAAATCGGCGCAAAGCGCCGCACCTCTTAGCCTTCCCCCTTGGGGAAGGGGGACCGCGTCAGCGGTGGATAGGGTGCTTTCGTTAGCAGCGCACTTGAGACGCTTTTCCCCCACTCTCTTTCATACCGCCAGTGCCCTATCCGCCCCTTCGGGGCACCTTCCCCTCGAGGGGAAGGCTGCCGATACGGGAATACCGTCATCTAAAATGCGGCGAAGCCGCCACCATAACCTTTGAACCCTGAACCCTGAACCCTGAACCTTGAACCTTTTTTCCTTAGGAGCATCTATGACCATTTACGGACCCCATAAAGCCTCTCTCAAAGCTGTCATGGACGGCTTTGCGCGGGGCATCCGCGCCTACAGCGAGGCAGAAAAAGAGAAGACGGGAGAGATGCTTTACGAGCATCTCTCGTATCGCCTGAAAGCAGAAGAAAGCATGAAGGAGAAGCTCACGCGGAAAGGATTTCCCCTCACTGCTGAATCTGCCTTCTATGCTGTGAAGGACGCCATCGGATTTCGCATGGTGTGCCGTTTCGTGGATGACATTTATGAAAACGTCTCCCGCTTGAAGGCTCTTCCCGGCGTCGTTGTCGTAAAGGAAAAGGACTATATCAAAAACGTCAAGCCCAATGGCTACCGCAGCTACCATATGATCCTGGATGTCACCGCTCCCTATGAGGATGCGAGGGGCAGAGATCCGGGGCATTTCTTCATCGAGATCCAGCTGCGCACCATTGCGATGGACTCCTGGGCGGCGCTCGAGCATGAAATGAAGTACAAGCACGAGGTGAAAAATGCCGCGCTCATCAGTCGCGAGCTCAAGCGCTGCGCCGATGAGCTCGCTTCCTGTGACTTGTCGATGCAGACGATCCGGAATCTGATAAGGAAGACGTGACTGGTAGCTGGTGGCTGGTGACTAGTCCCTGGTCCCTAGTCACTAGTCACCAGTCCCTAGTCACTTCTATCCCCTAATCCCCACCCTCTTATATTTTCTACTGAGGTCAAACCTATGAAGATCCTGCTTGCTGAAGATGAAAAAGCATTATCTGATGCCGAAGTCGCGGTGCTCCGTCATTTCGGCTATGAGGTCGATGCGGCTTACGACGGGCTCTCTGCCTGGCAGATGGCGGAGTGCGAAGCGTATGACTGCATCGTCCTTGATATTATGATGCCGAAAATGGATGGCATCGAAGTCCTTGCCAAGCTCCGCGAGAGCGGCAGCACGGTGCCGATCATCATGCTCACTGCGAAGACCGAGGTCGATGATCGCATCGCAGGTCTTGATGCGGGGGCAGATGATTACCTGACGAAGCCCTTCGCAATGGGCGAATTTCTGGCGCGCATCCGCTCGATGACACGCCGCGCGAATGCCTTCACCCCTGCCGTCCTTTCGGCAGGCGGCGTCACGCTCAATGTCGAAGAGCAGGAGCTCTCGGCGGAGAGCGCGATCCGTCTCGGCAGCAAGGAGACGAAGCTCATGAAGTATTTCATGATGAATGCCGGCAAAGCACTCACACAGGAGGAGATCCTGCGCTACGTGTGGAGCGATGAGCCTGACGTACCGGCAGATATCGTGTGGATGTATATTTCCTTCCTGAAAGAAAAGCTCGCCGCCGTTCGAGGACAGGCAGTGATCGAAGGGGAGAAGGAAGGCCCTTTCGTGCTGGCTGTGGCTGGGGACTAGGGACTGGTGACTAAGGATGGGGACTAGTGGCTGGTAGCTAGGGATTAGGAGTCTCGAGTGACTGGGTGACTAAGAGACTAGGAGACTAAGAGACTAAGAGACATTAGATTCCCGTATCGTCATCCCGAGCGCAGCCGAGGGATCTTTCTTGGGAAACACTGATTAAATCGTTGTCAGATTTTACTCTTGAATTTTTATGCATAGCGAGGAATAACCTGACGCGAATAGCGAGCTATTTAAGGAAGGCTATGACGAAGCTATGTATAAAAATTCTTGTAGAATCTGACTCTGCGATTTAATCAGCGTTTCCCTTGCACTGCGGTCAGTATCACATAGACATTGACAGGGAAACGACGCCTTGGCGCTGCGTATTTCTGCTTTCACACATGCATCGTTTATCGGCCTGCAAGAAAGATTTCTCGCTTACGCTCGAAATGACGATACGGGAAAAGGATACTCTCAAAAGTTTGAAAGCAGGGATGAGTAGCTGGGGATGAGTAGCTAGGGATTAGGTTTGCGATATGAGAAAACCACTAGGGAAACACTGATTAAATCTGACTCTACGATTTAATCAGCGTTTCCCTAGCTTCAAACCTCCGCGGCGCTTCCCTGTTTTTATGCGCCGCACCACCATTTCGCATTTCTCATTTCTAATTTCTCATTCAATTGAGGATTTCAAACGTAATCAAAGGGCGCCCCGCCCTACGGGCTAACCCGGAACCCTTTTTGTTATCCAATGTGCCAAGGAATCTCATTTATGGATATGATCAAGAAACTGCACCGACAATTCATACTTCTGGCTACGCTGGCGGTGTTCATCATCATAGCGGTCGCGCTCTCTGTCATCAATGGGATGATGTACCTCATTGTGCGGGGGGACATTCATGATGTGCTTGAGACCATCGCAGACAATGGCGGCGTCATCACCACGCGGCGCATAAGCGGGGACGGCTGGCTCCCGGACGGCAGCTGGGTCGAGGATACGCCGGAATTCACGTACCAGACCCGTTATTTTTCCGTACTGCTGGACAGTGATGGCACGGCCAAGGTGACGAATATCAATCACATCGCTGCCTTTTCGGCGGAAAGTGCGGTAGAGGCAGCGGTGGCTGCAGTGAAGACCGGGGAGAGCGAAGGCTATTTCCAAAAGCAGAAGGGGACCTATGCATACCATGTGAGCCGTACCACGGATGGCGATCTGCTGGTCGTCATTCTGGACTGCACGCGCGATCTCTCGGCGGTGAAGGCCTTCCTGAAATATTCTTCTCTCTTCGGGCTGCTCTGCCTTCTGCTTTTCGTTGGTATCGTGACGGTGCTTTCGGGGATCGCGATCCGCCCCTTCGTCAGAAATATGGAGAACCAGAAGCGATTCATTACGAATGCCAGCCATGAGCTGAAGACGCCGATCGCGATCATTTCCGCGAATGCGGAAGCGATGGAGCTGATCAACGGCAAGAACGAGTGGACGGGCAATATCATTGCGCAGGTGAAGCGCCTCTCGCTCCTCATCAATGACCTTGTACTGCTCTCCAAGATCGGGGAGACGTCGGCCAAGGATCTGACGCTTGTCGATACGGATCTTTCGGAGGCGGTGAAGAGCAGCGCGGGCAGCTTCCGCCAGATGATCGAGGATGCGGGAAAGACGCTCTCTGTGGAAGTAGAGAGCGGCATCCATGCGAAGGTCGAGCCGCGGCTCTTCTCGGAGATCGTGAGCATCCTTCTGGACAATGCGGTCAAGTACTGTGATGAGAAGGGGACGATCACCGCCCGCCTTGAGAAACATAAAAAGGGCGTGATCCTCTCTGTCTCCAATCCGTATCAGGAGGGAGCGTCAGAGGACTATGAGCGCTTCTTTGAGCGATTCTACCGCGGAGACACCTCGCACAACAGCAAAAGGTCCGGCTATGGCATCGGGCTTGCCATGGCGCGCGACATGGCAAGGCTCATGAAGGGAAGCCTCGATGTGTCATACAAGGATGGGGTCATCACGTTTAGCCTGAGCCTCGCTTGAATGAGAAATGAGGAATGAAGGTGGCGGCTTCGCCGAGATCGATGAAGAGGTCGCAGCTGTTCTGGCATTCGTTATCTCGAGTGCGACGTTTCTCGCCGCTCAGGATGACGAAACGGGGCGATGCCCGAAAGTCGTATGTAAGGCACTGATCACTCGAGGCTCCCAATCCTTAATCCCTACTTTCAAACTTTTGGGAATACCCTTTTCCCGTATCGTCATTTCGAGCATAAGCGAGAAATCTTTCTTGCAGGCCGATAAACGATGCATGTGTGAAAGCAGAAATACGCAGCACCAAGGCGTCGTTTCCCTGTCAATGCCTATGTGATACTGACCGCAGTGCAAGAAAGATCCCTCGGCTGCGCTCGGGATGACGATACGGGAATCTGATGTCTCTTGGACTTCTGATCTCTTAGTCACCAGTCAATCAAAAAAGGGCTGTAAAGAAATGAGGATTCATTTCTTCACGGCCCTTTTTTTATTTTTTCAGTGCTTCGACATCCGCGATGGCTTTTCTCAAAAGCTCTGCGGTGACAGGATAGGGGACCTTGTTGAGGTCCGGCTTTGTGAGTGCATTGGCGATGAGCTCTTCCGGATCGGTGAGGCCGATGTCGGAAAGAGAATGCGGGAGGTGCGTGCGTTCGCAGAAGGCGTAGAGCTTGTCTCTTTCTTCGAGCTGTCCGTCCAGGGTGAGGAGGACGAGGGTGCCATAGCAGACGACCGCGCCGTGGAGGTGCGCTCCTTCATGGGCTACGCCGGTGTGAGAATTGTAGAGGGCGTGTGCGACGCTGGAGTTGTAGTCTTCCGGTTCCAGGTTCGAAATGATGCCGGTGGAGCAGATGATATTCTGGGCTACGTATTCAAGGGCTTCGCTGGCTGTCTTTTCATCGGCGGATCGCAGCGCGGCTTCGCCGTATTCGAGAAGGCCCTGCGAGCAGGTGCCGGCCAGCGTGACGCCGAGATTTCTGCCATAGGGGAGGACATCGCCTCTGGCGGAGAATTCGACCTCGTACTGCTTGGAGAGCGCGTCGCCGATGCCGGCCCAGAGGTATTCTCTAGGTGCGTTGGCGATGACGCCGGTATGGATGAAGGTGTGGTAGGACGGACGATCGACGTAGTAGACCTGACGGAAGGTGTGGTCTTCGTAGTAATACGCGCCGACACCGGTGACGGGAGCGCAGTTCGAGGCGAGGGTCGGGAAGGTGAAATAGGGCTTGCCTGCTTCAGCAGCTGCTTTCTTCGCCGTGTCGATGGCGCGGCCGCCGCCCATGGCAAAGACCATGTCCGCTTTCTGAAAGGCTTCATTTTCTTTTAGCGCTTCGGCGTTTTCGAATGTCGCATCGCCGCCGTAGTAGAGGGAGTCGAGGATCTCCATCTTGCCCTCCAGCGCTTTGCGGAGGAGCGGCTCAGCAGCGGCTCTGGACTTGTGCCCGCCGATGAGGACGGCGGTTTTGCCGAAGTGATGGCAGACATCGTAGACGCTGTCATAGGCGTCGGTACCGATGGTATAGCTGGGGAGGAACTGATTTGTCATAGGGGTGACCTTCTTTCATCAATGATACATGAAAATGGATGCTTCTATTGTAGTGAAATCACAGCGGCAGAGCCATGAAGATCCCTTGGGGGCCTGCTCATTGTGTGTTTCGCTGGTGTGAGAAAGGAGAGAGGGAAAAGAGAGCTTCGCCCTGTCTCTCAATTGGCGGCGAGCTTGGTGACGGCGACGGTCTCTTCTTCCGCCTCACCTCCGAATCTCGGGTTCAGGTAGTTGACGCAGGCCCAGGCGAGGACAGCACCGGAGATGGTGAACCAGGCGGAGAAGATCGCGCCCGGTACGACGGCTGCCGGCATGGAAGCGAAGTGGACCTTGGCAAGACCGGTGGCGAGGCCGGAATTCTGCATGCCGACTTCGACGGAGAGGGTGACGGCTTTCTTCCACGAGAGGCCGCAGAGCTTGGCTACGACGAGACCTAAGACATAGCCGAGCGTATTGAAGAGGACGACGACCGCAAGGATGACGCCGAGGTTAGCCATGATGGCTTTGTGGGAGGCGCCGACGACGCCGGCGATGATAAGGCAGATGGTGACAGAGGAGACCGCGGGGGTGTAGTCTGTCGCGACAGCGGCTGCTTTCGGGAGGAAGTATTTCAGCGCAAGGCCGAGGCATACGGGGAGGATGACGATCTGCAGGATGGAGAGGAACATGCCGACCGGATCGAAGGCGATCTCCTTACCGATGAGGAAGAAGGTCAGCGCCGGGGTGAGGACCGGGGAAAGCAGGGTGGAGACGGAGGTCATGGTGACGGAGTAGGCGAGGTCGCCCTTGCTCATGTAGGTGATGACGTTGCTCGTCGTGCCGCCGGGGCAGGCGCCGAGGAGGACGAGGCCGGCGGTGAGGCCCGGCTCAAGGGCAAAGAGCGTGCCAAGGGCGAAGGCGAGGAATGGCATGATGGTGTACTGCGCGAGCGCGCCGAGGAAGATGTCGCGCGGACGGCGGAAGATGACGAGGAAGTCCTTGAGGTCAAGCGTGGTGCCCATGCCGAACATGATGACGCCGAGCAGTACGGAGAGGACGGAGACGCCCTGGACCTTGCCTAAGATCCAGAGCCAGCTCGTCGGGGTGACAAGACCGAGGACAAGAAAGACGATGGCCATGACGCCGAAATATTTCGCAAGCATTTGACAACATTTTTTCATGGTAGAGCTCCTTGGGGAAAATGAATACAGGGTTCAGATCGAATGAGGATGGGGGCTGTGCCGCCGGTCTTCGGAGGCATAGCCTTTCAGGCAGAATGTTCAATATCACTTTCCATAATAATCCCTTCTTTCTGTAAAATTCGCGGTAGAGCAGGGATTGGAAATAAAAAAATCCGTCCCTCGACTGAGGGACGGATACTGGTTCCGCGTTACCACCCTGATTCCTGAAGGATATGACTATCCCAGGCGCTCTACAACGTACAAACATACGCGTTTCCTGTAACGTGGAAATGACGTCGGCGCTTAATAGGTTTCAGCACCGCACCTCAGGGATGATTTTCATATGTCCTGTCCTGCCGGATCGCACCATACTCCGGCTCTCTGAGAAGATCTTGGAAATACTACTCTTTCCCTTCAAAGGGTTTTCTTCGTGTGAAGATGAGTTGATTATACAGGACGGGATATGCAGCTGTCAAGCGTTTGCAAAATACGGAAAATGGGACGTTCTCATGGGTAAGGATGAGATTTTTAGATAATTGGTGGCTAGTGACTGGTGACTAGTGACTAGCTACTAGTCCCTAGTCACCAGTCACTCATCCCAAGCTACTCATCTCTGCTTTCAAACTGTTTCTCTTGTAGTATAATAGAAAAAACTTTTTTCAAAGGAGATACATTCATGGACGCCATATGGCAAGGCCTTTCCGGCATTTTTGAAGTGGTCCTCATAGCGGGGCTGGGCTTTTTTCTGGCGAAGAAGGGATGGTTTTGGGAGAATGCGGCGAAGGATCTGACGAAGCTCACGATGACTGTCGCGCTGCCGCCGCTCATGATCCACTCGCTGTATGCCAATTTCACGCATGATGCACTGCTGGAAGCGGCGCCGGATCTGGTGCTGCCCTTTGTTTCTATCTTTGCCTCCTACCTCGCGGGGCATGTGCTCGCCTGCCTGCTTCACATCTCCAAGGGCCGCCGCGGCATTTTTATCTGTACCTGCTGCATCGCGAATGCCATCTTCATCGGCGTGCCGGTGAATGTGGCGCTCTTCGGTGAGGCGAGCGTGCCGTCGTGCATGCTTTACTATCTGGCGAATACGACGATGTTTTGGGCGCTGGGGGCGTACCTCATCATACGGGATGCCGGCGGGGAACACCGTTTCACGCTGAAAGAGATGCTCTTGAAGCTCCGCACTCCGCCGCTCATGGGATTCGCAGCGGGCGTCATCCTGCTCCTTGCGAATGTCCCCATCCCGCACTTTGCGATGGCAGCGATGAAGTATGTGGGCGGCATGGCGACGCCGATGGCGCTCATGGTCATCGGTATCCAGATGAGCCGGATCCCGTTTTCCTCCATCCATTTCGATAAGGATCTGGTGGGGGCGATGGCAGGCCGTTTCCTTCTGGCACCGCTCTGCCTCCTCCTGCTTCTCCCCGTCATTCCTGTTTCCGAGATGTCATCCAAGGTCTTTCTCATGCAGGCGGGGATGCCGGCGATGACGAATATGACGATCCTCGCGACCGCAGTCGGGGCGGATGCGGAGTACTCGACGACGGTCAACTGCGTCTCGCTTGTCCTCGGTGTATTCTTTGTGCCGTTTTATATGTATATGCTCTCGTGAGGGGGGCTGCGCCAATTAGAAATTAGAAATTAGAAATGAGAAATGAGAAATTAGAAATGGTGGTGGCAGCTTCGCTGCATTTTAGATGATGGTATTCCCGTATCGTCAGCCTTCCCCTCGAGGGGAAGGTGCCCCGAAGGGGCGGATAGGGCACAGGCGGCATGAAAGAGAGTGGGAAGGAGCGTCTCAAGTCGACGATTTACGAAAGCACCCGAGCGCCGCTCCGCGGTCCCCCTTCCCCGATGGGGAAGGCTAAAAGGTGCGATGCTTCGCGTCGGTTTTTTATAAAGGGCGATGCCCGAAAGTGGTATTTAAGTCACTAGTCCTCAGTCCCTAGCTACTCATCCCTGCTTTGAAACGTCAGGGGTTGTGGTGGCGGCTACGCCGCATTTTAGATGACGATACGAGGGAACCTGCTATCAAGAGCCCTTCGGGCATCGCCCTATTTATACTCCGCGGCGCTGCTGATTTTTATGCGCCGCACTACCATTTCTCATTTTTCATTCAAGCGAGGGTTTCAAACGTAATCAAAAGGCGACCCGCCCCACGGGCTAACCTCGAACCCTATATTTTTCCCAAGGAGCCTTCTATGAGATCTAGTGAATGGTCGATTTCCTTTCTCCGTCAGCTCTTCTCGCTGACGAGCCGCTACTGGAGATCCGAAGAAAAGAAGAGTGCCTATGCCTATCTTTTGGGCATCGTGACCCTTACGATCGCAGCGGTCTACATGACCCTGCTCTTGAACGACTGGTTCAATGAATTTTACAGCGCGCTGCAGAATTACGATGCGGATGCGGTCTATCACGGGCTCATCCGCTTTACCGGGCTCGCCTTTGCACACATCGCTTTTGCGGTCTATGCGTACTACCTGCAGCAGCAGCTCGCGCTCCGGTGGCGGCGCTGGCTGACGGAGGAATACCTTGCCCGATGGACGGAGCGGGAGATGTACTACCGCATGGACATGTTCTCCAAGGAAGCGGATAATCCGGATCAGCGTATCTCCGAGGACATCAATCTTTTCACGGCGCGTACGCTTTCCTTCATGGCGGGACTCCTGAAGGCCATCACCACCATCGTCTGTTTCATTTTCGTCCTGTGGCAGCTCTCAGAGCCGCTGCCCTTCACCGTGGGCGGCGAGACGTACCATATCTACGGCTATCTCGTGTGGGCAGCACTCATCTACTCCCTCATCGGCACATGGATCACGCACCGGGTCGGGCATCGGCTCGTGGGGCTGAATTTCGTGCAGCAGAAGCTGGAAGCAGACTTCCGCTATGCCATGGTGCGCCTTCGGGAGACGGCGGAAAGCGTCGCCTTCTATGACGGTGCGGCGCGCGAGCGGGGGATCCTTTCTACCCGTTTTGGGAAGCTCATCGAGAATACAATCTACATCATCAAGAAGCAGAAGCAGCTTTCCTGGCTCACCAATTCCTATGGGCAGATCGCGATCATTTTCCCCTTCGTCGTCGCGGCGCCCCGCTATCTTTCGAAGCATATTTCCTTAGGCGGCCTCATGCAGGTGGCGAACTGCTTCGGCAAGGTGCAGGAGTCGATGTCCTACTTCGTCGACGTGTACAGCTCGCTGGCGGAGTGGCAGTCCTGCGTGGACAGGCTCATTAGCTTCGATGCACACATGGCGGCTATCCGAAAAGAGTCGGAGCGTGCGGGAGAGGCAAAGCGGCGAGAGGGGAAGGAGCTCCGTCTCTCGGATGTGGAGATCGCTGTCCCCGGAGGACGGGTGCTCTGCCGTCATCTGGATGCGGTCATTCATGCGGGGGAAAAGGTCATCATCAAGGGGCCCTCCGGCTCTGGGAAATCGACGCTCCTTCGTGTGCTCGCCGGTTTTTGGCCCTATGCGAAGGGCGAGATGATCCTGCCTCCCAAAAAGGAGACCATGTTCATCCCGCAGAAGCCCTACATGCCGATGGGAACGCTCGCCGAAGCCGCTTCGTATCCGGATATCGGGCTTTCGCGGAAGGAGTGGGAAGCGCTCTTTGTGTTCTCCGGACTGTCCCACCTGATCCCGCTGCTGGACAGCGAAGGCGACTGGAGCCATATCCTCTCTCTGGGGGAGCAGCAGAAGCTCGCTTTTGCGCGCGTTTTCGCGAAGCGTCCCCGCTGGGTCTTCCTCGATGAAGCGACATCCGCGATGGACGAGGAGACCGAGAGCCGCCTCTACGGGCATCTCGCCGCCCTCCCCGGCATCACCGTCGTCAGCGTGGGTCATCGCTCCACGCTGGACAAGTGGCATGGGAGGGTGTGGCCGCTTAAGGCAGAGAAGCACTGAGCGTCGGGGCGGCAGGCAGGATGGCTATTGTAAACCGAGCGTTATTGTTAATCTTGACAAACGCTGGTCAACCTCTTTACACTATGATATATGTGCCGAAGCGAAGGCCTCGGCTTTTTTTCTGGTCAGATAGTCAACTTGAAGAAGTAGGAATGTTTACAAATAGCGAGGGCCAGTCGAATTCTTTCTCAAAGGAGTGACACCATTGTTGTACAGTGTAAAGATGCGTTCGAGCCTGGGCGGCTCACATGGCGTGGGGGGACGTCATATTTCCGGAGCCGAAAGGATCGTACCCGAGGATGGACTCGAGGAGCAGGTGATCGCCATGCTGCGCCGGGCGAGGACGCATGAGCGCGGGCGAGCCGATTTCATTCAGGTGAAGGTGGAGGAGATCAAAGAGAAGGACATCATGACCTGCCCCCTGATACCGGTGTACCAGATGGATACCAGAACGAAGAGCGAGGGGCGCAAGGCTGCGAAGAAGGAGCTTCTCCGTATCGGCGTCAGCAAGGCCGCGGTAGAAAGCGCCTTCCGTGAGCTGGAGTCTTTGACTGACAGCATGCGCGGAGCGATCGTGATGGATGCGGTGACGGGCGGGCGTCTCGATGACCGCGCCGAGCGAGGTGTGCGCTGCAGCAACATGGACTGCGAGGATACGGCGCTCTATGAAGCACGCATGGCAGACAAAGGGCTCGGCGGAGATCATCCGCGCGAAGCCCTCGTCCTCGCCTCGAAGGTGGCCTATGGCCCCGGCACGGTCGCCGAGCTCTGCTGGTCTGATGATCCGGACTATGTGACAGGCTATGTGGGCTCCAAAAAATTCGGCTATGGACGTATTACTGTCATGAAGGATATGGGTGATCCCGTAGGCGGCCGCGTCTTCTTCGTCGAGCACGGCAGCGATGTGGCACGGTATGACGACTATATGCAGAATCAGGTGGTGCTTGTGAGGATGGGAGAGTAGGGAGCGGTGTCTAAGAGACTAAGAGACTGGGAGACATCAGACTTGCGTATCGTCATTTCGAGCGTAAGCGAGAAATCTTCCTTGCAGACCGATAAACGAAGGATGTGTGAAAGTAGAAATACGTAGCACCAAGGCGTCGTTTCCGTACAGTGCCTATGTGATACTGACGCAGTGCAAGAAAGACCTCGGCTGCGCTCGGTATGACGACGGCGCGAAGCGCTATCAAAATTTCGCGGCGTTTCCATATGATTATGCGCCGTACCACCATTTCGCATTCCTAATTTCTAATTTCTCATTCAAGAGCGACTTTCATCCACGATCAAAGGGCAGACGCCCCACGGGCGGGCGCTGCCCCCATTTTCCTAAGCGAGGTATACCCATGAAACTGCAAGACATTCCATCAGCACTGTCCGCCATTGCGGACGAGGGCCGTTTCCGGAGGGTCGAAGACCTGCGAATGGTGACGGCATCCCGCGGAATAAGGCGGGACGGGAAGGAATACATCGTATTCAACTCCAATGACTATCTGGGCATGACCCATGAAGGTGAAGTCATGGCTGCCGCGCGGCGCGCGGTGATCTATGGCACCGGCTCGGGCGGTGCGCGGCTGACTTCGGGGGCTGTTTTCGAGCTGTCCGAGCTGGAGAAGGCGCTCGCAGCCTTCAAGCATGCAGAAGATGCGGTGATCTTCAATACAGGCTATATGACGAACCTCGGCGTCCTTTATGCGCTCGCCGGCAAGGGCGACGTGATCTTTTCCGATGCGCTGAATCATGCGAGCATCGTGGATGGCTGCCGGATCTCAAAAGCAAGGGTCGTCATCTATGCGCACTCCGATATGGAGGATCTGGCCCGACTTCTGGCCGATACGCCCTGCGAAGGCCAGCGCTTCATCGTGACCGATGGCGTTTTTTCCATGGACGGCGACATCTGCCCGCTGCCTTCCCTTCTTTCTTTGAAAAAGAAATACGAGGCCTGCCTCATCGTCGATGATGCACACGGCGTGGGCGTCATCGGCGACACCGGACGCGGCACGGCAGAGTACTATCACGAGAGCGGCATCGACATCCAGGTGGGGACGCTCTCCAAGTCGCTCGGCGCCGAGGGCGGCTACGCGGCGGCTTCGAAGGAGATCACGGACTATCTCAGAAATGTCTCCCGCCCCTTCATCTTCTCCACCTCGATCTCTGCCATGACAGGAGCGAGTGCGCTGGCGGCGCTCCGGCTGCTGGAAGAAAATCCTTCCCTCTATATGGGGCGGCTCCGCTTCAATACCGCTTACATGAAGGCGAAGCTCTCAGAGGCCGGCATTCCCGTCCTTCCGGGGGATACCTCCATCCTTCCGATCATCATCGGTGATGAGAAGCAGACGCTCGCTTATGCCAAGACCTGCCGCGAAGACGGCATCCTTCTCTCTGCCATCCGTCCGCCGACGGTACCTGCCGGTACGAGCCGCATCCGCCTGACCGTCACTGCCGCGCACACGAAGGATGAACTCGACCGCGCAGCGGAAGTGATGAAGAGGCATTGGAGGTAGAAAGGGTTCAGGGTGGGGCTACGCCAATTAGAAATGAGAAATTAGAAATGCGAAATGAAGGTGGCGGCTTCGCCGTAAGTATATATGGGGCGATGCCCGAAGGCTTTATGAGCGGATGCTGTTCTCGTATCGCCAGCCTTCCCCGTTAGGGGAAGGTGCCCCGAAGGGGCGGATAGGGCAGACATGGTATGAAAAAAGAATGACCGAAGGAGCCCTAGTCACCAGTCACTCATCCCTGTTTTCAAACTTAAACCTTGAAACTGCTATCCCCGTCCACCCATTTTCACAAAGGAGACAAACATGCAAAATGAAAAGGCCATCTGTGCCACCAGTGAAAGAAAACTCATCATCGACTGCTGCGAGACGGCGCTCCTCGCAGTCCTGATCGCCGTATCCGGCACCTTCCGCATCCCGGGCATCGTGCCGGGGACGGAGTTCCAGCTCTCTGCGCCGATCGCCGTCGCGATCTGCGGCGTCTTCGGCTTCAAGAAATATATCACGGCGGGGATCCTCGCTTCGCTCATCGGCCTCTCGCTCGGAACGGCGACGCTCCTCAATGTGGCGATCCAGATGTCCTTCCGTTTGGGCGTCGGTGCGATTTGGCTTCTGATCGGGTCTGGCAAACTCTTCTACATCATCTCCGGCCCCATCGGCACAGCGCTCGCGCGCGTGGTGATGTACTTCCTCCTTGGAAAAGGCCTCACCTTGATGCTCATCGCCGCAGCGCCCGGTATGGCTTTCACCGCTGCGACCGCATGGATCTTTGCGAAGGTATTCAAGCGCTGCCGGATCAGCGGGTGAATGAGAGCAGAGATCAGTGACTGGTGATTAGCAGCTAGTGACTAGGGATCAAGGAAACGCTGATTCAATCGAACAACGATTGAATCAGTGTTTCCTTAAGTCAACTTCCGAATCAAGTAAGGTACGGCGCATCAGATGAGGAAGCGCCGCGGAGTTTTGATACCGCTTCGCGCCGTCGTCATTTCGAGCGTAGCCGAGAAATCTCTATTGCAGAGTACTCATTGCCTGATGTGAGGCAGCACCAAGACATCGTTTCCCCTTAGTGCATACACGCTGATTTCCGCAGTGCAGTAGAGATCCCTCGGCTGCGCTCGGGATGACGAGGCCGGAGAATCCCAGTCCTCCGTCCCTAGTCACTATATTCCCCTCATAAATTTCCTTGACAAGCCCGTTCTTATAGGGTATTCTTTTGGTCGTAGAGAATGGGCGGAGCAGTATCCCTGTGAGCTGTATCCGAAAAAGCCCTGACGCCGCACAACAATGATCGCTTGGATTGTCACTGACCGAGACGAATGCACAAGAGCTGCATCCTTTTGGGATGCCTTTTTTATGGCTATATGCAAAGAGCCGCATTCCTTTTGGAGTGCGGCTTTTCTTTAGTGAGGAGTTAAGAGTGAGGAGTGATGGAAGGGGCGCAGCCTATTTATAAAGCGCCCCAATACCCCACCCTCTTTTATACTCCTCACTCCTCACTTAGACTATTTTTATGAAAATCAGTGACACTTTCCGGAAAGGATTTCCCTCATCTATGTCTTACCTTGAAAGCGCTGCACCGGTGAAGAGCCAGGCAGCAGCCAGCGGACTCAAAACGAGCTGCCTCACCTTCTGTGAAGCGGCGATGATGATCGTCGGATCCACCATCGGATCCGGTGTCTTAGGACTTGCGTATGCTTCGCGGAGGGCGGGCTGGCCGGTGCTCGTCATCTGGCTTGCCGTGGCGGCTTTGATCTCTGCGGTTTCCATGCTCTATGTCGCGGAGGCTTCGCTTAGGACGCGCCTGCCCCTGCAGCTCTCGGGGCTTGCCGAGAAATATATCGGCAAAGCCGGCTCCTGGCTTCTCTTCTTCGCCGTGGGGGCTACGAGCTTCTGCAGCCTCATCGCCTATACGAATGGCTGCGGGAAGATCCTTTCAGACCTTCTGGGGATCTCCTTCGAGGCGGGGAGCCTGCTCTTCATCCTACCCGCAGTCGGCGTCATCTGGTTCGGCCTCAAGGCGACGGGCGTTGCGGAGAAATTCATCAGCAGCGGCATGATCGCGATGCTCCTCGTGCTGGCCGGCGCCTCCTTCCTCTCTTCACGTGTGCCGGTGGGGGATATCCTCTACACGGACTGGACGTATGCGATGCCGATCTTCAATATCACGGTCTTCTGCTATGCGGTGCAGTACATGGTGCCGGAAGTCGCGCGCGGCTTTTCGCACCAGCCGGGGAAGCTGGTACCCTCGATCCTCGCCGGCTTTGCGATCTCCTTCGTGATCCTTGCGATCGTCCCGCTCTCCGTCTTCCTGATGCTGCCGCTTTCGGAAATCACGGAGGTCGCGTCGCTCTCTTGGGGGCGGGCGCTCTCACATCCGATCTTCTACCTGCTGGTGAATGTATTCGCCTTCTGTGCGATGCTGACATCCTTCTGGGTCATTTCAGAAAGCTTTCTGACGAATATGGTCGACCAGTTCAAGCTGAAGGATGAATTCCACGTCCCGACCCGGATCGCGATGCTCGCCTTCATCGTCCTCCCGCCATTCCTGCTTGCCTTCTTCGGTGCCGTGAGCTTCGTGAATGCCATCTTCTTTGCAGGAACGTTCGGCGGCATCATCATGTCCATCCTTCCCGTCTTCATGCTGCGGGGAGCCAGAAGGTCGGGAGATATGGATCCCGTCTGGACCTGCGGCCGGATCGCAGACCGTCCGATCCAGATCCTCCTCATCGTCATTTTCTCCGCGGCCGGTCTTTACGCACTGGCCAGCATGGCCGGGATGCTTCCGGCGGGATGGTGAGCCGATCAGACATGAGAAAAAAGGGGCTGTGAAGAAATGAATCCTCATTTCTTCACAGCCCCTTTTTATTTTGCTTTCATTTGGTTCAGGGTTCAGGGTTGAGGTGGCGGCTTCGCCGCCTTTTTTTAGAAGATGGTATTCTCGTATCGCAGCCTTCCCCTCTAGGGGAAGGTGCCCCGCAGGGGCGGATAGGGTGACTATGGCATGAAAGACAGCTAGGATAAGATTTCCCGGTCACTCTTATGAGAGCTGCAAGTCCCCGCGGCAGATTGAAAGCGAAAATGAGATGATCGTTATTTCACAGCCCCATTTTTGGGTTGTGCACCTTCCGTTGCACCTATAGAGCCTCATGCCCTAAGGCGGACCGTACTCTCTCTGTCACATCACACGGGCTGCCGCAAGCCCGATCTCCAGCGCAGCGTTTCTTCCGCGGTAGCCCCAGCCGCGCTGATCGTGGGAGAGAGAGGAAAGCGTATCTGCGGTGAAGAGGATCTGTGCGAATTCCTTCCCGCGGAAGCGGGCGCACGCAGCGAGTGCTGCGGCTTCCATATCGACGACATTACAGCCTGCCCTGCGGCGGGCTTTTATTTTTTCCTTCGTCTCGCGAAAGAAGCCGTCGCTTGTCCATGTGACAGCAGGCGTGAAGGGGATGCCCTTCTCTTTCATCCATGCCTCGATGCGAAGGCGCGGGGTTTCATCGAAGAAGATCCAGTCGCCAGCCTCCTGATAGTGGAAGGATGTCCCTTCCTCGCGGAAGGCTTTCATGACAGGGAGAAAGGCATTCTCCGGAAGGCCCGTGAGTGCGCCGCAGCAGCCGATGGCGAGGATCTTTTCTGCGCCGTAGGCATAGAGACGCTCCTCCATCAGAACGGCCGCAGGCGCACCGACGGGGGCCTGCATGAGTGCGATGGGGCCGTCTGGCGTCTGGAGCTCATAGATGGGGAAGCTTTTCGTGATCGAGGCGAAGCGTCCGAGGGGCGTTCCGCCTTTTTCCCTGGCAAAGCGCTCGATGCGCGTTTCGCTCAGGAAGGCGAAGAGGCAGCGGGCGGGCAGATGAAGGGGAAGCTGTTCGAAGTCCGGAGCGATGAGCCCGGGCGCGGGATCGAATGGAGTCATGAGGGAGGCCTTTCTGTCAATGAGGGGGGACTAGTGACTAGGGATTAGTGACTAGTGATTAGAGATTAGGAAATGAGAAGTCAGCTCCTCGATCTGATCTCTCCAATTATCCGTATCGTACTCGATCTGCTCCGACCAGCGGGAGACGGCGCGGAAGGGATCGCCTGTGCGCACGGCCTCGAGGTAGATGAAGAGCGTACTTTCCGCGGCAAACCGGGCGAGTACGGAGACGGGAACGGCGGGCTGATCCCCGTCCTCGGGGCTCGCAAGGTCCAGCTGGCGATAGATGATGTACTGGTAGATGGCATCCCAGAATCCTGCGGGGACTTTGGGCGGGTGCGCCTTGGCCTTGTCCACCAAGTCTTCGGCGCATGCCTGCATCCAGGAGAGGTCCTTCGTCCATGCGGCATCGATGGGTTCCGTGTCTGCCATCGCATCCAGCATGGCGGACACGGCTTTGGGGGAAAGGTCGAGGGTGAAATGGCATTCTTCCTCGGAGAGGGGCAGAAGCAGTTCATCCATGAGCTGGGAAAATGTCACGGTCATGGGTTTCTGTTCGGCTGCTTCCGGATCCAGAAGCTCGAATGTGAGGGGCAGATGCCCGGCGATCTCTTCCACCGTGCGCTCACAGCAGAGCCCCGTGCCGGATAGCTCGGCGCCGCATGGGTATTTGTAAAAACGCGGGTGCTCGCGGCAGATGTCGCAGAGCGCATCCTCGCCGAGCTCCAGTACCAGACGGCAGAGCCCGGCTTTGTTCAGGAAATGGCAGTAGCCCTTCTCATTCAGCCTAAAACAGGTAGAGCCATCCTCCGACGTTCCCATCCATTGCCGGAGCTCCTGACACAGCGGGCTCTTGAGCGTTTGGTAATAGTCCTTCGTGTCTTCGTCGATGTCGATCTCCCACGTCTGGCAGCAGGTGTGCCGGCAAGCGCCCGCCTTGCAGTGGAAATCAGGGAAGAATGTGGGGAAAATGGTCAGGGACATGGGGATGCCTTCTTTCAAAAAAATAAGGAATGAGTGGCTAGGGATTAGGGATTGGGGATTAGGGATTAGGAGTGATTAGTGACTGGGGTTCTTCGGTATCGTCATCCCGAGCGCAGCCGAGGGATCTCTACTGCCCTGCAGAAATCAGCGTGTATGCGCTGAGGGGAAACGTTGTCTTGGTGCTGCCTCACATCAGGCAATGAGCGTTCTGCAATATAGATTTCTCGGCTACGCTCGAAATGACGACAGCGCGAAGCGCTATCAAAACTCCGCGGCGCCTCATTATTTTTTGCGCTGCACCAACCCCTTTGAACCCGTAGAACCTATAGAACCCGCTCCCCTCTTTCGCATGCAATCAAAGGACGGTATGCCTCAGGGGCTAAATTAACTTTCCTTCCAGATGATCCATCTCGTGCTGGATGACTTCTGCGACGAAGCCTTTGAATCTCTTTTTCTTCATGCGGAAAAGCTGGTCGCGGTACTTGATCTCGATCTCCTCATAGCGCGTGGTCTTGCGCTCGCCGGAAAGGGAGAGGCAGCCCTCCTCGGCTTCGTAGGGGCGGGCAGCGGAAAGGCGCTCGGGATTGTACATGATGACGATATCCTTCCCCTGACGGAAGGCGATGATGGCTTTGGCAAAGCCGATCATGTTCGCGGCGAGCCCCGCGCAGGTGTCTCTATGGGCGGCGAGGGTGTCTTTCAGGTCTTCGGCGATGGCCTTGTCCTCGAAAGTGGCGGGCGTAGCCTTCTGCTGAAGAAATATGATGTCTTTCACAATGTCTCGTTTCATGGGATGTCCTTTCTGCGGGAGGGGGAACGTGGTAAAATGGGGAAAAGGGGCCACCGGTCTGTTTTGAGAGTCCTTTTGAACCGGCAGGACCCATTGAATCTGCTTTTTTCTATTATACGAAAGAAGGAATCATTATGGCAAAGGTTATTGTAATTTCCGGTCATCCGCATTTGGAACGCTCGATCATGAACAAGACCATTCTGGAAGAGCTGAAAAAGGCTGCCGAAGGCGGTGCATCGATCGCGATCGATGATATCGCAGAGAAGGGCTGTTGCCATCTGGATGTGGCAGCGGAGCAGGCTCTCCTGAAAGAGGCCGATACCATTGTATTCCAGTTCCCTGTCTACTGGTTCAATGCACCGGCCATGCTGAAGCACTGGTACGAGGAGGTCTTCACTCCGGGCTTTGCACATGGCGAAGGGGCGAGCGGGCTTAAGGGCAAGAAGCTCATCATCTCTGCGACGGCCGGCGCTCCGGACGGCGCATACAGCACTGCCGGCATGGGTCATACGCTCGATGAATTCTTCGATAACTTCTATGTCATGGCGGCGATGACCGGCATGGAAATGGCCAAGCCGATCCTGACCTATGGCGCGATGTTCATCCCGGGCGTTTCCACCGAGGCCGACAAAGAGAAGCTCGTTGCGCTCGCAAAGGAGCATGCGAAGAAGCTGCTTTGCGAGATCGGTGACTAGTGCCTAGGATCGCCTTCTCCCGCTTTTACACGGACAAACCAAAAAGGGGCTGTGAAGAAATGAGGATTCATTTCTTCACAGCCCCTTTGTTTTATTCCTGGTGCTCTTCTTTTCTTTTTCGGGCATGTGCATAAATGATCAGGTTGCTTTGCAGTATTTTTACCGTTGCACTAATTTTGGTAGCACGTTCTTTGCTTATCAGCTCATTTTTGGCAAGTTCTTCCCGGATGGTGTTTTCGATCCAGTCCGAAGGGAGCTTTTCAAACCAGTGATTTGTGAAATCGGTTAGCTTGACCTGTTTTTCCTGTTTTTCTGAAAATGGATAAGCTGGTTGTTTGAATGGACTGATCAATTCTACTGGTGAATCAAACCAAAGTGAATTGCCGTTATCAAAAATGGGGGCTACGCTTTGAAATTCCAGGGTATTGACATTGCGGATAAATCCAAAATTTCCGAAATGCCGGTCTGTATTATTGATGAGATAATCAAATTGCAGCATGGCATCTATATCCTGTTTGACATGGGGAATGCCCAGCTTCTCTCCGCATGCGATGAAATGCCGGTATGCTCCATCCTGCCTTTTAAAAGGAAGTACCTGTAAAATTTCATAAGCTGGAATGTATTCTGTATCCGGGGTAATAAAGGTTGGACAAATGGAGTAGATATTTTTCTCTATTTTTTTTACTTCATAAGTTACATGAGGTAATTCTGCTTTTTGAAGAATTTTACTTGCGATGATTTCATTGGTAATTTGCTGATAGTACGGCTTTTTACCTGCTTTGGCAAGATAGCGTATGTCATTCTGAATAAACCAGTATTTAGGCAGGTTCCCATTGGAGCTGTAGTCAGGGGAAAATCCTGTGGGAGGTTCCCATGAGGTGATTTCATTTCGGAAACTCATGCCGAGCGGATGTCCTGAAAAGTCATTTTCAAAGAAATTGACATCTTCCCACTGCATGAGGCTGCCGTATGGTTTAAACCAGTATTGATCGTTTAGGTTGAGTCCCAAACTTTTTAGAGACAATGAATTGATTCGTATGTCTGTGTTTTTAAATACGCTTCCCGCAAGTGCTCTTGTTTTCGGAATGTTTCTATAATTAATCCATTCCTGGAAAGCCTTTTTCTCTTTCATCCTTTTGTCCCGATATTGAACGGATAATGGAATTCTTCGAGAATCGTGTACTTGCAGGATCTCTTCTACATCTCCATAGTAGGGATCCATTTCTACGTCCATCACTTTGTTGTTTTTTTGCATGAAAGTATATTTCATAGATGGTATCCTCTTTGATCTAAATACGATCTTTCTTTGTATAGTATATGGAATGTCTTTTGGCGTTGCAAGCCTATGACATGGAATACTAGATGTAAAAAGGGGCTGTAAAATAATATCTCCATGAACACGAAAAAGGACTTTCGATTTTTGCGAATCAAAAGTCCTTTTTGTCTGAAGTCTCCAAGTCTGAAGATCCTAATCTCTAGTCCCCATCACAGTGAGAATCCGTCTGTGGCATCGCCCGGTTTATCGAGACGGCGGGCGACGTCTTCGTAGCATTCACCCAGATGGAAAACGAGGACATTCAGCGTGTCGCGGACGGTCTCGGGGTCGAAGTGTTCGCTTGTGGAGGTCACGCAGACATCGAGGAAGACGTTGTCATCGCTGCCGATCGTGTATTTCACGATGGCATGCTCCCCATTCAGCTTGTTCAGGAAAGGGACGAAGGTCTTTCTGGCCGGGCCCTTTGGTGCGGTGCCGAGGTGGACGCGGATCAGGGTGTACATGCTGTTATCCGTGATGACGGCGCAGACCAGGCGGTGCTTGCCCGCAGGCAGTGCGGTCATGAAGACGACGGTGTCGTAGGAGTCATGTGCATCCTGACGGCGGAAGAAATTCAGCCCTTCCTTCTTGAGGTAGGACTCAAATGCATCTGCCTTGAGATTTTTTTTGAAATTGCCTTTTGTCGGGAATGGGATCGTATTGTCAGCCATGAGAGAGCCTTTCTGCACCATGTGCGGAGAAAATTTAATGTGACTTTATTATAGCGGTTCGAGGGGCAGGGGGCAAGGCTTTGGAGGCTGCCTGTGGGGCGTTCCGTCCTTTGATGGCGGATAAAAGCTTTGCTCGAATGAGGAATGAGGAATTAGGAATGAAGGTGGCGGCTGCGCCGCGAGTATATATGGGGCGATGCCCGCTTGAGACGTTAGACTTGGAGACCAGGAGACTTTAGAAGTCAGAAGCCTGAAGTCTTCCAGTCTCCTAGTCTCTTAGTCTCCTAGTCACCAGTCACTAGTCACTAGTCACGCTACGCTCCCAATAAATTTTCTTGACAATCGACAGGGCGCTGGCTATACTTGGTATAACTTCGAACGAAAGGAAGAACCACCATGAGACAGATCTCTGACACCATGAGAACTGCATATGCGTATGACTTTACCGTCAGCTATTATTATGGCTGCGGCTATTTGGCGTACACGGATTCTCATGAGCGGATCACCCCTTCCAGATAAGCAGGATAGGAATCGAGGACAGGCCCACGAGAGCCTGTCCTTTTTTGTTAGGGGGACGGGTGATGGTAAGCGGTGATCGGGCGCAGCGCCTGATCGAGAGGCCGTTTCTTTTGCGTCGAAGCCATTACGCAGCATAGAAGCATTGCCTGAAGGCAAAGAGGAGGAATTCGTATGATTATCGTTATGAAACAGAATGCACCGCTGACAGAGATCGAAAGACTTGAGGATGAGCTTCGGGAGAAGGGCTTCCAGGTCGACAGAAGCCGCGGCTCGAGCAAGGTCGTACTGGGACTTGTCGGAGATACGACGAGCCTCGATGAGCGCGATTTCCTGAGCAATGAATGGGTCGACAAGGTCATGCGTGTGCAGGAACCATACAAGCGGGCGAGCCGTGCCTTCCATCCGCAGGACTCGGTCATCGATGTCGCCGGCGTGAAGGTCGGCGGGAAGAAGCTCGTCGTCATGGCAGGGCCGTGCTCCATCGAGACACCGGCGCAGATCGGCGCCATTGCATCGGCGGTGAAGGCATCCGGCGCATCAATGCTGCGCGGCGGCGCGTTCAAGCCGAGAACGTCCCCCTACTCTTTCCAGGGGCTTGGCGAGAAGGGGCTCGATATGCTGATCTCCGCGGCCAGAGAAGAGAAGCTCCCCGTCGTGACGGAGCTCATGAGTGCAGACAAGATCGGCATGTTCTTGGAGAAGAAGGTCGACCTCATCCAGATCGGCGCGAGAAATATGCAGAACTTCGATCTTCTGAAAGCGGTCGGCCGTCTCCATGTGCCGGTGCTTCTGAAGCGCGGGATGTCTGCGACGATCGAGGAATGGCTGATGAGTGCGGAATACATCATGTCGGAGGGGAATCACAATGTCATCCTCTGCGAGCGCGGCATCCGTACCTTTGAGAAGGCGACGAGAAATACGCTCGACCTTTCGGCAGTGGCAGCGGTGAAGCGCATGAGCCACCTGCCGATCATCGTCGATCCGAGCCACGCGACCGGCCGCCGCTGGATGGTAGAGTCCATGGCCATGGCAGCGATCGCTGCCGGTGCAGATGGCATCATGTGCGAGGTACATAATGATCCCGAGCATGCATGGTGCGATGGCGCAGAGTCCATCACGCCGGAGACCTTCGAGCATATGATGGGGGATCTTCGAAAGCTCGCCCCGATCGTGGGAAGAGAAATATAGGGGACTAGTGACTGGTGACTAGTGACTGGGAGATGGCAGACTCTCGTATCGTCATTTCGAGCGTAAGCGAGAAATCTTTGTCATTCGCGGTCAGAAGTACGATGTCAGAAAATCCCAAACGGGAAACCTGTTATTCGCAGACCTTCGGGCATCGCCCCCATATATACTCGCGGCGAAGCCGCCACCTTCCCCCTTTGAACCTGATGACCCCTTTTGAACCTGCTCCCCCTCTTTCACAAATAATCAAGGGACAGCACGCCCTATGGGCTAACTCCAAACCTTGAACCCTCTCCCTCTCATATATTACAATGACCATAGCAACACGATTTCAACAGAAAAGAGCACATACATGGACAGCAATCACGACTTTAGCCACTTTACGATCGCCGTCATCGGCCTTGGACTGATGGGCGGCTCCTTTGCCAAACGCTTCAAGGCCATCGGCAGCCGCGTCATCGGGATCAACCGCACGGTAAGTGTCGCGCAGGAAGCGCTTCGGATGGGGATCGTGGATTCGATCTCCGAAGAGGATCTGAAAGACGCAGACATCGTCATTTTCTGCACACCGGAAAAGGGGACGATGGCATTCATTGAAAAGAAGATCGGACTTTTGAAGAAGGATGCCGTGCTGACAGACATCGCCGGCGTGAAGAATGATTTCGCCGAAAAAATTCAGGCAAAGCTCCCGGAGGGGATGGATTTCATCAGCGGACATCCGATGTGCGGGCATGAAGGGGCGGGACTCTCGCAGTCGGACGCAGAGATTTTCCTCGGTGCGAACTACGTCATCATCCCGCAGGAGGGAAACAGTGCCTCGCACATCACGCTCATTGAGGAGATGGCGCGCGCTCTCGGCTGCCGGCATGTGCCGAAGGTGACAGCCGATGCGCATGACCGTGCGATCGCTTACACGAGCGACCTCACGCATGTCATTGCGACGGCGCTCATCCAAAGCAAGTCCTATAATAAAGAGACGAAGTATTTCATGGGCGGCTCTTTCCGTGATGAAACGCGCGTGGCGGATATCAACGGCCGTCTGTGGACATCGCTTTTCCTGTCGAACCGCGAGAAGCTGCTGGATGAGATCGACCGCTTCAGCGAGAAGCTGCAGGTGCTCAGGGATGCGATCGAGAGAGAGGACAGCGAGGGGATGGAGGCTTTTCTGAATGAGGCAGGCAGACGAAGGAGGGAACTCATGCATGAAGACAGTGAAGGTTGATCTGGGAAGTGATTCGTATCGGATCGAGATCGGGCGCGGTCTTCTTTCGAGCGTCGGTGAAAAGCTGAGGCAGCTGACGAAGGCGGAGAAGATCGCCGTCGTGACGGATGATCATGTGCGCCGCATCTATGGTGAAAGGATCAGAGAGATCCTAAAGGGTGCCGGCTTTGACGTGAAGGTGATCGCCATACCGGCAGGGGAAGCCAGCAAGAATCTTCGTGTCTTCGGTGACGTGCTGGAGGCGCTTGCCGGTTTTGATATGTCAAGAAGCGATGCGCTCGTGACACTCTCCGGCGGCGTTCCGGGGGATCTCGGGGGATTTGCCGCTGCCTCCTACATGAGAGGCATTGATTTCTTCCAGATCCCGACCACCATTCTGGCGCAGATCGACAGCTCTGTCGGCGGCAAGGTCGCTGTCGACCTTCGAAGCGGAAAGAATCTGGCGGGCGCTTTTTATCAGCCCAAGGGCGTCTTCATTGATCCCGACCTGCTTTCCACCCTGCCGACCCGCTACGTGCATGATGGTCTGGCCGAAGCGGTGAAGTACGGATGCATCGGTGACCGTGAGCTTTTCGAGCTCTTCGAGTCTATCGAGACAAAGGAGGATTTGGAGAAGAATATCGAGGAGATCATCCTGCGGAGCGTCCTGCAGAAGACGAAATTCGTAGAGGAAGACCAGTACGACAATGGCAGCCGGCAGATGCTGAATTTCGGTCATACCATCGGTCATGCCATCGAGCGTTACTTCCATTACAGCACCTACACCCACGGCGAAGGCGTCGCGATCGGCATGAGTCTCCTCTCCGAGCAGAGTGAAAAGCTCGGCTATACGGAGAGCGGATGCACCGACCGCCTGCGTGCTGTCCTGAAGAAGCTCGCGCTTCCGACCGCCATCGGCGTCCCGGCGGAGGAGCTCATCCCGCATGTGCTGCACGATAAGAAGCGCCGCGGCAAGGAGATCACGCTGGTCGTCATGAAAAGCATCGGCCGGGCAGAGCTTGTGAAAGTCCCGACAGAAGCGCTCGCTGACTGGATCGTGACGGAATAGAAGAAGGGGTTTAGGGTTCAGGTTGATGGGTTCAGGGCTCTCGTGGCGGCTTCGCTGCAAATATAAATTCGGCGCTTTGCGCCGCACCACTTAGCCTTCCCCATTGGGGAAGGCTGACGATACGAGGGAAACCTGCGATCAAGAGACCTTCGGGCACCACCCCCGTTGAACCCTCAGAACCTATAGAACCCTCAGAACCTCTTTCACTCGCGATCAAGGGGCGAGTCGCCCCAGGGCTAACCCTGAAGTTTGAAAGCAGGGATGATTAGTGGCTAGGGATTAGGAGCCTCGAGTGACTAGTAACTAGTGACTTGAATACCACTTTCGGGCATCGCCCTATTTATACTTTGCGGCGCTTCTGATTTTTATGCGCCGCACCACCACTCCTAACTCCTCACTTCTAACTAGAGAGCAAAGCTTTCATCCCCAATCAAGGGCTAGCCCCGAACCCTGAACCCTTTCCCCAAGGAGTACTACTATGCATATCACCATCACCCCCGCGCCGCTTTCCGGCGTGCTCCGCGTGCCGTCCTCGAAAAGCATGACGCATCGCGAGCTGATCGCCGCTGCGCTTGCCAAGGGGAAAACGACGCTCTCCGGCGTGACCCCGTCACAGGACATCGAAGCCACCGTCCGCATCCTTTCGCTGATGGGCGCGCATTTTACAGAAGAGGCTGCCGAAGACGGCCTCACCTTCCATATTTCCGGCGGCCTTTCCCTGCAGGAAGGACGGCTCGAAGCCGATGCAGGAGAGTCCGGCTCGACACTGCGTTTCCTCATCCCGCTCGGCCTTATTTCAGGGAATGTCATTCGCTATGTGGGGCATGGCCGCCTCTCAGAGCGCCCGCTGACACCGTACTACGGGATCTTTGATGAGAAGGGCATTTCCTTCGACAACCGGGACGGTCTTCCTCTCACGGTTAAAGGGCAGCTTCCCGGCGGGCGCTATGCGCTTCCAGGAGATGTCAGCTCGCAGTTCTTCACCGGCCTCCTCTTTGCACTGCCGCTTGCCAGGGATGACTCCGTACTCATCAGCACGACCACGCTGGAGTCGAAGAGCTATGTCGATATGACGTTGGATACGCTTGCCCGTCATGGCATCACCATCCATGAGAAAAGCCCCGAGCGTTACGAGATCCCGGGCGGGCAGTCCTACAAGGCGGGCGCATTTGCCGTGGAAGGGGACTACTCGCAGGCCGCCTTCTGGCTAGTCAGCGGTCTCACGGGAGCGGGCATCAAGCTGCAGGGACTTTTCCTTGACTCAAAGCAGGGGGATAAAGCGATCCTTACCATCCTTGGCAAGATGGGCGGAGACATCCGCGAAGAGGACGGCATGATCGTTGCCAAGCCATCGAAGACACGGGGGACCGTGATCGATGCCGAAGACTGCCCTGACCTCGTGCCGGCGCTCGCCGCCCTTGCCGCTGTCAGCGAAGGCACGACAGAGATCATTCATGCCTCTCGCGTGCGCCTGAAAGAATGTGACCGTCTCCATGCCATGGCTGTCGAGCTCACGAAGCTCGGCGCGGACATCGAAGAAAAGCCCGACGGCCTCTTGATCCGCGGCCAAGACCATCTCACCGGCGGCGCCGTCTCCTCATGGAACGACCATCGCATCGCCATGGCCCTTGCTGCGGTCTCTGCCAAATGCAGTGCGCCTCTGACCATCGAAGGCGCGGAAAGCGTCCGGAAATCGTACCCGACATTCTGGGAGGATTTCAAGCGGGTCGGGGGACGGCTTGTGACTGGTGACTAGTGACTGGAAGACTTCAGCACCTCTCTTTGCATACCGCTTGTGCCTTATCCGCCCCTTCGGGGCACCTTCCCCGCAAGGGGGCTGACGATACGGAAATCCCATCATCTAACATAGCGGCGAAGCCGCCACCACAAGTTTGAAAGCAGGGATTTGGGATGAGTGGTTGGGATTGGGAGTCCCCAAGAACTGGAGCAGCCCCTTGGAGAAGGGGCGCGCCAAAGGCGCAGGATGGATGTGCCGCATAGCGGCACCCTTCTAACCAGCGGATCATGCCATCTGGTCCAGACGTTTTACCGTCTATTCAAACCCCGTTGAATCTACAGGACCTGTTTCCCTAGATTCTGCGGCGCTTCCCTATTTTTATGCGCCGCACTATCCCCCTTGAACCTCTTGAACCTATAGAACCCGTTGAACCTTTTTCATCCACCATCAGGGGATACTCCGCCCCACGGGCTAACCCTGAACCTTGAACCCTGAACCCTGAACCCATCAAAGGACATATTCTATGAGCAATACATTCGGACAAAAACTGAAAGTCACCATTTTTGGGGAATCCCATGGCACTGCCATCGGCTGCATCATCGACGGACTTCCCGCAGGGATCTCCATCGACTGGGACGCCGTGCGCCGGGATATGGCGCGCCGCGCTCCGGGCAGCAGCGCATTGGCGACCCCGCGCAGGGAGAAGGACGCTTTTGAGATCCTCTCCGGCTATTTCAATGACCATACGACCGGGACACCGCTCGCGATGGAGATCAGAAATGGCGATCAGCATTCGAAGGACTATGGCATTCTGAAAGACTGTATGCGCCCCGGACATGCCGACTACACCGGACATGTGAAGTATGGCGGATACAATGACTACCGCGGCGGCGGCCATTTCTCCGGCCGCATCACCGCTCCCCTGACCTTTGCGGGCTCCATTGCCCGTCAGGTACTCTCTGCCAAAGGCATCCATATCGGCGCGCATGTCACCCGCATCGCGGAGATCGAGGACCGCCGCTTCGATCCTTTGGGAGAGAGCGAGGCGACCTTCGCTTCTCTTCGTGAAGAGAATCTCCCCGTCCTCACCAAGGACATTGGTGAGAAGATGGAAGCCGCCATCCTCGATGCCAAGGCGGAGGGAGACTCCGTCGGCGGCATCGTCGAATGTATGGTGACCGGCCTTCCCGTAGGGCTTGGCGATCCCTTCTTTGATTCGCTGGAGAGCGAGTTGTCCCACATGATGTTCTCCATCCCCGCTGTGAAGGGCATCGAATTTGGAGACGGCTTCGCCCTTGCGGCGATGAAAGGCTCGGCGGCGAATGATGGCATGCACTGGGCGGAGGGGAAGGTGGAAACAAAGACCAACCACAATGGCGGTATCTTGGGCGGTATCTCCGGCGGCAATCCTGTGATCTTCCGCCTCGCCATCAAGCCGACCGCCTCGATCGGAAAACCCCAGCTCACCGTGAACCTCGCTGAAAGGAAGGACACCCTCCTCACCATCGGCGGCCGTCACGACCCCTGCATCATCCCTCGCGCGATCCCTGTCATCGAGACCGCCGCGGCACTTGTCATCCTGGATGAGATACTAGTGACTAGTGACTAGTGACTGGGGAACAACAGTCCCTCTCGCATCGTCATTTCGAGCGAAGCGAGAAATCTTTCTTGCAGACCGATAAACGATGCATGTGCGAAAGCAGAAATACGTATACCAAGGCGTTGTTTCCCTGCCAGTTCTTATGTGATACTAACCGCAGTGCCAGGAAAGACCCTTGGCTACGCTTCCGATGACAACGGCACGTAAATTCCGCAGCACTTTTAATTTTTATGCGCCGCACCACCATTTCTCATTCAAGCGAAGCTTTCATCCGCAATCAAAGGGCACCATGCCCCACGGGCTAACCCTGAAGACAGCACCTTTTTTTCGGAGACATCCTATGACACATACACTCAAAGTCGGCTGCTATGGTGCGAAAGGCTCCTACACCTACGAGGCCATGGAGCAGCAATTCGGCAGCAAGGAACGGGAAGAATCCTATTTCCCTTTATTTGAAGACGTCGTGAAAGCCGTGAAAGACGGCACCATCGACTACGGAGTCCTCCCCATCGAAAATTCCTCGACCGGCGGCATCACCGAAGTCTACGACCTCATCCAAAAATACGACTGTGCCGTCGTCGGAGAGCAGCTGGTGAAGATCGAGCACAACCTTCTTGGCATTCCCGGCGCGACCTTGGACGACATCGACACCGTCTATTCCCATCCGCAGGGCTTCCGTCAGTGCCGCCCCTTCTTCAATGAGCACAGAGACTGGACGCTCGAGCCGTATTTCTCCACGTCTCGGAGCGCAGAGCGCGTCGCCGAAGACGGCAGGAAGAATCAGGCCGCAGTCGCCAGCCGCACCGCAGCCCGTCTCTACGGGCTCTCCGTCCTCGCGGAAAATATTTATTTCAATCAGAGCAACTACACCCGCTTTTTCATCATCGCTCCGAAGATGGAGATCACCGAAGACGCGGACAAGATCACCCTCGTCATCTCCGTCAAGCATGAGCCGGGCGCGCTCTACCACGTCCTAGGCTACTTCTTCTACGGCGGCATGAATATGACGCACCTCGAGTCCCGTCCCATGGAAGGCCATCCCTTCGAGTACTTCTTCCACATCGACGTCAAAGGCCGCATCCACGACCCATCCAACGCACAGACCCTCCACGGGCTCGCCTCCATGTGTACCTACTTCAAGATCCTGGGGAACTATCCGTCCTGCAAGAAATAGCGACGGGCGATGCGTCCTATACTCCCTTTCCTTAGTGGTGTCTCTTGCAAAGAGGCAGACGATGGGAGCGTTTCTTTCAGATCTTCGGGCATCGCCCGTCTTTACAGAGCGGCCAGGCCGCCATATTCCTTTGCACCTTCAGCACCGGCTGGATCTGCGAGACCCAAGGAGCTCCTCATGAAACTCGGACTGATCGGAGAAGTGCTCGGACACAGCCTTTCTCCTGCAATTCACGAAAAACTATTTCACAAGCTGTCCATCCCCGGGCGCTATGACCTCATCGAGATTCCCAAGGACCACTTCGCTGAAGTACTGCGGGATACCCTCACCGCCTGCGACGGGCTGAATGTGACCATCCCCTACAAGCTCGATGTCATCCCCTTTCTGGATGACATTTCCACGGAAGCAAAGACCATCGGTGCGGTGAATACCATCGCCAAGGCAGACGGAAAGCTCGTGGGATACAACACCGACTATTTCGGCTTCCAAAGAACGCTCCGAAAGATCGATGCCAAGGTCAATGGAAAGACCGCCGTCGTCCTCGGTCACGGCGGTGCGTCGCGCGCCATCATCCAGTGCCTTTATGATGAAGGCGTAGCAGAGATCCGCGTCATCTCCCGCCATCCGGAGAAGGTGGACTCCGATCTCCGCTCCTTTGCAGAAGAGCGCCGCGTCCGTCTCATGGACTACGCCGCTTTTGAAAGAGTGGCAGAAGGCGCACTTCTCGTGAACGCCACCCCGGTCGGCATGTATCCCAAGGTCGGCGTTTCACCGATCTCCGAAGAGGCCGCCCGGCATTTCTCCAAGGTTATCGACATCATCTACAACCCGAAGGAGACCCGCCTTCTCCATGACGCTTCGCACGCGGATAAGGCCAATGGCATGTACATGCTCGTCATGCAGGCCATCGCGGCAGAAGAGATATGGCTGGAAAGAGAGATCCCCGATCGCATTGCAGAAGAGATCGCAGAAGAAATGAGTGACTAGTGACTGGGGATTTAGAGTGAGTGGTGACTCCCGCATCGTCATTTCGGGAGAAGCGAGGAAATGCCTCTAACCATTTCTTTTTAGTCTGCGGCAGCCAACCTCCGCCCCTTCGGGGCACCTCCTTCCAGAGGAAGGAGGGAGATACGAGGATGCCGCCCAAGGGCTGTCCCTGAACCCTTTGGACCCGACGATTCACTTTCATAGGAAGGAGCATTCATGAAAAATATCATCCTGATCGGCATGCCCGGCTGCGGGAAATCCACACTGGGGCGGCGACTGGCCGGAGCCCTGCACCGCTCCTTTGTGGATGCCGACACCTATTTGGAAGAAAAAGAAGGAAAGAGCATCCCCGAGCTCTTCGCCGTGAGCGAGGACTGCTTCCGTGATGCCGAAGAACGCACCATCGAAGCCCTCGCAAAGAGGGAAAGCCTCGTCATTGCGACCGGCGGCGGCGTCGTGAAGCGCGCGGTCAATATCGAGCGACTGAAAAAGACCGGCACCATTTACTTCATCGACCGCCGCCCCGAAGACATCGCAGGCGATGTAGAGGTCAGCACCCGCCCCCTTCTTGCCGAAGGCAGTGCGAAAGTCTACACGCTTTACCATGAGCGCATCGCCCTCTATCACAAGGCGGCAGACGAGATCGTGGTGAATGAGGGCACGCTGGAAAGCGTACTGAAGAAGCTGCTTGCGAAAATGACTGATGGAGAGCTTTCGCTTCTTGAATAAGTGTATACTCCAAAGGGATGACCCGCCGGATGCGAAAATAGGATTTCTTACGAGAAGTCCTTTCTTATTGCTTCTGGATGACATGGATATATTATATTATAGAACACAATGCTTATGCCAAAATGGCAAGAAAGTTTAATTTGTGTATGCTTTATGCTAAGATTGTAAAAGATATGTAAAGACGAAAGCGCAGAAACGATCCATGGCGGCTTTCGTGAGTATAGAGAGGAGATGTTTCTACATGAAATGGAAGACTCTTGCAGCAGGCGTACTGGCTGGTTTGGCAGTGGTGGCAGCGGCTGGGTGCGGCGGTGGACAGCCGGCAAGTAGCAGCAAAGCAGCGGAAGGGCAGAGCCTCAAAGGCAAGAAACTGGTCATGTATGTTTCTTTCCATGAAGACACGGCAAAGGAATTGGCAGACCTTTTCAAAAAGAAGACGGGTGCTGATGTCAGCTTCATTCGTCTGCCGACCGGTGAAGCACTGGCACGTATCACCGCTGAAAAGGACGCGCCGAAAGCCGACATCTGGCTGGGCGGTACAGCGGATGCACATGCCAAGGCAGCAGCTGACGGTCTCTTGGAAGCCTACAAGTCTCCGAATGCCAAGATGATCCTGCCGGAATATCAGGACAAAGACGGCTACTGGTATGGCACGTATCTGGAAGTACTCTCGATCGGCTACAATGAAAAACGATTCAAGGAAGAATTCGAACCGAAAGGCGTGAAAGCACCGGAAACGCTGGAAGACCTTCTGAATCCGGCATTCAAAGGCGAGATCATCATGCCAGATCCGAGAAAATCCGGTACGGGTAATACCTTCATCAGCTCTGTCCTCCAGAAGATGGGCGAGGAAAAAGGCTGGGACTACTTGAAGGCACTGAAGCCGCAGGTGGCACAGTTCACTCCGTCCGGCTTCACCCCGGGTCAGAAGGCCGGTGCTGGCGAATACCTGATCTGCGTGAACTTCATCTCTGATCAGAATCTGGTCAGTGCGAAGGGACAGAAGCTCCATAGCACCATTTATGATGCAGCGGGCTGGACCACCTGCCCGGTCGGCAAGATCAAGAATCATGCCAATGATGAAGTAGCGAAAGCCTTCATTGATTTCGTACTGACCAAAGAGGCCGGGGATATCCTTGTGAAGACGACGAATGGGGTAGCCTGCAATCCGGAAGTGGCTCCGCCAAAGGGCATGAAGCCGCTCAAGGAGCTGCCGCTTTTCAAAGAATTTGATCTCATCAAAGCCGGCGTTGACAAGCAGAAGAACTGCGATACCTTCTTCGCTGAATAATACGGCATAGAACAGGAAAAGATACCTCCGCCTCCGGCGGAGGTGTTTTCCTTATTTAAACAAGGAGTGACCTATGAACGAAAAAACAGCCGGGCATGAGCATACCGGCCTGGGGGCGGAGCTGAAGGTACTGCTCAGGGAGCCGCCCCTTCTGATCAGCATACTGGCAGTGTTTCTGCTGTTTGCTGTATTTATCATCTATCCATTTGCCAAGATCCTTCTGGTGCCGACAGCAGCTGACTGGATGAGAGCGATCACGGGGAAAGAGTTCATTCAGGTTTTTGGAAATACCATCTTCTCTTCTCTGATCGCGACCGCAACGGCGATCGTTTTCGGCTTTCTCTTTGCCTACGGCATCAACTATACGAATATGCCCTGCAAGCGTTTCTTTCAGGTGGTGGCGCTCCTGCCGACTATGGCGCCGTCTGTCGTGACAGGGCTGGCTTTTATCATGCTGTTTGGTCGTCGCGGCTTTATCACCTGGCAGCTCCTGCATCTGAAGGTGGATCTCTATGGGCCCTTCGGGCTTTGGGTCGCGCAGACCATCGCCTTCTTCCCTCTGGCGTATATCACGATCTCCGGCGTACTGAAAAGCATCAGTCCGAATCTGGAGCTTGCGGCGCAGAATCTGGGGGCTCGCGGCTGGTACCTTTTCCGCACGGTGACACTTCGCCTTGCGACACCGGGTCTTGCCAGCGCCTTCCTGCTGGTCGCTATTAACTCGCTGGCAGATTTCGGCAATCCGATGCTTGTCGGCGGCAATTATCATGTGCTGGCGACGGAGGCCTACACGCAGGTCACCGGCGCGTGGGATCTTCCCATGGGTGCGACACTGTCTGTCTTTCTTGTCATCCCGACGCTGATCGTATTCTTCGTACAGCGGTATTATCTGGAAAAGAATTCCTATGTGACCGTGACGGGAAAACCGGTGGCGGGCCTCATCCGTGTCACGGCAGGGCCGGTGGCGACAGGACTCCTCTGGGCATTCTGCATGCTGCTCTGCCTGGCCATTCTGATGATCATCGGTGTCGTCATCCTCTTCGCCTTCACGACTGCTTTTGGATATGACTACACGTTTACGCTGGATTATTTCCGAGAAGGCGTGCTTCAGTCGAATGTCATGGCGCACTCCTGGGTGGCTTCGATGGCGACAGCCGCGATCACGACCGTGCTGGGCATTGCGCTGGCATTCCTGACCATCCGCAAGAAATTTCCCGGGCGCACCGTCATGGATTTCCTGGCGATGCTTCCTGTTTCCCTCCCCGGTACCTTTATCGGCCTTGCTATGATCCTGGCCTTTAATGATGGCGTTCTGGAAATGACAGGGACACTCGCCATCATCATCCTTGGCATGTCGCTTAGGCAGCTCCCGGTGGGCTATCGGCAGGCGGTCGCCGGACTGAAACAGATCGAAGGCTCTTTGGAACAGGCATCTACAAATCTGGGGGCGAACAGCTTCACCACATTCCGCAAGATCGTCCTTCCTATGCTGAAAAATTCGCTGTCTGTCAGCTTTGTGTACGCATTCATGCGCTCCATGAATACGCTCTCGACGGTGATCTTTCTGGTATCGCCGGAATGGAACCTGGCCTCGATCAATATCATGAGTCTGGCCAATCAGGGATTCCTTCCTACGGCCAGTGCAACAGCCGTGGGGATCATGCTGGTGATCTATCTCACCTTTGGCATCGTGAAACTGATTTTGAGAGATAAGATCAATATCTTTGATCTGTAAGGAAGGCAGGGACAACAATGGCAGAACTGGTATTACAGCTGAAAAAGATCAATAAATATTTTGGGAAGAATCATGTCATCAAGAATGTGGATCTGGAATTTGAAAAAGGACACTTCATCACCTTTCTGGGGCCTTCCGGCTGCGGGAAGACGACGCTTCTCCGCATGATCGCAGGCTTCTACGAACCCGATGACGGAGAGATCCTTCTGAATGATAAGAATATCGAGCGTGTACCGCCTTACAACCGCAATACGGCGATGGTGTTTCAGGAATATGCGCTTTTCCCGCACATGAATGTATTTGAGAACGTCTCCTATGGCCTTCGTGTCAAGCATAAACCGGCAGAGGAGATCAAGAAGCGCGTCACCGAAGCACTCTCGCTGATGCAGCTCTCCGGGATGGAAAAGCGCTTCCCGAACCAGATGTCCGGCGGACAGCAGCAGCGTGTCGCTGTCGCCAGAGCGCTCGTCATGAATCCTGAGCTGCTGCTTCTGGATGAACCGCTGTCCAACCTGGATGCCAAGCTGCGAGAAAGTGTCCGCGTGGAGCTGCGTGATATCCAGCAGAAAATGGGACTTTCTACCATTTACGTCACACACGATCAGTCCGAAGCCCTCTCCATGTCGGACCGCATCGTCGTCCTGAAAGACGGCATCGTGCATCAGGTGGGGACGCCGCAGGAGATCTATTTCGAACCAAAGACGCCCTTCGTGGCGGACTTCATCGGAACGACGAACCTGATCGAGGTCAAAGGCGCAGCGGAGAATACCGTCCTCTATGGCGGCGTGCAGTTTGCTTCGGGCAATCCTGTCAAAGCGGGGAAGACCTACTGCGCTTCCATCCGCCCGGAAAGCGCGAAGCTGTCCAAAGAACCGGTGGAGGGCAGAGTCAATGTACCTGCTGTGATCTTCAATAAGATGTTCCTTGGGGAGAAGGTACGCTACTTTGTGAAGGATGAACTGGGCAAGGAATGGATCGTAGACATGTTTGACCCCGGGCGCACCATTCTGGAAGGCCGCTGCTGCGTGACCTTCCCTTCCGATCGTGCCTGGGTGATCGAGGCGGATGCCGATGCTTGAAGCACTGAAGGAAACCGTCTGTGAGGCCAATCTTGAGCTTTCCCGCCGCGGCGTGGTGCTCTATACCTGGGGGAACGTGAGCGGGATCGACCGCGCGCGGGGCCTCGTCGTCATCAAGCCATCCGGCGTGCCGTATCAGGGCATGCAGCCATCGGATATGGTGGTGGTCGATCTGGAAGGACGCATTGTGGAAGGGACGCTGCGTCCCTCTTCCGACACCCCGACGCATCTGGAGCTGTATAAGGCCTTTCCGGAGATCGGCGGCGTCGTCCATACGCATTCCACCCATGCCGTGGTTTTTGCACAGGCGGGCATGGAAATCCCGCCACTTGGAACCACGCATGCAGACTATTTTTATGGAGCCGTTCCCGTGAGCCGCAGCCTTACTCGGGGTGAGGTGCAGGAAGCCTATGAGAAAAATACGGGCCGTGTCATCGTGGAAACCGTGAAGGAAACGGGAAGGGAGCCATTGGCCGTGCCGGGTGTCCTCGTCAGAAATCATGGTCCCTTCACATGGGGGAAAGATCCGGCAGAAGCCGTTTACCATAGTGTGGTCTTGGAGGAGATCGCAGAAATGGCATGGAAGACACTGCAGATCAATCCGTCAGCAGCACTGCCTCCCTATATCTTGGAAAAGCATTACCAGCGCAAGCATGGACCTAAGGCCTACTACGGACAAAAATAAAATGCCGGGTGGGATGTCCCGGACGGCTTGCTGAAAATGACCGAAAGTGAAAGAAGAGTGGCTTTCGGTCATTTTCATTGGATGCTTCGCCCGCTTCCTCCCGCGCTGCCCCTTGCATTCTTCTCCTGTTTCGAGTACGATAAAGAGTAAGAATCGTCGAAAAATCGGCGGGTGCTGCTCGTGAGACAGGCCGCCTCCCGATTTCGTAACGAACAAAGGAGACAACTATGCTGAGCGATATATGGGTATATACGAGGACCGCGAAGCTCATGATCGGCCTCCTGCTCCTGGCCGCACTGTTGCTTGCTACGCAGAATTGGCCGCTGGGGCTGCTCTTCTTTATCATCGTGGCCGGGGTCATCGTCTACGTGAAACGCTCCGACTACGGGCAGGAGAAGAAGCTCCTGCGCTATCTGGATGATCTGTCCTCGGGCGTTTCGGCCGGTACGGTGTATGCGGTGAAGAACCTCCCTGTCGGCATCGCGATGATGGATGAGAAGAAAGAGCTGGTCTGGGCGAACAATGTCTTCCGCGGCTGGCTCGGCGAGGGAGCCGAGGTCGGAGTCCGTTTTCAGGATCTCATCACCGGGCAGAAGATCTCCAAGATCTGGGGCAAGACCGGGTGGTTCGAGTGCCATGCGGGCGAGTCCTTCTTCCGTGTTTTCTACAAATTTCTGGACACCGGAGAGAAGAACGATACGCACTTCATGGTATTCTACTTCATGGACCGCACGGATGTCGAAAAAGCGGTGAAGGCGTGCGATGAAGCGCGGCCGGTCTTCTGCCTCATCCGTATCGACAATGTGCCGGAGGTCACCGCAGACCTCACCGATGTCGAGCGCTCGGCTCTGCTCTCGGATGTCACGGAGAAGGTCCTCTCCTCCTTCAATGCGAAAGAGGGCTTCATCAAGCAGTACTCGACGAATGATTTCGTGGCGTGCATTTCACACAAGGCACTTGCGGAAATGATGGAGAGCAATTTCGAGATCCTCGATGCAGTCCGCGCGATTCATACGGTGAACCGCATCCCGGTCACGCTCTCTATCGGCATCGTCCAGAGCAGCGATTCCTTCATGAAACAGTTCGAAGAGGCGCAGGTCTCCCTTGACCTCGCCCTTGGACGCGGCGGGGATCAGGCCATCGTCCGCCTCGGGAAGGAAGTGAAGGCCTTCGGCGGGAAATCGCCGACGTCCGTCTCCTCCACCCGTGTGCGCGTCCGCGTCGTCGCGCAGGCGCTGAAGGAGATCATCGAAGACGCAGATATGGTGCTCGTCATGGGGCATAATCATGAAGACTTCGATGCCTTGGGATCGGCGGTCGGCGTCGCCCACCTCGCGCGCGCCTCCCATGTCGAGGCGCATGTCGTCCTCTCGAAGGAGCGTGACACCTGTCGCAAGATGGTCGATGCCATCGAAAAGAGCGGTGCCGCCGAAGGACTCCTCATCGATGAGAGCGAGGCAAAGGGACTCATGACGGATAAGACCGTCGTCATCATCACCGACACGCACATCCCCGAGCTCGTCGCAGCCCCGGAAGTCCTCAAAAAAGCCGTGAAAAAGGTCGTCATCGATCATCACCGCCGCGCGGCCTCCATCATCCGACAGCCGCTTCTGACATACATGGAGCCATCCGCCTCATCGGCGTCCGAGCTTGTGACCGAGCTCGTCCAGTACTACGGCGGGGATGAAGAAATGAATGAACTCGAGGCGTCCTGCCTCTATGCAGGCATCGTCGTCGATACGAAGAACTTCGCCGTCCAGACCAGCGTCCGTACCTTCGATGCGGCGAGCTTCCTGCGCCGCTGCGGGGCAGATACGAAGCTCGTCCACAGGCTCTTTGCGGAGGACATCCATTTCATCAAGACCAAGGCAGAGATCCTGGCCCATATGAAGCTCATCGATAACTATATCGCGATCGCCGAGTGCCCGGAGGGGACAGAAGACTCCCAGGTACTCGCCGGACAGATCGCAGATTACCTTGTGACCGTGAAGGAGATCCGGACCAGTTTTCTTTTCTATCACACAGACAATGGACTCTGTCTCTCTGCCCGCTCCGACGGCTCGATCAATGTACAGGTCGTCATGGAAGCCTTGGGCGGCGGCGGTCATCTCACCGTGGCAGGCTGCCAGCTGGGCAAAGATGGAAATAAAGAAGCAGCGGAAAAGGTCATCCTGACCCAAGTCCGTAAACAAGTAGAGGAGGAAAAAGAATGAAAGTCGTATTACTGCAAGACGTAAAGAAAATGGGAAAAAAGGGCGACGTCATCGAAGTCGCTGATGCGTATGGCCGCAACGTGCTCATCCGCAAGGGCCTCGGCGTAGAAGGCACCAAGGCAAACCTCAATACCGCCTCCCAGCGTCAGGAAGCGAAAGAATTCAAGAGCAAGGTCGCAGCAGACGAAGCCGTCATCATGGCCTCCCAGCTCAAGGCCGTCAAGGTCGTCATCAAAGTCCAGAGCGGGGAAGACGGCCGCATCTTCGGCTCCGTCACCGGCAAGGACATCAGCGAAGCTCTCGAGAAGCAGTACAAATTCAAGCTCGAAAAGAAAAATATCCGTCTCAAAGCGCCGATCAAGACCGTCGGTGAATATGACGTAGAGGTCTGGGTCCACCAGCAGGTCACCAGCACTGTCCACGTCTCCGTCGTCACAGAATAAGAATGATAAGAATTCCCCGAGATTTATTCCCGGGGAATTTTTCTTTGCGTGCGATCAGTGACTGGCGACTAGAGAGCGCTATGGTTCTCTCCCGTAAATGCTTCTTCGATGGAGGAAACCCCGAGAGTGTATAACATCTTTTCCAACTATGAGATCGCTGCCTGCGCTATTTTCCGTGTATTCTCATCGAAGGGAACCTTCAAATGTGATAAAATAAAGCCAATAGAGAGTCCCTGCAGCAGATAGGGCATTTATGCCCTATCATTTTAAGGGCAGCTCGGTTATATGATGGAATTTGAGGAACTTATGGATAAGAAGGAACTTTATAGCTTTGTCGCCACGCGCACATCCCAGTGCCGGATCCTTGTCGCAGGTGACGTGATGCTCGATAAATACTACTACAGCGAAGTGACCCGCATTTCCCCGGAAGCCCCCGTGCCGATCGCGCACGTGCGATCGGAAATGGAAACGCTGGGAGGCGCAGCAAACGTGGCGCACAATCTGACGCGCCTTGCCTGTCAGGTCAGCATTGCAGGCTTTGTGGGAAAGGACTATCACGGAAAGAGCCTGCTTGAAAAACTGCGCGCCAGAGGGATCGACGGAGCCGGTCTTATTCCGACCGATCGTCCGACCACGACGAAGCTGCGTGTGATCGGCGGTCATCAGCAGATGCTGCGTCTCGACTTTGAAGAGTCCGCCGCTGTGACGGGAAAAGAGGCAGAGCATTTCCTTGCCGGTATCTACAAGAAGCTAGATGAGGGGCTGGACTGTCTCATCATTTCCGACTACGGCAAAGGGGCATGCACCGAAGAAAATTGCCAGAAAATCATCGCTGCCTGTAAGGCGCACCACGTGCCGGTCATCGTGGATCCGAAAGGGACGAACTGGATGAAGTACGCCGGCGCTGACTACATCACGCCGAACCTCAAGGAGATCAATGCGGTTCTCCCTGATCCCATCCGCAATGAAGATCAGCCTGTCGAAACGGCTGCCCGCAGTGTGATGAAGAAATACCAGCTTGGGAGCCTGATCGTCACCCGTTCTGAGGCCGGTCTTTCTCTTATTTGCGAGGGAGAGATCAAGCATATCCCGACCAAAGCGCAGGAGGTATTCGATGTCTCCGGCGCAGGGGATACCGTCATCGCCGTCTTCGCTATGGGCATCGCCGGTGGTATCGCACCTGTGGCCAGTGCTTACCTTGCAAATCTCGCTGCTGGTGTCGTAGTCGCCAAGCTCGGCACCTATGCCGTCAGCCGCGAAGAGCTTTTGAAAGCACTTGAAAAAGAAAAATAGAGGCAATGGGTTCCATGGACTTAGGGAAAACGTGGCGAGAAACATGGTGCTTGCCGTGTCTGTCTCATTTGGTATTGCATGATACAAGGTCCCTTAGAGAAGGGACGCGCCAAAGGCGTAGGATGGATTTACACAGCAAGAAAGCCTATGTAGAGATTCATTATTGCCAATAGAAAGGAGCCGGCATTATACATGGTTTCCATAACTCCTTTTAACCGCATATCAGCTGTGTGAATACCGGGCTTCTCATATTCTCTTTACGAACTGTGATACAATAAAAGTAAAGGAGGACCGCGTATGGAGACACTCGAAGACCTCTATCTGGCGGGGCGCAATCCGGAGTACGATGCCAATGCGAAGAAACTGCTTGCCAGCCGAAAAATCCTAGCATGGATCTTGAAGTACTGCGTGCCGGAATTTGAGGACAGTACCATCGAAGACATCCGAGACATCTACATCCAAGGGACGCCAGAAGTAGCGAGCGTACCCGTCATGCCAGACAAGACAAATGCTCGCCCGCTCCCCCGCATCCTCGGAGAAAATACAGAAGATAAGACGCTGACCGAGGGGACCGTTACCTTTGACATTCGCTTCCGAGCCAGCACCCCGGATGGCAGCACCCTTGGACTCATCATCAATGTAGAAGCCCAGCACAGTGCCAGCGTTTCCTATCCACTCGTTACACGCGCGCTCTACTATGTGAGCCGCCTGATTTCCTCGCAGCACGATGTGGACTTCGACAAATCACACTATGAAAAGATCAGAAAAGTTTACAGCATCTGGCTCTGCATGGATCCTCCTGGCGACGAAAGCGGTATCACGCAGTATCGTGTGCAGGAGAATCTCAAGTATGGCATGATCGGGGAAGAAGAAAAACACTACGACCTTGCGCAGGCTGTCATGGTCTATATCAGCAGCAAAAAGCGAGATCCAGGGAATCGCCTCCTGCGCCTTCTCTATGAACTTTTCAAATCCGATGACAACGCAGCAGGGAAAATGAAGACCCTGGAAAATGACTATCAGATCAAACTCAATGAATCAGAAGAAGGGATGGTGGACATCATGTGCAATCTCAGCGTAGGTATCGCGAAAGCCGGCGTAGACAAAGGATATCTTCTTGGCAGACAGGATGGAAGAATAGAAGGCGTACGAGATGGTGTGCGGCTTGGGAAAGCGGAAAATCAACGCGAAATCACGGTGCGCATGCTGGAAAATCATATGCCGTTGGAAATCATTGTGAGAATCACCGGTCAGTCAGAGGATGATATCAAAAGGATCGCGGAAGAAGAGTCACTTCCCTGCTAATGGACTGGTTCTGCAGAAGAAGGGATGGTGGACATCATGTGCAATCTCAGCGTAGGCATCGCGAAAGCCGGCGTAGACAAAGGATATCTTCTTGGCAGACAGGATGGAAGAATAGAAGGCGTACGAGATGGTGTGCGGCTTGGGAAAGCGGAAAATCAACGCGAAATCACGGTGCGCATGCTGGAAAATCATATGCCGTTGGAAATCATCGTGAGAATCACCGGGCAGTCAGAGGATGATATCAAGAGAATCGCAGAAGAGGAGTCGCTTCCCTGCTAGCGGCTATAGCTAGGAAACACTGATTAAATCTGACAACGATTTAATCAGTGTTTCCTTAAACGACCTACTCTCATGGCAAAAGGACGCGGAATACATCCGCGTCCTTTTTAGTGGAATTTTCATCGAAGCAGCTGCTGAAATGTGATAAAATAAACATATATTTTATCATTCCGATCCGCCAAAGCGCCCAAGATACGGCGAGCTGAGCCGGATCCAAGGACATCCATCATGCCAAAGACGTATAAAAACATCCTGATCATAAAAATGAGCTCCTTAGGAGACATCATCCACGCGCTCCCCTCCCTCTACGCCCTGCGCAAGGCCTATCCCGATGCCAGGATCACCTGGGCCGTACACCCCGCCTTTGCGGGGATCCTTCCCGGCAAGCCGTGGATCGATGAAGTCTACCTCGTCGACCGGAAGCGCATCAAGCAGCTCTCCTACTGGAGAGAGATCCGCAAAGACCTGCATGCGCATCACTTCGACCTCGTCATTGACCTGCAGATGATCGCCAAGAGCGGACTCATCTCCTTCCTCTCCGGCGGCAAGAAAAAGATCGGCTATCATGATGCACGTGAAGGCAGCTTCCTTTTCAGCAAACCGATCTCCGGCTCCCATAAGCACGGACACATCATCGAGCAGCTCTTAGACGTCATGCGCTGTCTGGGCTGCCCCGTAGACAAGATCGAATTTCCCCTTCCGGATCTGACAAAAGAAATGGAAACTGTCACTATGCTTCTCCGGACAAACGGCGTCAAAGGCCGTTACGTCCTTCTCGTCCCAGGCACCCGAGGTGACCATAAGAAATGGCCCATCGAGTACTGGGGCGAGCTTGCAAGGAAACTCGCCGAAGACAAGATCACCACCGTCATCGCAGGCTCCAAGGGTGAAATGCCCATGGGCGAAGCCATCCGGAAGCTCTCGCCTTCCCCGTATACCGTGAACCTTATGGGACAGACGAATCTCTTAGAACTCGCCGCTCTTGAAAAAATGGCGGCACTTCACATTTCCAGTGACACTGGCCCCCTCCACATCGCAAACGCCGTCCACACTCCCATCATCGCCCTCTTCGGCCCGACACTTCCGGACAGAAGCGGTCCCTATGGGAATGACAACAGCCACGTCCTTTTGGCAGAGCATCCGGGGATAAAAGAGTGCAGGATGGCAAGCCTCCCGATGGAGAAGGTGTATCAGCTGGTGCGGGGTATGATGAGCGAGTAGTGCGCTTATTTTTGGATCGTATGGCTCATGTACGTGCGGTGCGCTCCATGGGTGGCGCCTGATCCTATGATGCCTGTTTATTTCAGGGAAAGCACGGATTAGATCATCGCTCACAAGATCCCGTGCTTTTCGGGCATCCAGATGATCTACGGCTCTATCAGCCAACTACATATGTGTATGGGATCAAAGAGAAAGAAGAGCATGGCCGGTGACAGCCATGCTCTTCTTTTTGCATGTTTCACGGAAAATGCCTGTTATCAGAGTATGATATAATGATAGAAAAAACTTTAGGGACGCAGGCGAGCTTTTCTGCTGATTTCCACCGGCGTCTGGGGTAAAAATATATCGTACAGGGAGAGAGATCCATGAAAGTCATGTTGGCAGATTTTCATAAATTCATAGGCTACAGCGGCGGCATCGAGAACGTCTTTGCTAAGATGGCGAGCGCCCTTTCTGAAAGAAATTATGACGTCATCGCCGTCTTTGCCGATGAGAAAAGAGAGGGAGAGCCCTTCTTTACCGTGCCCAAGAGCGTGAAGCTCCTGAACCTCTACCACTTGCCGGGAGAGAAAGCGGTGAAACCGAGCGGACTTACGAAAGCGCTCCGCGAAGTCATCCGCCCCTTCTCCAGAGCGGCAGCCCGAGATCAGAATTACCGCCTGCTCTATCAAGCGAAAGCACAGCTGTCACGGCTTCTCGAAAAAGAAAAGCCGGACGTGATCGTCTCCTTTCGTGAACCCACCGGACGGTTGCTTTTAGATGGCGTAGGGACGAAGATCCCCGTGATCTCCATGCTGCACAATGATCCGGATGAGATCTTCCGCGGCTCGCCGGCAGAGGAAAGGAAGGCTTTAGAAAAAAGCGCCGCCATTCAGGTGCTGCTCCCTTCTTTTATTTCCAAAGCGAAAAAATACCTGCACTATGACCACTTCATCGCGATACCGAATGCGGTGAGCGCGCCGCACGTCACGGCAGATCATCTCGCAAAGAAGGACAAGTACACCATCACCTGCGTCGGCCGCCTCACCGGCCGCACCAAGCGTCAGCATCTCCTGATCGAAGCCTTCGCAAGGCTTTCCAAAGACCATCCGGACTGGCAGGTGAAGCTATGGGGAGACACCTATGATAAGCCCTATGTCGCTTCGCTCAAATCAAAAATAAAAAAGTACGGTCTGGAAAAGCAGGTCTTCCTTTGCGGGACGACAAAAGATATGGATGCCGTCTGGAAAGAGACGGACATCTTTGCATTCCCCAGCCATCACGAAGGGTTTCCTTTGGCATTGAGTGAAGCCCTGAGCTGTGGCATCCCGGCGGTCGGCTATCGAAGCTGTCCGGCCGTCAATGAACTCATTCAATCTGGGGGAACGGGACTTTTGGTGGAAGAGGGAGCTTCTGCTTTGGCAGAGGGACTTAAGAAATTAATGGAATCTCCTGTTTTGCGTGAAAGATTTGGAAAAAATGCGCAAATGGCAGCAGAGATGTATAGGCCAGAAATCGTTTGGGGAAAATGGGAAGAAAAAATAGGGGAATGTAGTAAATAATTTTGCTAAATATGGAGATAAAAATGGATTTACTAAGTGCTGCAGAGAAGGATGTTATTTATATTAGTAGTGGCAGTAGTAATGAAAAGGATAGATTTCATATAGCACTTACAGGGACCGCTAATTATGTTCCTTATTTAGGAATGGTTATGCAATCTGCAGTGAGACATAATAGAAATATGGAATTTGTGTTTCATTTATTTTTAAATGAGTTATTTCCTATCGAAAAGATTCGATTGAAGCAATTTTCGCAAAGTACCAATGCTAGTATCTATATACATGTGATGAATGATAACGCATTTAAAAATACATTTTTCTTAAATCGTCCTGCTGTATTTTTTTATAGACTAGTTATCCCTAGCTTGGTAAAGAAGTATACGGATAGAATAATGTATTTAGATGGCGATATGATGATTTGTGGGAGTTTGTTGCTGTTAAAGACCTTAGATTTCCATGGGGGGTAGCTGCAGTTGTATCTGATCGCGCAGAAGAACGTTCAAGAAAACAACTGGGGGTTAAAAGATATTTTAATGCAGGAATGATGCTCATTAATGTTACACAATGGGAGCAAGATGATGTATTAGGGAAGATAATTGATGTATCTAAGAAATTGATAACCTGCTTAGATAAACATGGAAAGATCAAAATTTGGGGAAACGCTGAATATCATGATCAGACGATGTTAAATAAACTTTTAGACGGACAACTAGTTTGGCTTCCTAAGAAGTATAACTATATTTACAAGTTAAATCGTCCTGCCTTGTTCCATAAGCAGGATTATAATGAAGATTATAAGAAGCAAGTGATTCTCCATTTTGCTAGTGATGTGAAACCATGGCATTCTTGGGTGGAAGACTGGCCGGTCGTTAAAGAATATAACGAGTTAAAAGAACACTCTCCATGGAAAGACGTCCCAGTCAGTGTTCCCGTTACAAGGAAAAATTATCATAGAGCAGCTAGGGAATATAGAATTACTCATCAATGGGGCAAGGCTTTTCAATGTTATTTAGCTTATTATAAAAGGAAATTGTTAGCTAGAAAGTAGGAGTTGGCATGAATTTTATCTCAAATATAAATTTAGAGTTGAATCATAAAACCATAGTATTGGTATATATGTTGTATTTTGGTGATACTGTTGCATTGACACCTTTTTTAGAAGTGCTTCGTCGGGCAGCACCAGACTCTAAAATTATATTGGTGATGGATGGCAATTATTTGGATGCCATGGAGTATAATCCCTGTATAGATGAGATTATACCAGTAAAACGGAAAGAGTTAGGTATTAGCGGAACAATACAGTTGGGAAGAAAGTTACATAGCTATCATCCGGATTTGTTATTTGTGCTGCATGGTACGGCACGGACTACTTTACTGGGATTAAATATTCGTGCGAAAACATGGATTGGTCGTCCAGGCACAAGATTGGATGGTCTTCTTATGGATTATCCTATCCATATTTCTGATGAAAAAGAGCAATGCGCTATTACCTATTTAAATGCCTTAAAAAGAATTGGTGTGACAGATATTTCTTGCGAAGGAATGAAATTATATAGTTGTTCAGCATGGGATGAGGGAGCTAAGAAGTTTTTTGAATCTCATGGCATTCAGAGAGGGGATAAGCTGGCGGGATATTCTGTCGGCAGCACTCGGATAGAAAAAGACTGGCCGGCAGAACGATTTGGGAAAGTGGCAGAACATTTTGCCAAGAAAGGATATCGTCCAGTTTTCTTTGGTATCAAAAGAGAGATGGAGCTAGTAGAACGGGCAGTAAAAGGATTGAAATGTGATCCTATTATTGCAGCAGATCAACTATCTATGGGAGAATTTATTGCGGCAGCTTCCTGGTGTTCTGTGGGATTTACCAACGACAGTGGGCCAATGTATGTGTTTGATGCCAGAGGGATTCCAACCGTGGCCATGTTTGGACCGAGTAATGCGAAAAATCATTATCCGTTAGGGAAACGTTCAACGGCAATTTCTTCCTGGGATATGCCCGTAGGGCAGGATCATGTGAATCATACCATTCGAGATGGAAACTATGTACCCATTGACCATATTCCAACCGAAGAGGTTATTAAAGCAGGCGAATGGGCTCTTGGGTTACGAGAAACGAATGAATATGATGGGCATATCAAGTATATAAAGTAATAAGGCGGATAGGCTTCTCATTTGTAGGACAGTGTACAGATAACATTGGCATTTAAATGGTAGCGGAGGCGATTTTTATATGGTTTTGAATAATCCAGTAAAAAACGTTATACAAATTGGAAAGATGAATGGGCTTAAGTGTTTGCATATTGCAATGACTGGTACGGGCAATTATATTCCTTATATTGGAATAGCTATTTCATCAGTATATGAAAGCAATCTTGATCTGCCTATTGTATTTCATTTGTTCTTAAACGATTTGTCAGAAGTAGAGGAGCATAGGCTGGAGGAGGTGGTAAATAGATATAATGGGTGTATTTTTATTTACATTATGGATGATAATGCGTTTAAGAAACTTATATCCAAGGATAAGCCCCCGGTGTTTTTTTATCGTTTTATTATCGCTGACATACTAAAAGACAAAGCAGATCGAGTCCTTTATATGGATGGGGATGTATTTTGTAATGGTTCATTAAAGAAATTAATGGAGATAGAGTTTGGAGAAAATATTGTCGGAGTGGTAACAGATAGAGGAGAAAAGAGGCAAGCGAAAAGAAGTGGTGTTAGTCGCTTCTTTAACGCAGGAGTTGTTCTTATTTATGTTAAAAAATGGTGTGATTTTGAGATTGCGAAGAAATCAATTGAACTTTCGCATAAATTTTTGGAAAGAGCGAAAAGACATCGGGTAAGGTATGATGATCAGATCATTTTGAATATAGTCTTAGAGGGGAAGAAATTGTTTTTGCCAGTTAAGTATAATTACCTCTATAATCTTTCTCATGGCAGAATATATCAGAAGGATGACGTGAACCAAGATTATACAGAGCAGGTAATTGTTCATTTTGCTGGATATGTAAAACCGTGGCATTCTTGGCTAGAAGACGATTTAGCTGTACAAAAATATCTAAGCATAAAAGATCAGACACCGTGGAAAGAGTTTCCTTTAATTGAGCCTACTACCCATAAATTACTTCATCAAGCAGCAAGGTATTATCGTACCAGAGGTGAATACACTAAGTCGATGAGTTTTTATTTTAAGTATTTGGCATCCAAGTTAATTTAGCATGCCAGACTTGCAACTAAGTGGAGGTATTTATGGATATAAAGATATTAGTGGCAATGCATAAGCCAGCATGGCATCCAAGTGACTCGGTGTATTATCCAATACATGTTGGTGCGGGTGGGAAAGAACCAATTGAAGGCATTGCCTCTGATAATACAGGGGAAAATATTTCACAAAAGAACGCATCCTTTTGTGAGCTGACTGGATTATATTGGGCTTGGAAAAATCTACAATGTGACTATATAGGGCTATGTCATTACAGAAGATATTTTGGGCATTTCATTTTACCAAATGCTTCCGTAGAAAAGAAAAAGCAGTCTATTTTTTCGCAAAGAGATTATGAGAGTCTTTTGAAAAAATATGATGTTATATTGCCGACTAAGTGGATACATACGCGTGAAAATGTTAAAGAACATTACGCAAAGTATCATCGTGAGATGGATCTACTTCATGTAAGAAATGTAATCATGCAGCTTCATCCTGAGTATGGTGCTTCTTTTGATATGGTTATGGATAAACATAGTCAGCATGTATATAATATGTTTGTTATGCAAAAGGCAAAGTTTGACTCTTATTGCGAGTGGCTCTTTTCGATATTATTTAAAGTTGAGCAGGAGTCCGATATTACGAATTATGATGAGTATCAGGCCCGAGTATACGGCTTTTTAGCTGAAAGGCTGCTTGATGTTTGGATGCTTAATCAAAATTTGCGGACGACAGAGGCACACGTTGTTTTTTTAGGGGAAGAGCATCAGAGTATTTTAAAAGTTATTAAAGAACAAATCAGATTAAAAATCTGGAATATTTTGAAGCTGTAAGGAGACGTACATGCCTAAATTCGATTATCTAATTGTTGGCGCAGGCTTATATGGTGCAACTGCAGCGCATGAATTAAGGCGGCAAGGGAAAAGTGTTCTGGTGATTGAAAAAAGAAATCACGTGGGGGGAAACATATATACCGAGAACATCGAGGGAATACAGGTACATAAATATGGGGCTCATATTTTTCATACGAATATGAAATTTGTGTGGGATTACGTGAATCAATTCGCAACGTTTAACCGTTTCACAAATTCTCCGGTGGCCAATTATCATGGCGAACTCTATTCGCTCCCTTTTAGTATGTATACCTTTAATAAAATGTGGGGAGTGGTAACACCGGAAGAAGCATTAGCTATAATTGAAGAGCAGAAAAAAGCCGCTGGTATTTCAATGCCTAAAAACTTGGAGGAGCAAGCGATCTCTTTAGTGGGAACAGATGTTTATGAAAAGCTGATTAAAGGGTATACGGAAAAGCAGTGGGGACGTCCATGCAGTGAATTACCAGTCTTTATCATAAAGCGCTTGCCTGTTAGATTTACTTTTGACAATAATTACTTTAATGCACTTTATCAGGGAATCCCTGTGGGCGGGTATAGTAAAATGATCGAAAATATGCTTTCTGGGGTTGAGGTAAAGCTAGAATCAGATTATTTGAATGACAAGGACTCTTGGGATGCAATAGCAAATCGAATTATTTATACTGGCCCGATTGATGCATATTTTCATTATGTACTTGGGCCATTAGAATACAGAAGCGTTCGTTTTGAAACCGAGTTCTTGAATAAACCAAACTTTCAGGGCAATGCGGTTGTTAATTATACAGATCGTGAGACACCATGGACGCGGATTATTGAACATAAGTGGTTTGAATTTGGCAAAGACAAAGATGGCAATGATCTTCCAAACACGGTTATTAGCCGAGAGTATTCAACTAAATGGCAGGTTGGAGATGAGCCATATTATCCTGTAAATGATGAGAAAAATAGTGCACTTTATCAGAACTATCGGACTTTGGCACAAAAAGAGAAGAAGGTTGTCTTTGGGGGACGGTTGGGCGAGTACAAGTATTGTGATATGGATACAGTAATCGCAGAAGCGGTAAAAAGATTTGGAAAGTAAGGGGCGAGCTGTATGATTGAATTAAAATTACAAATTCATGAAGATTTCTGGAAGGGCGAAACGAGGTGCGGATACTACATTACTCCAGAAATGAAAAAAATATGGGCGGTTGAACTTGATTTATTAGCAGAATTTATGCGGGTCTGTAAAGAGCATTCATTGCCGTTTTGGGCTGATGGGGGCACACTTCTTGGAGCAGTAAGACATAAGGGGATGATTCCTTGGGATGATGATATAGATCTTACTATGATGCGTAGCGATTTTGAAAAACTTTGTAAAATTGCGCCGAAGGTATTTAGACAACCGTATTTTTTTCAGACGGAGGAAACAGATCCAGGTACTCGTCGTGGACATGCGCAGCTAAGAAATAGTTTAACAACGGGAATTCTAAAATCGGAATACAAACCACATGTTTTCCGCAAGTCTTTTAACCAAGGGATTTTTATTGATATTTTTCCATTGGATGGAATTCCTGATGATGATATAATTTGCAAAGGATATTTTAATGAATTAACGAAGAAGCGGAGGAAGTCAGATTACATTTATAAGTATACAGTGGGGTATTGCCCATCAGATTCGCTTTTACAAAAGCTAAGAAGATCTTTGATTCATTATTTTATGACACATGTAGCACATGCCTCTTATACAGATAGTTATAATGCATGGGAGCAAATGTTAACGACATCTTCTTACATAAAAACCGAAAGATTAGGGAAACTTTGCTTCTGCCCCATGGAAGAAAACAGAATATGGTATCGCGAGGATTTTAAATCCAGTGAATATGCAAAATTTGAAATGTTAGAGATACCTATACCGATTGGATTTGAGCGAATACTTACTACCTTTTATGGGGATTGGAAAAAATATGTTATTGGAGATTCATCACATGGTGGGGTGATTTTCGATACAGAACAATCGTATATTGAGTTTTTTAAGAAGGAAGATTTAGAATGATTATCGGATATACAGCAGGCGTTTATGATCTTTTTCACATTGGGCATTTAAATTTGTTGAAAAATGCGAAGGGACTTTGTGATAAATTGATTGTTGGGGTAACAGTTGATGATTTAGTGGAGTATAAGGGAAAGCGTTCATTGATTCCGTTTGAGGATAGAATCGAGATTGTTAGGAGCATTAGATATGTTGATGCTGCTGTACCGCAGTATGATATGGATAAGCTGACAATGTGTAAAAAGCTGGGGGCATCCATTCTTTTTGTGGGCGATGATTGGTATGGGACAGAAAAATGGAAGGAATATGAGAGAAACTTTGCACAATGTGGTATAAAAATCATTTACTTTCCGTACACAAAAGGAGTTTCGTCTACTAAAATTACAGAGGCGCTAAAGAATACCAGGGGTTGGATTATGCCGGATATGAAATCTGCAACCACAAAGCACTTATGAGAGGCGAATAGAAATGATTGACAAAAAATATTGCATGAGCTCTTTTATGGCTTTTCGATTTATTGAACGGAATGATGTGGATTTCTATGCAGGTCTGAAACATAAAATCTGCAAAAGAATACCCGAATCTGAAAAGAAAATCGTATTTAGTGCGGAAGAGGTGGATCAGACAATTCAAAAACTGTTGGATAATAAATTGAACTCTTATAAAAGGCCAGCTTTATTATTGTCAGGCGGTATGGATTCAGGTATATTGGCCTCATATTTAAGGGGCGCAGATGCTTATACCTTTAGATTTATGGGGGGCGTATTTCAACGTGAAGAGTTAAATCGTGCGGAAGATTTTAGCCAAAAGTATCAGCTGAATTTGCATTATGTGGATATTGATTGGAATAATACAGTTGAAAAGTATGTTGATTCCGTAATGATTGCTAAGTCTGCACCGGTGCACTCTATCGAGCCTCAGATCATGCAGGCGGCTACAGAGGCCAAGGTTAATGGAAACGATGTTATGATTATTGGGGCAAGTGCAGATGATATTTTTGGCGGCTGTGATAAGCTACTGTCAAAAGATTGGACATATAAAGCTTTCCTAAAACGCTTTATGTATACTGACCCTGAGATCGTATTGAAGGAACCTGTATCGATGGAATATGCGTTTTTACCGTTTAAAAGGGGAAAGAAGATTGATTTTATCGGCTTTTTAGATGCTAATAGTAGTGTAGAAACAGAATTGTCTTTTCAAAATGCTTTTGAGGCTGCAGGGTTAGAGTATATAGACCCGTACTCTTGCATGAAAATGGGGGGGCAATTAGAATTAGATAAAATTAGAAGCGGATCATCAAAATATCTCATAAGAGAACTATTTGACAAGAAGTATCCGGAATATAAGGTACCGGAAAAGATCCCTATGCCTCGTCCTGTTAATGAATATTTTAAGAACTGGAGAGGACCAAGCCGAAAGGAGTTTAGGAACGATATTGATATGAGTGCGTTGACAGGAAATCAAAAATGGCAGCTGTATAGTCTGGAGCGATTCCTGAATATTTTTGAATAAGTGAAATGGTACATGCTTGTAGTTGGTTCTGTTGGATTGGAGCATGATTAAGAATATTTCGCGTATAGAAAGGTGTAGAATTGATGAATGAAGATCGAAGACAACATCTGCAGTTTGTTCAAAATGCGATAGCACAAATGGATAATAAATCTACACAAGTAAAAACGTGGACAGTGACACTTTTTGCGGCTGTTTTGGCATTTTCGGCAAGTAGTAAAAATCTCAAGTATGCGCTTATAGCGGTTATTCCTATTTTTATATTTTGGCTTCTTGATTCCCACTATTTGCAACAGTCCTGTAAGTATCGGAGATTGTATGATGATATTGTGGCAGGAAAGGTGCCTTCTTTTACCATGGCAGTAGAGAAATATAAAGATGGTACATGCTGCTTTTGTCAAGCAATTTTTGATCCAACAACCTTATTGCTTTATTCGCTTTTGATTGCTTGTGCTTTCATTATCGGGTAGCTTAGGCACTTGGGCTTAGTCGATGAATTTGATGCAAAAGGAGATTCCTTCATTGAAGAGAAAAATGATAGTTTCTCACATGGGGGGGACAATTGTTCCCTGCTTCGCATGGGCGATAGGCGTTACCCTCCTTATTTCGGTCATTCTTCATCTGGGCGGAGACTTCCCAGATATCTATAGCTACGCCCAGCCGCGTCTGGGCGCGGCTTTTGCTGTCATGCTCATCGTTTCCTTTGGGCTTTTTTCCGTTTTCAGTAAAGACTATCTGAAGCGGCTCCTGCCGTGGGCGGTGATCCTGCCTCTCCTCTGGGCGGGTACTTTTACTTGGGCGTATGGATTTGCTTCGCTGCCGGAGAAAAAACATTTGGGGGATTACTACGTGCTGGGGGCGTTGCTCTTTTCTCTGCCTTATGTGTATACGATCGGGCTTACGAAATGCGGCGGCTATGTACGCGCGGCTTTGCAGGCCATGTACGGTGCTTTCAATTTTTTCATGCTGCTATTTCCGCTGATTTATATCAGTTATTATTGGCGATTCGGCGGAGAAATGGATCTCTTTGCTTTGATGGCTGTCCGCGCTACGCATTGGGAAGAGGTGAAGGAGTTCCTCAGCACCATGGGATCTCCTTTGGTACTTGGATTGGCTATTGGTGTGCTCCTGCTGCTCCTGCTGGCAGCTTATGTGCTGACGCAACAGGTGGGACGATGTGCGGAGAGCGGTAAGGGGTTATTGCGAGGAAATGGGAAGAAGTTCAAGGTCGGCCTGATCGTGATCTCCATCCTTTTCTTTGGCGGCTTTATCCGACAAATCATCCATGTATTCCCGATCAATTTATATCGCACGATGAACAGCAAGGGAAGCGAGTTTCAGCTTTTGCAGAATTTTAATACTAATCTGGATAAAAATACAGTCGGGTTGAAGCTTATAGATCCTGCGGATGGGCTGGATGAGGGGACACATATCGTCATCATCGGGGAGAGTGCGAATAGGGATCATTTGAAGGCATTCACGCCGAGCTATCCAGAAGACACGACACCTTGGCTTTCTTCTAAGGTCAATGATCCCGATTTTTCGTTGAACTACATGGCGTATTCGAATTTTCCGAATACCCTCATGTCGCTTTCGTATGCGATGACGAGTGCGAACCAGTATGGAGATATGGATCTGTCTCATGCGGTCAGTATGGTGGATGCGGCCCGGGCTGCAGGGTATCGCACGGACTGGATCTCTTTCCATAATAGAAGTTCGCTCTCGAGTGCGGGCGTGACGCTGATCGCAGAGCGCAGTGATGCGTCCTTTTGGGAGAAAAATTATGATGAATATGCCGTCGATGTCATGAAGAAGCTGCCGCCGGCGAAGCGGCGTGTGCTTTTTATCAACATCATGGGGAGTCACTATACATATCTGGCGCGCGTGCCGGCGGATCAGAGGGGTGCGCTGGGGATCTCTGAAAATGATCCCTACTATGGCTATGATCTGACGGTCGCGTATACTGATCGGGTCATCCGGGATATTTTCGAGTATGCCAAGACACATATGAACTTAAAGTCGCTTGTCTATTTCTCTGACCATGGGGAGAATATGGAACATTTCCACTCCACTTCTCCATTTTTCTATGATATGGTACATATTCCATTTTTCGTCTACTTGTCGCCGGACTACCAGGCAGCGCATCCGTCTCTGATGCCGGTGCTGAAGAGTCATGAGAAACGGCCTTTCACCAATGATCTGGCTTTCGATACGGTCACTGGTCTGTGGCGGGCGAGGACGAATTTCTATCACGCTGTTTATGATATTTCTTCTCCGGACTATGCGATCACGATGGAGGATGCGAAGACGTTCGGGGGAAAGCGGATGGTGAAGGATGATCCGGCGCTGGCGAAATAGCGGATGCCTGAGGATCCATAGATGACACGATCCGACAATAAAAAATCCTCCCTCGGTGTGAAACCGAGGGAGGATTTTTTATTGCCATTTATTTCACTTCCTGGATGATGGTCAAGATCATCGGGCGGCGCTTGGTGCGGTCGAAGAAGTATTTGCCGAGGGCGTCTCTCACCTGGGTCTTGATGGCGTTCCATTCGGAGACGTTGCCGGCTTCGCAGCGGTCAAGGACGGACTCGATGCGTTCTCTGGCTTCGGTCAGGAGGGCTTCGCTGTCTCTCACGTAGACGAAGCCGCGGGAGACGATGTCGGGACCGGCTAAGACTTGGTTGCTGCCTTTTTCGAGGGCGATGACGACGATGACGACGCCGTCCTGGGCGAGCTGCTGGCGGTCGCGGATGACGATGTTTCCTACGTCGCCTACGCCGAGGCCGTCGACGAAGACGGGGCCGGCCTGGACGCGCTGCGGATTGATCTTGCCGCCGCGGCTGGTGAATTCGAAGAGGGTGCCGTTTTCGCCGATCAGGATGTTTTTCTTTTCGACGCCGAGGCTTTCTGCGAGTTCTGCGTGGCTGACGAGCATGCGGTGTTCGCCGTGGACGGGGATGAAGTATTTCGGCTTGACGAGGGAGAGCATGGTCTTCAGGTCTTCCTGGGAGCCGTGGCCGGATACGTGGACGCGGGTGGTGGTGCTGGTGACGACGTGGGCGCCGAGGCGCATCAGGCTGTCAATGGTGCGGCCGACGCTGGTCTCATTGCCCGGGATCGGGGAGGCGGAGATGATGACGGTGTCGCCTGCGTGGATCTGGACCTGGCGGTGGGAGCCGTCGGCCATGCGGGAGAGGCCGGCCATCGGTTCGCCCTGGCTGCCGGTGGTCAGGATGCAGAGGCGGTCGTCTCTGTAGTGGCCAAGTTCTTCCGGCTCGATGAAGGTGCCTTCCGGGGCTTTGAGGTAGCCGAGTTCTTGGGCGATGCCGACGACGTTCACCATGGAGCGGCCGAAGACGCAGACTTTTCTTTTGTTAGCGACTGCTGCGTCGACGGCCATCTGGATGCGGGAGACGTTCGATGCGAAGGTGGCAAGGATGATGCGGCCTTTGGCATCGGCGTAAGCGCTCATGAGGGACTTGGATACGATGGCTTCGGAAGGGGTGTAGCCGGGATTCTGCGCGTTCGTGGAGTCGGCGAGAAGGCACAGGACGCCTCTGTGGCCGAGCTCGGCGAGCTTGTACATGTCAGTAAGTTCGCCGTCGACCGGAGAGTGGTCGAATTTGAAGTCGCCGGTATGGACGATGGTGCCGACCGGGGTGCGCAGGTAGATGCCGCAGGAGTCCGGTATGGAGTGGCAGACGTGGAAGAAGCCGAATTTGAAAAGGCCTGTTTTGAATTCGTCACCGGGTTTGACGGTGTGCAGGTCGTAGTTTGTGATGTGTGCTTCTTTGAGCTTGCCTTCGATGAGGCCGCAGGTGAGGCGTGTGGCGTAGACCGGGGCGTTCACTTCGCGAAGCAGGTAGGAAAGGGACCCGATGTGATCTTCGTGTCCGTGGGTGATGAGGATGGCTTTGATCTCGTCTTTGTGTTCGATGAGGTAGGAAAAGTCAGGGATGACGATGTCGATCCCGAGCATGTCTTCTTCTGGGAATGCCATGCCTGCATCGATTACGATAATTTCGTCGCCGTAACGGAATACAGTCATGTTCTTCCCGATTTCTCCAAGACCTCCTAATGGAATGATCTGTAATCTTGCTTTTGCCAAAATGGATAGAACCTCCTATTCAGTTGTCGGAGCCGGCAGTCGCCGGCTCTAAAAAAATATTTTTGCATTGTATGTCAAAAATAAAAGCCGTTCATAGTCGCTTTTCCTATTATATCACATGGGGGAAGGAAATTGGGGAATGTGGTGGGAGAAAATACGAAGGTGCACTTGTCAACAAAAATTGGACACGAAACTAAAAAAATTAGGCATAAAAAT
>ERZ1034973.57-NODE-57-length-67876-cov-20.831262_pt1 | contig 67876 bp, 74 predicted proteins | sample MGYA00520686_ERZ1034973 | MGnify/ENA primary metagenome ERZ1034973 (study PRJEB33766, sample SAMN09781775) | gut metagenome | biome: gut microbiome | host: Homo sapiens | place: Madagascar | study: EMG produced TPA metagenomics assembly of the PRJNA485056 data set...
AAGAGGAAGAGGAGGATGAGGACGATGAGTAAGGAACTGCTTTTGAAGCTGGCTGCGGATTATTCCGCTCTGGCGGAGGATCTGAAGAAGCTGGCGGGTGAGGAAGCCCCGGCGGAGAGTAAGAAGGAAGAAAAGGTGGATGTACCTTTCGAGGTCGAGAAAAAGAAAGAGCCACCGAAGCAGGAGAAGAAACCGGAGAAGAAGTACACGATGGTGGATGTCCGTAAGAAGCTCTCCAGCCTTTCTTCCGGCGGCAAGACCGCAGAGGTGCGTGAGCTTCTGGTCAAGCACGGAGCAAACCGCCTTTCCGAGATCAAGCCGGAGGACTACGCCGTGTTGATGGAGGAGGCAGAGAATCTGTGAGTGCGCATTCTGAAAAAGGACCATCCAGCTCGGAACGCTGGATAAACTGTACACCGAGTGCAAAGCTCTGTGCCGATATGCCGGATGTATCGACCAGCTTTGCACAGGAGGGCACTGATGCCCATGAGGTGTGCGAGTATGAACTGAAGAAGGCTCTGGGGCAGAAGATGGCCTGCCCGGTGGAGAACCTTACTTATTATAATCCGGAAATGCAGGAGTGTGCAGACGGATACCGGGATTATGTCATGGAACTGGTGGAGGAAGCAAGGCAGCGGACAAAGGATGTGGTTGTGCTGGTGGAGCAGAAGATCCAGTACGAACGCTTTGTCAAAGGCGGCTTCGGCACAGCAGACTGCATCATCATCGCAGATGGTGTCCTGAATGTGGTTGATTTTAAGTATGGACTTGGAGTGGAAGTCTCTGCGATCGGGAATACCCAGATGCGCATTTATGCGTTGGGCGCACTGGAAATCTTCGACCCGCTGTACGACATCGATACCGTACAGATGACCATCTACCAGCCCCGGAAGGCAAACATCTCGGTGGATTCCATTTCCCGTAATGAATTGTATGACTGGGCAGAGCATGTGCTGAAACCGGCTGCACTGGAAGCGGACGAGGGCAATGGCGAGTTCCATGCCGGCCACTGGTGCCGCTTCTGTAAAGCACGCCATATCTGCCGGGAACGGGCAAAGAAGAATCTGGAACTGGCTGCCTATGAGTTTGCCGCGCCGCCTCTGCTTTCGGATGAGGAGATCGTGGAGATTCTGGAAAAGGTGGACAGTCTCCTTCGCTGGGCAAACGATGTGAAAGAGTATGCCCTGCAGGAAGCAGTTGCTGGTAAGAAGTGGGACGGCTATAAGCTGGTGGAAGGCCGATCCATTCGCAAGTACACCAGCGAGAAGTCTGTCGCAGAAGCAGCAGCCGCCGCCGGGTACGATCCGTATGAGAAACGGGTGCTGGGCGTGACCGAGATGCAGAAGATGATGGGCAAAAAGAAATTTGAAGAAATTCTGGGGGCAATGGTTATAAAACCCCAGGGCAAACCTGTCTTAGTGTCAAGGGATGATAAGCGTCCTGAGATGAATACGATAAACGATGATTTCAAGGAGGAAAACTAATCATGGCAAACAAAATGACAAATCCGATGAAGGTGATCACTGGTCCGAAGACCCGTTGGAGCTATGCAAATGTGTGGGAGCCGAAGAGCATCAACGGCGGCACGGCGAAATACTCCGTGTGTCTGCTGATCCCGAAAGAGGATACGGTGACGGTCGAGAAGATCAAGAAGGCAATCGAAGCCGCCTACAAGGAAGGCGAGGCAAAGCTGAAGGGCAATGGCAAGAGCGTACCTCCGCTGGCTGCTCTGAAGACACCGCTGCGTGATGGCGATGTGGAGAAGCCGGATGATGAGTCCTACGCAGGGCATTACTTCCTGAACGCCAACAATACGACTGCTCCTGGCATCGTGGATGCCGACCGCCAGCCGATCCTGCAGCGTTCCGAGGTGTACTCCGGTGTGTATGGCCGTGCATCCATCTCGTTCTATGCGTTCAACAGCTCTGGCAACAAGGGCATCGCGTGTTCGCTGAACAACCTGCAGAAGATCGCCGATGGTGAGCATCTGGGCGGTAAGGCAAGCGCAGAGGAGGACTTTGCAACGGAAGAGGACGACGATTTCCTCAGCTGATGATGGGAGGGGTGGTCCGCTGCCCCTCTTTTTTTTAACTTTTTTCTGTCGGGACACGGCAGAATTACATAAATTCTGGAGGGAAAATTATGCCACATGTATTGGAAATCAAAGGTGGTGAGCTGCTCACCCCGTTTAATGTGTTTGATGTGATGGATGCGGTCGAGGACTATATGGGAACCGACATCCGGCAGTATCTGGAGGAGTATCTGGAAGGTGTGGAGAGCGATGCAGAGGAGATCACGGATGACGAGATCGCGGATCACTACAAGCAGGTACTTCTGAATATTCGGGATGAGACCGAGGAGGTTCTCAGGCTGATTGAAAAGCCCCGGATGGACCGGAAAGCGATCCGGGAAACACTGAACCTTATTGTAAAGATGATCGGAAGGGAGAAATAAGATGAAGGTAGGAAGAAGTTTGCAGGAAGTGCTGATGGAGCTTCAGCGGCAGAACCAGGCAAAGAAAGACTATATTGCTCCGGCGCAGAGCATGAGGCTGGAAAAGGATGGACGGACTTTCCAGATGGGGGAGCAGGCTCCTTTTGCAACCACACAGCTGTTCCATCGTCAGCTGGTATCCACGCTGGCGATCCCGGCAAAGTATTATGACCTGATGCAGAAAGAAAAGCCGGAACTGCTGGCAGAGAATGTGAACGTCTGGCTGGATACCAGACAGAGCAATTACATGATCCGGTCGATGAATTACGGCAGCGGTCCGGTGGCGAGAGCACTTCTCTCGGAAAGATACAGAAGGATCGACAACATGGAGATCGCCTCTGCGGTGCTGCCACTGTTTGCAGGTAATGACGGATACAGTGTGGAGAGCTGTGAGGTGACAGAGAACAGACTGTATCTGAAGATTTTGAACAAGCGGCTGGAGATGGAAGTCCGGAAAGGCGACATCGTACAGGCAGGTGTCATGATCTCCAATTCCGAAGTCGGCCTTGGTGCAGTGTCCGTACAGCCGCTGGTGTACCGTTTGGTCTGCACAAATGGTCTTATTACTAATGATTTCGGGGAGCGCAGAAACCATGTCGGCCGGCAGGCAAAGATGGCAGAGGACTTTACGCTGTACTCTGATGAAACTTTGGAAGCAGAGGACAAGGCCTTTATGCTGAAATTACGAGACACCACAATGGCAGCCATCGAGGAAAGCCGCTTTGCACAGGTAGTCGATAAGCTGAAAGAAGCGGCCGGTATCCCCATCAAAGGCAATGTGCAGGAGGTCGTGGAACTGACCGGCAGGGAGTTTGGTATCACGCAGGACGAGCAGAACGGTATCTTCAAGTATCTGGTGGAAGGCGGTGACCTTTCCCTTTATGGACTGACCAATGCGGTCACCCGTGCTTCGCAGGATGTGGAGTCCTATGACCGTGCGACCACTCTGGAAGGCATCGGCTGGCAGATCATGCAAAGGAGAGAACTGTATGTATAAAAAGAAGCAGAAGAAGGACCAGAAGAAAAAGAAGCAGATCAAGCAGACACCTAAAAAACAGTATACAGACCAGCGAAAGAGCATCAGCCGGATGATGCACAGACGGACTGGGTAAGGAGGTAGCCATGAAGGAATTACACATTGATATAGAAACGTATTCCTCTGCTGACCTTGCCAAGTGCGGTGTCTATAAATACACTGAATCCCCGGATTTTGAGATCCTGCTGTTCGGCTATTCCTGCGATGGCAGTGAGGTCAAGGTCGTGGATCTGGCCTGTGGAGAGAAGCTGCCAAAAGAGATCCTGGCTGCGCTGGAGGATGAGAGCGTAACGAAGCTGGCACACAATGCCTCTTTTGAGCGTGTCTGCCTGTCACGGTATCTGGGCTATCCGACCGGGGAATATTTGAACCCGGAAGAATGGAAGTGTACGATGGTCTGGTCGGCATATATGGGTTTGCCATTGTCACTGGCCGGTGTCGGTGCTGTGCTGGGGCTGGATAAGCAGAAGATGGGAGAAGGCAAAGACCTGATCCGTTATTTCTGCGTACCCTGTGCGCCGACAAAGATCAACGGCGGACGTACAAGGAATCTTCCCTCCGATGCACCGGATAAGTGGGATGTTTTCAAAAAATATAATGTGCGGGATGTTGAGGTCGAGATGCAGATCCAGCAGAAGCTGGAGCGTTTCCCTGTGCCAGATTCCGTCTGGGAGGAATACGCTATCGATCAGGAAATCAACGATCGTGGCGTAAGGATTGATGGCGTGCTGGTACAGAATGCCATTGCAATGGACACCGAGATCAAGGAAGAGCTGAAAACAAAGATGCAGGAGCTGACTGCACTGGAGAATCCGAATTCCGTATCCCAGCTGTCCGGGTGGCTTGCTGATAACGGAGTGGAGACGGACAGTCTTGGAAAGAAGCAGGTCAAGGCTCTTATGGAAGAAGTACCGGAGGAGATCCGGGAAGTACTGCGCCTGCGTCAGCAGCTGGCAAAGAGCAGTGTGAAAAAGTATCAGGCCATGAAGAATGCAGCCTGCTCGGACGGCCGGGCAAGAGGAATGTTCATGTTCTACGGAGCCAATCGTACCGGCAGGTTTTCAGGCCGCCTCATTCAGATGCAAAACCTTCCACAGAACCATCTGCCGGATCTGGCAGAAGCGAGGGCACTGGTACGGCAGGGGAATCTGGAAGCGGTGAAGATGCTGTATGAGGATGTGCCGGACACATTGTCCCAGCTCATCCGTACTGCATTCATTCCCAGAGAAGGAGCAAGATTCTATGTGGCGGACTTTTCCGCCATCGAAGCCAGAGTGCTTTCGTGGATCGCAGGGGAAGAATGGCGCATGGAGGTTTTTGCCTCTGGCGGCGACATTTACTGTGCAACGGCCTCCCGTATGTTCGGAGTGCCGGTCGTAAAGCATGGTGAGAATGGCGAACTGCGGCAAAAGGGTAAGCAGGCGGAACTCAGCTGTGGTTACGGCGGCTCCGTTGGCGCATTGAAAGCGATGGGGGCGCTGGAGCTTGGAATGAAGGAGGAAGAACTGAAACCGCTGGTGGACTCCTGGCGGTCAGCGAATCCGAACATCGTCCGACTTTGGGGTGAAATTGAGAGGGCAGCCATCCATGTCATCAAGACCAAAGAGCCACAGCAGGTGAAGTGCCTGCGGTTCACGTATCAGTCGGGTTTTCTCTTTATCTATCTTCCCTCTGGCAGAAAGCTGGCGTATGTGAAGCCGAGACTGGGAGAAAACCAGTTCGGCGGAACTTCCATTACCTATGAAGGTGTTGGCGGTACAAAGAAGTGGGAGAGGCTGGAGAGCTTTGGCGGCAAGCTGACCGAGAACGTGATCCAGGCAATCAGCCGGGATATCCTCTGCTATGCCATGCGCACACTCCGCTGCTGTTCCATCGTAATGCACGTTCACGATGAGCTGATCATCGAAGCAGACCCGCGGGTCAGCCTGGAAGCAATCTGTGAGCAGATGGGACGGACCCCGCCGTGGACATCGGGGCTGGTTTTGCGGGCAGATGGCTTTACCTCAGATTTCTATATGAAGGATTAAGGGACAAGAGAAAAAGGAACAAGAAAAACTGAAAAAAATTAGAGCAAACAGGTTATAAAAGACCTCCGAAAATCTGGCGTGGTAGAGGGGAATGCTCCCTTACTCTATAGATTTTCGGAGGTTATTTTATTATGTTAGAAGTTTATCAAAATGAGGAATTTGGTGCAGTTCGTGCCATCGAAGAAGGGAATAAGGTGCTTTTTTGCGCAACAGATGTAGCCAGAGCACTGGGATATTCTAATCAGCGTGATGCGGTAGGCCGCCATTGCAAGGGGGTCGTGAAACGCGACACCCTTACGAGCGGGGGAACGCAGGAGCTTTCTTTTATCCCGGAGGGTGATGTGTACCGCTTGATTATCCGCAGCAATCTTCCCAGCGCAGAGAAGTTTGAGCACTGGGTTTTTGATGACGTATTGCCGTCCATCCGCAAGCATGGTCTGTATGCCATTGATGATGTGCTGGAAAATCCGGATTTGCTGATTAAGGCGTTGACAGAGTTGAAAAAGGAGCGCGAGGAGAAGAAGCGTCTGGAACTGGAGAATGCAGTCAAGGCACAGCAGATCGCCGAGATGCAGCCGAAAGTTTCCTATTACGATATTGTCCTTGCCTGCCCGGATCTCGTTACCATTACCCAGATTGCAAAGGATTTCGGGTTGTCAGCGAAAAAGCTCAATAAGATTTTGAAGGAAAAGAAGATCCAGTTCAAGCAGGGCAGGACATGGTTTTTGTATCAGAAGTATGCCGAGCAGGGCTACACCCAGAGCAAGACTTACCTCTATGACGAGGATAACCATACCGCCATGCACACGCTCTGGACGCAGAAAGGCCGGCTGTTTATTTATGAACTTCTGAAGGCAGACGGGATTTTGCCGGTTATGGAGCAGGAGTAAGAAACTGGAAAGAGAAACAAGAAATGTAGGAGGAAAGCAATGAGAGACTTGAATATTGCCTACGGCAACAGCTGCATGGCGAAGAAATGGTCGAACAAGACCATCACCTTTGGGGAGTTGTGCGGTCGGCTGGAAAATACGATAAGAACCACGGAGACAGTCGAGGAATACCAGAAGATGAAGCGCGCCGAGCGTGAAGCTGCCAAGGATAAGGGCGGCTTTGTCGGCGGCCAGCTGAAGGGCGGCAGAAGAAAGAGAGAAAACGTGGTCAGCCGTTCTATGCTGACGATGGATGTAGATAAGGGTGAAAAAGGCTTCATCGAAAGCTATGAGATGCTGGCCTCGTATACCTCTGTCCTCTATACCACGCACGGACACACCCCGGAAGCACCTCGTTTCCGCATTATCATCCCACTGACCCGTGATGTGACTCCCGATGAATATCAGGCCATTGCCCGGTACTTCGCGGCAGAGTGGGGTATCGACCAGTTTGATGAATGCTCGTACCGTCCGCATCAGCTGATGTACTGGCCGACTACGCCATCAAATGGTGAGTATATCTGCGAAAAGGTGGAGGGTGAATGGCTTGATCCGGATGCTTTTCTTTCTTCTCACCCTAACTGGCAGGACTGTTCTCTGCTTCCGACCAGCAGTAGAGAGAGCGAGGTAAAGGAAAGCAGCGGCAAGAAGATGGAGGACCCGGAGGCGAAAGGCGGCGTGGTTGGACTGTTCTGCCGCGCCTATCCGATCCGTGAAGCCATCGACACCTTCCTTTCCAATGTCTATGAGCCGTCTGCCAACATTCCTGGCCGCTATTCCTATATCCCGGCGGATTCCTCTGCCGGCGTGCAGATTTTTGAAGAGAAGTTCGCGCACTCCTTCCATGCATCTGACCCCGCCTGTGGCCGTTCTCTGAATTCCTTTGACCTTGTGCGGGTACACAAGTTTGGGGATGAAGATGAGAAAAAGAGCTTCCAGGCAATGTGTGATTTTGCGATGAGTCTGGATAAGGTCAGGGTGCTGGCGGCAGAGGAGAAGAAAGCGGAAGCCGATATGGACTTCGATGACGGTGAGGACTGGAGAGAGAAGTTAAGGTATATGCCCAGAAGCAAGGTACTGGAGAACAGTGTCTTTAACGAGGTGCTGATCCTTAATAATGACCCGGACTTCCAGAATTTTGCGTTTAACGAGATGGCAAACCGCATCCAGATCACAGGAGAAGTTCCGTGGAACCGCCCGGACGATAACAAGTTCTGGCGCGATGCAGATACCGCACAGCTGAAAGCCATCCTTGATACCCGCTATACCTCATTCTCTACCCGCAATCACGATGTGAGCTTTCTGAAAGTGGCGGACGACCGCAGTTTCCACCCAGTCAGGGATTATTTGGACGGCCTGCCGTCTTGGGACGGTAAGGAACGGGTGGATACCCTGTTGATTGATTATTTTGATGCGGACGATACTCTGTATGTCCGTGCGGTGACCCGGAAGATGCTGGTGGCAGCAGTCACCCGTATCTACCATCCCGGCACGAAGTTTGACTCTGTTCCGGTATTAGATGGTAAGCAGGGTATAGGAAAAAGTACGTTCTTAAAGGATCTGTGTGGAGAGGAATACTATGCCGACAACCTGAGTCTGACGGACATGAACGATAAGGCTGCCGCAGAGAAACTGCAGGGATTCTGGATCGTTGAGATTCCGGAGCTCGCCGGTATGAAGAAGGCGGACATCGAAAAGGTGAAGGCCTTCATTACGACCACCGATGATAAGTATCGTCCTTCTTACGGACGCACCGTGGAATCCCACCCGCGGCAGTGCGTAGTGATCGCAAGTGTCAACGGTGAGAGGGGATACCTGCGTGATATCACCGGCAACCGCCGCTTCTGGGTCGTTAAGCTGAAGCAGACAGAGCAGAAGCGTAAGTGGCACTTTACACAGGAGGAGAAAGACCAGATCTGGGCGGAAGCCAAGAAGTACTATGAAGAAGGGGAGAAATTGTATTTAGAGGGTGAGCTGCTGGAGAGTGCAGAAATGGAGCAGAAGAAGGCGATGGAGCTGGATGAGCGTCAGGGCATCGTTGAAGATTACCTGAATATGCTTCTGCCGGAACGCTGGGAGAAGATGGACCTCTATGCGAGAAGAAGCTATATCAACGAGCAGGATGGGCCGACGGTAGAAAAGGGAACGGTGAAGAGGGAGTATGTCAGCAATGTGGAGATCTGGAGCGAGTGCTTCGGACGCTCGCCGTCTGATATGAAACCTGCGGATTCTTATTCTATCGCCGCGCTCATGACGCAGATTCCGGGCTGGGAGAGATCGAAAGACTGTAGGAAAAAGGGAATCTACGGAAAGCAGAGAGTGTACGTCAGAACAGAGGAACAGGAAAAGTAAGAAAAATCAAGGGAACAGGGAACAAGTGACAGGAAAGCGGTAAAAGAAAACAGGTAACAAGGGAACAGGAGAACAAGCAAAACGCAAAAGAAAAACGTATAGCGGAGAGGGCGGGGTGGGCGGTAGCTAAGTTCAAAAGGTGTCGACTATATGGGACAAGACCAACTTTTTCTATATAGAGTCTTTTGGTAAAAAGAAAAAACAGAAGAGTGTGTAATACGCATATAGGGGAAATAGCTATATAGAGAAAAAAGCGTGCTTGTTGTGAACCTGTTCCTTTTTACTTTATATCAACCCTAAAAAACAGCGTAAATACAAGGAAAAACAAGAAAATGGCAAAGGGGAACAGAAGCCGAAAAAAAGACAACAGATAAGGAAAAACGAAACAAGAAGGATGGCGCGGTGCCGCGCAGGGCGGGTTTTGGGGTATAGAGGAGATTAAGAATATGAGGGAGAGAGACGTAGAGCAGAAATTAAAGGGAGAAGTAGAAAAGAGGGGTGGCAGATGCTTTAAGTTTTTGTCTTCCGTATCTGGTGTGCCAGATCGGCTGCTTTTACTTCCCGGTGGCCTGGTGGTTTTCGTGGAGCTGAAGAAAGAGGGCGAGAAGCCAAGGAAGCTGCAGGAGGTACAGATGCGAAAAATAAGGGAATTGGGGTTCCGTGTCCGGGTCGTGGACAGCGAACAGGGAATTCAGGAATTGATGAGGGAGATAGAAGATTGGAAAAGTTAAAGAGGGAGAATATGCACGAGTACCAGAGGTACTGTGTGGATTTCATAGAGACCCATGAAGAGGCAGCAGTGCTTCTTGATATGGGACTTGGCAAAACAGCGATTGCCCTGACTGCAATCTTTGATCTGGTCTATGACTTCTTTCTGGTGAGAAAGGTGCTGGTAGTGGCACCGCTTAGAGTGGCCAGAGATCAGTGGATCGCGGAGGTCGGAAAATGGGAGCATTTGTCGAATTTGAGGGTAAGCGTGGTTGTCGGAACTGAGCAGGAGAGGAAGATTGCGCTTATGCGAAGTGCGGATGTGTATGTGATAAACCGTGAGAATGTGGCATGGATGGTAGAAAAAAGCGGAGCCGTTCTGGATTTTGACATGCTCGTGGTGGATGAGCTGAGTTCCTTCAAAAATTCGGATAGTAAGAGGTTCAAGGGGTTGATGAAATTAAGACCGAGGATAAAAAGAACAGTAGGTCTGACAGGCACACCTGCATCCAACGGCTTAATGGATCTCTTTGCTGAGTATAAGCTGCTGGATAAGGGAAAGCGGCTGGGAAGATTCATTACAAGGTACCGGGCTGATTACTTCAAGCCGGACAAGATGAACGGAGCAGTGGTCTACTCCTACAAGCCGCTTCCATTTGCAGAGGAGGAAATCTACAAAAAGATTTCTGACATGACCATTTCCATGAAGTCTACGGATTACTTACAGATGCCGGAAAAGATCATGACGGAGTGCATGGTCACGATGGATGAAAAGGAAAAGAAAAAATATGATGAATTGAGAAAAGAATTGGTGCTGAACATGGGGGAAGAAAACGAGATTACTGCGGCAAATGCAGCTGCACTTTGCGGAAAACTCTCCCAGCTGGCGAATGGTGCAATCTACACCGATGACAAAAAGGTGATGCAGTTCCACGATAAGAAGCTGGATGCACTGGAAGACCTGATCGAGGCAGCCAATGGAAAACCGGTTCTGGTAGCGTACTGGTACCAGCATGATCTGGAACGGATCAGGAAAAGACTGGATGAGAAGAAGATCGAGTATGACAAGATTGACAGCGGCGAGAGCATCAAGCGATGGAATGCCGGTCAGCTCCCGGTTGGTCTGATCCACCCGGCTTCTGCAGGTCATGGCCTGAATCTTCAGAGCGGCGGCAACTGTATCATCTGGTTTGGGATCACATGGTCGCTGGAACTTTATCAGCAGACCAACGGAAGATTGTGGCGTCAGGGACAAAATTCTCAGACAGTGGTTATAAATCATATCATCACATCTGGCACTATAGACGAGAGGATTCTTCGGGTGCTCAAAGGAAAAGATGCGACACAGGAGGAGCTGATCGATGCAGTAAAAGCAAACTTAGGAGGATAAGAAGATGGCAAGTGAATTTGAACCATATGAGAATCTGGCCAATGCGATTATTATTTCGGCAGCAAAGGACTACCGGGTCGCACTCCGCAGACAGATGCGGCATCCCGGCGGTCAGGAGACAAAACACACAGTGGACCGTTTGGAGAGTTTTTTCCGGTCAGCATGGTTTGGAGTGTTGACGGATGTTGACGGCGAGTACCTGATGGCCCGTATCAGAAAAGAAGTTGAAGCAGTATAAAACGGGAAACGATGACAAACAAAGACAAAACATGCCAATCCGAGTGGAATAAAAATTCGGAGGTATGCAAGATGAGCATTATGTGGAAGTACCTGGATAAGAGAGCGGCAGCAATTAAGGCTATCGGTGATTACGATAATATGCAGTTCATTATCCGTAATACAAAAGATGAGATTACGGTTGAGAGTGACCGAATGGTGGGTGTGGGAAGCCCGAACATGGATGGTATGCCGCACGCCCACAATCCGCAGGCGGGAGAGGAGAGGATTCTGGATGGCATCGAGAAAATTGATATTCTGAAAGAACGGTATCGGCAGGCGGTCGAGTACATGGACTGGTTTCAGCCAGCGTGGGATGGTCTGACGGAAGATGACAAGTATGTTCTGGAATGTTTCTATCAGACGGAAAGCAGCGATGTGAATCTGATCTGCGACCACTTCGGTATTGAGCGTTCCTCAGCTTATAACAAAAAGAACCGTGCGCTGGACAAGCTGGTCACACGGCTCTATGGCAAGGATTGATTCACGGGGCTCCGAAAGGGGCCTCGATTTTTTTTTTGCCATTTTGTGGATTTTTTGAGATGAGTAAAATCATGGACGACTTTATGGCAGGAGTGTGTTATGATGGGAGCATGAAAAAAGGCCAGACGAGAATGACCGGAGCGAATGAGTAAAATCGTGGACGACATGGCGGACAAAGTGTGCTATGCTAGTACCATGAAAATAGGCCCGGAGGAAATCCGGGAGAGCAGAAGCCTTGGAGGATTGATTCCCCCAGGGCTATTTTTATGCCCGGAAGGGGGAGGATAAGATGGGCAGAAAGAACCGACCTGTAAAAATACGTAAGAAGTCGCTTCCTGATGTCACCAGAATTCAGCCGCCAAAGCGGATGGACATCTGGTACGCACATTTGAGAGAGAACACAGGCACTTCGGTGCAGGAGGGCAGTCGTCCGGTGCTGGTCATCAGCAATGATATGGCAAATAAGAATTCTGATGTGGTCACTGTGATCCCGCTGACTAGTCAGATGAAGAGAATTGAACTGCCGACGCACTGCATTATTCATGATCTGCTGGACGAGGATTCTGTTGTTCTGGCAGAGCAGATCACTGCAATTCCGAAGTGGAGATTACACAGGAAACTGTGCAGCTGCACGGATGAAGTGCAGGTAAGTGAAATAGAAAGAGCTGTAAAGGTACAGCTTGGATTGGAGGACGAAACCAATGAGTAAGATCATCACCTGTGAACAGGTCAGCAATGGCCATCCAGATAAGATCTGTGACCAGATCGCAGATGCCATCGTGACCGACATTCTCCAGCATGACAGGAACGCCCGTGTGGCGATCGAGTGTCTGCTGAAAAAGAGCCAGCTCTTTATTGCCGGCGAAGTCACCACCGATTATCGGCCAAACTATCAGCAGATCGTTCACGATGTGTTCAACCGCATCGGTACCGAAAAGTTGGGGTGGAATCTGACCGAGCTTCTTCGCATCGGCATTCTGGTGGACAAGCAGTCGCCGGATATTGCGCTTGGTGTGGACAAGGGCGGTGCCGGTGATCAGGGAATTATGTATGGCTACGCCACCAACGAGACGGCAGAGCAGATGCCGATCCCGTACATGGTCGCCACCAAGTTCCTGCAGCTGTTGAAGAACCATCCGTCTAAGATGTTCCGGGCAGATGCCAAGGCGCAGGTCAGCTACGATTACGACACCGGTCGTATCACCACCTTCCTCTGCTCCGTGCAGCACAGCCCGGATGTGGAGGTCAGCGACTTCCGGCACATCATCGAATCCATGATGGTGCTTGCCGCCTGCGAGTATGGACTGGACGGTGATTTCACGAAGCTGGTCAATCCGACCGGTCGTTTTGTGCTGGGTGGCAGTTACGCTGACTGTGGTGTGACTGGTCGGAAGCTGGCGTGCGATACCTACGGCGGCATTGGTCGCATGGGTGGCGGTGCTCTGAGCGGTAAAGACCCCACCAAGGTGGACCGCTCTGCAGCATACATGGCGAGGAAGATTGCCAAGGACATTGTGCAGGCGGGCTACGCTGACAAGTGCGAAGTCCAGCTGGCTTACGCCATCGGCGTGGTGCAGCCGGTCGGTGTGTCGGTGGAGTGCTTCGGTACGGAGCATCAGTCCCTTGACTTCATCGAAGCCTACGTCCATGACAGCTATGACCTGACCCCGCAGGGTATCATCAAGCGGCTGGGACTGCTGGATGTAGATTACAACAAGGTCAGTGCTTACGGTCACTTCGGTAAGGCTGGTCTTCCGTGGGAGGACTGACCCATGCCGTACAGACCAAAGACACCGTGCCATCACCCCGGCTGCCCGGAGCTGGTGGAAGCCGGCCGGCTCTACTGTGAGAAGCACTTGCCTCTCCACCCGGAAGTAACCCGCCCGTCGGCGAAGCGTGGATACAACAGGCGGTGGCAGAAAGCCAGAAAGTCATATCTCGAAGCTCATCCACTCTGTGTGCAGTGTGCCAAGCAGGGCAAGTACGTCCGGGCAACGGTGGTAGATCACATCATTCCGCACCGTGGTGACCAGAAACTTTTCTGGGACCAGAACAACTGGCAGTCGCTCTGCAAAAGCTGCCACGATAAGAAGACGCTGACCGAAGACATCAACCCGACCTATACCTACTGACACCCCCCGCCGGGGCCGGGGTCACTTCTCTACGGTGAAGTCACACGGAGACCGGTGGCCCCTTTTGCGTGAAAAAACGCAAAATTGATAGGCCGGGGGTCAGAGGAATAACGGCGCAAAATGAAACAGGAAAATGTACAGGCATCGGAGCTTCGGTTCCGGTGCCATTCTTTTTCCCCGAAATGAACCAAAGTGTGTGAAACCTCTCGTAAACAGGGAGCTTTCGCACATTTTAGCTTGTTCCGGGAGGAGCAGGGGCGGGAGGGAATCGGCCGCCGCAACAACGATCCAACCTGGCGGGGCAGTGCCGATTTCCACTTCGCCGCTTTTCGTATGAATTATGAGATTTTTCTAAGAAACCGCCGAAGAAACGGCGAAAAATGAGAGTGAGGTGAGGGCAGATGGAAGATTACACGGCTGAGATGATCAGGGACATGGCTTTTTCTTTCTGCCCTCAGTGCGGTACGGCAATCGTACCAAATCATAAAGGCAGACCCCGGAAGTTCTGCTCTCCGGAATGCCGGTCACGGTGGAACAATACCCATCCAAAGCCGGAGAACTGGAAGACCGTGCGGTCGAAGATCTGCCCGGTGTGCGGCGGGGAGTTTTCCTACCGGCACCAGTATGGTCTGGAACGTAAATATTGCAGCCGTGCCTGTGCAAACAAAGGACGCTGGAAGGAGGGCGATGCAAATGGAAGAACCGCTGAACATAGAACGTGATGTGGTAAAGAACGGTGTCCGGCTGGACTGTGTGTTTGAGGGCTATGAGTACCGCCCGGAGAGAGAAGAAGTCCGAAGCCAGCGGCTTGCCGGGGTTGAATGTTCTAAGATCGCAGAAAACACCGGGTTGTCTTTGGAACAGGTCAGGGATTACTGCCGGGAACTGGGGCTGCCGGAAACGGGGAACTGCCAGTTACAGCCACCGGATGGGTCGGGGGAACGGCACTGTCCGGTTTGTGGACGCATTCTCGTGCAGAGAGGGAACAGTGGTCGGAGACGGTTCTGTTCTCCGGCTTGCCGGGAGGAATATTACAGGCAGCATAAGCCTTTTCGGATCGCGGTCTGTAAAAACTGTGGAAGGGAGTTCCATGCCGTAGATGAAGGAAAACGGCAGCGGAAGTTTTGCAGTCTGAATTGTTACTGGGATTATCGATACGGGATGAAGGGAGTGGATGAGGATGAGTAAGATTATCGGTGTGTTTCCGATGTTCAACACCGGGGGTATCTGTGTACATGCGATTGACGATGCGGAAGATAAGGTCCTGGCATCCGTGAACGGGGAAAACCCGGAATGGTGCGAGATGGCTGAACAGCCGCAGGAAGATGGAGATGAGATGGAGTCGGGCTTTTTGTTCGGCTCCTTTTTCGTGCCGTTCTCCGGGGTCATGCGCATGTGAATCTGAATTAGGAGGGCTTACATGAAAGCGACTGCTGAACTGAAGATGCTGCCGGTGTCCGTACTCAAGCCGGCCGCATACAATCCCCGGAAAAAGCTGAAGCCGGGGGATAAAGAGTACGAGAAGATCAAGAACTCCATCACGGAGTTCGGGTTCGCAGATCCTTTGGTGGTCAATGCCGATATGACAATCATCGGCGGCCACCAGAGATTGACCGTAGCGATGGAGCTGGGCTACACCGAAGTGCCTTGTGCGGTGGTGGACATTGACAAGACCAGGGAGAAAGCCCTGAACATCGCACTCAACAAGATCACGGGTGCATGGGATGATTCCCTGCTGGCTGATCTTTTGAAGGACATCGAGGATTCCAACTTCGACCTTGGCAAGACCGGCTTTGAGCCGCCGGAGATTGAGACGCTGTTCAACAAAGTCCATAGCAAAGAGGTCAAGGAAGATGACTTCGATGTGGAATCCGAGCTGAAGCAGCCATGCTTCTCCAAAGAGGGTGACCTCTGGCATCTGGGAAAGCACATCGTTCTGTGCGGTGATTCCACCAAAGCAGAATGCTACAACACCCTGATGGACGGCACCAAGGCAAATCTGGTCCTTTCCGATCCCCCTTATAACGTGGATGTGGAAGAGACTGCCGGTAAGATCATGAATGACAACATGGGCGATTCGGAATTCTACCAGTTCCTTCTGGCAGCGTTCCAGCAGATGCACGACCATCTTGCAGACGACGGTTCCATCTACATCTTCCATGCAGATACGGAAGGGCTGAACTTTAGAAAGGCATTCAAGGATGCCGGGTTCTACCTGTCCGGGTGCTGTATCTGGAAGAAGAATGCGCTGGTGCTAGGCCGTAGTCCTTACCAGTGGCAGCACGAACCGTGTCTCTACGGCTGGAAGCAGAAGGGGAAGCACCAGTGGTATTCCGACCGGAAGCAGACGACCATATGGGAGTATGACCGGCCGAAGTCCAACAAGGATCATCCGACCATGAAGCCTATCGGCCTGATGAGCTATCCAATCCGCAATTCCACTATGACCAACGGCATCGTCCTCGATCCGTTCCTCGGCAGCGGCTCGACCCTGATCGCCTGTGAGGAAACCGACCGTGTGTGCCGGGGCATCGAGCTGGACCCGAAGTTCGTGGATGTGATCGTGAAGCGGTACATCGAACACAGCGAAGGCCATTACGATGATGTGTATGTCATCCGTGACGGCCAGAAGCTGAAGTTCGAGGAGGTGGCGACCTTCGAGCCGGAAAGCGAGGATGCCGATGCCTGATGTGAAATGTGTCCTCATCCACGATAACTTCCAGAACTTCAAGTCTTATAACATCCCCAAGGCACAGCTGGTGATTGCAGATATTCCGTACAACATCGGTACAGATTTCTACGCCAGCCGGCCGGACTGGTATGTGGATGGCGATAACAAAAACGGGGAGAGCAGCAAGGCGAGGAAGGCGGCGTTCAATACCGACTTCACCTTCAACATTGCAGAGTATTTCCACTTCTGCAACCGCTTGCTGAAGAAAGAACCTGGCACGGGCGAGAAGGATGCGCCGTGCATGATCGTGTTCTGTGCATTCCAGCAGATCCCGAAGGTGATCACCGAAGCAGAGAAATACGGCTTCAAGAATTATATCCCGCTGGTGTTCTGCAAGAACTACAGTCCGCAGGTCTTAAAGGCCAACATGAAGATCGTAGGTGCAACGGAGTATGCGCTGGTGCTGTACCGGGGAAAACTCCCGAAGTTCCGCAATCTCGGTGAGGACGGAAAGCCCCACATGATCTTCAACTGGTTTGACTGGAAGCGGGATGGCAAGGAATACCCGAAGATCCATCCCTCCCAGAAACCGATCTCCGTGCTGAAACGACTGATCGAGACCTTTACAGATGAGGGCGATGTGGTCATTGACCCCTGCGCCGGCAGTGGCTCCACGCTGAGAGCAGCAAGAGAACTGGGGCGCAACAGCTACGGATTTGAAGTGTCCAGAGATTTTTACCGGAAAGCAAATGAGCAGATGCTCGGAGAGGAGGCTTCCGCATGAGCACAGAACAGAATAAGACGTTGACCCTCGGCAGCCTTTTTGATGGCTCCGGGGGTTTTCCATTAGGCGGTCTTCTGACTGGGCAGATCACTCCGCTGTGGAGCAGCGAGATCGAGCCCTTTGCCATCCGGGTCACGACCAAACGTCTACCACAGGTGAAGCACTACGGAGATGTATCCGCCATCAGCGGCGCAGACCTGCCGCCTGTGGACATCATCACCTTTGGCAGTCCCTGTCAGGATATGTCCATCGCGGGTAAGCGGGACGGTCTGGATGGTTCACGGTCCAGTCTGTTTTACGAAGCAATCCGAATCGTGAAGGAAATGAGGTGTAAGACCAATGGAGAAAAACCAAGATTTATCGTGTGGGAGAATGTGCCAGGGGCCTTCTCCTCAAACAAAGGACAGGACTTCAAAGCAGTCCTCGAAGCCGTCATCGGTGTTAAAGAACCGGCCGCCTCGGTGCCTGCGCCTGAGAAGAAAGGATGGCCCGACGCCGACTACTACGTGGGAGACGGATGGAGCGTTGCGTATCGAGTTCTTGACGCACAATGGTGGGGCGTTCCCCAAAGAAGAAAACGTATCTACCTTGTCGCAGATTTTGCAGACCAGAGTGCCCCAAAGATATTATTTGAGTCCGAAGGCCTGTCTCGGTATTCTGCGGAGGGCTTCCGTGCGTGGCAAAGAGCTGCCGCCGGTGCTGAAAGCGGCACTGGAACGGCAGGCTGCGATGGAGGAAAAGCCGGACGAATCTGTCTGAACGACCAGGGCGGCACACAGATGGATGTTTCCGAAGAGGTGACCGGAACCCTCCGGGCAGAGGAGCATGGGCATCAGCCGTGTGTTCTGGAAGCTGCCGGCTTCTGTACTGAGCATTCAGCGAACGCCAGAAGCATCGGATACGAGGAAGAGCGGTCACCGACCCTCCGGGCAGGTGTCGTACCTGCCGCCATCGCACTGGAGAATCATCCTGCTGACAGCCGGGTGAAGATTTCCGAGGACGGCAAGGTGCAGACACTGACTAGCCGGTGTGGTACGGGCGGCGGCAATGTTCCGCTGGTCATGGATGGTGTTGAAAAGTCGGTGGAAAGCTCGGTGAAAGAAGTTGAAAACTCCCCAGCGGTCACGTTGAAGATCCGTTCCGGATGTGATGGCGGCGGAAAGGGAGCCATCTGGCAGGAAGAGAAATCAGCTACTCTCGGCTGCAATAACGACCAGACACTGTTCGTTCCGAAATGCTACGGTGTCTGTTCCAAAGCCAGCCACTCCATGATGTCCGACAATCCGCACAGCGGCTTCTATGAAGCGGAGACCTCCCGGACATTGGACCGCAGCGGTGGCGACCCGACCTGCAATCAGGGCGGTATCTGCGTGGTAGAGCCGGTTGCCTTTACCCAGAACCAGAGGGATGAAGTCCGGAATCTGGGAGAGAAGTCAGCGGCACTGGCAGCAGAGCCGGGGATGAAGCAGCAGACCTTTGTGGCACAGCCGGAAGAGGTGACGGCTTTCCATGTGAACCAGCGCAATGAGCTGATCGATCTGCATGGCAAGTCTGGTGCTTTGATGGCGACCCGGAGTGATCAGATGCAGACCTTCGTCCTGCAGGGCAACATGATCGGCCGCAAGGATGAAAATGGTCCGCAGGGGGACGGTGTCAATGAGGATGTCTGCTTTACCTTGGATGCGACAGACCGCCATGCAGTCTGCGCACCGGAGGATGTGTATGCCATGACCACCGGTTCTTATATGCAGGTGGCAAAAGAAGTCGCACCGACCCTGATGGCACGGGACTACAAAGACCCGACCACCATCGCACCGGTGCCGCAGGAAGTTAATTACACCGTCCGCCGTCTGACACCGACCGAGTGTGCCAGACTGCAGGGCTTCCCGGACTGGTGGTGCCGGGATCTTGGAACGGAAGATCCGACCGAAGAAGAGCTGGCGTTCTGGGCGGATGTGTTTGAAACGCACCGTAAGATCGTGACCCATGCCAAGAAGCCGAAAACGGAGAAGCAGATCCGGAAATGGCTGGCTGACCCGTATACGGATTCGGCAGAGTACCGTATCTGGGGCAACGGCATTTGCTTAGCCAACGCATTCTTTGTTCTGGCCGGCATCGCATGGTGCGCAGGTCTGGAAGAATAAACTGGCCCGCTATATTACTAGGTAGAAAGCGACCTGGTGATATGGTGGGCTTACATATTGGTCCTATTTACACAACAGATTCTGCAGTCCCTTGTGTAAATGGTCGAACATGAAGAATATCGGGAAATGGCCTTGCTATTCATCCGGTTTAGAGTGATATATGTGCTACCGAAAAGAACATCGGGATGCACAAAAACAAATGAACGAGAAGGAGCGATGAATTATGTTGAAATTTAAACTGAACGTAGCCGAGCGCAAGACCCTCGCAAAACGCATGGAGGAGCTGACCGGCATCCACCCTTACTATACCAAAGCACCTCTGTATTCTTACGACATCGGGAGCTACACCATCGACCGGAATGGCAACCTTCTGGTCGAGCCGGAGAATGCAGATGCCGAGCTGCTGACGACCCTGCTGAATGAGGGGCTGATCCGCGGCGGCGAGAGCATTGAGAGCACGGATGACCAGATGGAAAACACGGAGCCGACCGATCATTTGGAGGAGGAGCCTGTAACCGAGGATACCGAAGCAGAGACGGAGGTTCTGGACGAGCAGGAACCCGAAGATGCAGATACCGCAGAAGATGAACCTGCGGAAGCAGGAGCCGAGGAAGCATCGGAGCCAGACAATACGGCTGAGGATGATGCCACAGAGGATGAGCCGGATGCAGAATCGCAGGAGACAGAAGACCAGCCGGAAGAAGTGCCCCTGGACTTGGAACTTGCATTCCCAGTCAGCCAGCACAATGGTGTGACTCTCCGCAACCTGGTCAACCTTCTTTACAGCCGCGGCAAGCTCATCGGCAAGGCGACTGGCGGACACTTCCATGTGGAAGAGGGGCTGGTCGAGAAGCTGAAGGACGATAGCTGCACCTTTGCCATCATGAACTTCATCAATGCGGTCAGCGACTATGAAACTGAACATGGTGCTGCACTGGAAGGCTTGAAGATCACCACGGAGAAGGTCACCTTCACCGGCTTCCCGACTGCACCGGATCACGAACATCTGACGGCTTTTGCACAGCTGGCGGTGCTGATGAACCAGCAGGCAATCAGCCAGAAGCGTATCCAGGCAAAGGATGTCAACGATGAGAATGAGAAATACGCGCTCCGCACATGGCTCCTGCGGCTGGGAATGAACGGTCCGGATTTCAAAGAGACACGCAAGATCCTTATGGAGAAGCTTTCCGGTCATGCGGCTTTCCGCACGGATGAGGAAGCACAGAAGTTCCTTGCAAGGGAAAAGGCAAAGCGGGATGCCCTGAAAGCCGCGAAACAGGCGGCACAGGAGGGCAGCGCCTCCGCTGGGGAAACGATCGCATCAGCAGATGCCGAGCCGACACAGCCCGGCTGTGGGGCAGACACGGCGCAGATGCTGGAGGCGGGAGCGTAAGCTCCCAAGCCCCCAATGGGGGCCGGGAAATATGCGAGACCCTCTTCCATTGTACCGATATTAACTCTGAAAATGTACATTATCAAGCGGATAAACCGCAGAAATGTACACGATCATTCCTCTCGATATTTGTCGAATATATGTTCTTTTATATCCTTGCTATTATCCGCACCTGACGGTAATATGCACATACCGAAAGGGAAAACAAGGAAAAAACAAAGGAGAACATACCATGAACGATAAAACAAGAGAGCAGATTGAAGCCATGAAGAACCAGACCATCGGAGTTGAGATCGAGATGAACAACATCACCAGAGAAAAAGCGGCAAGAAAGGTCGCCGAGTACTTCGGAACCAGAGCATGGAACGCAGCCAGCGAGTACGGATATTACAGCTGGGCTTGCAAGGACGGACAGGGCAGGGTTTGGAAATTCCAGAGGGATGTGAGCATCTACGGACCGGACGCAGAAAAATGCGAACTGGTCACCCCAATCCTCACCTACGACGACATCGAAACCCTGCAGGAGATTATCCGGCTGCTCCGCAAGGCAGGCGCAAAGAGCAGCCCAAGCCGCGGATGCGGGGTCCACATCCACATCGGAAAAGGCGACCACACCGCAAAGACCATCCGCAACCTTGTGAACATCATGGCGGCGCACGAACAGCAGATCGGCAGAGCCATTCGGATCGATGCGGGACGCACCGGACATTATTGCCAGGTGGTCAACCACCGCTTCCTTGACCGGCTGAACCGCGAGAAGCCGACCACCATGCGCAAGCTGGAAGACATCTGGTACGAAGGCAACGGCGCAGACTACGGCAGAAGCCAGCATTACAATTCAAGCCGGTACCATATGCTGAACCTTCATGCCACCTTTACAAAAGGGACCATTGAATTCCGCCTTTTCCAATTCGCAGACCCAGCGGACGGAAAGCGCAACGGGCTGCATGCTGGTGAGATGAAAGCCTATATCCAGCTTTGCCTCGCAATGAGCCAGCTTGCCAAGATGGTCAGAACGGCAAGCCCGAAGCCCCAGCAGACCGACAACGAAAAGTACGCGATGCGGTGCTGGATGCTGAGGCTGGGATTCATCGGGGATGAATTTGCAACGGCAAGGGAGATCCTTCTGCGGAACATGGAGGGCAACGCATCCTGGCGGAACAAATAAGCCGGGATGCACGGGCACCTTTTGGGCGGGCAACCGCCCTTGAGGTGGTAGAAGGAGGTGCAGGTTTATGAAAAGCACGTTAAAAAATGAAAACACACCGGGCGGCAGAGCCTTTAAGGTGACCATCACCGAGACCTACCAGAGGACGGTGACCATTTATGAATCCGAGATGAAAGAGCCGACCGTGGAGGAAGCCCAGCGTGTGGCAGAGGACTGGTGGCGGGACAGCCAGATCGAGCTTGGGAAAGAGGATTTCCAGGGCGTGGAGTTCACTGGCAGGGGGGATGGTGAGGCAGATGTTTGAACTGATCAGCCGAAACCCATCCAGATATTACCTTGCCTACGGAAGCAACCTCGACATGGAGCGGATGGGAAAGAGATGCCCTTACGCTGTGGTGGTCGGCACGACCGAGATTAAGGGCTACCGGCTCCTGTTCAAAAAGAGTAAGACCGGCTGCTATGCCACCATCGAGCAGGATGCCAATGAAAGCGTACCGGCAGTGGTCTGGAAACTCTCGGAATATGATGAGCTCCTGCTGGACCGGTACGAAGGATGCCCAAGATACTACTATAAGAAGCAGTTCCAGCTTCCGGTCTGGAACCTGAACGGGAACCGCATGAAGAAGGCAAAGCCCTGCATCGCTTATGTGATGCACGAGGACCGGCGGCTTGGCTGCCCGGATGCCGAGTATTTTGAACTGCTGCGTGGCGGATACAGCGACTGGGAATTTCCGCTGGACACACTGAAGCGTGGACTGGCAGCCAGCATCGGAAGGGCGGAAGCCATCCGGTATCTGAAGAAGCGGCAGATGATGTAAGAGTACACAATCACAGGGAAAAAACATTGTGCAGTATATGATGCTCATCGGCCTTGATAAATCAGGGCAGAAGAGTGATATATACCATACCGCCAGACAAGAGCGGAGAAAACCGAAGGGAGAGATTCAAATGAAGAACAAGAAATATTACATCGCCTACGGCAGCAACCTGTCGGTGGAGCAGATGGCATACCGGTGTCCGGATGCAAAAATAGCAGGACAGGCGGTGCTGGCAGGCTGGGAGCTTTTGTTCCGCGGCTGCGCTACCATCGCACCGAACCCGAAGAAGAACACGCCGGTTCTGGTGTGGGAGATCTCGGAAAGGGACGAAGAGAACCTTGACCTCTATGAGGGCTACCCGAACTACTACCGCAAGGAAGACCTGAACATCGAACTGCTCCGGGAAGGGGCAGAGCCGGAGATGGTGACTGCAATGGTCTACATCATGGAGAACGACTTCGGACACCGCGCACCGAGCCGATATTACTACAAAGTCCTGCATGACGGCTACAAGGTATTCCGCTTCCCGATGCACATCCTCGAAGGTGCGCTGAAGGAATGCATGGACAAAGATGCTGCCCAGAAGATGATCGAGGAGGTGCAGGCATGAATTTCGCAGATCAGAAAACGGTCGAGAAGCTGAGAAAAGAGTTTCCGGTCGGATGCCGGATCGTCCTCGATGAGATGGATGACAGGCAGGCACCGCCCATCGGAACGCAGGGAACCTGCAACGGGGTCGATGATGCCGGAAACATCTTAGTGCGCTGGGACACCGGAAGCCATCTGAACGTTGCCTACGGTGCGGACAGTTGCCACCGTGTGGCAACGGATGCCGAGGTCAAGGTGTCGCTCGACCGCCTTGGTAAAATGCGACAGACCGGCCCACGTTGCCCCAGGTGCGGAGCAAAGCCCGACTGCTACGACCATCAGCAGCAGGCACTCAGCCGAAGGGCGGACATCCAGATCTGCAACCGCTGCGGAACTGAGGAAGCGTTAGAGGACATTGCGTGGGGCGGACGGCAGAAGAGGCATCTTGCGGACTGGGCAATCGTGAAAGGGGGCTGGGTCGAATGAAAGTCCTTCTGATCAAACCGATGGAGCATCCGCAGGTGGTGGACATTGAAAATTCCCTGAAAGAGTTCTACCGCATCCTCGACTGCGACTGCATCACAGCCACCTACCCGTGGGAAGAACGAGCCGCCTTGGTCACCGATGACAATGGGCTGTTCACCGAGAAGTCATTCAGCAGATACATCCCGGAGCTGGAGCAGCCCATCAAGGGAAACTTCTTCATCTGCGGACTCGGAGAGGAGGATTTCGCAGAGCTGCCTCAGGACCTGATCCGGAAATTCAGGGAACGCTTCTGGGTGCCGGAGTCATTCGTCAGCATGTTTGGGCAGATGGCAGTCATCCGGATGGATGACGGAACGAAGCCGGAATAAGATACCGCAATTAGAAAAAATACCCTCTCGGCCAGAAAAGACCGGGAGGGCTTGGTTTAACAGGAGGAGCCTATGGGACACAGAAAGATGCCTGCTTATGGCGAGAGGGAACACGGCGGCAGATACATTCTGGATGAATACGAATGGTCGAGAAATCACTGCAAGGCGGTGACCATCCGCAGATGGAAAAGGGACCTGAAAAAGAAAGCCAGAGCGCATAACCGCAGGGTGATGCATCAGGCAATACGGGGCGAAGCCGATTAGACGGAAAATGGGGGCCTCAAAAGAATGAGAACCCCCTTCCAGTTTACTGTATATTACCGCTGGAAAGCAACAATAGCAAGGAGAACCGCCGCCATAATGTACACAAACATCTGGCAGCGGTTTTGTGTATCATACCAAACCAAAACTGGGGATACGAGGCAGAGCCCCAGCCTCTGCTGGGGAGCCTCTGGGGGATTCCTTAGAAGAAATCCCTCATGCTCATGCCGACCTCGTTCAGTCGTTCCTCCATGCTGTGGTAGTGCCAATCCTCTTCCTCTTCTTCGTCTTCTTCCTCAAGCTCCTCTGGGAAAGGGTCGTGCCGCCATCCGGCTTTCTGGTATTCTTCTTCCCGGATGTCATTGCGGTCGTAAATGTCCAGCTCGTATTCTTCTTCAAGCTCTGCGATGCGGTTTTCGATTGCGGTTTCAACTTCTGTAATGGTCTTTTTCATGGTTTTTGTCCTCCGTTTTTAGTTTGGTTTTCTTTGCTTTCGTTGTGTGTATAATGCCGCAGAAACACATATATAGCAAGTCAATCAGGGGTCATATATGTACCAAACATGAGGGACGAAGATCGTTGATAATATGACGTTTTATGGCCTTGCTATCACAGGGCGGTGACGGTAATATACAGCTACAAAAAGCAAAGGAGGACAGCAGGATGGCTGATTGGAGAACATGGAAAAAAGGGAGAAAGACAACATGGAACTGGAACGAATTTGATGGAAGCGGAAGCCGGGAAGGAATCATCACAGAGGTTCATGAAGACCACGCGATTATGGAAGCAGACGGCATGCACCTTTGGATCGACGATGACACGGCAGAGATGTTCAGCTAAGAAAACGGGGAGGGAAACCTCCCCGGATAAACACATAAATCCACCAGATCAGGGTGCAGATGATCGTGTACTTTAGCCGCTTGATAGTATCCGGCAGTGACGGTAATATACAGCTACCAAAACGAAAGGGGCAAAGAACATGGAACGCTACACTTACGAGATCACCTTTACACGGCTGGATGGACAGCCAGATGAAATCCAGCAGCACACCAGCGAGGAGCTGGCAAGAGAATGCTTCCGGCTTTTCGATGAGCCGGACAGCGCAGAGATGTACAGCAAAATCGAACTTGGCCGCCATGACTGGGAGACAGGCATGGATGAGATTCTGGAAACGATGACATTCTGAGAGGAGGAAAATACAATGACCTATACAAAAATCAACCTTTACCTTGCGAACGGAATTCCGGAGGCACTCAGCAACCTCTGGTACGGAAGCGACAGCTCGGTGGTCGAGATCAGGGATGCCGTTGAGGATGCGAAGAACGGCAAGGACCTTCTGAACCGCATCCAGAAGATGAAGCTCCTGCGGAAATTCGCCCTCGACAGGGAGAACGAAAAGCGCATCCGCTTCAAGGGAACGGACTGCTGGGGCAACATAAGCTACCTCGAAATCATCCGCTAAAGGCAAGACCGACAGGCGCAAGGGGCTGGAAATGACCAGCCTTTTGCTCGTGTCTGTCTTCCGAAAGCCGGCATGAAAAGCACATAAATATGACAATTACAGGGCTTGATGATCGTGTAGTTTAGCCGCTTGATAGTGCTCCGAGGTGACGGTAATATACAGTCACCGAAAGGGGAAAACAACAAAAACGGAGGATACGACAATGACGAAGAACGAAGAACGAATCAATAAACTTTTCAAGGAACTGGTACCGGAGACGGGCAAGGCAGACAGCCTCGCAGGGGAGCTGGTAAGGGCAATGAGCCGCATCGGATACCGCTTTTACAACGACGGCGACCAGCTGGGCATCGGCTACGGCAAGGAAACCTGCAACCCTGCAGGGCGGTTCCTTGGAGTCAAGGGCAACGACAAAATCGCAAAGCTGACTGCAGATGCCTGGGCAGTCTACAGCGAGGAAGCCTACGAAAAGGTTCTGGACATCCTTTGCGGAGCGGTTGCCGATTATGTCGAGCAGAACCCAGACCTTAGAAACCAGCCGACTGAAGATATGTGGGACTTCAAAGATGAGGAAGAAGACCAGGATGACAGCTGGGATGAAGAGGAAGATGACTGGGACGAAGAGGAAGATTACGAGGACGACGAAGACTACTAAGCCAGAGAAACACATGGGGCTTGCCGGAAACGGCGGCCCTTTTCTTCTGCCGTAATACGCACAGCTCCGGGCGGCTATCTTTGTGTAGTATAGCCGCTTGATAGTGTGTGACATAGACGGTAATATGCACATACCGAAACGGAAAACCAAGAAAAACGGAGGAAACCACCATGAAGAAGAACATCACCAAGGAAGAGAAAAAGCCCTGCTGGAGATCGCCAAGCGCCTGATGGCAGCGGTAGACAGCCGGGGCGACCTCGAAGCCCGCGACAATGACAGCGAGGACTTCATTGAGGTTCCGGTCTGGGGCATCCAGAAAGCAATGGAAGAAGCCTACCTGCTGGGACGGATGACCAGATAAACCGACAGCCCCCGACACAGCCCCACACAGGGGCTTGTGCCACGGGTGGCAAAACGATCCGAATGAACCGACAACGCCCAACACAGGGACAGATGTGGCGGCGTGGATGCGCCAGAAAGGAGAAGCACATGGAAGAGCGGATGATGGATGTCATCGTGGAAATCTACAATCACATGGATGACAGCGATAAGGATGCCTTTACGCTGGAGGATGCCGAGGATATGGTGGAAGACCAGATCAGGATGGATAAGGAAGCCGGGCGGGAACCGCTGGCATATGACCCGCAGTTTTTCTACGACACCATTGTGGAACTCATGGAGCAGGATGCAGAGTGATGTACATTCTGCTTGGTATTCCAGGCGGAAGATCGTGTACTTTAGCCGCTTGCTATCCTTTGCACCTGACGGTAATATGCACATACCGAAAGGGGAAAGCCCCAAGGGAAAAACGAAAACACGGAGGAATTCACCATGAAAAAGCATTTGATCGACTTCCCGGAAAACAACATCAGCATCGAGAGCTTCTACGACCGACTCAGACCTTGCTACGACAGCATCATGCAGTTCGGTGACAGGGTTCTGGTTGCCCAGATGAACTGGAACGGCATGCTGGAGGGAGCGGTATACGGCTTTGTGGAAGACCCGGAGGAAGGCTGGTCACCGATTGAGTGCCGACTGGAGCTTCTGAAGATTTCCGATGAGACCTACACGGATGCCGGTCACGCAATCGAGTGGTGCATCAGGAACGCACACTGAAAAAGGGCAGAGCTCCTTCGGGGGCTTTTGCTCGTAGTGGCGGATTTCTCCGGCGTGTAAATACACATAAATCCGACAAAAAGAGGTGTGTATGATCGTGCAGCATAGCCGCTTGATAGTATCCGGCAGTGACGGTAATATACAGTCACAACGAAGGGGAAAGCCTTACGGAAAACAAAACACACGGAGGATACAGACCATGACGAACAAAGCAAAAACCTATCTTAAGAACATTCAGGGAGCCGATACCGAGAAGAAGCTGATCGGTATCGAGATCGCCTTCAAGCAGGACATGACCCTCAGCTGCAGCGACCTCGGAAGCCTTTGCAGGGCAGCAGAGGACAGGCGGTACAGCCTGCGGAACAACGTGGAAACGCTGAAGCTGAAGCAGATCCTTTTCTTCCGGACGAAAGCGGAGATGGATGCCTACCACGACATGAGCCGCAAGCCGGAAGATTGGACGGAAGCGGAGATCGAGCAGCAAAGAAGCCGCTTCTGCAGCGTTTGGCAGGTCATCGAGGAAGCGGAACTGGTCGATGAGTACGAGGCTTGGAAGGAAGCCAACCCAAACGCCTAACAGAATCCAAAAGGTACACGCCCCGAAAAGGGGCTGTGCCTCGTATCCGATGTGTTTTATATAAAGTTGCCGAAATGGGAAACTGTTTGCTATTTATACGGAAAAGTTTCCCATTTGGGAAAATGATATTTCAAGGACTTCTTCGGAGGTCCTTTTCTTTTACCCATTTTTGCAGAGAGGAGGGGATGCCAATGGCTACCAGAGGCAGAAAACCAAAGCCGACCGCCATGAAGGAACTGGAAGGCAATCCGGGCAAGCATCCGCTGAACACCAGCGAGCCGAAGCCCAATAAGAAAGCACCGGCTTGTCCAAAGTGGCTGGAGCCGGAAGCAAAGAAAGAGTGGCGCAGACTTGCAAAGCAGATGGAAGCCATCGGCATCCTGACCGAAGTGGATATGGCGGCCTTTGCCGGTTACTGTCAGGCGTATGCCCGATGGAAGGAGGCAGAGGAATTCATCACCCAGCATGGCACCATTGTCAAGACTCCGTCCGGCTACTGGCAGCAGGTGCCGCAGGTATCTATCGCCCAGACCTATCTGAAAATCATGAACAAGTTCGCAGAGCAGTTCGGTCTGACCCCGTCCTCCCGAAGCCGCATCATTGCTTCGGACGGCGGTCCTGCAGATGCCGCCGATGAGATGGAGAATCTGCTGGGAGGAGGTGGAAGCTGATGGCAGAGTGCAGACCAAAAAACTATCCGAAACTGAAAGACTACAAGCCCAGCCGGTTCATGCTTCCGACCTGCCACTACGATGCCGCCAAAGCAGACCGGACAGTGACCTTTATTGAGAACCTGCGCCATACCAAAGGCAAGTGGGCGGGAAAGCGGTTCTGGCTGCTCCCTTGGCAGGAGCAGATCATCCGGGATGTGTTCGGCATCGTGGACGAGAGAGGAAACCGTCAGTTCCGCACAGCTTATGTCGAAATCGGTAAGAAAAACGGCAAGTCCGAGCTTGCCGCTGCGGTGGCTCTGTATCTGCTTTTTGCCGATAATGAGCCTTCTGCCGAGGTCTATGGTGCTGCAGCTGACCGCCAGCAGGCATCCATCGTTTTTGATGTTGCCCATCAGATGGTGCAGATGACTCCGGCACTGCTGAAACGGTGCAAGATCATGGCAGCTACGAAGCGAATCGTGAACTACGGGAACGCAGGATTTTATCAAGTCTTGTCTGCCGAAGTCGGTACGAAGCACGGCTTGAACGTGTCGGGGCTGGTGCTGGATGAGGTTCATGCCCAGCCAAACCGGAAACTCTACGATGTCCTTACCAAAGGTTCCGGTGATGCCCGTGAGCAGCCGTTGTTCTTCCTGATCACTACGGCCGGCACAGACAAGGAGAGCATCTGTTACGAGCTCCACATGAAAGCACTTGACCTGCTGGCTGGCCGTAAGATCGACCACACCTTTTACCCCGTGGTCTATGGATTGACGGATGAAGATGACTGGCACGATGAAGCCAACTGGTATAAAGCCAATCCCTCATTGGGGCAGACCATTCAGATCCAGCGTGTCCGGGATGCGTACCAGGAAGCACTGGACAACCCGGCAGAGGAGAATGTATTCAAGCAGCTCCGTCTGAATATGTGGGTGTCCTCGCTGACCCGGTTCATCCCCGAACACATCTACAACCTCGGAAACCAGCCAATCGATATGGAAGCCCTCAAGGGCCGTGATTGTTATGGAGGACTGGACTTGTCCAGCACCGGTGATATCACGGCTTTTGTGCTGATGTTCCCGCCCAGAGTTCCAGAGGAGAAGTACATCATGCTTCCATTCTTCTGGATTCCGGAGGATACGATCCCCCAGCGGGTGCGCAGGGCATCTGTTCCGTATGATGTCTGGTACCAGCAGGGCTATCTGATGGCGACCGAGGGCAATGTCATCCATTACGGTTTCATTGAGAAGGTCATCGAGGAGCTGGGCAAGACCTATCACATTCGGGAGATTGCCTTTGACCGATGGGGAGCGGTGCAGATGACCCAGAACCTTGAGGGAATGGGCTTCACAGTCATTCCTTTTGGTCAGGGATTCAAAGATATGAGCCCGCCTACCAAGGAGTTCTATAAGCTCCTGATGGAAGGCAGGATCATCCACGGCGGCAATCCGGTCATGGCATGGATGTCGGGGAATGTGGTCGTGGATACCGACCCGGCTGGCAACATCAAGCCGACCAAGGCGAAGTCGCCGGAGAAGATCGACGGTATCGTCGCTGCGATTATGGCACTGGACCGCTGCATCCGAAACGAAGGACAGCAGCAGGGAAGCGTCTACGACGAACGTGACATGATCGTTTTTTGATATGAAAAAGATGGAGGAAAACACAATGAAGTATCTGATGAGTGCAGAATGGTGGAAGGCAGCCGGCATCCGTGCTGCAAAGACGATGTTCCAGACTGGCGCGGCTCTGGTCGTGACACAGATGCCCGGCGGCACGGTGGACTGGATGGCGGTCGGCAGTGCAGTGATCGTGGCAGGTGTTGCGTCCCTTGGTACCAGCCTTGCCGGCCTGCCGGAACTGGAAAAACAGTAAAAAAGACAAAAGAAAAAAGAGCCCAACGCATCAGGCTCTTTCAAGGTGTTGTCCGAAGACGACCACCGCAATTCATGATTATAATACCACAGCAAGTAAATTTGTTCAATTGTTTATGAAAGGATTGGTTGAAATATGGGATTCTGGGAATGGATGGGGTTTGAGAACCCAAGGGATTCTCCCAAAACAGAACAGCCAAAAGAGGGTCTGCCGCAGGTCACAGATAACGTTCGCGATTCCGGGCAGACCTTTGTATTTGGTCGATCAAACGCCGGGGAGCAGGTGGATGAAAAAGCCGCCATGCAGATTCCGACTGTGTATGCCTGTGTCCGTCTGCTGGCGGAATCCATTGCAGCACTGCCGCTGCATCTGTACCGGATGACAGACGATAACGGCAACAAGGAAAAGGCGCGGGATCATCCGCTGTACAAGATCCTGTATCGGCAGCCCAACCCGGAAATGACATCCTTTGTCTTCTGGGAGACACTGATGACCCACCTGCTCCTTTGGGGAAACGCCTACGCACAGATCGTCCGGGATGGCAAGAACACGGTGCTTGGTCTTTATCCGCTTTTGCCGGAAAATGTTGAAGTCGACCGGGATGAGAGTGGCGAGCTCTATTATATCTACCACGCATACACGGATGAAGTTCCGGGAGAGCAGAATAAAGACCTCTACTTCCGCCGGGACGAGATCTTTCATGTGCCGGGGTTAGGCTTCAATGGTCTGATTGGTTTCTCACCGATTGCCATGATGAAGAACAGCCTCGGCACATCCATTGCAGTGGACAAATACGGTTCGTCCTTTTTCAAGAATGGTGCACAGCCCAGTGGTGTGCTGGAACACCCCGGCGTTGTGAAAGACCCGAACCGTATCCGGGATAGCTGGGAAGCGGCTTATGGTGGTGCAGCCAATGCCCATCGTGTGGCTGTGCTGGAAGAGGGAATGGCCTACAAACCAATCTCCCTGCCGCCGGAGGACAGTCAGTTCCTCGAAACAAAGCAGTTTTCCGTGACGGAGATCTGCCGTATCTTCCGTGTGCCGCCGCATCTGGTAGCCGATTTGTCCAGAGCGACCTTCTCCAACATCGAATACCAGTCGCTGAACTTCGTGATGCACTCCCTGACCCCGTGGCTTGTCCGCATCGAGCAGGGCATCATCAAGGATCTGCTACTGGAAGAGGAGCAGGATACCTACTTCCCGAAATTCAATGTGGACGGGTTACTCCGTGGCGACTACCAGAGCCGGATGAACGGCTATGCGACCGGCATCAGCAACGGCTTCCTCTCTCCGAATGATGTGCATCGTCTGGAGAACATGGATCTCATCCCGGCAGAGGATGGCGGAGATGACTACTACCTGAACGGCGGCTATGTGAAGCTGAAAGATGCAGGTGTGGCGCAGCAGAATAAAGCTGCCGCAGTCCAGCAGAATCAGCCGAAACAGACACAGCCCGACCCGGAAGAAGAACCTGACAGCGATAACCGGCTGAGTGAGAGTAAGCCACGGAAAAATGGAAGGAGAACCCGATGAAGAAATTCTGGAACTGGATCAAAAACAGTGACGATACCAGAATCCTCCGGCTGGAAGGACCCATCGATGAGGAATCTTTCTGGGGCGATGAGATCACGCCGCAGATGTTCCGGGATGAGCTGGAATCCGGCGAGGGGGATGTGACCGTCTGGATCAACAGTCCGGGCGGAAATGTGTTCGCCGCCGCCGAGATCTATACCATGCTTAAGGATTACAAGGGCAGCATCACGGTCAAGATCGATGCGATTGCAGCTTCGGCGGCATCTGTTGTCGCAATGGCCGGTGATACTGTCCAGATGAGTCCTGTCGCCATGCTGATGATCCATGACCCCAGCACTGTTGCGATGGGCAACACCAAGGACATGGAGAAGGCCATCGAGGTGCTGAACGAAGTCAAGGAGAGCATCATCAATGCGTATGCTGCAAAGTCTGGTCTGACCCATGCCCGCATTGCCAATCTCATGAGCAATGAGACTTGGATGAACGCCAAGAAGGCGGTGGAGCTGGGCTTTGCAGACGAGATCCTCTTTGCAAAGAAAGAGGAAGAGCCGGACAGTGACCCGGCAGATCCGGAGAATCCGGAAGAAGACCCTGACAGTGAACCGGGCGAGGGCGAAGAAAAGAAGCCGTTCCAGAAGGATACGGCAGGGCACCTTTTCTCCAGCCGTCAGATGGATCTAATCGTCCTGAACCGTCTGGGGGTAAAGCCGGAACAGACCATCGCAAAACACACGGGGGAACCGGCTCCTCCGGCAGAACCGCCTGCTAATTCTGCCCCTGTCCTTGATATGGACGGAAAGACCGAGGATGGCAGCATTCCCTACAATATCCTGATGAAACAGCTTGAGTGCATGAAGTGATGTGCATTCAGGCTGTTTTTCATATCACCACAAATCAATCTATGGAGGACAAACACTATGAGTAAGATTCTGGAACTGCGCACTAAGCGCAACACTCTCTGGGAGCAGACCAAGGACTTTCTGGAGAAGAACCGCGGCGAGAACGGTCTGGTAAAGGCTGAGGCCGTGGAGCAGTACAACAAGATGGCACAGGAGGTCAAAGACCTGGGTGCAGAGATCGAGCGTCTGGAGCAGCAGGCACAGATCGAGGCACAGCTGTCCGCACCGACTTCCAATCCTGTCCATGCTGACCCGAAGAACGGCAGCAAGAAGGATGTCAAGCCGACCGCCACTGCCGAGTATGCCGAGAACTTCTGGAACATGATCCGCAACCGCGGCCATTACGGCGAGATTCGCAATGCCCTGTCTGTGGGTGAGGACACCGAGGGCGGCTTTACCGTTCCCGATGAGTTTGAGAAGAAGCTGGTGGAGGCACTGGAGGAGAACAACATCTTCCGTGGCATGGCGACCGTCATCCGCACCAGCTCCGGCACCCGCAAGATCCCTATCGCTGAGGATACCGGCGAGGCAGGCTGGATCGATGAGGGTGAGGAGATCCCGGAGAGCGATACCACTTTTGGTCAGACCATGCTGTCTGCGTACAAGCTGGGCACTATGATCAAGATCTCCAACGAGCTGCTGAACGATTCCGCTTTTGACCTCGCCACCTATATTGCCCGCCGTTTCGGTGTGCGTATGGGCAACGCAGAGGAGCGCGCCTTTATCACCGGTGATGGTGTGGGTAAGCCTCTGGGTCTGCTGGCAGAGACTGGCGGTGCCAAGGTCGGTGTGACCGCTGCCCAGAAGGACGCGGTGTCTTTTGATGAGATCTTCAAGCTCTACTATGCACTGAAGGCTCCGTACCGCAAGAAGGCACAGTTCCTCTGCAACGAAGCCCTGGTGCTGCAGCTGATGACCATCAAGGACAACAACGGCAACTATATCTGGAAGCCGGGTCTGGAGATCGGCAAGCCTGATACCCTGCTGAACCGTCCTCTGAAGACTTCCGCTTTCATGCCGGAGATCAAGGGCGGCAGCAAGGTCATGGCCTTTGGCGATTACAGCTACTACTGGGTGGCTGACCGTCAGAACCGCACCTTCCGCCGTCTGAACGAGCTGTATGCCCGTACTGATCAGGTCGGTTTCCTGACCACCCAGCGTGTGGATGGCAAGCTGATCCTGCCCGAAGCCGTACAGCTTCTGCAGATGGCACCGCAGGGCTAAGAAAGCCAGGAAAGGAGGAGCCGGTTATGGCACTGATCCCGCTTTACGAAGCGAAGACCTATCTCCGCGTGGACAGCAGTGATGAGGATGCCCTGATCGGCATCCTTTTATCTTCTGCGGAGCAGATGTGCAAGGACGTGGGCCGTCTTTCGGAAGACCAGTGGGAGGCAGTCAATGCCGCTGACCGGGATGCCGAAAATGGAGTACAGCCCACAAGGGAACTGGAAGCACTGCGCAGCACCTGCCGTGTGGCGATTCTGTATGCACTGGGGTATCTCTATGAACACCGGGATGAAGCTGACCATAAGCAGCTGATGCTGACGCTTCGTTCCATTCTGTTTGCTGTGAGGGAGGGGGTGTTCTGATGATCGAGAAACTGAATGAGCGGATCACGATCGAGAAAAGCACGGTCGTGGCCGATAAGGTCGGAAACCATCGGAACACATGGGAGGAATATTTCACCTGCTTTGCCTACGCTTCGACCTATCAGGCGCAGGAAGAAGAGGGTGAGGTCACAGCCGAGCAGAAGAGCGTGGTGTTTACGGTTCGCTGGTGCAGTGAGACCAGAGGACTAACTTCCACTGGTTACCGCATCCGCTTCCGGGAGCTGCTCTACAATATCGAATCCGTAGACCCGATGAACTATCAGAAGAAGATCCTGAAGATTCATTGCAGATTGGAGAGGAGGCAGCCGGATGAGCAGAACCGTCAGCATTGATGAGATGGCTGACGCCATCAACGAAGGCTTAAAAGAATATGCAACCCTTGCTTCCACGCAGGTGAAGAGTGCCGTGCGTAAGTCTGCCAAAACGGTCAAAGACCAGATCTCGGCCAATGCACCGTCCCGGACGGGCGCATACAAGGGAAGCTGGGTAGCGACCAAGCAGTCCGAATCCAGTCAGAGTCTTCAGATGGTGGTGCATTCCAAGAACCGCTACCAGCTGGCGCATCTTCTGGAAAAAGGTCATGCCAAGCGTGGCGGCGGTCGTGTGGCAGGAAGACCGCATATCGCTCCGGCTGAACAGGCCGGCATCGAGCAGCTACAGTCCCTGATCGAAAAGGCACTAAAGTAAGGAGGAACCAATGACCCACGAAGAAGTAAAAGCTCTGGTGGAGGAGATGGGGCTTCCTTATGCGTATGATCATTTCGCAGAAGGGGAGAGCCCTGATCCACCGTTTATCTGCTTCCTGTATCCGAAAGCTGAGAACTTTGGCGCGGATAATCTTGTGTACCACCATTTCAACCGGCTGGACATTGAGGTCTACACCGATTACAAAGACCCGGATATGGAAGCAAATATTGAAGAAGTCCTGACCGCACACGAACTCTACTATGAGAAAAGCGAGGTCTGGATCGAAACCGAAAAGATGTATGAAGTCCTGTATGAGCTGACTGTGTGATGCTCATGCAGGATATTTTTATGGGAGGAACACTATGTCGAAGAAAAGCAATAAGGTCAAATTTGGCCTGAAAAACTGCCACTATGCAAAGGCAACCTTTGACGAAGATGGCAGTGTCACCTATGCAAAGCCGGTCCGTATCCCCGGGGCCGTCAGTCTTTCTATGGATGCCAATGGCGAGATCGAGCCGTTCTATGCGGACAATATCGCCTACTATGTTGTGAATAACAACTCCGGCTACGAGGGCGATCTGGAGATCGCGCTGATCCCGGAGAGCTTCCTCACGGACATCATGCACGAGGAACTGGATGGCAACGGCGTGCTTGCTGAGAACGCCAATGTGGAACTGGAGCATTTCGCCTTCCTGTTCGAGTTCGATGGCGACCAGCGCCACATCCGTCTTGTGCTGTACAACTGCGTGGCAAGCCGTCCGTCCATCGAGGGTGAGACCAACGAGGACAGCAAGGAAGTCAAGACAGACACTCTGAACCTGCAGGCAACCCCTCTGGCAAACGGTTATGTCAAGGCAAAGACCGGCACCAACACCACCGATGATGTCTATAACAAGTGGTACGATGCGGTCTACGAGCCGCAGGCGGAAGCTGTGGACACCGAAGACACCAGTCACACCGAGGAGCCGCAGGGCTAAGTGACCGACACACACCGCAGGGCTTTGGCTCTGCTTACATTATTATAAAGAGGTATACGATTATGAAGAAGATTTTTCCTTTGTTCGCAGTGATCATCGTTCTGGTGCTGGCTGTCTGTTCGTTCCACATCATCCCCACCGGCTATACCGGCGTGAAGACCAGCTTTGGCCAGATCCAGGAGACCACCATCCAGAGCGGCAAGCTCAACTTTTGCATTCCCTTTGTGCAGAGTATCCACAAGGTCAACAACAAGCAGCAGGACAAGCACATCGAGGCGCAGGTCTGGGGCGAAGCCTCCGACAAGACCCCGGTGTATGCGGCAGATGTGATCGTGACTTATCAGGTGCTTCCTGAGAAGAGTGCATGGCTGTATGCGAATGTGTCCGACATCAAGAATCTGGTCGGTGATGAGTTGGTGGCATCGGCAATCAAGTCTGCGATGGCAGAGCTTGGCCCCAATGAGGTAACCAACCGCACCAAGATTGAACCGCTGGCACAGAAGAAGCTGGCAGAGTCCCTCATGCAGAAATACGGTGAGGATGTTGTGTTTGTGAACAAGGTGGTCATCAACGACATGGACTTCGAGGAAGCCTACAATGCCGCCATCCAGCAGAAGTCCATTGCCCAGCAGAATGCTGACAAGCAGAAGATCGAGAACGAAGCCGCCATTGCCAAGGCAGAAGCCGATAAGCAGGTGGCGATCACCAATGCAGAGGCAGAAGCCCAGAAGACTTCCATTGCCGCAGATGCACAGGCAGAGGCAAACCGCAAACTGGCAGAAAGTCTGTCTGAGAACCTGATCGAGTATCAGAAGATCCAGAAGTGGGATGGCAAGCTGCCTACGGTCAGCGGCAGTGGAGCACTGGTCAGCATTGACCCGGCAGAGTAAGAAACGCGATATACGGCAGGGCTTCGGCTCTGCCAATTTTACATGAAATTTATGGAGGATTACGATTATGGCAGTAACGAAGAAAATCGAGATCGATGGTAAAGAAGTCACCTTTAAGGCAAGTGCCGCTGTGCCTCGCCTGTACCGCATCAAGTTCGGTCGTGACATTTACAAAGACCTGCGCCAGCTGGAAAAGAGCGTAGGAGAGAACGACGAGGATAATTCCAACCTCGACCTGTTCAGTCTGGAAATGTTCGAGGACCTGGCATGGCTGATGGCCCGTCATGCAGACCCGGCAAAGGTGCCGGACAGCCCGGAGGAGTTCCTGGACCAGTTCAACACCTTCTCCATTTATCAGATCCTGCCCCAGCTGATCGAACTGTGGGGTCTGAATGTGCAGACCGAGGTGGAATCCAGAAAAAACCTCGCAAAAGTGAGCGGGAAATGACCACCCCGCTCTTTCTGCTGCGCTGTGTACAGCTCGGTATCAGCATCGCCGACCTCGACCTGCTGACCATCGGGTTGGTCAATGATATGTTCACGGAACGGCAGAATGACGAGTATCCGTACAAGGAACTGGCATCGCAGGAGGACTTTGACCGGTTCTAAGGCAAAAAACAGACGAACGTGCTTATATTGTGAACGAAATAAGCACAATCGTCTGGTGATGGGTATAAAAATCCCACTCAGCCATGTGACTGGGTGGGATATATGCTGTCACTATTCGATTTCCACGTCCTCAAAACCGACAAGGTCAGCTTCAGTGATGCCAAGGCGACGAAGCATTTCCTCTTCAGAGATTAAGTAAGATTCAGTCTGTTTTAGAGAGGTGTTTGTTTTCATGGTATCTTCAAAGATGCTGCGGAGATAATCGGGTCCTTCCATCCAGAGTCCGGTGGAATAGTCAAATAGCATTTTGTATGCGGGAGAGGTTACAAAGCGAAAAAATACGTCGTTGAAGGAAACACCGGTTTCATCACAGTAGTCTGTGAGCATAGTGCGCATAACGAGTACGGCGCACATTTCGCGTTGTGAATCATCGATGACAACCTCGTTCATAAAACCACCTCCTAGTGTACTTGTCTTTTAAGCAGTCTTTTTGGAAGTGCAGTAGTCATAAAGACTCAGCAGATAATCAGAGCCTTCTTTCCAAATCTCTGTGTCAAAATCAAAGAGGGCTTCATATGCACGAGAACTTGTGAAACGAAGAAGAGCTTCCTCGTAAGATATTTTTTCTCGTGCAGCAAGAGTTTCTACAGCTTCGCGCATCGCAATTACTGCGCAGCATTCCTTTTGAGAATCTGTAGATTTATAGTTTATAGCATTATCACAATTTGATGTCGCCACAGCGGTCACTCCTTATAAATTCAAGATGCTCGACGGCATCCTGAGTTCTGAAACAAAACTGATCCTTGAGACGGTTCGGTAAAAGTTTTTCAATCGTGTCTTTGTCTGCTTTTGGAGTCCCAGGCTCACCAGCACCTTCACCGCTGATATAAATCTGAAGGGTGCGGGCTGTCTGATCGTCGGCAATCTTTCCACCGATGATATCAATTACGCTGTATTTTTTCAGAAGCTGAGGAAAGAGGTCTTTCTTTCGGTTGGCCGCTACAAAATGCAGCCATTCGATACTGGGTTCTTGAAAAAAGTAAGCGAGAATGTTTGGGTCATAGTGAAATTTGTAGACGGATATTTGTCCGTCAGCTGGATCAAAGTCTTTTGGAACAGCACCGATGTGTTTTGCTTTGCGAACAGAAAGCTGGACATAGTTATATGCTTGTTCATAAGATGAGGTTAAGTAGAAACCACGACCAAAATCGAGACCACCCATACAGCGGTTTAAGTCGATGTCAGGAATACTGACATAACTTCCGTGGTAGAGCAGCATTCCATCTTCAAGTCCTATCATACGGTAACACCTCGATTCTTGAGCAGGGTTTCAACATCATGCAGAGCACATTCGTAGCTGTTCAAATGAAGAATGTCATAGCAGTCGGCGATAAATCCGAGAATGTCATATTTCTTAAATAGTTCAGCGCAGTCGCTGGGAGACATTTTCCATTTGGATTGAGCCATCCGAAAGACCCAGCACTGCATATCGGCAATGTCAATATTATATCCACTCATAGAGCATACCTCCTTTGAGTACAATTTCTCAATTTAAGTATAGCTCTTTTTCTGCCGCTTAGCAACGACAGAATTGTAAATTTCAGATTATTTTCTGCCTGTCTGCTCTGTGCAGATGGGCTTTTTTCATGCTCAAAAGGAGGTGGTTACGCAAATGGCATCCAGAATCCAGGGCATCACCGTTGAAATCGGCGGCGATACCACAAAGCTCTCCAAAGCACTGGAAAGTGTAAACAAATCAATCAAGGGGACGCAGTCCGGACTGAAGGATGTCAACAAACTCCTGAAACTGGACCCCTCCAATACAGAACTGGTTGTCCAGAAGCAGAAGATGCTTAAGGATGCCATTGAAGCTACCAAGGAAAAGCTGGCAACACTGAAGACTGCCGCACAGCAGGCCAATGAGCAGCTTGCCAACGGTGAGATCACCCAGCAGCAGTATGATGCCCTCCAGTGTGAGATCGTGGAGACCGAACAGAATCTGCGATCCTTACAGGACCAGGCGGCTACTACCAATGCGACTCTTGCCAAGATCGATGAAGCCGGAGAAAAGCTCCAGAACATCGGATCTTCTGTGGAGAATGTCGGTAAGAAGTTCCTGCCGGTGACCGCAGCAGTGACCGGTCTTGGTACTGCCGCAGTGAAGACCGCAGCCGATTTCGACTCCGAGATGAGTAAGGTCTCTGCCATTTCCGGTGCGACCGGGGATGACTTTGACCAGCTCCGTGCGAAAGCCCGTGAAATGGGTGCGAAGACCAAGTTCTCTGCATCCGAGGCAGCTTCGGCGATGGAATACATGGCCATGGCCGGATGGAAAACGGGGGATATGCTGAACGGTATCGAAGGTATCATGAACCTCGCGGCAGCTTCGGGTGAAGATCTCGCCACGACTTCGGATATTGTCACCGATGCCCTCACAGCTTTTGGTTTGTCTGCGGCAGATTCTGGGCATTTTGCAGATATCCTTGCAGCAGCTTCTTCCAATGCGAACACCAATGTCTCCATGATGGGCGAGACGTTCAAGTATTGTGCGCCTATCGCCGGTGCGCTGGGGTTCTCGGCAGAGGATACCGCAGAGGCTATCGGTCTGATGGCAAACAGTGGTATCAAGGCTTCGCAGGCAGGTACTTCGCTGCGCTCTATTATGAACAATCTTGCCGGTGAGGTGACCTTCGTCGGCAAGAACATCGGTGAGGTCACGATTGCGACCAGCAACGCAGATGGCAGCATGAGAAGCCTGAACGACATTCTGGCAGACTGCCGTGTGGCATTCTCCGGGCTGTCGGAATCTGAGGAGGCTGCCAACGCAGAGGCACTGGTCGGCAAGAATGCTATGTCCGGCTTCCTTGCCCTGATGAATGCCAGCCAGTCGGATATTGACAAGTTAAGCGGTGCCATTGAAAACTGCGATGGCGCATCCGAGAGCATGGCAGAGACCATGCAGGACAATTTAAATGGTCAGCTCACCATCCTGAAATCTCAGCTGGAGGAGCTGGCTATTTCTTTTGGCGATATCCTGATGCCAACCATCCGCAAGATTGTATCCGCCGTGCAGCAGTTCGTGGACAAGCTCAACAGCATGGATGAAAGTACCAGGGAAATGATCATCAAGATCGGACTCCTGGCGGCATCCATTGGTCCGCTGCTCATTGTGCTGGGCAAGACCATATCGACGGTCGGCACAGCGATGCGGGGATTCAGTTCTCTTGCAAAGGGTGTCCGGCTTCTCATCACCCATGTGGGCAGTGCCAGCGGTGTGTTCAGCAAGCTGGGTGTGGTTCTGGGTGGTCTGTCCGGCCCGGTCGTAGCAGTGGTGGCGGTCATCGGTACGCTGGTGGCGGCCTTCATGAACCTCTGGAACACCAACGAGGAGTTCCGTACTGCCATTACCGGCATCTGGAACGACATTGTTTCCAAGGTGAAAGGCTTCTGCGACCAGCTGACACAGCGGATCAACGGGTTGGGTTTTGACTTTAAGGATGTCACTGAGGTACTGAAAGCAGTCTGGGATGGCTTCTGTCAGGTGCTTGTACCGCTGTTTGAGGGAGCATTCCAGAATATTTCTATCATCCTCGGTGTGGTTCTGGATACCTTACTGGGACTGTTCGATGTCTTTTCCAATGTGTTCTCCGGTAACTGGAGCGGCGCATGGGAAGCGGCAAAGGGCATCTTCTCCAGTATCTGGGATGGCGTGAAGTCCATTTTCTCCACGACCCTTACTGCTCTGAAGAGTGCGCTGGATGTGTTCCTTGGTCTGTTCGGTACGGACTGGCAGACTGTCTGGGGCAGTATCAAGAGCTTCTTCGAGACCGTGTGGAGTGGAATCAGCAGCCTCTTTTCAAACACAGTTTCTGCTATCCAAAGTGTGGCAACGACTGTATTTACAGCAGTGTCTGGATTTTTCACCACCGTCCTTACGAGTATCCAGACGACCTTCAACACCATCTGGACTGCCATTTCTACAGCAGTTTCGTCTGTGCTGAATACGATCCACACCACGGTGACAACTGTGTGGACGGCGATCTCGACCGCGATTTCTACGGTCATGAACACCATCAGCACCACGATTACTACAGTATGGAACGGAATCTATAACACCATCAAGCCTCTGCTGGATGCGTTCAAATATCTGTTTGAGACCATCTGGCAGGCGATCCAGATCCTGATCGGTGCGGCATTGACCGCGATCCAGACGAAGATCACATCCATCTGGAACGCCATCGTCGCCTTTGTGACTCCACTGCTGACCGGATTGCAGACGACTTTTTCTACGGTTTGGTCAGCGATCCAGACAGCTATCTCTACGGTACTGACAGCAATTCAGACCGCAGTGACAACTGTATGGAACGCCATTGTGTCGTTCCTGTCTCCACTGCTGACTGGCATCCAGACCCGGATGAGCACGGCATGGAATGCGATCAAGACGGTCATTTCGACTGTCCTTTCTGCGATTCAGTCCACGGTTTCTTCCATCTGGACTGCCATCAGCAGCAAGATCTCCGGTGTGGTAAATAGCACCAAATCGGTGGTTTCTGCTGGTTGGAATGCCATGAAATCCACAGTATCGTCCCTCAGTAACAGCATCAAGAGCGCGGCAACCACAGCCTTTAACTCGATGAAATCCGGGATTTCTTCCACAATTTCCGGCATTAAGACCACCATCACGAATGGCTTTAACAGTGCGGTCTCCTTTATCAAGGGTCTGGCTGGACAGGCATTTTCGTGGGGCTCTGACATGATCGGCAACATTGTGTCCGGTATCCAGTCGAGGATTCAGGATGTGGCAAGTGCCGTATCGGGAGTGGCGGATCGTATCCGTTCCTTCCTGCACTTTTCTGTGCCGGATGAAGGACCTCTGGCAGATATGGAAAGCTGGATGCCGGACTTCATGCAGGGACTGGCAAACGGTATCACGACCAACACCAGCCTTGTGACTGCGGCGGCAGAGAACCTGTCCACCACGCTGTCTACCTCCATTACCAATTCCATGAGGGGAGTGGAGCAGGCATACAGGAAGAGCTGGGCGGCCATCAGCCAGACGGTGAAAACCGGAACGGCAGGTGTAAGTGCCGCGATGAGATCCGCATGGAGCTCCATTACGACCAGTACCACGAGCACATGGAACAGCATCAAGATCACCATCCAGACCAGCTTCTCGGCGGTGAAATCCAATGTGACCTCTGCGACAGCCGCAGTGAAAACGTCCATGACCAGTGCATGGAATGCGGTGAAGTCGCTGACAACGACCAGCTGGAACGGAATTAAAACGGTCATTACCACAGCGTGGAACGGGATTAAATCCCTTACCACCTCTGCGACCGCTTCTGTAAAAACGTCCATGACCAGCGCATGGAATGCGGTGAAAAACCTGACGAATACCAGCTGGAATGGTATCAAAACAGTCATCACGACTGCATGGAACAGCATCAAGAGTCTTACAACTTCCTCTGTATCCGCAGTTCGCAGTACGGTCACAAGCGGCTGGAACACACTGAAATCTACCACGACCTCTGCCTTCAACAGCATCAAGTCCACGGTGTCTTCGGCGATGTCCAGCCTGCGCAGCACGGTTTCTTCCGGTGTTGCAAGTATCAGGAGCAGCTTTAACTCACTCGGTTCGATTGCTTCTTCGGCATACCGCTGGGGTGCAGATATCTGTTCCCAGATGGCGGCAGGTGTTCGGGCAGCAGCCGGTTCTGTGATCGCAGCGGCAGAAAGTGTTGCAAGCCGTGTCAGAAGTCTGCTGCATTTCTCCGTGCCGGACGAAGGACCTCTGTCCGATGCAGATACCTATATGCCGGACTTCATGAAGCTGCTGGCAACCGGCATTAAGAAAAATGTCAAGTCGGTGGTGAAAGTTGTGCAGGGACTTGCCGGGTCTATGAGCAGCAACCTCATGACTCCGGTGGATTCTCTGGGCGACTGGATGGATTCTGTGGTCGGCAGTTTTGCCACCACGATCAAGAGAAGCCAGAGCGGTATCGGCAGTGCTGCAAGGGATGTGGGCAGTGGTATCCAGTCCCAGCTGATGTCCGGACTTTCCGGTGTGAAGCCACAGTTCCAGCAGCTCTGGACTGACCTGCAGGGCATCACCAAAACCGCAGTTGGCAGTATGAGCGATGAAGTGAAGCAGGGCTTTGCGGATATGAAGGATTCCATTGGAGAACTGAGTTCTCAGACCAGTTCCCTTGGGAATGCGATCCGCAGCCTTGGCGATACCTTCAACTCGGATTTCCTAAAGAGCCTGGGCAACGGCATCAGCAGAGTCGGTGACACGGTCAATAAGGTCATCGGTCTTGTGGATAAGCTCGGCTCCATGAAGAATACCATCGGAAACCTCGGAAGTACGTTGCAGAACCTCGGCAATGTTCTTGGCTCCGAAAACGGAGGCGGTCTGCTGTCCAACATCGGCAGTTTCCTGTCGAAGATCGGCAGTGCAGATGGCGGTCAGATCGTGTCGAACTTTGGCAACCTGATCTCCGGGCTGACCTCCAAAATGGGTGGTCTGGGAGAGGGAATCTCCGGCATCATCTCGAAGCTGGGAAGCCTTGGTTCCAGCGGTGGGGGAATCCTGTCGAATCTGGGCGGGCTGCTTTCCGGTGTAGTGTCGAAGATCGGCGGCTTAGGCGGCAGTCTTTCCGGCATCGTATCGTCTATCGGTTCTTCGCTGGGCGGTATTGCCGGGACAGTCGGCACAACGCTTTCCGGTCTGCTCGGTTCTGTGGGTACGACCGTATCCGGTCTGGCTGCTGGCGCAGGTACAGCCCTTGCAGGGGTAGCAAGCTCTGCAGGTGGTTTCCTCGCATCCGCAGGTACAGCACTTGCTGGCCTGGCGGGTCCTGCAGGTATCGCAGTGGCAGCCGTTGGCGGCATCGGTCTTGGACTGACCGCTCTCTGGAAAAACTGCGATGGATTCCGGGAAGGAGTCACGAATATCTGGAACAAGGTCACTTCGGTATTCTCGAATGGAGTAAACGCCATTAAGAATGGTATTTCCAATGCGGCTTCTGCCATCGGCAACGTGGCATCGTCCATCTGGGGCGGTATCAAGAACGTGGCTTCCTCGGCGGTCAGCTGGGGCAAAGACATCGTTGGCGGCATTGCAGGAGGCATCAAGAAGGGTGTGAGCTGGGTCGGCAATGCGGTCAAGAGTGTGGCAAGCGGTATCCGTTCGTTCCTGCACTTCTCGGTGCCGGACGAGGGTCCGTTGTCTGATGCAGACACCTATATGCCGGACTTCATGAAGCTGCTTTCCGGCGGCATCAAGAAAGGCGAGGACGGACTGATCAGCCAGATCAAGTCGATGGCAGGAAAAGTACAGCAGGGTATGGAGGGCATCAGCTCCTTCAGCTTGCCGGAACTGACCCTGCCGCATTTTGATGGTTCCGGCTGGAACTTTCCGCAGGCGGCTCTGGCCGGAGGCGGTACAACCCGGACAACGAATCTCGGCGGGGTGTATATCACGGTCAATGGCTACAATGCCCGGAACGATGATGAACTCGCACAAACCGTTGCCGATAAGATCAACGGCATGATCGATCAGGATGATTCGGTCTTCAAATAAAGGAGGAGATGCGTATGGGCTATAACACCCCAAAGCAGACAGTATCACAGTTTCAGTTAAAAGGCAGATACGCCAGACAGTATCTGTCCTTTGCCGGGAAGTCCAGCAAAGACTTCCTTTTATATTTGTCTGGTCCCGGTGTGTATGATTCCCCGGCTGCGGATGTGGAGAGCACCTCCGTGCCCGGCAGGAACGGGGACATCATCACCGAGAATGCAAGAACAGGCAGGCGCAGATATCAGAACGTGGATATCAAATATAAGGCATTTTTCTTCAACGGTCTGCCTGCCAAGACCGCAGCGGTCAAGGCATGGCTGTTATCTCCGATTGGATATCAGAAGTTGCAGGATACCTATGACCCGGATTTTTTCCGAATGGCGGTCTGCAAGGATGCCCTTGCTTTTGATGTGACAGCCCAGAAAGCCGCTGAGATGGAGCTGACATTCAACTGTAAGCCCCAGCGGTGGAGCGTGGATGGGCAGAGGAGCATCCGGCTGGAGAGTAGAGCAACGCTCAAAAATCCTTTTGCTTTCCCGGCACAGCCCATCTTCAAGGTCTACGGAGATTCGGGTGGTGAGCTGTATGTGGGTGAGGAGAAGATCACCATCCACAGCATCAGGGACTACGTGCTGCTCAACTGTGAGACGCACAACGCCTACAATGCTTCCGGCTTCTGCAATGAGACCATCCTTTCGGAGGACTTCCCGGAACTGCCGGAGGGAAAGACACAGATCACATGGACAGGCGGTATCACGGCGGTGGAGGTGACTCCTCGCTGGTGGACGCTGTAAGAGGGAGGTGCAGCCAGTGATCCCATGTTTATATGATTCCAGAGAAATGAAATTTGACCATAACGGCATCGGAAAGCTGGCAGATGCACAGTCCTGTACCGTGACGGAAAAGAGAAACGGAAGCTATGAGCTGAAGCTCATCTGCCCGGCGGATGGTATCCATGCAGAGATGCTGGAGGAGGGGAATATCATCCTTGCCAAGCCATCTGATACCATGCAGTCTCAGCCGTTCCGCATCTACAAGATCACGACCCCGATCGATGGGAAGCTGGAAGTGCAGGCACGGCATATTTCCTACCAGCTGAACTTCATCACGGTATCGCCATTTTCAGTGACCGGATGTATCGGAGCGATGCAGGGCCTGAAAAGCCATGCGGCTTCCGACTGTCCCTTTGAGGTCTGGGCGGATGTGGAATCCAGTGCAACCTTTACGCTGGGAGTTCCATCCTCTTTCCGAAACTGCCTCGGTGGTATGGCCGGGTCAGTCCTGGATACTTTTGGCGGTGAATTTGAGTGGGACCGGTACACGGTCAAATTCCATAAGGCAAGAGGGGCTGACCATAACGTCCACATCATCTACGGTAAGAACCTGACGGATTTCAAGATGGAAAAATCCATCGAGAACACGATCACTGGTGTGCATCCGTACTGGGTAGACAATGAAACACAGGCGGTCATGGAGCTGCCGGAGAAGGTGGTGCTGCAAAGCAAACGGTCGATCCCCTACCAGAAGATCACCGTGCTGGACTGTACCAGCAATTTTCAGGAAAAGCCGACTGAGACGGCACTCCGGGAATACGCTCAGAACTATATCGACACCACGGACTTAACGGAGCCGGAGATCGACATCAAGATCGACTTTTTACAGCTCTGGAATACGCCGGGGTATGAGGACATCGTGGAAGCAGAACGTGTTTCCCTTTGCGACACGGTCCATGTGTATATCTCAAAACTGGGAATCGAGGTCAGTTCCAAAGTCACCGAAACCGAGTATGATGCGCTACTGGAACGCTATAACAGCATCACGCTCTCCAACTCCACGGTCAGCAGCCGGAATTCCTCTCTGACCGGTTCGCTCAACAGCATCCGGAATACAGCAACGATTGCCTACGATACGGCAGTCCGTGCGGAGACAGCAGTGGGAGAGCAGGTCGGTGGGATCACAGCATCTATCATTTATGACGGTGCGCTTTTTGCTGCGCTGTTTGGTCTGCATTATAAAAATGAGACGGACAGCAAGGGAAACACGACCCGGTATGCATTCAATGCGGCGGCTTTGAAACAGTCAACGGTCGCATGGAAGAACAGCTCTGCCGGGTTGTTTGTATCCACGGATGGCGGCAAGACATGGGGCTATGGCTGGGAGTCGGATGACACCGCAGTCAGGACAGCAATCCTGCTGGAACAGACCCTCAAAGAACTGGATGACCGCTATAAGAAAGCCACGGAGCTTTCCGAGGAGCTGCTGAAGGAACTGGATGAGCGGTACAAAACAGCGACCGCTATTTCTGCTGAACTTCAGAAAACACTCGATCAGCGGTACGAAACGGCAAAGAAGCTGTCCAAAGAACTGTATGAGGAACTGGATAGGCGGTATGGCACCCTTACGGAAATCTCAGAAGATCTGCAAAAGGAGTTGGACGAGAGATACAGTGTGGCGAAGAAGCTGTCGGAAGAGGTCGAAAAAGAACTGGATGAAAAGTACCAGCCGAGTGTCCCGGTATCGGAAACCCCACCGGAAGCCCCGGCAGCAGATACGCTCTGGGTCGATAAGAAGAATCTGCGGTTAAAGCTCTGGGATGGAGAACAGTGGCAGACCATCGGCTATGAGCCGGAACAGGCAACGGAACCGACCACACCGACGGAACCGGAAAAGCCGGAGCCGGAGAACCCAGACACCGAAGGAAAAGATAATGGGAACAAAGAAGAAACAGATGACAAGAAGACCGAGCAGGAAGGAGGGAGCGCGTAATGCTCACAAGCATTTATCAGGAAGTGGAGCTGTCGCTGACGGAGAATCTGATCCCGGTGACAGTCCCGGTCAAACAGTATGATAACAGGGCACGGAAAGTCAGATGTGTCCTGTATAACAACTCGGTGCAGTATTCCGTGCCACAGGACTGTATCGTTGCCTGTTCCGGTACCAGACCGGACGGCACGATCTTCCATTACACCAGCGAGACGGCATCCGACCTTGTGTTTGTTGAAAATGGGGCGGTCGTCTTTACGATCACGACCTTCATGACGGCGCAGGCCGGGCGGTTTCCGCTGGATGTTGTTATGCTCAGCACAGCGGGGGATGTCCTTGGTTCGTTCTCCCTCACATTGAAGGTGGAGCGGGCGGCCATCAACAACGGCAAGATCGCCACCTATACCTACGCTGGTGTGGTGGAAGCTATCCGCAGGGGACTGCTGGAAGTGTATATCACGGATGATGGCTATTTTGCTGTTGTGTCGGAGGACGGACTCGGTTTCAGTGACAAGTCGGAATCCAGCACGATCCAGAAATTCATCGAGAATCTTTTGAACTGTACGGTCACGGATGACGGTTATCTTGCTTTCACCACCGAAGATGGTCTGAAGCTCATTTTCTCGATGGATGACGATGGGCGGCTGATCGTAGAGTTTGCAAACGGCTGATGCGGCCGGGAAAGGGAAAAATATGTCGGAATATATCGGAAACCGAATCGTCCCTCGCCATGATGGTGTCTGGGACAAAGCAAAAGAGTATGAGCCTCTTACGATTGTGTATGAGGAAGCAACGGGTGACAGTTATCTCAGCCGGAAACCTGTGCCGGCCGGAACGCTTCTGTCACAGGAGGAATATTGGGCGATGTGTTCCCGGTTCTCGGAGCAGATGGCTCTGTACCGCCAGAACACGGCAGAAGAAATGGAGCAGTTCCGCAAGGATACTGCAGCAGATGTAGAACAGCTTCGTACAGATACTGCATCAGATGTGGCAGCCCTGCGCAAGATGACCGCACAGGATGTGGCGGATATCACCCAGAAGGTCGATGCAGCGAACAGTGCGGTTGCGGCCAGTAAGTCCGAGATGGATAAGACTGCAGAAACACTGAAAGCCCAGATCAATGCCAATGTCAAGGCATCTACGGACAAAAATGCCAACTATGCACAGGAGCTGGTAGATGTTCGTGTGGATGATGAGGGAAAGACTTATCCCACAGCCGGTGACAATATCCGTGCGATCGGCAGGGTGCGTTCCATGCAGAATATCATGAAGAACTGGGTGATCAAAAACGGTTTTGTAAACCAGAATGGCAAGCTGGCATCCTCTGAGGGCTGGCGGGCGGCACATATGGTCCCTGTCAGTGGCGGAGCGATTCTGGTAGACGGTGAGTTCGGCTATATGAGCGGCCGGGATGACTATAACAACGTGGTCTGCTATGATATGGACCGCAAATTCCTCGGCGGCTGTTTCCGGGCAGAGAGCGGCAAGGTTTATGACAACTATGTGATCACATTGCTTCCGAACACCCGATTTATTTCGGTCACCACCAATGAAAAGCTGTTCTCGAAGCTCTCTGTTTACCTTTACGACAACATGCTTCTGCTGAGATTGCTGTCGAATTATGCGACTGGATGGCAGTGGATGAACGGAAGTGTGGACATCAGGCTCACTGGCAGCAAGGTGACGGTCACATTCCCGGAGGGAAAGAGTGTATATGTCTGCCGCCGTACAAATGGTACACAGTACGAGCAGACGAAACTGGTGGCGGAAAACAGTATTTCGGCTGACTTTGCAGTGGCGGGAAAATGGTGGGCAATCTACTATGATGGTGCGGAAGTATCCGCAGACGAGACGGGAGAAAAGACAGAGGTTCCGGTCATTAAGGTGGAAAATACGAGCGGCGATAGCTGGGGCGATCTATTCACAAGGGGCCGCTTTGTTTTTGCGGTCTTTTTTGATTGGAATGTGGTGTATGCGGCTCCTTCGAACAGCGGTACAGTCATCAACGGGATCGATTATGGCAACCCAGCCAAGATTGCTTATAATGCGATGACCTGGCACAAGTACCGTTCAGCAAAGATGTTCCTCTCTACAGGCCAGCTTGCGATCGATACGGTCAACCGCACCATTCAGGTCACGAAACGTATCCTGGCGGTGGTCGATAACGGTGCTTACCTCTGGATCAGTGTCAGCGAGGAGCCGGTGCCGTTGCTGGACAGTGTGGAAGCAGAAAAGAATCACATGCTGATCCTTGCCTATGATTCATCCAAGGATCAGATCAATCTTTACAATACGGCGCAGTTCCGTGCATTGGGAGTAAACGGCTATTATATCGCTGCCTGGTATGAAAAGTATTTCTGGTATCCACACATGGGTCCCTCTTTCAGCATTGTGCTGGATGGGACGACTTATAAGGCTGGTGAGCTGTTCGATGAAGAGCGGCGTGATTCTTATATCGAAAAGAAGTATGAGAGCCGATTCCAGCAGCTCCGCACGGATCTCGCCGGTAAGGATTCCCGCCATATGTATCTGGCAAGCGGCGGTATTACCATTGACCAGAATGCCGGTACGATCCAGGTCAGCACCAAGTGTCTGGGTGTTCCGGATACGTTCCACTATGAGTGGATCACGGCAGGCGATCCGGTGGAGATGGCATTTAACACACCCAGCTCGACATTTGGTATGCCGATGCGCATCCTCGCTTATGATGCCGGTACGAAAACCATCAACCTGTACGACACCTGCCTGTTCCGAAAGCTGGGCACGAATGGTTACTATATTGCATCCTGGTATCAGAGCAAGCTGTATAATCCGCACATCCACCCGGATGTGAAGTTCATTGTGGGCGGTAAGGAATACAAAGCGGGCGATCTGTTTGCAGATAACGCGGCATCTTTCATCCCGAAGCGTATCACGGATTATGTGCAGAAAGCCATTACTCCGGCAGTAGAGGATGATATCGTGACCCCGTCCCACTGGGACTGCATGGAAGGTCGCCAGCTTTCTATCTTCTTTGACTGTCTTTCCCGCCACGATGGCAAGGAAAATCTGTATGTGCTCGCTAGAGGCACGAATGCACCGAGCCTGACCCGGAACGAGTATTGCATGAACTACACGCCGACGAAGGACAGTACGGATTTTGCACTGACCGTCCGCCGTCTGGATGAAGATGACTGCCATACGGTATCGTCCAAACCTGTCCAGGTCAGGGTCCACCATAAGCTGAAGGACAAGCTCACGAAGAATATCTGCATCTGTGGAGACTCTCTCGTGGACAATGGTTCTGTGGCAACGGAAGTGTACCGTCTGCTGGCAGAGGATAATGACTGTGTGATCCACCAGCTGGGGACGAGAGGACCAGAAGGCGGCAAGCACGAAGGACGCGGCAGCTGGACCTTTGCCCGTTATCTGGCAGACACGGATTACGCCGGCAAAACGAATGCGTTCTGGGATAAGATCAAAGGCCGTCTGGATTTCCAGAAATATTGCGAGACCAACGGCTATGAGGGTATCGACTACTTCCTGATCGCACTTGGCACCAATGATGTGTCACAGGGCACTACGTTGTACCGCACGGAAGCAGAGGTGCAGAAGTTTGTGGATCAGGCAAAGCAGTTCATTGATGCTTTGCTGGATAAGGAGACAGGCTTCCCGAACTGCAAGATCGGTATCGGTCTTTGCGGTCCCGGCTCGGATTATTCTTATCAGTGCGGTTCCAGCATGGGGATCTTCCACATGAGCATCAACACGCTGAACCTTGCACTTATCAAGGCATTTGATGCTGGCAAGTACCATAAGAACGTGACCTGTTTTGCCCACGGCCTTCGTACAGACCGCCGTTTGGCATTTCCGTATTCGGACAAGCCGGTGACGAACCGATTCACGGAAACCAACCGGACGCTGACCAACAGCATCCATCCGTCTGGAAGAGGCTATCAGGCATGGGCAGACGGCTATTACTGCCAGATCCGTGCATGGCTGACGGAAGACAGCAAATAAATTTCCACCGTCCCTGACAGACATACCTCCAAAATGTCTGTGAAACGGTGTTCATTATAGAAGGAGTATACACAAGGCGGCATCGACCGTCTATTTTTATGCCCGGATTGGGCAGGAAAGGACAAGATTATGCAGAATGTGATCGACAAGATTGAATGGATGTTCGCAGGTCTGGGTGGTTTCCTGGGCTGGTTCTTCGGTGGGTTTGACGGCTTCCTCTATGCACTGGTGGTGTTTGTGGTCTGCGACTACTTTACCGGGGTGCTGGCGGCAGCGATCAAGCATGAGCTTTCTTCTGAAGTTGGCTTTAAGGGCATCGCCAAGAAGGTGTGCATCTTTGTGCTGGTTGGGATTGCCAACATCATCGACACACAGATCCTCCAGAATGGAGCGGCCATCCGTACAGCAGTGGTGTTCTTTTATTTGGCGAATGAAGGCCTGAGCTGCCTCGAAAACGCAGCGGTTATCGGTCTTCCGGTGCCGGAGAAGCTCAAGGAGATGCTGGCACAGCTGAAGGAAGAAAAAGAGAATAAGGACGAGTAATCAATGGGGAGAGGTGTAACAGCCTCTCCCTCAAATTTTAGGAGGAATGAACCATGAGTAAGAAAGAGTATCCCGCAAAACTGACGACCGGTTATTACCGTGTACGAGAAGTCTGGGAAGATGAGGCATCCCAGTTTGGCGCGTACCGTCTGCTGGCGAATGCAAAAGCCAAGTGCGATGAGAACCCCGGCAGCCGAGTGTTCGACAATGATGGTAATGTAATCTATCCGGAAGAGGCTGTTCCGGATACCGGCGCAGATGAGAGTGAGGAGAAAGCAGTCGTGGATGATATCCCGGAAGATAAGCCGGAAACCACTACCCCTGTGGAGGACACCCCTGCGGAGAAAGAATCAGAGGGCGAAGTGGATGAGAACGAGGAGTCCGCTGTGGATGAGAATGAGTTCCCGACTGCGGAGGAGCTTCCGGCGACCATTGCCTACGGCAAGCTCAAGACCCTCATGAACATCCGCAAAAAGCCGAGTATGGAAGCGGAGGTCGTAGCGGTCTATAAGAAAAATGCCCTTGTGGAAGTCGTGCAGTTCTGTGATGGCTGGCTGAAGATCAAGTGTGCCGAAGCAGAGGCTGGTGTCGCATATGTCCTGAACAGTGCGGACACCTATGCGTTCACAGCTGGCAGGATCTATACCGTTGTTCCCGGTGATAATCTCTGGAAGATCGCGGAAAAGGAACTGGGGAGCGGCAGCCGCTGTGCAGATATCCGTGTGCTGAATGGCCTGACTTCCAATGCCATCCGGGTCGGCATGAAACTGCTGATCCCGTAACAACAAAATAACCACAGCACGAGGTTCAGAGTGATCTGGGCCTCAACTTTTTTAGCAGGAGGAAATCATTATGGGATATACCAATAGTCCACTCGTTGTTTACACCAAGCTCTCCCCGAACCATTCCGGGCAGAGGACACACAACATCGATCGCATCACACCGCATTGTGTGGTCGGCCAGCTTTCTGCGGAGAGCATCTGTGGATGCTTCACCAGCACGAGCCGTCAGGCAAGCTGTAACTACGGCATCGGCACGGATGGCCGTGTATCACTTTGTGTCGAGGAAAAGAACCGCAGCTGGTGTTCGTCCAGCAATGCCAATGACCAGAGGGCGGTCACCATCGAATGCGCCAGCGACATGAATGAGCCGTATGCCATGAACAGCGCCGTATATGACTCTCTCGTTAAGCTCTGTATCGATATCTGCAAGCGTAACGGGAAGAAGAAGCTCCTGTGGCTGGGTGATAAAAATAAGACACTCAACTATGCTCCGGCGGCAGATGAAATGGTGCTGACCGTTCACCGCTGGTTTGCCAACAAAAGCTGCCCTGGAAACTGGCTGTATGCCCGTCTGGGTGATCTGGCCGCAAGGGTAACTGCAGCACTGGGTGGTTCATCCTCATCCGGCATGCAGGCTTCTTCGCTCAAGAATCTCTCTGAAGCAGAAGCAGTTGCAAAGATCGGGCCGCTGTTTACTGCGAACCAGAAAACCACGGGCATCCTTGCCTGCGTGTCGATGGCACAGTTCATTCTGGAATCCGGCTACGGTAAATCGGAGCTGGCACAGAATGCCAATAACTGCTTCGGCATGAAGACTTCGCTTTCCGGGAACAGCTGGAGCGGCAGCAGTTGGGATGGCAAATCTGTCTATACAAAGAAAACGCAGGAGCAGAACGATGACGGTTCGATGGTCACGATCACCGCTGACTTTCGCAAGTACGCTTGTGTGGAAGACTCCATTGCCGACCATGCGGCATATCTGCTCGGTGCGATGAACGGCAGCAGGAAACGCTATGAGGGTCTGGCGGGCTGCACCGACTACAAGAAAGCGGCACAGATCATCAAGGATGGTGGTTATGCTACCAGCCACACCTATGTTCAGAACCTTTGCAATATCATCGAGCGTTGGAACCTGACGCAGTACAATGCGGCCTCTGGCAGCACCACCATTCCAGGCTGGTACCGTGTCCGTAAGAGCTGGCAGAATGCCGCTTCCCAGAAAGGTGCGTTCCACGACCTCACCTATGCAAAGCAGTGCGCGGATAAGAATCCGGGCTATTATGTTTTTGACCCGGCGGGTAAAGCCGTCTACCCGGAACCGAAGTCTTCTGTCCCATATACTGTGCGTGTATCCATCAACGACCTCAACATCCGCAAGGGACCGGGAACGAATTACGGTAAGACCGGTTATTACACCGGAAAGGGTGTGTTCACCATCGTGGCAGAATCTGCCGGTGCTGGTTCTGCGAAAGGCTGGGGCAAGCTGAAATCCGGTGCAGGCTGGATCGCACTTGCCTTTGCGGCCCGTATCTAAAAACAGTCCCCGTCCTTACCGGGCGGGGCATACATATCGTGCAGATAAGACAATAATCTCCCAGATTATTCTCCGTCTTTCTGCACCGAAATTACTTGATAATATCACGAAACAGAGGGAATATGTGACTGCCCAAAGAGAAGAAAACGGGCAGGAAAGGAGCGAAAACTATGAGTACTGGTACGGATTTCCTTGCAAATCTGCAGAAAAAGACTGTGAAGAATACAGTACAGCAGAAACAGCAGAAGAGAGTAAATGCATCTGCTGTGGATGTCTCGGCTTTACTGGAAGCTGCTCTTGGGAAAAAGAAACCTGCGGAAGCTGTGGCAGATGTTCGTCAAAGTACGGATGCTGCCACAGCTTCTTTTTTACCATTGGCTGATACGCACCAAGGCAGGTCTACTCAACAAAAGGCAAAAAACGCATCAGATAAAAAACAGACATCCCAAAAATCAAAAGACATCGTGGATGCCGGTATCACAGCCCTTATCCAGAAAGCTCTGGATGCCAAAAAGGTCATGGCGGAGCCGGACATTGCAGAACGGCTGCAGAGCAGTATGGAGAGTGAGTTTACGAAGCTCTTCACACCGGAAGAACCGCAGGAAAACAAGTTCGTTTCGACGGCGACCTTCCGGGCTACCAAAAAGAAAGCCGGAACCCTTAATGTGGCAGCTTACATCCGCGTTTCTACGGACATGAGCGACCAGGAGAACTCCTATGAAACGCAGGAAAAATACTTTAACCAGCTGATTGAAAACAATCCGGCATGGAATGCAGTCGGTGTGTACTCCGATTACGGCATCTCCGGCACTTCCAAGGAAAAGAGAACCGGATTCCGCCGACTGATGCGCCATTGTAAGGACGGGAAGATCGACCGCATTGTGTGCAAGTCCATATCCAGATTTGCACGAAACACGGCTGACTTTATGAGCGCGCTGGATATCCTGCATGACTGCGGGGTAACGATTCTGTTCGAAAAAGAAAATCTGGATACGGCAGACCCGACCAGCGACTTCATCCTTACAACACTGGCGGCCATTGCACAGGAAGAAAGCCGCAGCATTTCCGGTAACATCCGGCTGGGGCAGAAGATGCGCTTTCCGAAGGGGGATGTTCCAAACAAGATCCTGTACGGATACCGCTACAATGGGAAGATGGTTACTTCCGAGAGTGGGTATGAGTATAAAGACATTGAGATCGTTGAGGAAGAAGCCAGGGTCGTCCGGCGCATTTTCCATGAAGTCGTGGAAGGAAAAGCCTATACGGAGATTGCAAGGGGACTGAACATGGACAGGATTCCGGCCCCTGTCACCGACGCAGTGAGAGTAAGAAAGAAAAAATCCAAGAAAGGGCAGTTAAACAGTGATCTGCTGGATGGATGGACAGGCGGGAATATCACGCGGATCGTCCGCGCCGAGCGGTACATGGGTGCAGTCCTTATCCAGAAGAAGTTCACACCGGATTATCTGACACATGAAGTCCGGGACAACAAAGGCGAAGTCCCTCAGTATTTTGTCCGGAACCATCATCCGGCAATCGTTGATGAGGACCTGTTTGAAAAGGCACAGGAAGTCGTAAAAGTAAACAGCGATTTATATAACAGGACAAGATTCGGCAAGAAGCCGAGAGCGTTTTCCCAAAGACTTATCTGCGGGGAGTGCGGCCGCTTTTTCCATGTGACAAACGGAAATGGGAACTATCCCATCTGGCGGTGCCCGACGAGCAGCCGGACGACAGGAAACTGCATCTGCCATGCAGAAAAAGTATACGAGGAACAGATTGTCCGAGTCTTCCGTAAGGCGGTCCTGGAGAGGTTCCGGCTGACGCTTAAGCCCATCCATGACAACGTGGCTGTGGCAGACATCATGAGCGGACGGTTCAAAGAGAAGTATGACAACTTCACCCCGGAAGCAGATTCTTTTGTAAGCCAGATGCTTGCACGGCTGGAGAGCATTCAGAAGCTGGATTTTATGGAACGCGACCGTGCTTTTTATAAAAAGCAGATAGCGGCCGCACATACCACTGTGGAAAGCACCAGTAAGAAGATCCGGCTCCTGAAAAGTCAGGTGGATGTGATGCAGACCCGTCTGGAACTTCTCGGTGACGAGATGATCGACCCTGCTTCTATTGAGGAGAAGAAAAAGCTCATTGAGAAACTGGAGCGGGATATTCAGAAGGATACGGACACTGAGCAGAAGCTGACCGAACAGCTCGACTATATGGAAGACTACTGGGAAGAACTGGAGGGTGACTATGAACGAAGGGAAAAGGCAATCGAGTGGATGAAGAACCTCCCAGCGGGGAGGGATGGTACGGTGGCCTTTCTGAATGGAGTGACAGAAGAACACTGCAAGGCCTTCCTCCTCTCCATCACGATCCATTCACCGCTGAAGTTTACGGTCCACTGGTTCGATGACACCAAGACCGAGGTACAGATGGATTCCAATATCGAAGATTACCGCAATACCGCAAGCTATTATGACGGGCATACGATGCGCGACGGCAGCCAGCGGAAGCGGCATGTAAGATAAGACCAGTTACAAGGCTGGAAGAAAGGAGCAGATTATGACAAGACAAAAAGTGGATGTGATCCCCGCCAGTGTGCGCTCGGTACAGAACGGCGGGCAGCTGAAAAGCCAGACCAACATCCGTGTGGCGGCTTACTGCCGTGTTTCCACCGGCGATGAGAGCCAGCAGACTTCCTACACGACGCAGAAAGCATTCTACAAAGCCCTCATCACCCGGAAGCCCGGCTGGATCTTTGCCGGCATCTACGCGGATGAAGCAAAATCTGGTACGAACCGGGAACATCGAGAGGAATTCAACCGCATGATAAAAGATGCGATGGATGGAAAGTTGGACTACATCGTTACAAAGTCCATTTCCCGATTCGCACGAAACACCATCGACTCCCTGACCTGCACCCGTGAGCTTCGGCAGCTGAAGCCGCCCGTGGGTATCTATTTTGAGAAAGAGAACATCGACACGCTGGATGCCAAAGGAGAGCTGATCCTGACGATCCTTTCTGCACTGGCACAGGATGAGAGCCGTTCCATTTCCGACAACATCCGCTGGAGCATCCAGAAGAAGTTCCAGTCTGGTGTCCCGCATATCAATCTGAAACGGATGCTTGGATATGAGCTTGGGGCAAATAAGCAGTGGGTCATCGTGCCGGAGCAGGCAGAGATCATCCGGTATATTTTTGACCGCTTTGTGAAAGGCCAGACGGCGAATAAGATCGCACAGGAGCTGAACCAGATGGAAAAGTTCACGGTCAACGGAAAGAAATGGAGTGCCAGCTCGATCCTGATCGTCCTGCGGAATGAGAAGTATGTGGGCGACATCGAGATGCAGAAGACCATCACGAAGGACTTCCTTACCCACCGTTCCAGCATCAACAAGGGTGAGGCACCCCGCTACTATGTGAAGAACCATCATGTGGGCATCATCGACCGTGTGACTTGGGACAAGGTGCAGACCATGCTGTTCGAGAAGCCGAGGGCAGATATGACGAAAGGCCCCGGCAAGAAAAAGGTAAAGAGCATTAAAGGTTCTCCGTTTGGAAACCTGCGCTGCGGTGCGATCCTGGAGAATGGGCCGGATGCCGGAAAACCCTGCGGGGAAGGATTCTTCCGTACAACCTACACGGGTGTGGCAAATGGTTACAGCGATGAGCGGAGTCTTAAGGCGACTGGTGAGGATACCGGAGAGTATCTGGAAAAATACACCTATTCGTATCCCGTTTGGCGGTGCAAGCGTAAGGTCGGGGAGCGGGACGGTGAGCCGCCGAAGAACGGTTCTCCAGACCAGAAAGCGTATTGCCGGAGCAAGAAAGGCTGCATGTCAGATGAGGAAAAGGAAGCTGCAAACAAGCGCTGCCCCTCAGAACGCTACCATGAGTGTGCGCTGGAGCAGAGTTTCATGGAACTGCTCTACAGCATGAAGCGTGACTTTGAACAGCACGGTGATGCTTCCATGATCGTGGCGATGTTTGACAATGCCTATGAGCAGGCTGTCCGGCTGGCGAATAACAACAGCATCTCGGTGCAGAGGATGGCAACGGTGGAAAATCAGATCAAGGAGATGGAAGAACGCCTGCAGGATGCCATCAGCCATCAGGTGGCGGCGCTTCGGGAAGCTGCACTGGAACAGAACGTGGAACTGAATGAAGCCCTTTCCAACGGGGAGGTGACCATTGATGACATCGACCTGGACATCCGGAGCGGACTGACACCGGGAAGCATCGGAGTGAGCTTCTATGGGACGGAAACGGAGGAAGGTTCGGAAGCCCAGATTTATACAGAGCTTGTGAACGACCTGCAGGAACGGCTGAAAACACTCCAACAGGAACGGCAGACAATCGAGGAAGAACAGGGTGTGCTGGCGATCATGAAAAAGAACTTTGAATACTTCCTTGCCTGCCTGAAAGAACTGCCGGATACCAATGCAGGCGGAATGCCGTTAAGAGTCAACGGTCTGGATGTACAGGGAACACTGCTTCGGGATATGGACGGAAATGCCATCGAAGGTCGGAAACGCGCCATCACCAGCGGAAAGCTCAAGCTGACTCCTGAGCGGATCGCAGAAGCACCAGATATGCTCCACTTTGAAAAAGGCATCTACTGTGCTTTTGTTGAGAGCGGGGTACTGCAGGGGGATGTGGCAACCTATAAGACAAACTTCGGTGTGACACTGACCTCAAAAGGCAACCGCAGAACGCTCGACAGCTTCATGGGTTATAAGCGGAGTGACATGGACGGCAATGTGGTCTATGTGGATGCTCCTTATAAGGTGTACGGATTCAGCATTCAGTACCGCAGATACCTGACAACTGCAGCGAAGCGCGAGAGGGAAGATGCGGTGTGATGAAAGGAGACAGAACCCTGCCGGGTGTGGCTTTTGTGGCTGCATCTGGCAGGGCTTTTTTTGTTTTTAAGGTTTTATTGTGCTGCTATTTTGCCTGTTTTTTTTGTCTGGTCTTTTTTACCCGTAAGGATTGCTATGTGCAGAATCCTGTTATATGTTGTGGGTGGCGAGAAATACACATACGACAGAAAATACACATAGCAAGGAGTGTTTGAAATGAAAGATGTAGCAGGGATGCTGGCAGAAAAATATGGCACAACAGCTGAGGAGATTGTGGCGGCCGGTGCTATGAAATTATATCTCCAGAGTATGGAGCCGGCAGAGGCACTGAGAAAGGTTAGGGCTGTGTATGAGCCAAAAGTGATCCGGCTTGACAGTGGCGAAGGCGTGCCGGCACAAAGCAATATTGATGGTGCAAAGTACGCTGCGTTCAACGATGAGTCTGCGGTGTTTGCTGCTCAGAAGATGAGAGGGCGTGGGGATGCATTGGCAGAAATGGTTATGGAAAAGTTGAAAGCCTTGGATGGAAAATGCCTGATCGAGTGTGCCAGCGTGGAGTTCATGAGTTTTATCGAGGATGCTTATCGGTGCCTGAAAAGCCGGTGAAAATTACTGGAAAGTTCACAGAAGACCGCTTGATAAACGAATGGCTTTATGGTAACATGAAAATACAATAGGGGTATTTTATTCTTCTATCAGTAACAGGAAATGGAGGTGCTTGCCAGTGGAAAGACAGACGGATCTTGCGGAGGCAATTGATACTGTCGCTGATGGTGCCAGATATGACAACTGTGCGAAAAAACTGCTTGCATTTAAAGCGATTGACGCATGGATTCTGAAATACTGTACAAAGGAATTCTCTTTTTTCAGTGTGGAATACATCATGGAACACTGTATGACCGGTAAGGTTGAGGTGTCAGAACATGCAGTTCATCAAGATCAGTTAAGTAGAAGCAAAAAAGTAAATGGCGATGAACAGATAACGAAAATGAATTCGGAGTCCAGTTCAATAAACGAAGGAACAGTGTACTATGATGTTCGATTTAACGCCTGCATGCCCGGTACAGAAGAGCCTATTACGCTGATTATAAATGTTGAAATTCAGACCAAGGACAAGCCAGGGTATGAGCTAGTAACGCGCGGCATATACTATTGTGCAAGAATGATTTCAGAACAATATGGTACAGTGTTTACAAATGAACACTATGAAAAGCTGCAAAAGGTATACTCCATTTGGATATGCCCAACAACTGCAAAAATTAGAAAAAATGGAATATCTAGGTATCATACTATAGAGGATTCGCTCCTCGGAGATCAGCATTTAGATCAAAGTAAGTATGATTTGATGGAGGTCGTGGTCGTCAACCTTGGAGATGCGGAAAGTAATGCCGAGATTGGTATTCTGGATCTGTTGAACACTCTGTTTTCTCCGAAGGTCGCAGTAGACGAAAAGAAAAAAGTCCTCAGCGAGAAATACAATATCGCAATGACAGAAGAATTGGAAAGTGAGGTGCAACGTATGTGCAATTTGAGTACAGCTATTGCGAATGAGGCCGCAAGAGATAAGTCTTTGCAGACGGCTAGAAAGCTGCTCCATAATGGTAAACTGAATTATGAGGAAATAGCAGAGGCTACGGGGCTCACCGTTGATGAGGTTAAGGAACTGGATAAAGAGGAAAGCGCATAAGTAAAATTATTCGATACTCATGCCCACTTACGCCCTGTGTAAAATCTTACATAGTTCGTAGGTGGGCTTTTTTGCTACGGTACTCCTTTTGTCGTTCCTTCTCCCTCATCATTTTGCTATGACTCCACCTCACAGATATAATAGAATAAAAAGAAGTGTGTCAGCACAGACACGACACTGAGCGTGAACAGGGATATTTGATGCGACTTTTCTTGTACAAGTGCAAAAGATAGTATTATGAAGTATTAGCTAATCGAGTACAGTACTTCAAAGAAGATGAGAAGGGAGTGGCGGTTATGTGCAAGGCTATGGAAGACATGAGAAATGAAGCTGCAAGAGAAAACTCTCTGGAAACAGCCCGTAGCTTGCTGTTGATTGGAAAGCTAACTTATGAAGAAATAGCACAAGCTACGAAACTCACAGTTGATGAGGTAAAAGAACTAGACGAGAGAAGAAGTGCATAATTGAAACTTATCGCCCACTGGTGCAGTGTGTAACTCTTGATAAGTTTTTCACGTTAATGGCAGAGAAGACCAGGTATCTTAAAGAAAACCCGAAAGGAGTGAGCGAAGTGTGCAAGCAGATGGAAGATTTAAGAAATGAGAGTATTCTTGAAGGAAAGATTCTTACGCTTATTGACTTGGTTCAGGATGGCTCTCTCGATATTGAGATAGCGGCAGCAAAGGCGAATATGACGGTCGATGAATTTAAAGAGGCAATGAACAACGCTCCATTGCAGGCAGTATAAGAGAATAAAAATATCTAGCCCACTGGTGTACTGTGTAGATCCCTACATGGTCCGCTGGTGGGCTCTTTTTTTGTCCTTACCCGCATAAAACCACAGACAGCACTTCGGTATGCTCCAAAGTGCAGTTGTGGCTTATGCGGGCTTTTTTGTTATATGATCAACAAGTTATAAAATCAAACTCCTAAGCCGTATAAAATTGCTTTCATCTCTTTTACCATCCGGGTGAGAATCTCCTGCTCAATTGCATTACAGTCTAAAAGCAGACGGTGGATTTCGGAATCGGCAGTGGACGCGGAGTGCGTCAAACTGTCTACGAGAAGGTCATCTGCTGAGATGTTAAGAATATTAGCAATGTCGACCAGAGTTTCAAGGCTGGGACGGCTGATTGCCGCTTCAATCTGACTGATGTGTTTGCGAGATACATTCAACTTTTCGCAAAATTGTTCCTGAGTTAATCCAGATGCGTTACGGAAAGTGCTGATACGCTTTCCAAGTGCAGTATAATCTAATGCCATGTATGTTCCTCCTTATGTGTACCCGCATAAGGCTGTTACGATTATCCCGCAGAGAAAAATACATAGCAACTTGATTACAGGAATTCTAAGGCCGCAAAGATCTACACCTCTATCTGTTATGTGGTCTAAGGTTGTTTTGCCACCTGTTGGGTGGCAAAAACGATGATGTGCCACCTGATGGGTGGCAGTCAAAACACCACACATACTCTATAATATAAATGTAGAAAAGACTGCACACAGAAAGGGACGATGATGACGAGCAAAGGAGAAAAAGGGATTCTTACATTATACAGTGATGTACAGGCGACTTCTGTTCGTTGGCTGTGGTATCCGTTCATAGCAGTTGGAAAGATCACATTGCTGCAAGGCGACCCTGGTGATGGCAAGTCCACAATGATGATGCATCTGATAGCCGAGCTGTCTAAGGGAGGAACCCTGCCAGATGGTAAAACCATTGGAATGCCGCAAAGGGCTATTTACCAGTGCTCAGAAGATGGCATTTCAGATACCATCAAGCCCCGGCTTGAAAAATGCGGGGCAGATTGTCGGAATGTGGCCTTCATAAATGAAGAAACATACAGCGGCCTGACACTGGATGATGAGCGCATCCGGCAGGCTATTATAGAATTCCGGCCGCGGCTGGTAGTTATCGATCCGATCCAGGCATATCTTGGAAGTGATTCTGACCTTCAGATCGCAGGCAGAGCCAGAAAATTGATGCAGCGTCTTGGCATGTGGGCATCCGTATACGACTGCGCCATAGTGCTCATTGGTCACCTCAACAAAAAAGAGGGGACAAAAGGTTTGTATCGGAGCCTTGGCAGCATCGATGTTGTTGCGGCCGCCCGGAGCGTTCTGCAAGTAGAACGGGATGCGGAGAAGTCAGATATCCGCATTGTGCGGCAGATAAAAAACAGTCTGGCTCCGTCAGATGGTGAAATCAGATTTTCGATAACAGCGGAGCAGGGCTTCAAATGGCTGGAGTGTGAAATTACGCCAGATCCATCAGCGGAGCCGGAAACACCAGTTTTTGAGTCAAAATCTGAGAAGGCGGCGTATCTGATCAAGAAGCTGCTTTCCGGGGGTGACATGAGATCCAGAGAGATCTATATGCGGATGAGCGATGAAGGTATCAGCCGCAGGACAGCAGAAAATACAAAGAAAGAACTCGGCATCCGGAGTTACCGGAAGATGCGACAGTGGTATTGGAGCATGAAGCCGGAGGAATGAGAGGAAACAAATGATAGGCAGTGGAGCAGAAGCGGCAGACCGCAAGCAGAGAATCAGAGACAGATATAAAGGCGTGGATACTTCCGAGTTGGAAGTTATCCCGGCAAAAACCGTGGAGGGGCTTGGAGAAAGCACCTCTATCCGTCGTGTTGCCGCTTATGTCCGTGTTTCCACTGATAATGATGAACAGACTTCTTCGTATGAACTTCAGAAAAATTATTACACGGATTATATCAAGGCACAGCCGGGATGGGAATTCGTTGGAATCTATGATGATGAAGGCATCAGCGGTACATCATTGGAGCATCGCAAAGGAATGCAGCAGCTGATCGAGGACTGTAAGGCCGGAAAGATTGACCTGATCCTCACAAAGTCCATCGCCCGTTTCGCCAGAAACATTGTGGACTGCCTTTCCGTCATTGAAACACTGAAAAATCTTGACCCGCCCGTGGGTGTAAAATTTGAAGCGGACAACATCTACACACTGGACAGTAACGGCCGCATGATCCTGACGATTCTGGCATCTGTGGCAGAGGAAGAATCTCATTCCAAGTCTATCATTATGAACTGGTCCATTGACCGCAGGTTCAGCCGTGGACTGTTCCTCACGCCAGCCCTGCTCGGATATGACCAGGACGAGGATGGCAGCCTTGTGGTGAATCAGGACGAAGCACAGACGGTAAAGGTGATTTACTATCTGTACCTGAATGGGTTTTCTTTCACCGAGATTGCAGAACTTCTGACAGAATATGGCAGGAAGACAAAACTGGGGAATACGGAGTGGAATCCCGGCACTCTTGCAGGTGTTATTGCTAATGAACGCCATTGTGGGGATGTATTGGCAAGGAAGACCTTCACACCGAATTTCCTGACGCATAAATCCAAGAAAAACAACAACGACCGGACGCAGTACCGGCAGAGAGATCATCATGAAGCGATCGTGTCCAGGGAAGTCTATAATGCGGCAAATCATCTGCGGGCATCCCGGAGTTATACAAAGAAAAATCGCCCACTGCCAGTCCTGAGTGTAGTGGATGATGGAATCTTGCGCGGGTATGTGCCGTTTGATAAGGACTGGACCGGCTTTTCAGCAGAAGAATACCGGGAGGCATCTGAAAGCGTCATGCAGGAAAAACAGCAGGATACGGTAGAGGTTATGAACCGTTTGGACCTGAGCGGCTATGAAGTTGTGCGGGCACAGTATTTTGCCACCTTACAGAATCCGGCTATGACGATCTCCAATGGCAAGCTGCGTTTTAATACAGCTTGTCTGAAAAAGTTTGAAGATGTGGAATATGTAGAACTGCTCCTGAATTCGGTTGACCGCTGCATTGCCATTCGCCCGTGCGAAAAGGATAATCCGAACGCAATCCGCTGGGGCAGATTGAAAGAGGGACGCTGGTGCGCCAGTACACTCGGATGCCGTGGTCTGGCAAAAGCCCTTTTTGACATGATGGAATGGGAAGAAGGTTTGAAATACCGTTTCCGTGGGCAGCTCGTGGAACAGGATGATGACAAGCTGATGCTGTTTGAACTGGATGAGCCGGAAATGGTTAAAGTAGAAGAAATTGTCCTGCCATCCAAGGAACAGGATGAAGAGGGAAAAACCGTTAAGCAGACGATCTATATCTTCCCGCCAGAATGGGCAGGTACTTTTGGAAAACCAATCACAAGTATTGCACAGGTCGGGATTTTACAGCAGGAGCATTACTCTGGAAACTGGGATGTGCTCCGGCCGGCAGCAGAGATAGAAGAAATGAATACTTTTACCGCAGATGGCCTGAATGCTCTGCTCCATGAAGCGGAAAAAATAATGGAAGGATGGACTGACACAGATGAATGAAAATACGAACGCCATGCCACCGGAAGAGCAGGCAGAAAATGATAGAGACGCAAGAGCGGAAGAATTAGAAAGTACATTTTCCTATGATGGATACCAGGTCGTGCGGAAGGAGCTGTTTGCACATCTTCGTGACCCTGCAATTGTGATCCGCAAGGACAGCATCACATTTAACACAGCCTGCATCACCGGGCTGGAAGATGTGGTTTATGTACATGTCATGTTCAACAGTAATTTGAAGCGTATTGTTGTGCGCGGCTGTGATGAAAACGACAAGGACGCCCTGCGCTGGTGCATCGCCAAGCCGGATAAGCGTAAAAGCCGGAAGATGACCTGCAAACCGTTTTCAGAACTGGTGTATAAGGAAATGGGCTGGGATACCGAATGCCGGTATAAGATGCTTGGGTACAGAATTTCGTTTGAAGGGGAAACTCTGTATGTTTTTGATCTGCTCGTGCCGGAAATCTTCCATGAAGGACAGAAAAGAAAAAATGGAACAGACCAGAAAAATGCGCAAGAGACAAAGCCTGCAAATACCAGAAAGGGATTTTACCCAGATGATATTGCGGGTACTTTTGGCGTACCTGTAGAAGAACATCTGAAAGAATCCGAAGTTAAGCAAATGGATGGCTATGTATCGGTGGGGATGCTGACGGGTAAGACCGTCCCCGATACCGGGCTTGATTAAAACGGCCATCAGGATATCAAGGGGGAAGTGCGCCCATTTTTAAGGAGGGGAGAGTAGTGAACGAAAGAATATGGAACCAGCGGATGCTGGGTCTGACTTTTAATGTCGAAGATGGAAGGATCACAATCTTCCGCAGCACGCTGGAAGCATTAGGCTGGCCAACTCACTATCGCTTTCTGTACAACCGAGAGGCAAAACAGGTAGCTGTCCAGAACTGTACGGCTGAAGATGCAGGAGCTCATAAGACACCGAAGCTGAATGTGAGCAACAGTTGCGAAATCAAGTGCGTGGCGTTGGTGCGGATGATCTACCGGGACATGCGGTGGAACCGGAATAATACATATCGTCTGGAGGGGAAAAACATCCCCCGACAGCAACTTGTGAGCTTCGATCTGGACGCTCCGTTTTTAGTGGAAAAAGGGAAAGCTCTGGACAAAAATCCAAGCCCCACAAAGCCCCTGTGTGGCGAAGAATTGTCCGCTGCGGAAAGTTCCTCGGCCCCGCCAATAAAACGCGACAGAGGGGCACTGTGAGGGGCGTGTGGCGAAGCTGGCAAAAGGCAGCCAACCGGGTCAGAATCCAGGATGCTTGCAAGGCAGCAAGGTGGAAGGTGACCGGGTGGGCAGGAGGCAGTACAGACAAGTCTACTCAACAAAACGGTGATCATAATCACTCCTGACAAGTCTACTCAACAAGTGAATAAAATCACTTTTGTACCTATGAACGATAAAAATAAGTGATTAAACTCACTTATGGCTATTGGAAATAAGTGATTATGTTCACTTAGAAAAAGTGAGCTTTTTACGCCGCCCAGAGTTTCGGGTGATGCTATCATTTGGTAAAAATAAGTGATTATAATCACTGAAAATCATTACAAATTGAAATAAGTGAGCTTAATCACTTATAAGGAAAAAAGTGAATATTTTACGCTCTGATGTACTTTGAGGCCGTCGATTAGTCAATAATCGGCGGCTTCTTTTTTATGCCCGGAAAAGTGGGTATGTAGCGACATATGGCAATAAGTGAGCTTTATACGCCACCGTCGAGCAACTTCT
>ERZ1034973.62-NODE-62-length-65964-cov-9.426998_pt1 | contig 65964 bp, 91 predicted proteins | sample MGYA00520686_ERZ1034973 | MGnify/ENA primary metagenome ERZ1034973 (study PRJEB33766, sample SAMN09781775) | gut metagenome | biome: gut microbiome | host: Homo sapiens | place: Madagascar | study: EMG produced TPA metagenomics assembly of the PRJNA485056 data set...
GATGTGGCCATGACCGGCGAGATCACCCTCCACGGCAATGTGCTGCCCATCGGCGGCCTCCGCGAGAAGAGCATGGCCGCTTACCGCGAGGGGATGAAGACCGTCCTCATCCCGAAGGACAACGTGTCCGATCTGTACGAGGTGGACGACGAGGTCAAGAAGAACATCGAGTTCCTGCCCATGTCCAACCTGTCGCAGGTCCTCGCCGCAGCCCTCCTCAAGCCCAAGGCGGTGTCTGCGGGCCACCCCCGCACCAGGAAGGTAAAGCCCGCTGAGGCTGCGGCCCTGCCGCAGACGGCTGAAAAGCCGCAGCCGGGCGCGGTCTGCTGAGACGAAAGGAGCGAAGCTATGAACTATAACAAAGCGGATTTCATTGCAAGCTACGGCATTTCCAGCCAGCTGCCCGAGAGCGACCGCCCGGAGCTGAGCTTCTCCGGCCGCTCCAACGTGGGCAAATCCAGCCTCATCAATAAGCTCTGCAACCGCAAGAATCTCGCCCGCGTGTCCAGCACGCCGGGCAAGACGGCTACCATCAACTTCTACGCGGTGGATGACTGCTACTTCGTGGACCTGCCCGGCTACGGCTATGCCAAGGTGAGCAACGCCGACCGTGAGCGCTGGGACGACCTCATCAACAGCTACTTCGAGGCTCAGCGCCACCACACCCTGCTGGTCCAGCTCATCGACTGCCGTCACGCCCCCAGCGCCGACGACATCCAGATGCTGCATTATCTCCACTACCACAACATTCCCTTCGTCGTGGCCCTGACCAAGGCCGACAAGCTCAAGAAGAGCCAGCTGGCCCAGACGCAGGAGGAGTTCGAAAAGCTCTGCCTGCCCTACGGCTGCCAGAAGGTGGTGCTGACCAGCGGCGAGAGCGGCTACGGCATCCCGGAGCTGCAGGCTGTGCTGAACGCAGCCGTCGCCGCCGAGTACGAGGCAAACGCAGAGGACGCGGAGTAACGCAATGGCTTACAACGAATTTGCTTATTTTTACGATGAGTTCAACGGCGAGGCCGACTACGAGGCCCTGTATGCCCACATCAAAAAAGAGCTGGAAGCCCACGGTATCCATGACGGCATCCTCGCCGACCTGGGCTGCGGGACAGGAGAGCTGACCCTGATGCTCACGCAGGCGGGCTACGATATGATCGGCATCGACCAGTCGGAGGAGATGCTCTGCGTCGTCCGGGACAAGGCTGAGCAGCTGGGCCTTTCCGGCGGCCTGCTTCTTTTGCGGCAGGACCTGCTCAAGCTCGACCTCTACGGCACCATCCGGGGTGCGGTGTCCACCTTCGACACCTTCAACCACATCCCGGACCTGGACAAAGCCATCGCAAACGCCGGTTTCTTTATGGAAAAAGGCGGTGTGCTCCTGTTCGATATGAACACGCCCTATAAGCACCAGAACGTGCTGGGCGAAAACGTCTTTACGTTTGAAGAAGAGGACGCCTCCTGCGTCTGGCGCAACCATTACAGCGCCGCCGACCGCCGGGTGGAGATCAGCGTGGACATCGACTACCGCGAGACGGGGGAGCACTTCCACGAGCAGTTCTACGAGTACACCTACGACCTCGACACCATCCGCGCCGCTCTGGAAAAGCATGGTTTTGCGCTGGAAAGTGTCTGCGACGGCGAGAGCTTTGGCCCTCTGACCGACGAGAGCGAGCGCTATTTCTTCTGCGCAGTCAAACAGTATACCCAACTGGAGGAACAATAATATGTCGAATCTTATCCGCGGCATTTCTGAAAACGGCGGTGTCGTGTTCTGCGGCGTGGACTCCACTGAGATCGTCCGCACGGCAGAAAAGCTGCATACCACCAGCGCCACCTGCAGCGCAGCCCTTGGCCGTCTGCTCACCGGTGTCTCTCTGATGGGCGCGATGCTCAAGGATGATGGCGACTCCATCACCCTGCGCGTGTCCGGCGGCGGCCCGGCTGGCGTCGTCATCGCCTGCACCGACGCACACGGCAACGTCAAAGGCTGCATCGACCACCCGCTGGTCGAGCTTCCCGCAAAGGAGAATGGACATCTGGACGTGGGCGGCGCAGTCGGCAAAGACGGCGTTCTGACCGTCATCCGGGACAACAAGCTCCAGAAGGAGCCGACGGTGGGTCAGGTGCCGCTGGTGTCCGGTGAGATCGCCGAGGACATCACCAGCTACTACGCCTACAGTGAGCAGATCCCCACCGTGTGTGCGCTGGGCGTTCTGGTGGACAAGGATCTGTCCATCGCCTGCGCCGGCGGCTATCTGCTGCAGCTCCTGCCGGGCGCGACCGATGCCGAGATCACCCGTCTGGAGCAGAACATCGCCGCCATGCCTTCCGTCACCGAGATGCTCCGGGCAGGGAAGACCCCGCAGGATATGATGGAGCTGGCAATGGCAGGCTTCGACCCGCAGGTCCTCGATACCCGCGAGGTGAAGTATCAGTGCGACTGCAGCAAGGAGCGCACGAAGGATATGCTCCTCAGCCTTGGCCGCAAAGAGCTGGTAAAGCTCCGGGACGAAGACCCGAAGTGTGAGGTGGTCTGCCACTTCTGCCACACGAAGTATGAGTTCGACCTGAACGAGCTTCTGGCCGAGACGACCCCGGAAGAGAAGTAACAAAAATCCATAATCATAAATCGCCGCATGGCCGGAGCAGATGTGCTCGGGGCTGTGCGGCGTTTTCATTTGCAGATGTCGGCGGTGATGGTGTAGACGACCCGGTAGTGGAGGGTGTTTTCTTCGACGGAGACGTCCTCTTTGCGGGCCAGAAGCTCAAAATCAGGCCAATTTTGCTGTAAAGCTTGTTTACTTTGCAGTCTTGCGAGGGCCAGAGCCTGCTCTTCGGTCCGCTCCAAATCAGTGGAGACTTTGTGATAATATGTCGTTTCTTCGATAAAAATCGGAACAGGATGCCCGAAGACTTCTGGCTGGTAGTGTCGGACGACGGCTTCGGCCTCTGCCTTGCCTGGAGCAGGATGCAGGGAGGGCAGAGCGATAGCATGACCGTCCCAGAACAGCGTCCGATACACGGCCTGCTGCCCTGTGAGCTGTTCGATGGGCAGCAGGAGGGCAGTATCCTGCTCGTTTTCCCACTCGAACTGCGCCCGGACACTGCCCGCCGCAGGCTGAAAGATGAGCGTTCCGTCCCGTTCGGCGCGGGCTGTCCCGATGAGGCCCTGACCGGCTTCTACGGCCTGGCCGGGGACGACGAGCATCGTCCCGCTGACGAGGTTGGTGCGAACGACCGTGCCGGACACCCTGGCCCGGAGGCCGTGGAGCGTCCCGGCCGCGATGTTCGGCACCGGTTTAGCCGCAGCCGCTTCCGCCACCAGCTTTCCCTTCATAAAATTGAGGCTGGCCCAGGAAAACTCACCGCTCTGGAGCAGGGCGTATTCTCCGGCGGTGAGCTTTTCCTGTGTGACGGCATTTCCCGGGAAAAGCCCTGCCTCCCACAGGACGACGGCGGCCCGCGCCTGCTGGCCGGGCGTCAGGCCCACCGGTTCGACGAACCAGACAAAGCTCTGCAGCCAGAGCAGCAGAGGGAGAAAGACAAGGCATCCGGCCCAGAGCCCCCGCCGCCGGAGAAGGGGACGGATGCAAAAGAAAAGCCCCCGCCGTTTTTGGATGCGCAGCCGCACCCGCCGTCTGCGGGCCAGAGCGGCCAGTTTCCGATAATGCCATGCGGCGCACCGGGCCGAGAACCCGCCGGGCCGGGGAACGATGTCGAAGAGGTGCAGCCCGCCTGCGGCCGCAGCAGTTAGCAGACCTTCGACATCGCCGTTCTGCGCCGCAAAGGTGATGCCCGCCCAGAGCTGAATCCATTCCATGGTAGAAAGCTCCTATTCCTTTGAAAAATCGGTCCGCAAAATCTGCCCCCGCAGGGTGAGCCTCCGGGCGGAGAGTGTCTCTATCTTCAAATCGTCGCCGTAGACCGTCAGAGTGCCGCGCCCCAGCTCGAGACAGAGCTTGCCTTCTTCGTAGGAGCGGATGCGCCGGAACTGCTCGATCTCCATCCTTCTGCCGCTCAGGTAGACCGAAGCCCGTCCGTAGAAATCCCCGGGCGGCTGACGGAACATCCGCCGGAACCAGCCGCGCAGGGAATGCGTTTGCTCTCGTTTCCTTCCCACGCTGCTCCCTCCCGCCATGCAAACTGCTGCCAATTACCACATATATATGGAAATGGAGGGTGCGCGTATGATTCAGAAAGAGAAAATCCGGGGCGTGGGGTATTTTTTGATGGCGCTGGCCGCGGGTCTGCTGCCGTTTGCCGCGCCGGATGCCTGCGCACAGGCCCTGCGGGAGGGACTGGCGCTCTGCGGCGGTCCGCTGCTGCTTTCGCTGTTCCCGTTCCTCATCGTGTCCACGCTGCTCATCCAATGCCCGGCGGCGGATGTGCTGGGGCTGCCCTTCTGCCCAGTTGCAAGGCTCATCGGGGTCCGCGCTCCGGCGGCTGGGCGGGTGCTGCTCATCGGCTCTCTGGGCGGCTTTGCCCCCGCAGCAAGTGCCGCCGCCGGGGCCGTCCGCTCCGGGCAGCTCACCGCGCGGGAGGCCGATGCGCTCCTTCCGGCCTGTGTCTGTTCCGGCCCGTCCTTTGTGATACTGGCTGTCGGGCAGTCCATGCTGGGCAGTGCAGAGCTGGGCGTCCTGCTGTTCCTTGCACAGGTGGCGGCGGGCTATCTGTCCGCCGCGCTTCTGGCGCGGCTGGGAGGGACGCTTGGGTCAATGGCGCACCCCGCTGTCCCGACCGCTTTGCAGCCTCTCCGGCTGGACGGCATCATCGCGCAGGCGTCCCAGACCTACCTCAAGCTCTGCGGTTTCGTCCTGTTTTTCCGGATGCTGGCCGCAGGAGCGGGGGAAGCACTGCCCTCCGGTGCAGGCGTTTTATGCGCGATGCTTTTAGAGGTCTGCTCCGGCTGTGACCTGGCTGCGAAAAGCGGCCGGTTCGCCAGTATGCTGTGCTGCGCGGCGCTGAGCGTGCAGGGGCTTTCTGTTCTGATGCAGGTGCGGACCATCTGCCCGCCCGAGATGACCCTCCGCCCGCTCTACCGCGCCCGGCTGCTCCATCTGCCGCTTTCGCTGCTGATATTCTATCTTCTGCTTCCTCAGCGGGCGCAGGAGACGTTCAGCAGCCTGTGCGGCCGCGTGACCACGATGCGCCGCCTCCCGCCCGACTGTGCGCTGCTGGTGTTTCTCGGCTGCTGCTTTGTGGTCTGTGAGCTGAGCCGCGTCCTTGCAAAGGAGCTAAATCAAACACAGAGGGATAAAGTTGCGAATCAATCTTGACAGCTCCCGGCTTTTATGGTAAAATATCACACGTTGCAGAGATTGCAATGTGCTACTGTGGCTCAGCCGGTAGAGCAGCTCACTCGTAATGAGCAGGTCGTCCGTTCGAATCGGATCAGTAGCTCCAAAGTAAAATCCCCGAAAAGTGGCTTCGCGCCTGGCTTTTCGGGGATTTTTGTTTGGCTGGGACGCCGAGCGTTCTCAATCTCACTCACTCTCAAATAATTCGCGGGGCGTTATATCGAGGATGTCGCAAAGTCCGAAAGCCATCTCTGCTTTGGGGAAGCTTACGCCGTTTTCATAATTGCTGACTGCGCCCGTTGTAATGCCAAGCTTATCTGCAAGCTCCTGCTGCGTGAGCCCGGCACGCTTCCGGCTCTCACGGATGATAATGGAAGCGCGTGTGGGTTTGGACATATGTTTCACCTCGAACCAATCATAAAAAGAAAATACGCGAAATAGAAACTCATTATCAAATTTATACCATTTTTATAGTGAAATGACAAGAATCCTCTCAATATGTGTTGCGCGGGCCACAAAAATATCAAAATGCAATCGAAACAGCTGTCCCAGAGACGGCTTTGAAAAGGCTGATAGAGCAGGTTTCGAGTGTTCTGCCAAACCGCCATATGCGGTTGAAAAATTTTGTGCAATTTTCATAGTTTTCTTCGCGCTGTTTTGGTGGTACAATAGAGGCAGAATCTAGTGACATTCAGGAGGAGCCGCATGGCAGAAAAGAGCATTGAATTAGACAGCGTAGAGATCGCAGCCGCCGTATTCGGGAACTGTGACCGGAACATCCGTATGCTGGAGAAAGAATTTTCGGTGACGGCGGTGTGCCGCGGTACGATGCTGCGCATTTCGGGCGAACCGGCCAATGTTGCAGCTGCGGCCCGTGCTGTGGAGGGGATGCTTCTCCTTATCGAAAACCATACACCGCTGGAAGACCAGACGGTGCGCTACTGCCTGAGCCTTGCGCATGACGGTGAGGAAAAGCGCGTCCGGGAGCTGACCGAAGATTTCGTGACGGTGACGGTCAAAGGCCGGCCTATCCGTCCCAAGACCCTGGGTCAGAAAGAGTACCTCAACTCCATCCGGAACAACGCCATCACCTTTGGCGTCGGCCCGGCGGGTACCGGCAAGACCTACCTTGCTGTGGCCATGGCTGTCAAGGCGTTCAAGGCTAAAGATGTCTCCCGCATCGTGCTGACCCGCCCGGCGGTGGAGGCAGGCGAGAAGCTGGGCTTTCTGCCGGGTGACCTGCAGCAGAAGGTAGACCCCTATCTGCGGCCTCTGTACGACGGCCTGTTCGATATGCTGGGCGCAGAGACCTATGAGCGTCTCGTGGAAAAGCAGATCATCGAGGTTGCACCGCTGGCCTATATGCGCGGTCGGACGCTGGACGATTCCTTCATCATCCTCGACGAAGCGCAGAACACCACCCCGGAGCAGATGAAGATGTTCCTCACCCGCATGGGCGTCGGCTCTAAAGTGGTCGTTACCGGCGACGTCACTCAGATTGACCTGCCCGACCGCACCCGCAGCGGCCTTGTGGATGCACTTCAGGTCCTCAAGGGCGTGAACGGCATCGCGCAGTGCTACTTCACTGAAAAAGACGTGGTGCGCCACCGTCTGGTGCAGGAGATCATCAAAGCCTACGAGGCCGCTGCCCACCCGGCGAAACACTGAAAAAACAACCCCGGCGGCATACCACAGAAACCGGGGCATTCGCTCAATAGAATGTAGAAACGAAAGGAGCGGACGATTTATGTCCAATAAAGTTTTGATCACCAACTCGCAGAAAGCGATCAAGGTCCCCTCGGGCCTTCGCATCCTCATCCGCCGCGCCTGCAACGCTGTGCTGGAATATGAGCATTTTGACGACCCGGCGGAGATCAGCGTGACCTTCGTGGACAACGCAGCCATTGCTGAGCTGAACAACCAGTACCGCAACAAGCCGATGCCCACGGATGTTTTGAGCTTCCCTCTGGGGGAGAACGGCGTCTATGACGTGGACGAGAACAACGGCTGCAAGATGCTGGGCGACATCGTCATTAGCATGGAACGCGCACAGGAGCAGGCGACTCTCTACGGCCATCCGCTGCAGAGAGAGGTCGCTTTCCTGACGGTCCACTCCATGCTCCATCTGCTGGGCTATGACCACGAGAACGGCGGTCTGGAAGCCATGCGGATGCGTGAGAAGGAAGAAGCTGTCCTCACCCAGCTGGGTCTGCCCCGTACGGTGAGCTACACGGAATAAAAAGACAGGAGTTCTATTTTGAAAAACGAAACACCGATCCAGGGCCATTATGATACATCCTCTGTGTTCGTGGCGGTCATTGGCCGCCCGAACGTGGGCAAGTCCAGCCTGACGAATCTGCTGGTGGGGGAGAAGGTGGCTATCGTCACCTCCAAGCCCCAGACCACCCGTACCCGTATTACTGGCGTCATCACCCGGGGGCCTTTGCAGTACGTTCTGCTGGATACCCCCGGCGTGCATAAGCCCCACAATAAGCTGGGCAAGCGGATGGACAAGACGGCCAGCGATTCCATTGCTGACGTCGATGTGTCTATGATGCTGTTCGAACCCTACGGCGCGCTGAATGAATCGGAGATGGTTCTGGTCGAGGCTCTGAAAAAGGGCGGCCCGGCCATCGCGGTCATCAACAAGACCGACCTCGTCAAAGACCCGGCGGACCTCGAGGCCCGCAAGGCGGAGCTGAAGGCCTTGGGCGTCTTTGATGATGTCTATACCGTCAGTGTCCGCGATAATGACCACTGCGAGGAACTGCTCGATGCACTGAGCCGCTATGCCGTGGAAGGCCCACATTATTTTGACGATGATGCCTACACCGATATGCCTGAGAAGGAGCTTGTAGCGGAAGTTATTCGCGAAAAGGCTCTGCTCTATATGCGGGACGAGATCCCGCACGGCATTGCGGTCGTGGTCGAGCGCTTCAAGGAGCGCCCCGGCACGGACCTCGTGGACATCGACGTGAACATCTACTGTGAGCGGGAGAGCCACAAGGGCATGGTCATCGGCAAGGGCGGCGCGATGCTGAAGAAGATCGCCAGCGCAGCCCGCACCGACTGCGAAGAGTTCCTCGGCTGCCGCGTCAACTTACAGTGCTGGGTGAAGGTCAAAGCCGACTGGCGCGATAACGAGTTCATGCTCAACAATTTCGGCTTCAAGCAGCAGCCCAACCGCTGAGCATCATAACAGGACAGATTTCCCGGGGATAGCGCAGTACCCTAGAGGTGACACTATACCTTAAGGAAAGGAGCGTTGTCCGATGGATGTGGAACTCAGCTGGCAGACGTTTGCCTGCACCGGTGATATTCTGTGTTATCTGGACTACAGGCGGCAGCTCGCTCAGCAGCGGCTCACCGCCCCGGCAGGAGAAAAAACAGATGGATACCATTGTGACCCCGGGCCTTGTCCTGAAAGAGACCCGGTATAAAGAATCAGACCGGATCATCACGCTTCTGACGCCGGGGCTGGGAGTCATCTCGGCCTCTGCGCAGAGCAGCCTGCGGCTGAAAAGCAAACTGTTCAGCGCCTGCGGGCTTTTTTGTTACTCGGAGTTCGTGCTTGTCCCCGGACGGAATATGTATACAGTGCGAGAGGCGGATGTCAAAAACGTCTTCCATGGCATCTCGTCCTCCATCGAAGGGATGAGCCTTGCCATGTATATGGCGGAAATGGCCTCGGCGCTTTCGCCCACAGGAGACGAAGCCGCAAAAGAATTGAGGCTTCTCCTTAATTGTTTTTACATGATAAGCGAGAAAAAGGCTGACCTCCGGGTCATCAAGGCCGTATTTGAGCTGCGTACCATGAGCGAGTGCGGATTTCTGCCGCAGCTGGTCTACTGCCGCGACTGCGGCACCTACGACGGCCCGGCCTTTTATCTCGACCCGGCGGAAGGCTGTCTGCTCTGCGAATCATGCGCCCAAAAGGCGGGGAAAAAGTGCAATCTGGACGCCGGGGCGCTGTTTGCGCTGCGGCATATCTGTCTGGTAGAAGATAAAAAGATATTCGGCTTCCGTATTTCTGTCGGCAGTCTGGCGAAACTCTCTACAGCAGCAGAGCAATATGCGCTGACCCATCTGGACAAGCCGTTGAAAAGCTACGACTTTTTGAGATCCGTCCTGCCATAACCATTTGAAATCGATTTGATATAAGGAATTACTATGGAAACAAGTTATCGTTGAGCGGAAAGAGTCGTAATAGCGACAATTATTCAAGAGGAATTCGTTGTTTTACACCAAGATGACACCAAAGACACAAATAGGCACCTAAAGCTCGGATGTGACAATTACAAGACGAGAGACGCAGGAGAAATCTTGTGTCTCTTTTCTTTTGCCTCGGCATAAGCAAGTTCATGACGCAGGAGTCCATTTCCATTGTTACCATTTGATAAATCAAGATGTCGCGAGAGCACACTTGAAATTTATCAAAATGGGGTCAAGGAAAAATGAAACACGAGAAATCGGAACTCTCCAGAAAGAATCCCTACTGTCTGCCGAAGTATCGATACCTGGAACTCAAGAACTTCTGTTTCCAATACAACGACTGGAAACGGGCACTGGCGAGGCTGGATGGCTGGCGAGCGCAGGAGGGAGATATGGGTGGCATCGTAAAGAGCAACGTACCATCTGACCCGACTGCACGAGAAGGAACGCTGAGAGCGTACTATTCGCAGCACATTGAACTCATTGACCGCTGCATTGCCAAAATGGAACCGGCGCTCCAAACGTACATCCGGAAAGGTGTAACTGAAGGACTGTCCTACAGGAGTCTTCATGCAAGGGGATGTCCGTGCGGCTCCCAGATGTACTACGACTTCTACCGCAAGTTCTTCTGGCTTTTGAGCATCGAACGCCAGTGACGCGAAAAATTCAGGCTCCTTTATGGACGAAAGTTCACGAAAATTGATTATGTAAAGGAGATTTTACTATGTTGAAGGCAAAGAAGAACTCTATGTATATTGACGTAACGGGTGTTGACGATATGACTGATCGCCGCACACTTATGGAAGAAATCATCCGCAGAAACTGCGATGTTGATCCGCGAATTATCAAATCGCTGGTGTTCAAACGGAATAGATGCGGTGACGAAAATCATAAGAAGTGCGACTATCAGCTCGAACTCGAAAACTATGACCTGCGCGGCATTGCACGGGATTTCGAACTGCTGAAGAGTGCAGGTATTATTGAACATGTAAGCAAAGTGACGAACTATATCGTTTACTAAAGGCGAGAGCCGCGGAGAGATCTGCGGCTCTTTATTTTTTTTATCCGGACGCGAAAAATTCAGCCGCCTTTATGAAAGGTGGTAGATACTTATGTTTAGTCTGATTATCGCAATTCTGATCATTGTACTGCTGGTGAAGGCAATCGGCCTCATTGGCGCAAAAACGGAAGAGGTGAGACAGAGAACAAAGAGAAGACACTAAAGAGCGGGAGCTGCTGAGAGATCGGCGGCTCTTTCTTTTTGCGCAGGCGCGAAAAATTCAGCCTCCTTTATGGAAGAAAATGTTAATAATAGGAGGTAACTGCTATGTTTAAGTATATTATTAAGGGTTTCGAGGAAATGATGAATTCTATCGAGAAGGGCTTTAACGAGACGATGAATGTCTCTTACCCTGAGGTGGAACGCAACGAACTTGAGCTTATTACTGATTACTACATGGGCGTACGATAAAACATTCGACCAGAGATGGGTCCGGGGAAACTCGGACTCTTTCTTTTTTCTATTCTAAGTTAGACGCGAAAAACTCCGCTTCTTTTATGGAAGAAGATGTCTTCCGAAGAACGAAAGGAGATTTTTACAATGAAACATTACAAGAGAGTAAAGGCTACTTACGACCGCGGTTATGTGAACGCGATGGATAAGATACGTGTGTTTATCGAGAGCAACCAGAAAGTTATGTACATTGGTACAGGCGAGTATGCAAATGCCTCGACAGCACAGGTATCTTACACGAACGCGATAAACCTGATCCGGGCCAGTGGTCTGGTACGAGCTGCTTGCAACAAAGGAGAATTATTTCTGATTCGCAACGACATCTGAGCCGACGAGAGCTGTGGAGAAATCTGCAGCTCTTTATTTTTTTTTTCATCACGCACTCGCCCAAAAGGCGGTGCAGAATATTACAAAGGAGAAAATCAAAATGGTGTATCTGGTTTACCTGCTTGCATTGATATTTATCGTGCTTGGCTTTCTGTTCGGTATTTCGGTCGGGTGGAAGTGCGTACATGGCAGGAACTCGGTCGGGAACTTGATGATTGCCCCCGGAGACGAGAATGAACAGCCTTATATTTTTCTCGACCTGACGACATCCGTAGAATATCTGGAAAGCTCCGAATATGTGGTGCTGAAAGTGAAACCGCTGGAGACGCGAGAAAAACAGTCCGTTTAACGGAGGAAACTCCGAATTTACTGATAAAGGAGAAGATCAAAATGGAAAACAAAACATTATTGAACGAGACTTTGGAAAGTGGGATGGAATCGCTGAAAACGATGAAGCCCGGATCTGAGGAGTATGCCGCTGCGGTGAACAGCCTGGCAAAGCTCCACGAGATGCAGATGAACGAGACTGCGGAAGAGAACAGTAAAACTGCGAAGGAAGACGAACTGCAGCTGAAGAGGCAGCAGACGGAAGCTGACGTGCAGAAGGCTGACTCTGACCGCAGGGTCGAAATTCTGAAGACCGTGGGCAGCATTGCCGGAACGCTCATCATGGGCGGCTTATTCGTATGGAACCAGGTGAACGGATGGTTCAACGAGGAAGAAGGACACATTCCGCTGTCGCCGACATTCAAGGATGGTTCCAGAGCTTTGATGCAGAACATCTTTAGAAAGTAAGGAGGACTGGAGAGTCTGAGCGAAAGCTTCGGGCTCTCTTTTATTTTTTTTATGAGATACCATGAAGAACCGCCCGACATCTGGACGAACTACTACGGCAAGGTATACCGCTGTGACCATCCGGTCTACCGTGTTTCGACCCTTTACATGGAACGGGACAAGGGACTATGCGTCATCCAACAGCGCTACAACGAGGAAACCAAAGCGACCTACTGGGGACCTATCGACCCGTGGCTGACCGACAAAATTTATCTGCGCAGCGGATTCAAGGAGTATTTTGATGCGCACGCAAAGAAGAAGGACTCGCACGGGTACTTTCCGACGGTCACTGTCCGACAGCTCATGTGGGCACTGCGGATGAAACCGCTCAAGAAAGAACGCTGGGAGACCAGCTTTGACCATGTACCGATTTGAGGGCCTTTATTTTTTCACTGGACTTTGATATAATATAAATAGAAGAATTGACTGGAGGTGCTTAAAAATGCCTGTATTATGTATGTTTTACGGCATTATTGTTCGGATGTACCGCGAAATAGGCGGGAAGCATAATACGCCTCACATTCACGCAGAATATTCCGGACAGGAAATCGTAGTTGCTCTGGACGGAACGATTCTGGAAGGAAAATTTCCTAAGAGCCAGATGAAGCTTCTGGATGCATGGATGGAGATCCACAAGGATGATTTGGCGGCAAACTGGAAGCTTTTGTCCAACGGCGAACAGTTCTTCCGCATTGATCCTCTGAAGTAAGGAGTGACTTTTATGTTGCAGCCGAAGCTTATTAAAGTTGAGCCCATTGATTCACTGAAGCTTCGCCTCTATTATGAGACTGGAGAAGTGAAGCTGTTCGATGTGACACCGTACGCAACCGGCTCATGGTATGGGCAGCTGAAGGATGAAGACTATTTCAGAACAGTTCAGATGCTGCCAGGAGGTATAGGCATCGAATGGCCTGAAGGCCAGGATATAGCCCCTCATGAGCTATACGAAAACAGTGTCATAGTAAAGAAAACTGCATAAGTCATTGATATTTTCGAGGAGAGCTTACGAGAGATCGCAGGCTCTTTTTCTTTTGCTCAAGACGCGAAAAAATCTCCTTGTATTATGGGATAAAGCCCGAAATAAAGGAGAACGTATTATGAACGAATCTATTTTTAATAAAATTTGGAACTATACGATTTCGGTCGGGCAGATCATTACGACATTCCTGATCGGGTGCGCTGTTGCACTCGTGATGTGGCTGTTCGTACAGATTTTCCGGCCGTCGAAAGACTGATATTTTTACGATAGACCGGCAAACGACGTAACATCGGCTTTATCTCGGGAAGAGCTTATGGAAACATAGGCTCTTTCTTTTTGTCCGGCGCGAAAAAATCAGCCTGCTTTATGGAGGTAAGAGGGCTTACATTGAAAGGAGAAAAACCTATGATGAAAGCTATTAAGAACTTTATGAACAAACCGATTACTTGGGGCGACAGCTTTAAGTGGAGCGGCACTTTTCTGGGGCTGTATGCAGCAGTCATCGGAGCATGTGTTGCTTACGAGAAGTGGACGAACTACAAGGCTGAAAAGGAAATGTTGAAGAAGATGCAAGAGAGCGATCTGGAAGATAATATCTGATAGATACACGCCCTCTTATCTTTTTTTCAAAATGGAGGTTGAACAATGGAGGACATTATGATCATCCGCTCGAGCTTTATGCGCCGCATCATCTCGCAGATCATCAACAAGGCGCTGAAAAAGCAGATGCCGGGGGTTGAAGTGGAGCTGAAGGACATTCAGGCGAACTGGCTTGACAAGGAGCAGAAAGTACATCTGCATCTAGAGCTGGACGCTGATGTGACAAAGGCTCAGCTCAATGATATTTTGAAGAATGCCGGAGTGCTGTGACGCGAAATTTTCAGTGCGCTTTATGAGATGGTTAGTCTCAGAATTATATTTTGGAGGTACGAACTATGAAGAAATTGGTTGGAGCAATTACGGGGTGCATTGCAGCTTATTATGTGATGGACACACTCACCGCAGCAAGTATGGCGTGTGCATGGGGCGATTTGGTAAAATACGGCCACATGCAGGCGGCGCATGAACTGGATGATACGTTTCACAAAGAGTATTGCAAGCGCGACCGAAAGGTATTTGATTTTACAAAGGAAGTACTTTTGAAGGAAATGAAGAGAAAGTAACTAATCGAAATGGAGCTTACGAGAAATCGTAGGCTCTTTTATTTTTCAAAATGGAGACAAGGTGAGCGCCGCCAGTGGCGAAAACAGCGAAGCGAGGCTCGGGTTGATTAAATTTCAAGGGAGGCTGAACAATGAAACTGACGAAAACGTGCGCACGATTCCTGCGCAAGAACGGCGGGACACTGCTGGCTATCGGCGCATCTGTGGGTGTAGTGCTGACGGCCATCGAAACAGGCAAGGCGACCATCAAAGCCGAAAAGTTGGTGGAGCTGAACAAGGATGTGCCTGAGTACGATATGAAAGAAAAGGTCAAGGACTGCTGGCAGTTTTATATTCCGGCGGCGGTGTTAGGCGCAGGCACGATCGGGTGCATTATCGGCTCGAACATGCTGAGCCGAAAAGAAATCGCAAGCCTGAGCGCGGCTTACATGGCACTGGGCAAGAGCTATCAGGAGTACCGCAGGCAGGTGGCGGAGCGCATTGGCTCTGAAGCTGAGGCTGATATTTTGGAGAAATCCAAAGTTGAAGAACCTGCCGAAGAAGATAAACAGCTGCTCTGCTACGAGCCTTTCTCGAACAGATATTTCCATGCCACCGAAGCAGAGCTGTACGATGCGTTCTATCAGGTGAACCGTGACTTCAGCTTAAACGGCGAAGTGTCTATCAACAATCTGTACAGCTATCTCGGTCTGGATTATCTCCCGGAAAAGGACGATGTGGGCTGGTGCTCGGATTATATGATCAGCGAATGGGAGTATTTTTGGATCGACTTTGTTGCCAATAAGCAGACGACGGACGATGGGCTGGAGGTTTATCAGGTATATGCATTCCAGCCCCCGATCTCTGACTACCTGGATTATGAACCTGACAAAGAGAGGTAATGATAATGAAAAACATCAACTGGTGGAAAGTGGCAAGCATCGCACTGCTGGCAGGAAGCGCACTGCTGGGCTTCGGGCATGACCTGATTGAAGACCAGAAGACCGAGGACGAACTGCATGACATGGTGCAGGAAGAAGTGCGGCGTCAGCTGGCTGAAAAGAACAGCACGAACTGACGCGAAAAATTCAGTCTGCTTTATGGAAGAAGATCCAAACTGAACAGATAAAGGAGATTTGAATTATGTATGATCGCAACTATTACGCTCAGGTGGATGATGCTATGATGAAGTTATGGAAGGACTTCGGCAGGAGACTGCTGCACGTGCTGGATGGCACGATGCGGTATGTGCTGACCCTGCCGATCCGGACATACGAATACATCTATGACACCATCTCCGGAGAGCTGACAAGTCAGCGTGGAAGCAAGATTCGGTTTCAGAACTTGAAACAGAATGGACACATCTGAAAAGGCGAGAGCTGTAGAGAAATCTACGGCTCTTTCTTTTTATAAATTCATTGATATTTTGGAGGCATGAACATGAACTGGAAAACACTGACCAAAACGGCGAAGAGGACGCTCAGCCGGAACGGCTCGAAGATCCTGCTGGGCTTCGGCATTGCGGGTGCATTTACTGCAGTCGGCTTTGCGATCACCGCAACACCCAAGGCGATGATCCTGCTGGACGAGAAGAAGAAAGAGCTGGGCGTCGAGAAACTGGATGCCAAGACCATCGTGAAGACGGCGGCACCGGTGTACATTCCTACCGCTATCTCTATGGCAGTCTCGACTGGGTGCATCATCGGTGCAAGCAGCGTCAACGACCGGAGAAATGCTGCGCTGGCAGCGGCTTACACCATGTCGGAGACGGCTCTGCGGAGCTATCAGGACAAGGTGGCTGCGACCATCGGCGAGGACAAAGCACAGGAAATCAAAGAGGCGGTCACGCTGGAAAAGATGGCAAAGTGTCCGGAACCGGATGAGATCCCGACTGCAAAGAATCTCGCACCGGATGATGTGTCCTATGACAAGAAGGTGAAATGCTGGGAGAGCCTGTCCGGGAAATACTTCTGGACGACGCGGAACGCCATTGAGAAGGCGCTGAACGGCCTGAACAAGCAGCTTCTCAGCGATTTGAGCGTTACGGAGAACGACCTGTACGACTACCTCGGCATGGAGCACTGCAAGAACGGTGACCTGCTGGGCTGGGACACCCAGAGTTGCATGATGGTGGATACGTTCTACAGTTCTCGTGTGGACGAAGAGGGGATGCCTTGTCTGGTACTGGACTACAATACGCCTCCGAAATGGCTGGGGTACTGATATTTTCAGACCCCGGCGCGAAAAAATCAGTGTGTCTTATGGAGGTAATACTCCGACATTATAAACTTATTTATAAGAAAGAGGTAACAAAAATGGACGAAATGAACAACGTGACTATGGAGAACGAGACTTCTATGATGGAGAACGCTCCTGTTGAGAACTTGGTCCCTGCTGAGGCGGAGGGCTATACTTCGGACTGCGGCTGTGAGAGCAATGCAAACCTCGATCTTGGCAAAATCGTCAAGATCGGTGTTGGTGCTGCGCTGCTCATCGGCGCTGGTGTGAAGTATGGCATCCCTGCTGCAAAGAAGGGTTTCAAGCACATCAAGGAGAAGATGGCCAACAAGAAGGCGAACAAGAACGAGGTCATCGACGTGGAGTCGAAGGATGTGACTTCTGACGAGGAAACTTGTGAAGAGGAAAACTAATGTCAGATAAAGCGAGAGCTGTAGAGAAATCTGCAGCTCTTACTTTTTTATTTTGAAAGGACGACAACATGGCAAAAATCGATATGCCCACGAGCAGCCTGAACCAGACCCCCGGTCAGCAGCCGAAGAAAAAGCTGGAGAAGGTGACGACCGGCAAAGTCACGGTACGCCAGCAGACTGATATTCAGAAGGTGGCAAGCGCGTTTCTCGCAGAAGACCTTGCCACCGTGAAGGAGCGCATCATCAACGACTATGCCATCCCGATGCTCAAGAACGGCATCTGGAGTATTTTCAGCTCGGCACTGAGCCTTATGATATTTGGCGAGGACAAATCCCGCTCGCAGAGTTCGAACTATGTGCGCGGCTCCAGCAACAGCTATGACCGCTATTACGCCAACCCCAACCGGAGTCAGCCGGCGAACCAGCGGGTCATCCCGAACTGGCAGAACCTGATTTCAGACTCCCGGGCGGACATGGAAGAAATCCTCGACCAGATGTGGGAGGCCATCCGGGAATACGGACAGGTGTCCATTGGCGACCTCTACGACCTTGCGGGCATGACCTGCAATTTTACCGATAACAAGTATGGCTGGAAGGACTTGACCAGTGCATACATCAAGAACGTCCCCGGCGGGTACAGCATCGAGTTCCCGAAACCGGTGCCTCTTACTTAACAGAAAGGACTGACATTTTATGAAAAAAGAAGAAATGATGCTCAAGGCTACCCAGATGCTGGCAAAGGGCAAGTTCAAGCTCAAGAAAGCCGGCCCCACCATTATGATCGTAGGTGCGGCCATCGGCGGCGTGATGGCGGCTGTTCTGGCCTGCAAGGCAACGCTCAAGGCGGAAGAGATCATCGCAGAGCACAACGCTCAGGTCGAGACCATCCACGCCACCAAAGCACAGGTGGACAGCGGCGAAATGCAGCTGAAAGATGGTGAGACCTACACGGCAGATGATATGAAAAAAGATATTACTGCCACTTATGTCCACACCGCCGTATGGCTGGCAAAGGTCTACGCCCCTGCGGTGACGCTGGGCAGCCTCTCGCTGGCTTGCATGTTCGGCAGCCATCATATCATGTCTAAGCGCAACGCAAGCCTGACTGCGGCCTACAGCGCCATCGACAAGGCGTTCAACGAGTACAAAGACCGTGTTACGGAGCGCTTCGGCGACCGTGTGCAGCACGAGCTGGAGCACAACATCAAGGCTGTGGAAGTGGAGTCCAAGGAAAAGAAGGACGATGGCACCGAGGAGGCCATCAGGGAGTATGCGGATGTCGCACGGGATGTGAATGACCCGTATTCCATGATATTTGACGAGAGTTGCAGCCTCTGGGAGAAGGACTCCATGATGAACGCCATGACCATCCGGAATGTGGAGAGCGCGGCAAACCGTCGGCTCAGAACAAACGGCCATCTGTTCCTGAACGAAGTCATCGATATGCTGGACCCCTACGGCAAGGGCTGCCACCGGACGGCGGTCGGTCAGGTCGCGGGCTGGATCTATGACCCGAAGGACGAGACGAAGCAGAACTGCGTCAGCCTTGGTACGGACTGTTATGTCCCGGGCAATGAAGCTCTGAACGACTTTATCAACGGCGACGAGCGTTCTGTGATGCTCCACTTCAACTGCGACGGACCCATCATCGACAAGATCTGAGACTGATATTTTGGAGGGATAGCTATGGCAAGGATCGCAAAGAGACTCTCTTATGTATTCGCAGTCATGGCCGGGGTGTGCTTTGCTTCCGGTCTGGCTGTTCTTGCTGAGTGAAAGGATATTTTGCTATGGACAGTTTGGAAAACGTGTTCCTGTTTCTGGACTATCTGACTGACACCCAGCGCAAGCGCCATGTTGTGGGAGGCATTCTGATGAGCGTCTCCCTTTTCTTTGGCGGGCTGGCATTCACCCTGATGACCGTAAAAGGAGAACCCGATGAAGAACGCAATGCATGATATTTTGCTCTTTGGCGCTGGCTTTGCAGCAGGAGCTTACTTTATGCACACTGTGATGCGGCGTGCTTATGACGAAAAATACAGGAAGGAGGTGCAGGACTTGAAGGCACACTGGGCAAAGCGGGAAGCCGATCTCGACGAAGAGGTCGAGAAAAAGGCAAACCAGAAGGGCTTTGAGCTGGCGATGGGGCCTTACCGCACCGAGAGCGACCCGGAAGATATTCGGAAGCCGGAGCAGGCCATCGAGATCATCGAGCCGGATGAGTTTGGCGCAGAGGAGAATTATGAGACCAGCTTTCTAAGCTTCTACGCGGATGGCAAGCTGGTATTCGACGGCGAAGACGAGCCGATGGATGAGGATGATATTTCCAGAGCCATCGGCGATGAGGCCTTGAAGCACTTCGGCGAGTTCATGCCGAACACCATCCATGTCCGAAACCACAACTATCACAAGGATTACGAGATCCTGCAGGTGAATCAGAGCTTCTGTGACCTGCACCCGGATGAGGAGGACGAATGATATACACAGACCTTGCCGGTCGATATTTTGACTGGCTTTATGAGCGGGTCTGTGGAGACTGGGAGCCGAGGGGGCTTTCGTTCCACAGACTGCTCGCTTTCTTATACAACCAGAACTTTATCCCGTCTTGTGAGCTGGATGGGGCTCGCGCAGAGGACGGCCTCGACCTGCGATACCGGTTTGCGCAGACGCAAAATGTCGTGTATCAGGACGTTCAGGACGCTTTCGCCGGTATTCCGTGCAGCATGCTTGAGATGATGGTGGCACTGTCCATCCGCATCGAGGAGCACATTCTGGAAGATGCTGCATCCGGAAACCGGGTGGGGCAGTGGTTCTGGAATATGGTCGTGAGCCTCGGGCTTGTGGCAATGGACGACACCCGCTTCGACGAGGAGAGGGCGCAGAGTGTGCTGGACCGATTCAATGCCAGGGATTATCAGCCCAACGGTGCTGGCGGACTTTTTACGCTGATGCATCCGAAAGAGGACATGCGCCGGATTGATATTTGGTATCAGCTGATGGGCTGGTTGGCAGAAAATGAAACCTGACGTTTATGTGTCGAAAATCTGCATCCCGATGGAAGGCGTTATCGAAGAGAACTTCGACGATGGAAGGGTACTTCTGAGGATAACGTCATGCCGAGATACGAAAAACCTTGGTCGGCTGGTATTTGCTGACCTGAATTACTGGAGGAAAATGAACAATGGAAATGATGAATGTCATGTACGAACTGGCGACCACCAAGTCGGCTCTTGAGATGGCGGAGACGACCATCCGGAAGCAGCGCGGCAAGCTGCTGCGGAAGAATATCCTCATCGCGGGGCTTCTCTGGTTTGGCTTTACTGCCTGCAGGATGCTTGGCGAGAGCGACGAGAAGCTTAAGAAAGTGGAGGCAAAAGCACGCGATACGGAAGCAGAGCTTGCTATGATGCACCACAACTATGACCAGCACAGCGAAGAAGAGAAGGACTCTCCGACTGTGTCCGAAAAAGTTATTTGCTGCGACGGCAGGGCCAGCATTACGAAGAAGCCGGAATAAATCTCACAGAAAGGAGGAAATCGATTCATCATGAGCGATTTCTTCAAAATCGACACCCGCCCGGGAAAGCGGGGCGTAACGGAGATTTATCCGAAGTTCATCGTCGGTAAGCCGAACGATTTGATGATACGTGGCTCTGACTTCTACGCCATTTGGATGGAAGAGCGGGGGCTTTGGAGTACGGACGAGCAGGACGTCATCCGATCCATCGACCGGGAACTTCGTACCTATGCAGATGAGTACCAGAAGACCCACGACAACGGCTTTCACGTGTTGTATATGTGGGATGCGGAGTCCGGCATGATCGACAACTGGCACAAATACTGTCAGAGGCAGATGCGGGATAACTTCCATCCGCTGGATGAGGTATTGATATTTTCCAACACTCCGGTCAAAAAGGAAAGTTACGCCTCGAAGCGTCTGCCGTATCCGCTGGAACCCGGAAGTATAAACGCCTATGACGAACTCATGGGCGTTTTATATTCTCCGGAGGAACGCGAAAAGCTGGAATGGGCTATCGGTGCGGTTGTGAATGGTGCCTCAAAGGAAGTCCAAAAGTTCATTGTGCTGTATGGTGACCCGGGAAGCGGTAAATCTACGGTGCTGAACATCGTCCAGAAGCTTTTCGAGGGCTACTGCGGCGTGTTCGACTCGAGGGCGCTGGGTTCATCCTCCAATGCATTCGCGCTGGAGGCGTTTAAGTCGAATCCACTTGTTTCTATCCAGCACGACGGTGACCTTTCTCGCATCGAGGACAACACCCGGCTGAACTCGCTGGTCTCCCACGAGACGATGCTGGTCAATGAGAAGTTCAAAAGTCAATATCCCACGAGGTTCAACTGCTTCCTTTTCCTTGGTACCAACAAGGCAGTCAAGATAACCGATGCAAAATCGGGCCTTATCCGAAGGCTCATCGACGTGACGCCAACCGGTAACAAGCTGCCTGCTAAGAAGTATCTTGACCTTGTGGACAAGGTGAACTTTGAACTTGGCGGCATCGCATGGCACTGCAAAGAGGTCTATGAGGCAAACCCGCGCCAGTACGACGATTACATCCCGACCCGGATGCTGGGAGCGTCCAACGACTTCTACAACTTTATGCTGGACTCCTTTTATATTTTTAAGAAGGAAGACGGCGTATCGCTGAAGCGTGCATGGGTCATGTACAAGGACTACAACGCCGAAACTAATGTCCAATATCCGTATTCGCGCAGAGCATTCCGTGAGGAGCTGATGAATTACTTCTCCGATTACAAGGAAAGGGAAGCCGATGTGAACGGGGAGCGCGTTCGGAGCTACTACAGTGGTTTCAAGGTAGACAAGTTCCCTGAGTTTGCAGACCCAAAACCTGCAGAAGAGGGAATATCTGAGCCGCCTGCTTCATCATGGGTCGAGTTCAAAGAGCAGCACTCGCTTCTGGATGATATTTGCGCGGGATGTCCTGCGCAGTATGCCAATGAGAACGGAACCCCGACCGATAAATGGGAAGATGTCCGCACGACGCTGGCTGAGCTTGATACGTCGAGGCTTCATTACGTGCGGATTCCGCAGGAGCATATTGTCATCGACTTTGATATTCCGGGACCGGATGGAAAGAAATGCTTTGAGAAAAATCTTAAAGCTGCATCCAAATGGCCCCGGACTTATGCGGAGCTGAGCAAATCCGGTGCTGGCATCCATCTGCATTATATTTACACGGGCGATGTTACAAAGCTCAGCCGCATTTACGACGAAAACATTGAAGTCAAAGTATTTACCGGGAAATCTTCACTGCGGAGAAAGCTGTCGAAATGCAATGATATTTCGGTGGCTTCCATCAGCAGTGGTCTGCCGTTGAAGGGAGAAAAAATGGTCGATGCAAAGCAGGTCCAGAACGAAAGGCATCTGAGGATACTGATCAAAAAGGCACTTGCCAAGGAAATCAGCCCCTACACGAAGCCGAATGTGGATTTTATTGCCCACGTTATGGAGGAGGCATACGAGGGCAATGTGGTCTATGACGTGGACGATATGCGCAATGCTATCCTGCTCTTTGCCGCAAGCAGCACGAATCAGGCTGATATTTGTGTCAAGACGGTGGCAAAGATGCATTTCAAGTCCAAAGAGGAAGCAAAGAGCGAGACTGATATTTTGGAGACCCCTATCGCGTTCTTTGACTGTGAGGTTTTTCCGAACCTTTTCCTCATCAACTGGAAACTGGCAGGCGAGGATAAGCCGGTTCATCGCATGGTGAATCCTACCGCCAGCGAAGTCGAAGCACTGACAAACTACCGGCTCGTCGGCTTTAATAACCGCAAGTACGACAATCATATGCTTTGGGCTTGTATGCTGGGGTGGACGACGGAGCAGCTCTATGCACTGTCGAGCCGCATCATCAACGAGCACACGGGTTTCTTTGGTGAGGCGTATAATCTGTCCTACACGGATATTTATGACTTCTCTGCCAAAAAGCAGAGTCTGAAGAAGTTCGAGATCGAACTGGGCATCCATCATCAGGAGCTTGGCTTACCGTGGGACCAGCCCGTGCCGAAAAGCCTTTGGGACAAGGTCGCGGAATACTGCGACAATGACGTTCTGGCAACGGAAGCCGTGTTCAACGCACGTCATGCAGACTTTGTGGCCCGGGAGATCCTGGCTGACATTGCCGGACTGACGGTCAACGACACGACCAACACATTGACCACGCGCATCATTTTTGGCAAGGAAAAGCACCCGAAGCTGGTTTACACCGACCTTGCGACCGGAGAACAGGACGCTTTGACCGAGGTCGAGCCTGATATTTTGGTGTCCAAAAACATCATCAATGCCTTCCCGGGTTACGAGTGGACCAAAGGCGACGATGGCCGGATGCACAACATGTTCCGTGGAACAGACCTTGGTTTAGGCGGCTATGTCTATGCCGAACCTGGCATGTACTGGAATGTCGCGCTGCTGGATGTGGCATCGCTGCACCCGCACTCGGCGGTCGCCATGAACTACTTTGGTGAGTACACCAAGAACTTCAATGACCTTATGGATGTACGTATCTATGTCAAACACAAGGAGTATGACAAGGCCAAGAAACTCTTTGGCGGGAAACTGGCCAAGTATTTGGATGACCCTGCGCAGGCGAAAGCATTGGCGCAGGCGCTGAAGATTGCCATCAACTCGGTGTACGGTCTGACAAGCGCGACCTTTGATAATCCGTTCCGCAACCCCAAGAACGCGAACAACATTGTCGCCCTGCGTGGCGCTTTGTTTATGCGCACTCTGCAGGATGAGGTGCAGCAGCGTGGTTTCACGGTTGCCCATATCAAGACCGACTCCATCAAGATCCCCGGTGCTACCCCGGAGATCATCGACTTCTGTATGAAGTTTGCAGAGAAGTACGGCTACCAGTTTGAGCATGAGGCTACCTACGAGAAGATGTGCCTCGTGAACAATGCGGTCTACATTGCAAGGTATATGGACGCAGCTGACTGCAAGGCTCAGTATGGATACGTGCCGGGCGATAACGAGAAGGAAGGCGGAGAGTGGACTGCCACCGGTACTCAGTTTCAGGTTCCGTATGTGTTTAAGACGCTCTTCTCTCACGAAGATATTGTGTTCAATGATCTCTGCGAGACCAAATCGGTGTCGAAGGGAGCTATCTACCTCGACAAAAACGAGGACTTGGCCGAAGGAGAGCACAATTATATTTTTGTCGGGCGCGTTGGCCAGTTCTGCCCTATCAAACCCGGATGCGGCGGCGCACTGCTTGTGAGAGAAGCCGGTGCCAAAGACAACGGTGAGACCAAGTATGACTCTGTGACAGGTGCGAAAGATTATCGCTGGTTGGAAAGCGAGATGGTCTATAACCTGCATCTGGAAGAGACTATCGACCGGTCTTATTTTGATAAGATGGCGACGAAAGCCATTGAGGCTATCTCCGAGTATGGAGACTTTGATAGCTTTGCCTCCGATGATACCGGGCTGCCGCCTTGGCAGAAGCCTGATATTCCGTGGGACGATGTGCAGGACGAAGCTGCACAGAATTTTGATGTACGATAAAAAGGAGACTGATATTTATGATTAACAAACGCCAGAAGGTATCTATCGAGAATACTCGCTTCATCTTTACTACCAACTTCAGCGGCGACCCCAGTCGCGACCGCTTCGGCTCCAACAAGCGCCGGGTCAATCTGGTTCTGACCGAAGACATGGCGCATCATCTGATGGACATGAGCGTAACGGTCAAGCAGACCCGTCCGAATCCGGAAAAGACCTATGATGAGCCGTTTCTGCCGACCTATTTCGTTCCGGTCAATGTCAACATGGAGTCCAAGTGGCCTCCGCACGTCTACTGGGTGACTACTACCGGCAAGAAACTGCTCTGTGACATCGATATGGTCGGTCAGCTGGATCACATCCGCGTCAAGAACGTCAACTGCCTGTGCAACCTCGTAGAGAAGCGCAACAACCCGGGTGAGTTCACCCTGTATGCGGATGTGATGTATGTGGAGCAGGATGCGGACTCTGACCCGTATGCTGCACGCTACGCCGCACCTGAGGTGAACATGGCAGAGCCCACGACTGGAAACGACCTGCCGTTCTAAGGAGGAAATCATGAAGAAGTTATTTATCAGCTGCCCTATGCGCAAGCGGAGCGAGGAAGGCATCCGCAAGACCTTCGATAAGCTCCACCGGATCGCCGAAGCCGTTTTCGATAAAGAACTCGAGGTCATCCCGACCTATTTTGAGGGAAACCCTCCGGCGAACGTGAATGAGGCTCTGTGGTATCTCGGTGAGTCCATCAAGAAGCTTTCCGAGGCAGACTATTTCATCGGTATCTTTGACGAGGCTCGTGAGTTCCGCGGCTGCATCATCGAGAACATCGCAGCTAAGAACTACGGAATCCCGTTTTATCTGGTTAATCTCGGCAACGCTGCGCCGGATGTCATCGAGCGCAGAAAAATTGATAAAAGAGTAGATACCCTTGAAATCTACTAAGCATTGATATTTTCGAGTGCCAGGGTCGGTCCTTGGTCCAATGCTCCAGCCGGTGAGTGCCCACGTCGCAAATGGCGGCTCTAAGGAAACAGCTCGATTTATATTTTTGATGTGCAATTTGGGAGGTTGACAGTATGAAAGTTCTGAGGGTTCGCCCAAAACATTACCCTGAAGTGATCGACATTGACTGTTCTCTGGAATCGCTCCAGAAAGAGGTGGAAGGCCCGATTCAGGCTGTCTACCCGTGGGACGATGAGGTGGCATTGATTTGCAATGAAGATGGAAAGCTGCATGATGATTGCATGGAGAAACTCAACCGGACGCTCGACGGCCCTTATGGTATCCCCATTGATATTATCGTTGGAACATTCCTGATTGTAGGCCTCACGGAGGATGATTTCGGTGAGCTTTTGCCGGAGTTCGTCGAGAAGTACGAGAAGATGTTCCATCAGCCTAGAAAGTTCGTCACCTACACGGATAGTGAAGGCAAAGTGCATCTCGACGTTGATTATTGTACACCTGAAGAATAAGCACATGAGAGCCCTGGAGAAATCTGGGGCTCTTTTATTTGAGTCATTAGCATGGGCTGTACGGTGGGTTCGATTCCCGCATGACTCGCAACCGAGCCAAAGAGCCTGATATTTGAACAATAGAAGGAGTAAGGATTATGAGCAGAGAAAAAGTAAAAGAAATCGTCGATTACATGGTTTCGGAGGGTATACGGAACGCCAACTACGGCGCCTGGGCCTTTGATATTCCGGAACTTTGCGACAAGTTTGACCTTACGCTGGAATGGTTCTATGAGCACAACGATGATATTTGCCGCGAACTCGGCGAGCGTGATGAGGTTGCTTATTACGAGCAGGCCTATGACTGGAACAATCATCCGCTGAATTACAACCTAGTTTACTACAAGGACTCCTGCCCATTTTGAGGAGGTGTGATATTTATGGGCGGACTTCGCAGAGTAGATAAGGCTTGCAATATGCGTCCTACTGTAAAAAGCACGGACTTTACTAAGAAAAAAGAACTCTGGAAGGTGTTCAGGAAGAACCGGAAAGAGCTCTTTGCTTATACTGTCCGAGGTGAAGGAGAGGACGAAGAGGAAGCAACGATTTCGCTTCTGGCGTATGAGAATCATTGCCGGGAAAAAGACATCCATGTGACGTTGGAAATGAGGTGAGCGACCTGATGGCAGGTGTAACGCTCTACGACTATCAATTAGATGCTATTAACCGTATGAAAATCGGCTGCATCTTATGCGGAGGCGTGGGAAGCGGGAAATCGAGAACGAGTTTGGCGTTTTACTACAGACTTTATGGTGGACAAATAAACACAAAAGAATATACAAGGATGACAGAGCCCCCGGATCTTTATATCATCACGACTGCCCGGAAACGGGATACGGGTGAGTGGGACGAAGAGTTGGCTCATTTCTACATGGGGACGGACCCGAAACTTGATATTTATGAGCATACGGTCGTTGTAGACTCGTGGAATAATATTGGGAAGTACGTTGGCGTAAAGAATGCGTTTGTTATATTTGATGAACAGAGAGTCGTTGGCAGTGGTAAATGGGTCAATTCTTTCCTGAAAATCGCAAAGGAAAATGAGTGGATTCTTTTGAGCGCTACGCCGGGGGACTGCTGGACAGATTATATTCCGGTGTTCATCGCAAATGGTTTCTTCCGAGATCGGACTGAATTTAACAACCAGCATGTGGTCTACAGCCGCTTTTCCAAATATCCGAAGATCGACAGATATTTGAATACCCAGCGCTTGGTACGGCTGCGGGAACGGATTCTGGTTGACATGGACTTTGAGCGGTCCACAGTGTCACACCATGAGAATATTTTCGTAGACTACGATAAGCCGAAGTATTTGCAAATCTGCAAGAACCGCTGGAATCCTTGGGAGGATCGACCAATAGAGACAGCCAGCGAGTTTTGCTATATGTTGAGGAAGCTTGTCAATTCCGATGAAAGCCGGCAGCAGGAAGTCCTTGATATTTGCATGACGCGGCCAAGAGTGATTATATTCTACAATTTTGACTACGAGCTGGATATTCTGCTCGGGTTGAACTATGGCACGGGGGTTGAGGTTGCTCAGTGGAATGGTCATAAACATCAGCCAATTCCTGATGGTGACAGGTGGGTTTATCTCGTGCAGTACAACGCCGGGGCAGAGGGCTGGAACTGCATCAAGACGGATACCATTATATTCTACAGCCAGAACTACTCCTATAAGATTATGGAGCAGGCTACTGGGCGAATCGACAGACTGAATACGCCGTATAAGAATCTCTGGTATTACCACTTAAAGTCCCGAGCAGGAATCGACCTCGCTATTTCAAGGGCGCTGAACTCAAAGAAAGCGTTTAACGAAAGGAAATTTTATGGAGGCTGAAAATGCTGGAAACCATACATGACATCTGTAACTGCACAGATATTGCTCAGCTAAAGGTACAGCGCGAATCGTATCGTGCCGAACTTGTTGGATATTGCAAAGTAAATCCCTTGTGCGCAGGAATAGTGATGAAAATGGCTTCTGACAAGGAATTTCTGCATTTTATTTCGCTCATATCAGCAAGAACCGTCTTAACCACTCGAATCAATGAACTGGAGGAGAAAACAAATGATTAAAGATTCTGGAGATCGCACCGAATTTGAAACCGGTGCCAAGCGTGATATGCATGCAGGGAAGGGACGGATGGACCTTCTGCCCTGGTATGGCATCATGGAGGTCAGCAAGCACTGCGAGGAGGGTGCATTGAAGTACGGCGAGCACAATGTGGATAAGGGTATCCCACTGCATTCGTTGCTGGACAGCGCTTCTCGGCATCTGGCAAAGTACATGGTCGGTATGGACGATGAGGACCACCTGCGCGCTGCCTGCTGGAATCTGCTTTGGGCTCTGAACCAGCGGGAGACCCATCCGGAGTTGGATGATAGGTTTGCGGTGAAGATAGAAGAGGATAAGAAAAAGAACTATCAGTTTCTCTGTCCAAATTGTGAGGCCACGATTATTAAAGAGAACGGCCAGCTTTGCGATGGTGTATTGTGGCGAGTTGGCGTTCCCGATGAAAAAGTTGAGTTGAAATGCAACTATTGTAACCATTCGATGATCGTTTCTATAAAAGATATTGCAGATGAAAGGATCGAAGGTAAACATTCATGAATGACTGGATGCGCGAAGTGGACTATGCGACCTACTGCCCGAAGTGCAAGAACTTCAAGGTGCTGGAGACGGACGAGCCCTGCAATGAGTGCATGACGGAGTGTGCGCGGGAGGGTACGGTGAAACCTCTGAAGTTCGAGGAGAAGGCGCGAAAATAACAGACTCCTTTATGAGATGATTAGTCTCAAAATTATATTTTGGAGGTTGAGCTTATGATTAAAATGGTTGCAGGCCGGGTTAGAAATTCTGAGACCGGAGTCGAAAAAGATATTGTGGTCAAAGCTAGTGCTCCGAATGACCCGAAGGACATTCTGATTGGAATCGGAACTGTGCTGGTAGGTATTATCTATCTTACAGTTACAGCATTCAAGAATGGTGCTTGGGCATACGAAAGCGCTGAGGTTGACGCATTGAGAGGCGCCGGTATTATCAAAAAGGAGGAAGGCAACACTACAACTCAGAAGGCATACAACTTCAAAACTAGAGTCTAATCGAGGCAAGAGCCGTGGAGAAATCTGCGGCTCTTATTTTTTTATGAAAGGAATAAGAAATATGCTTCAGAAAATTATCGCGTTCGTTATCAATTTCCTGACGCTCAGCTCGCCCTGCGGTTGGATGATAGATATTCTCAAGGATACCCGCAAGTATAAATTCTATAACCCTCTGCGGGAGCTGGAAATCGCGGAGAATCACTTCAACTTCTGCGATCAGGAGTACGCATCGGAGGCTATCTTCGAGTTGTGCTCTGCGGAGAGCAGGGTCGAGAGATTGACTGGAGGTGTTATACTGTGACGTACTATCATCAGATAGCACCAAGACTGTATAGGGCGCATACATGTCCGAACGGTGACATCGGCGTTGGCGACTTCATCGGGTACCAGAAGGAGGAGCAATGAGTATGTATGAAAAAATCGGCAAGTTTATTGGCGGCGTTCTGGCGGTTACTATCGCGGCCTGCGCGTGGCTGATAATCATTGCGTTCACCCTGAAGTGTCTGTGGTTTATTATCTTCAGGTTCTTGGGGTGAGGCGAATGACATGTCAAGATTATGGTCACGCGATTATGAATTGCAACGTGATGTGGTCGTGCGAGAAAATCCAACGATTACAGAGGTTGCATTTTGTCTCAAAAAATGGCGATGTAAGTTTCAATGATGCACTATGTTGGTGCGAAGCAGAAAATATTTCTGCTTTTGAATTTGTAAAAGCTATGGAAAGGATGAATTGATTATGAAAATCGTTGAACCCAAGTACGAAATCCTCACTGATATTTCTGAGGGTGGCATCAAAGAGCTCCAGCAGATCGAGCGCGTGGCCCGTGTCTGCTACAAGAGCGAAGACAAGATTACGCCGGATAGTGAGTCGGCGAAGAAGCTGGTGGGCTTTCTGGTGAAGCAGGGGCATGAGGCTATGCTGGAGCATTCTCAGCTGTCCGTGTTGTTTACCTGTGACCGTGGCGTGGCGAATGAGCTGGTGCGGCACCGTATTGCCTCCTTTGCACAGGAGAGCACCCGGTACTGCAACTATGCAGGAGAGAAGTTTGGCGGAGAGCTGACGTTTATTTGGCCTTCTTATATTCGTGGCGAGCAGTATTGCGAACTGAATGATAGCGAAGTTACGATCAAAAGTGCGTTCTTGGAAGCCATGACCTATGCCGAAAAGGACTACAAGCTTATGATCGCTAACGGTATGCGTCCCGAACAGGCCCGTTGTGTGCTGCCGCTGTGTCTGAAGACCGAAATCGTGGTGACTGCCAACTACCGTGAGTGGCGCAACATCTTCAAGCTGCGTACTCCTGTAGCGGCCCATCCTCAGATGCGTGAGCTGATGTGTCCGCTGTTGCTGGAGGTTCAGAAGAAGATTCCGGTGGTGTTTGATGATATTTACACGTTCTGGCCGGCGGATGACCAGACGCGGAAGGGGAGTATGGTAAAAGAGTGAGGCCTACATATGAGAGAAACCATGAGCGTTTTTCTAAAGGATTTGGGCGTACCTGATGGGACTGTAGGTTTTGAGATGTTGGGAGAGGCGCTTGAGAAATCGGTGGGTTTTATCCAGCAGCGCAGGCGAATCAATCTGACGGTTCTATGTGCCGCGCTCGGAGATAAATATGGCCAATCGTCGGAATCTATCGATAGGGCCATGCGCAGAGCGCTCGACTTTGTAATATACCGCAGTGGACAGGCTCCAAATCCGAGAATGTCGGAAATAATGGGCTATGACTGTTACTCGTCAGTATCGCTTCGGAGCTTTTTGTATGCTGCCGCAGGGTGGCTTTTGAAACATGAAGGAGAGATTGAGATATGAAAAATCGTATTATTTGCTGTGTAATGTGCCTAGTGATGCTGGTGGGCTGTCTGTGTGGGTGTTCAGAGGCTGAAAAGGTCAACAAGAACATCTCGAAGCAGGCCAACTACTTTGAGACGGAGCGGCATATCACTGTTTACAACGCTCGAACGGATAAAGTCATTCTCGAAGCGGAAGGCCTGATGTCCATTACGAACAACTCGTCCAACGAGCTGGTGTGTACCATCAAGACTGGGCCTAATACATATAAGAAAAATTATATTTACCTGAATTCCTATACGATGTATGTCGTGGAGGATATTACCGGTACGATGACCGACCCATACCACTACAAGCTCTACTTCCATACTGATATTCTGCCTGATGTGGAAGTGAAGTCGTGAAGTTGGCGCGAAAATAACAATCTCCTTTATGGAGGTGATTATTTATGAATAAAATCAAAAACTGGTTCGATGACATTCTGTGGATTATCAAGGACGTAATTATCATTATACTTTTTATAATTTGGTTGACGATTTTTATTTGTATCCCTTTAATGATTTTAGAAGTGCTATGCAAGCTGAAATTATTATCGGAATCCAAATATATAAGCGTGGCTAGAAAATTATTAAAATGGTGGAAAAAGTTAATTATCAGCCCGGAAGATGAAGCAATGTTTAAGGCAGATTATGATTTAGCCAAAAGGTTGGAAAAAAATAATTGAGTTTGGAGCCGTGGAGAAATTTGCGGCTCTTTGTTTTTTCTATTCTAGGATAAAAATTAAAGGAGGTGATGCTCTATGTAAAGATGGAAAAGTCCGCCTTTAACACAAATTTTTTGGAGGTTGAACAATTATGGAAGAAATCAAATTTGCAAAAGGCTCTGTTCCGGTCCGTGTAGCGGCGAGAGTTTACGGTCGTGACCCTGCGTGGATACGGGCGGGTATCATTGGAGGCTGGCTCCCGATTGGCAAGGCCACGAGAAACGGGGCAGTCATCACGGACATCAAGCAGATGGACTCGCGGTATGGGCGGATTTCCTACTACATCTCCCCGAAGCTCCTGTATGAGGAGACGGGGTATGTGTGGGATGGCGAGAAGGCGTAAGTTCACAGGTGTGTTTTGCACTTCGTAGGTAGTAAATAAAAAGGGCCTCACATTCGTACATCGAGGTGAGTGTGAGGCTTTGATAGTTAAGAATCGAATCCACGTTATGAGTGGCAGTGAGTCATGGAGAAATCTGTGGTACTTACTTTTTCTGCGCTCGATATCTGCGTATTACATTTGATACATACGATTGGGAACGATCCACGAGGTTTGCTATACGGTCTTGAGTCAAGCCGTTTTTATAGTAATCTATAATAGCTTCGTCCAGCTGTTCCTTAGACGTGAAATGAGGGTGTTGATATATCGTGTCCCACTGAGTGCCAGTTTTGGTTATGGTTCTAGACATTCCGACATCATTGCTGAGTCGCGCAAAATGTGTCCAACTGCCCGTTCTTTTGTTCAGCCGTTTTTCTTCAAAAGCAACTGAATAGCTGTCATCAGAACCCAAATGAAGAAGATTCTCTAAGGAAAAATGTATGATGTCTGTATTAGAACCCATAATATCCTCCTATGTAACAGTTCTAACAGCGGCCAGTTGCATCGGATTACTGCTACCGGCCTTTACAGGTGCAAGTATAACACCGGAATTTGGAAATAGGTGGATAAAATGTGAACAAACACAAACGAAATCATGAACTGAAAGAACGAATTAACGCTAAAATTGGTTATTCTCAAACATTGAAAAATTAAGAAAGGATATTTTTTGAAAAATCATGCGTATAATCGAACATTATTATAAAATACGAGATTCGCCATGATATGATTTTTGCAGACATTGCGATTTTGAAAAAGTTGGCACGAATTGGCTTGACGCTAGAATATCTCCATGATATTCTTATACTGAAGTAAGGAGGTGCTTTTATGGCACGAACAGTAAAATGCCCTAGCTGCGGTGGTGAGCTGACGGTAAAAGATGCGAACCGCGACTTTATATTCTGTGAGTATTGCGGGACGAAAGTGCGGTTCGATGACTATCAGGAGACGCATCGATTCGTGGATGAAGCACGGATTCAGGAGTCTAAGGACGCCAAGGAGCTCGAGCTGAAGAAGATGGAGTTTGAAGAAAAGAAACGGAAAGAAGATAATAAAATCGGATTAATTTGCTTGGGACTACTCGTTTTGATGCCAGTTATAATCGAAATCTTTGTCAAGCTTGGCATTTTAGTTTAAAAACTGCCCAAAAGCCCACTTTCTGCCCACTTTTGAAAATATTTTTGGCCACGGAATTTAACGTATTTTCGTTAAAAATATACGAAAAGCCCAAAAACCCACTTTTTTCTTCAATTTAATAAAATTTTTAATAAAATAATATAATAACTAACGATAAAAAGTGGGCTTTTGGCCACAGCACGAAAAATTCACATTCTGTCCATAATGTAAACTTGCATAAACTTGCCAATGAGCATATAGTAAAGACTACCGATGACCACACTTTTTCGAGAGGTGAAAATAATGAAAGACTACGAGAAGTCCTTTATCAATGACGCCGGGATTGAAGAATGGGTAACCACCGATAGCTTTGGAAACGAAGTACATTGCTACGCCGACAAGTTCGCTGAGGTACATACCAAAGCTCCGATTTGCGAATGCGGCACACCATTGGTCGAAGAAGCACATGAGGAGTGGTACTGCCCCAAGTGCAAGACTACCCGGAACAGCAGTGAATTTTCAAGGCCTATCCGTCCTGAGAGCTATATGGCACATAGTCTTGCACCCTATGAGGATTTCGGCGAGTACAAGTATATGCCCGATGCAGCTGGTCACATGATGTTCGAGGCAGGTGCGCCGAACTACGACTTGGAATTTTTCAATCTCATCTAACAGATAACATATTTTCTTGGCCTTTACGTGACTTGTGTAAGGGCTTTTCTTTTTGCCCCAAAACCTATTTCGCGTGAAAAATTCACGCGAAAAAATCTGCCTCTTTTATGAGGAGGAGTAGAATGCGTCTCAGACGTGCTCTACTCCTTTTTATTTTGGAGGTTGACATGTTAGAAAACACATTCAAGACCGGCTTGGTGAAAGAGCTGAAGTCTCGCTTTCCCGGCTGCATTGTGCTCCACGCAGACCCTAACGAGATACAGGGTATTCCTGACCTCGTGGTTCTGTACGAAGACACATGGGCCGCACTGGAAGGCAAGAAGTCAGCAAGAGCATCTCATCGCCCAAATCAGGACTACTATGTAGAAAAGATGAACAAGATGAGTTATGCTGCTTTCATCTACCCGGAGAACAAGGAGGAGATACTGAATGAACTGGAACGATCATTCCAGGCTCGTAGGTCTGCACGCCTTTCTGGGTGCGAGTAAGTATCATTGGATAAACTATGATGCTGCACGCCTTGCCGAGACCTATGCCAGCTATCAGGCCAAGGAAAATGGCACAAGGCTGCACGCATTTGCAGCAGAGTGTATTGCTCTTGGTCAGAAGCTGCCGAAGAGCAAAAAGACGCTCAACGCCTACGTCAACGATGCCATCGGCTTCCGTATGACACCGGAACAGGTGCTCTATTATTCGGGCAACTGCTTCGGAACGGCAGATTCTATCACTTTTAAGAACAATTTACTGCGAATCCACGACCTCAAGACCGGAGCTGTTCCTGCACATATGGAGCAGCTCTTTATTTATGATGCACTTTTCTGTCTGGAGTACCGCGTACACCCGCAGGACATCCAAATCGAAAACCGCATTTATCAGAACGATGATGTCTTTACGGTCAACCCGACCGAGGCTGAAATCAAGCCTATCATGGACAAAATCATCGAGTTTGATAAAATCATTACGGAATTGAAGTTAGGAGAAGCAGCATGAATCCGATCGAAAAAGACATCAAATTCTTTTATGACGTGGACGACGAGACCGACAGCCTCGAACACTACGGTACCAAGCGCCACTCCGGTCGCTATCCTTGGGGCTCTGGTGAGAATCCTTACCAGCGTTCCGGTGATTTTCTTTCCCGTGTGGAGGAGCTGAAGAAGACCGGCAAGTTCACCGAGAAAGAGATTCTCGAACAGATCAACGCAACGCTGCCCGACGAGTACAAGATGGGCACGACCGAGTTCCGTGTCGCTCAGCAGAAGGCTCTTCATGAGCGGAAAGCACTCCAGTACGACCAGATTCGCGCTCTGAAAGATGACGGTCTGAAGTGGACTGAAATCGGCGCGAAGTTGGGCCTTTCTGAGTCTACTGTTCGCTCCATGTACAGCAACGGTATCGGCGAGAAGGCAAATCAGGCTCAGAAAATCGCCGAGACGCTGAAGGCGGAAGTCGATAAAAAGGGCATGATTGACGTGTCTGAAGGCACAAATCTGGTTCTTGGCGTCTCCGAAGGTAAGCTTGACGAGGCCATCTACATCCTCGAGGCTGAGTATGGTTATCAGCGCTACGGCGTTGGTATTCGTCAGCCAACCAACATCAACCAGCAGACGAATGTTACTGTTTTGGCAAAGCCTGAGTACAACCAGAAGTATGCGTATGAGCATCAGGGTGACATTCAGTCTTTGGGTGACTACCACTCGGATGATGGTGGTGAGACATTCCAGAAGCTCCAGCGTCCGTCCAGCATGAGTTCCGACCGTGTTGCGATTCGCTACGGTGACGAAGGCGGTCTGGACAAGGATGGTGTTATCGAGATTCGCCGCGGCGTGGATGACTTGAGCCTTGGCAACAGCCACTATGCGCAGGTCCGCATCATGGTGGATAACAGTCACTACCTCAAGGGTATGGCTGTTTATTCTGACGATGTGCCTGATGGATATGATGTCATTTTCAATACGAACAAACCCTCTGGCACGCCCAAGATGAAGGTGCTCAAGCCCATCAAGGACGACCCGGACAATCCCTTTGGTGCAGCTCTTACTGCGGCTGGACAAAGCGAGTACATTGGTGCCGACGGGAAGAAGCACCTTTCGCCCATCAATAAGCTCCGTGAGGAAGGTGAGTGGGACACGATGGCAAAAAATTTGTCTTCGCAGTTCCTCTCGAAGCAGCCCATCAAGCTTATCAAGCAGCAACTCAATCTTACTCTGGCCGACCGCAAGGCTGAGTACGAAGAGATCATAAACTATGACAACCCGACTATCAAGAAGAAACTGCTGATTGATTTTGCAGATACCTGCGAGGGAAACTCAATGACGTTGAAGGCTTCGTCTTTCCCGGGTCAGTCTACCAAGGTCATCCTGCCGCTGACCAAAATCAGCGAGAAAGAGTGCTACTGCCCAACCTATGAGAATGGCACTCAGCTTGCGCTGATTCGCTATCCTCATGCGGGCACTTTCGAGATTCCTATCGTCACGGTCAACAACAAGAATGTCAGTGGCAAGCGGAACTTCGGCAATATTCAGGATGCCATTGGTATCAACTCCAAAGTTGCAGAGCGCCTGTCTGGTGCAGATTTCGATGGTGATACTGTCGTTGCTATCCCCATTTCCAGCAAGGTGGCTGTCAAAGCGACAGCCGCACTGAGAGACCTGAAAGACTTTGACCCTAAGACTGCTTATGCTGTCCCGGAAGGCAACCCGAATGGTGTACGCCTGATGAAGAAGGAAGAAAAGCAGAAAGAGATGGGCATCATCTCTAACCTCATCACAGATATGACGCTCCGCGGTGCAGATGAAAAGGAGATTGTTCGTGCAGTCAAGCATTCGATGGTTGTCATCGATGCAGAAAAACACAAGCTGGATTACAAGCGGTCTGAGCGGGAGAATGGTATTCAGGAACTGAAGAAAAAGTGGCAGATCCGTGTGGATGAGGACGGCAATGAACACTTTGGTGGTGCATCTACACTGCTGTCTCGCCGTAAGCAGACCGTATATGTCCCCGAACGTAAGGGTAGTGCCCGCATTGATAAGGAAACTGGTGAGCTTATCTACAAAGAGTCTGGCCGCCGGTATTTCGATAAGAAGAAAGGCGAGTTTGTTGATGCACAGCAGAAGGTAAGCCTTATTTCTATGACGCCCGATGCGCGCACCCTCTCTTCCGGTACGCCGCAGGAGAATCTGTATGCAGATTTCTCGAACGAGCTGAAAGCACTTGCACGGAAGGCTCGGAAAGAAGCTGCTAACATGAAGGGCTTGGTTTACAGCCCTGCGGCTGCCAAAGAGTATCGCGCGGAAGTTGATTCCATCAACGCGAAGCTTGAGTCTGTCATTGCTAACAAGCCGAAAGAGCGCCTCGCCATGGTGATAGCAAACGCGAACATTAAGGCAAAGATTCAGGCGCTGGACCTTGATCCTAAGCTTGACAAGAAGGAAATCAAGAAGATCTCTTCCGTTGAGATGCAGCGTGCGCGTGATTCAATCGGTGCAAGCGGAAGTAAGACACGCATTACGTTCACAGACCGTGAATGGGAAGCTGTGCAGAAAGGTGCAATTTCGGATTCCAAGTTGACAAAGATTCTTAATGCTTCTAAGTCGGACGAAATTGTTAAGCGAGCAATGCCGAAGACTGCTACTGTGATAACCAGCGCGAAGATGGGCAAAGCAAAGGCGATGCTCGCCAACGGCTATACCTATAACGAGATTGCAAAAGCTTGTGGTGTTCCTGAGTCCACTGTTTACAGTGCTCTGAATAAGTAAGGAAGGCTTTGAACTATGATTCGATGCTTTTTAACAACGACCGATAACCCTTATAATCCCTACAGCCAGTTCGACGACTGGTATCGTTTCGATATGGATAAGGGCTACAACTCCTGCGGACTGCTGATGCGGCGGGCCTATACCTCTGACCAACTGACGGATGCAGAGAATGCATACGAAATTGAGCAGGCTATTGATGAAATTATCGCCAACGACCCGCTCAACATCTACAAGAAGCTCAAGATGGAGGTCGAAGACGACACGACCCTTGCGCAAAGCGCGTAAGGGGATAGGGAGGGGGTCGCAAAATCAACACCCCCTCTCAAATCGCGCCGGTCTTTGATATTTCTCCGGAGGGAAAATTGATATTTGGGCTTTCATGCCGGGTATTGACCTCCAGTGATATTTTATAGAGAAAACTTGCCGAGGTCTGGGGAGTAGACCGGGCTTCGGCGGTTTTTCTAAGGGTTCACGGGTACACTCCCTTATTATACCTTTGTGGTACGGGTATGGATACGTTTTCATGATCGTTCAACCTCCAATAGAACTTTCCAAAAATCATTTCCTCCTTTTGTGTCGAGTTACTGCTTTGCTCTGACATACCCGTGAACCCTTAGAAAAGCCTTTTATTTTTGCTATGAAGTTATGCGTGGCAAACTTTGCAAAAACAAAAAACGCCAGCAATGGCGGGTAAACCAAATTCTGGCGGATGAGAACGCGAACGATATTTGACAGAATTTTACAGAAAGGATGGTGCCGGAAATGGGCGCAAGAAAAACTTCCGGCGCTGACCTGCCCGCAATGAGGCCGGCACTGACTCCGGAAGCACGAGAAAACCAGATGATCTCTCTGGCAATGGACTTGGTGGAAAAGCGGATACGGGAAGGAACAGCCTCTTCTGCAGAGACCACCCACTTCCTGAAGCTGGCGACGAGTAAGACGATGCTGGAAAAGCAGAAGCTCGAGGAAGAGAACAAGCTCCTGCGGGCTAAGACTGAGGCCATCAATGCAGCAAAGGACAACGAGGAGCTGTACCTGGAAGTGCTCAAGGCCATGAAAGAGTATTCCGGTGAGGATGATGGCGAAGGAGAAGAGTATGAGTGCTGAGGTGTTCCGGATGCTTTGGGTCGTGGCAGTCCCGGCGTTGTTTGGAGAGGTGTTCTGGTTCGGTGAATACGGCGGCGTGAACGAGAAACAGGACAATATGGTGTGGGCCATGTTTCTTGCGACAGTTACATTCCTGATTGCGGGTGCATTTGCAATGGATCATGGGTACATCTGAAAAAGAGGCGGCTCTATGACAGAGTTCGAGAGGATACTGTTGTCGAGCTTCCTTGCATGTTTTGCGGCCTTTCTGCTGGCGGTATGGCCGGGGAAGAAACCAGATAATACCTTGAGTTGGATTGCATTTTGCGGGGCGGACCTGCATGGCATGATATTACTGGTGTACGAACTCATGAGGACACTGAAATGAAAAGCTACAGCGAGATGTGCCGATGTGGGGCATTCGAGGAGAGGCTGAAGTATTTACAGCTTCATGGGACGGTGGGAAAGGACACCTTCGGGTTTGACCGATACCTGAACCAGGATTTTTACCGCTCGAAGGAGTGGCGGCAGTTCCGGGACAGGATCATCGTGCGGGACGGAGGCTGCGACCTCGGATGCAAAGACCACCCGATCGCGGACATCGCGGTCAGCGGCGGAAAGATGAGCCGGGCGCGCATTACGATACACCACATCAACCCTCTGACGAAAGAGGACATTCTCGAGCACCGGGAAGCACTGTTCGACCCGGAAAATGTGATCAGCGTGTCGGATGTGACACACAAGACCATCCATTACGGCACCGGGGACGGGCCGAAGATGCCGGATGGCAAGAGAACAGCAGGGGATACCTGCCCTTGGAGGAAATAGGATGAACTGGACGACGGCTTGGCTTAGCATGAAGCAGGGATACAAAGTGAAACGGCGGGGCTGGAAGGACGCCTACTGGCGTATTTCCGGCACAGAGCTTCTGATCCACCCGGAAAACGGCGAAGAGGTCAACTTCCGCAAGGTCAAAGATATTGGCATGATGCTGAACGTGACCTGCTGCGACGACTGGGAACAGGTTATGGAAGGATAAAACGATGATGGGCCACTTTACCTGACAACGAAAGAAAAAACAGAGGAGGATTCAAAATGGACAACGAAGCTATGATGAACCGCGCAAAGCAGCTGGTGGTGGACTACTTTAACAGTCATGTGGATGCGACCGACGGCAAGAAGCTGACGATGGAGGATGTGTTTATCGTATGGTTCTCGAAGACCTTGCAGAACTGGAAGGCGCTTGTGAGTACCACCGTATCTGACGGCATGTACTATGAAATCACTCACAACGGCGACAAGAAGGAGACCTACCTTGACGTGTACAAGAAGTGGGAGAACCAGTGCATTGCGGACGGAAACACCGCACATTGACGGAGGCGCAGCATGGACAGTATCCTGACAAGCGTGAAGAAGCTGCTGGGGATAGCGGAGAGCTACACGGCGTTTGATGCGGACATCATCATGCACATCAACGCGGTATTTCTGGTGCTGCAGCAGCTGGGCGTGGGGCCGGAGAAGGGCTTTGGCATCGTGGACGCAAGTGCTGTGTGGGACGATTTTCTGCCCGGAGACGAGCGGGCGAAGGCCATTGCGTCCTACATGGGCGCAAAGGTAAGGCTCGCGTTCGACCCGCCGCAGAGTTCGACCGCCATGGAGGCGCTGAAAAATACCGTTGCAGAAATGGAGTTCCGGCTGAACATCGAGTTTGATAAAGCGGAGTCATAACAGAGATCGGCGAGGACTCCTGCTGCGGTGAAACGAAACGTGCGAACGCACCCTATGAGGGAGACAGGGATGAAACGATATGCATGATATACAGGAAGCGATGCGTCTATGGGCGGCTGAAACGGTGAACTGGAACATGACGGACGCCTACAGCCTCTGCCGGACCTGCGCAAATTTCAAGTCATGGAAATGCCCGAACTCGAAGGAGTGCTTCGACAAGCCGAAAAAACCGTATTACAAAGCGAGACACTGTGACAGCCCTGCCTTATTATAATGGACTTAGGAGAATAAAATCATGGCACTCTCGAACACGGCCACGCCCATCTACTACGGCCGGTTCCGGGAGGCCGTGATGAGGGGCGAGATACCTGTCTGCCGGGAAATTTCAATGGAAATGAACCGGATAGACGACCTCATCGCAAACCCGGGCGTGTACTACGACGACAAGGCCGTCAACGGCTTTATCAAGTTCTGCGAGAGGGAGCTGACGCTGACGGACGGCAGTGATCTGAAACTACTGGACAGCTTCAAGCTCTGGGCAGAGGAGATCTTCGGCTGGTACTACTTTGTGGAGCGGAGCGTGTACGTGCCGGACCCCGGCGGACATGGGGGACACTACGAGCGCAAGCGTATCAAGAAGCGGCTCATCACCAAGCAGTATCTCATCATCCCCCGTGCGGCCGCAAAGACCATGTATCTGGAGTGCTTACAGGCCTACTTTATGACGGTGGACAAGAGCACGACCCAGCAGGTGACGACTGCCCCCACCATGAAACAGGCAGAAGAAGTCCTCTCGCCGTTCCGGACAGCACTGGCGCGGGCGAGAGGGCCTGTTTTTAAGTTCATGACCATGGGCAGCATCCAAAACACCACGGGTGCGAAGAGCGACCGGGTGAAGATGGCCTCCACCAAGAAGGGAATCGAGAATTTCCTGACGGGTTCGCTGCTGGAGATACGCCCCATGACCATCGAGAAATTACAGGGCCGGCGCGACCGTGTGGCGTCCGTGGACGAATGGCTCTCCTGCGACATCCGGGAAGACCCCATCGGCGCCATCGAGCAGGGCGCAGCCAAGAACGAAGATTATCTCATCGTGGCGGCAAGCTCGGAGGGTACTGTCCGAAACGGCTGCGGCGACACCATCAAAATGGAGTTGATGGAGATCCTGAAGGGCGAGTATGTCAACCCGCATGTCTCCATCTTCTATTACAAGCTGGACTCTATCGACGAAGTAGGCAAGCCGGAAATGTGGCTGAAGGCGAACCCGAACCTCGGGCAGACTGTGAGCTACGAGACTTATCAGTTGGATGTGGAGCGCGCGGAAAACTCGCCCGGTGCACGGAATGATATTCTGGCCAAGCGCTTCAACCTGCCGATGGAAGGCTACACCTACTTCTTTACTTATGAGGAGACCCTGCGGCACCGACACCGGGACTTCTGGCAGATGCCCTGTGCCATGGGTGCTGACCTTTCGCTGGGCGACGATTTCTGCTCGTTTGACTTCCTGTTCCCGCTGGAGAACGGATATTTCGGGGTGAAAACGCGGGATTACATCACCAGCTACACCCTCTCACAGCTTCCGCTGGCGATGCGGCAGAAGTACGAAGAGTTCATGAACGAAGGCACTTTGCAGGTGTTCGACGGGACTGTGCTGGACATGATGCAGGTTTACGACGACCTTGACGCCTACATCCTGCAGAGCGAGTATGACGTGCGGGCCTTTGGCTACGACCCCTACAACGCGAAGGAATTCGTGGAGCGGTGGGCGCAGGAGAACGGACCGTTTGGCATCGAGAAGGTCATTCAGGGCGCAAGGACGGAGAGCGTACCGCTGGGCGAACTGAAGAAGCTGAGCGAACAGAGAAAGCTGCTGTTCGACGAGGCACTGATGGAGTTTGCTATGGGCAACTGCATCACGCTGGAGGACACCAACGGGAACCGGAAGCTCTATAAGCAGCGGCACGACAAGAAGATCGATGCCGTGGCGGCGCTGATGGATGCCTACGTGGCGTGGAAGCTGAACCGGGATGCATTTGAGTGAGGTTATATATGATAGGTGACTGGTGGGATCATATCGCCCACGCTCAGAAAGCACAGGAAAGACCTGACCATAAATATATTGCCAGAGTAGAAGTCGGTACACGGAGAGGAAAGATCCTGTATCGATATTTTTATACAATGGACCAATATAAACGGTATCTGAGCGGGAAAAACGGCAGAGTCCGCTTCACAACCTGAAACGGCTTGGACAGCAGTTCTGCAATCTGCTGAAAGACCATGACAAGGCAAACAATGAAAGCAATCTTAAGAACCGCAGAGATGCGCGTAAAAGGCTGACATATGACAAGGCTCTGTTAAAGAACGCTGGTAAGGAATTCATCGACAGTGTGCTTGATAAGCTTAAAGTTCCGGTAAAAGAGGATACAGAAGTAAACGACATCAATCCGGAAAAGAAGCATCTTTATGTCAAGCGCATTACTCTGCCGAATGGCAAATACCGTTACTTCTATACAGAGTCTTCTTACCGGAAATATCTGGAGCGAGTACATTATCAGGCGAGTGAGCCGGATTTCATGAAAGATGTTCCCGAAATCGACCGTTATGCTGACGAAACAAATGCACAGGCAATGGCGGACGTCAATGAGGACTATAACGAGTATGACCCGAGACGTTCTCAGAACTGCATTTTCTGCACAAACGCATATGAACTGCGACAGCGCGGATACAATGTTCAGGCGGCGGAACACTACGACGACTTTTATGATAACGAAAAACATCAGCAGTTTGATTTTTCGATGTCGCGATGGTATGAAAATCCTGACTACGAGGTCATAACTGAAGGCGGCGGGACGAAAAATGTGAACGAGCTGATGGACACGTATTCGAAATATTGGACGGATTCGAGAAAGTTCAGCAAAAATCTGAACACCGAAACAACGGAACAGTATAAAGAATACAACGGTGCGCACGGCTATACAGCGGATGATCTGCGAAATGCCATTCTTTCGAAGAGTCCTAAAAATAGCCGGGGGCAGTTTACAGTCCGGTGGGCAGGAGGTCAGGGCGGACACAGTATCGTTTACGAGGTAGACAAACACGGGAACGTCATTTTCCGTGATACGCAGGTAAACCAGATATATACAGCAGATTTTCTTGCTCAGAATATCGAAGAAGCCCTGTTTGTGCGCACGGATAATCTGACATTAAAGCCTGATATTCTTTATACCGTGGAGGACAACTGACATGACCGAACAGGAAGCACTGAAAGCTGCACGGAAAATGCTGCCCGAGGCCGTTTTCCGCACTGTGACAGAGTATAAAAACTGGTTTGTGTTTGGCGTGGATGCTGCAAAAAGCGGACTGATGCATCCTGTCGCCGTGGACAAGACCAGCGGAATACCGATGATTTTTCATCCGATGACACATGAACCCGAGGCTTATTTCAAGGCTGTGAAAAAAAACAGCCGACCTTTGCGTGTGGAGCATGGATATGACGAAAAGGTAGAACGGGGCAAGGACGTCATTGCTCATGCGCTCGGTTTGAAGTGAAGGCAGGTGAGAAATCAAAATGGATTACTGGAAATTCATGGAGCACGGGCTGTTCGGGAAGGGCAGTGCGCGGAAGCTGACATTGCAGGGAAAGTGAGGTGACCGCAAAGTGCGAGTATACAAAGATGAGCTGTACCACTGGGGCATCAAGGGCATGAAGTGGGGTGTGCGGCGGTACCAGAACAAAGACGGCACCCTGACGGCGGCCGGAAAGAAGCACTACAGCGGAGACGGGAATGCAGGCGAGGACGCCGAACAGGTGGAGTATGCGCCGAAGCGCTCGGGCAAGAAAGCCGAGGATTACTCCGATGAGGAGCTGCGGGCGCGCATCAACCGGCTCCAGATGGAAAAGCAGTACCGCGACTTACAGGGGCAGACCAACATCCGGGCCGACGACCCCAACAAGGAGCTGAAGGCCGAGAAGGAGCGCTTGCAGCTCCAGAAGGACGTGAAGCAGCTGCGGAACGACGTGTACGGCGGCAAGAGCTTTGTGAAGCAGGTCATGTCGGATGCCGGAAAGCAGGTGCTGACCAAGGCGACAGCGGGCGTGATGAGCTACGGCGCGAAGAAATTTGTTTCGGATGTGCTGGGCAACCCTGAACTGGCGAATGCTGTGGTGAACGGCAGTGCCGGAAAGCAGGACCAGCAGAAGAAAGACGACCAGAAATAGCTGTTTGGATGCTGCACTAATTTCTCGACCTGCGATAGAAAGGATAAAGATGCCTAATACCTTTGGCTCCAGGCTGAAACACGCCTGGAACGCATTTCTGAACCGGGACCCTCCCCGGGTGTACGGAGGGGGATACAGCTACCGGCCCGACCGGCCAAGGCTGAACCGGACGACCGACCGCACCATCCTGACGGCAATTTACGCCCGGATGGCGCAGGACGCCACAGCTATCACCATAAACCACGTAAGGCTCGACGAAAACAACCGCTTCGATGCGGTGTTGGACTCGGGCCTTAATTCATGCCTGAACCTTTCGGCCAACAAGGACCAGACGGGCAGGGCTCTGCGGTACGACATCTATCTTTCCCTGCTGGACGAAGGCGTCATTGCCATCGTGCCGGTGGACATCGACGAGGACCCGGTGACGGGGGAGACAGAGATCCGGTCGATGCGGGTGGGCAAGGTGAAGGAGTGGTACCCGGACGATGTACGGGTGGAGCTTTACAACGACAGGACCGGGCAGAAGGAAGAAGTCATCCTGCCGAAAGAGCGGGCGGCTATCGTGGAGAACCCCTTCTACTCTGTCATGAACGAGCCCAACAGCACCGTCCAGCGGCTCATCCGCAAGCTGCGCATCATGGACGCCGTGGACGAGCAGGCCGGAAGCGGAAAGCTCGACCTCATCATCCAGCTGCCCTACACCGTGAAAAGCCCTGCCCGGAAAGAACAGGCGCAGGAGCGGCGGAAGACACTGGAAGAGCAGCTGGCGGGCAGCCGATACGGCATCGGCTACATTGACGCTACGGAGCATATCACCCAGCTGAACCGGAGCCTCGAGAACAACCTGCTGAAAAGCATCGAGTACCTGACCAACATGGCCTACAGCCAGCTGGGGCTGACGCCGGAGATCATGAACGGCACAGCGGACGACACTGTCATGACCAATTACGAGAACCGAGTCATCGAGCCCCTTGTGGCGGCTGTGGTGGATGAACTGAAGCGGAAGTTCCTGAGCCGCGAAGACCTCAAGGCTAAGCAGAGCATCATGTACTTCCGCGACCCGTTCAAGCTGGCACCCGTCTCGATGGTGGCCGAGATGGCCGACAAGTTCACCCGTAACGAGATCATGACGTCGAACGAGTTCCGTCAGCTCATCGGAATGAAACCCTCGAAAGACCCCAAGGCAGACCAGCTGCTGAACAAGAATCTTTCTCCCAACGCGGGACAGGCGGCACAGATTGGCAGTGGCCCCGCCGCAAGAGGGCGAGAGGCTGTGGAGCAGATGGTAAATGAATCTTAAAAGAAAGGAGAAATCAAAATGGTGAATTTTGACTACGACTGCAGCGGCTGGGCGACGAAGGCGAACACCAAGTGTTACGACGGGCTGACCATTGCAGAAGACGCATTCAAGGGCTGCAGTGGCCAGACTGTGCCGATGGTGTACAACCACGACCACTCGAGCCTTGACAATGTCATCGGCCACGCACTGCTGGAAAACCGCAAGGGCGGGGTCTACGCTTACGCCAAGTTCAACGACACGCCCACCGGCCAGACGGCCAAGAAGTGCGTGGAGAACGGCGACCTGAACGCTTTTTCCATCTGGGCCAACGGTCTGCAGAAGGCCGGACAGGTGGTGAAACACGGCGTTATCCGGGAACTGAGCCTCGTACTGGCAGGCTGCAACCCCGGTGCGCTCATTCAGGAAGTGGTGAAGCACAGCGCTGACAATCTGGACGATGAGGGCTGCGAAGCCTTTATCTTTAACGACCCGGGCAGTCTGAGCCTTGAACATGGCATGGACCCGGAGGGCAACCCGCTGGAGGAGGCCGTACTGGCCCACTCCGACGACAACAAGGAGGACGGCAAGATGGCCGAGGAAACCAACGGTAAGACGCTCGAAGAGGTCTACAACAGCATGACCGACGAGCAGAAGGAATGCTGCCATGCACTGGTGGGTCTCGCTCTGGAAGAGCAGGACGGTGACGGCGGCGAAGACGAGGAGGATGAAAGAGACATGAAGCACAATGTTTTCGACAAGGATGCGGGCAAGCAGACCGTGCTGAAGCACAGCATCGACGACATCAACAGCATCATCAAGGGCGCAAAGACCAGCGGCACCCTGAAGGCGGCCTTCGACAACGCCGGCGTGGAGCAGGGCGAGATCGATGCGCTGAGCCACGGCATTGACAATATCGACTGGCTGTTCCCGGAAGACCACCTGCTGGATACCACGCCTCGCATCATCGACAAGCCCGACGACTGGGTGAGCGTAGTAATGGGCGGCGTGAAGCACATCCCGTTCAGCCGCTTCAAGAGCATGTTCGCAGACCTGACCCCCGAAGATGCCCGTGCCAAGGGTTATGTGAAGGGCGATTATAAAATCGAAGAGGTCTTTGGCCTGCTGCGCCGCTCCACCGGCCCGACCACCGTGTATAAGAAGCAGAAGCTCGACCGCGACGACGTGAGCGACATCACCAGCTTCGATGTGGTGTCCTGGCTGCGCAACGAGATGCGCTACAAGCTGAACCGTGAGCTGGCGCTGGCCTATATCCTGGGCGATGGCCGTCAGGCGGCAAGCGAGGACAAGATCGACGAGAACTGCATCCGTCCTATCTTCAACGATGCCGACCTGTTTACCATCAAGGTACAGGTGGCTACGACCGGCCTGAGCAAGGTGGAGGACAAGTACAAGGCCTTCATCAAGCAGGTCATCCGCAGCCGCAAGGAGTACCGCGGCAGCGGCACCCCGGCCATGTTCACCACCGAGGACGCTCTGACCGAGATGCTCCTGCTGGAGGACGGCATGGGCCGCCCGCTCTACGCCGACGAGGCTGCTCTGGCCCGCAAGCTGCGCGTGAGCAAGATCGTCACGGTGCCTGAGATGGACGGCCGCAAGGGCGCCAAGGGCGGTGATCTGGCCTCCGTTATCGTGAACCTCGGCGACTACACCGTGGGCGCAGACAAGGGCGGCGCTGTCTCCATGTTCGACGACTTCGACATCGACTACAACGCCATGAAGTACCTCATCGAGACCCGCTGCTCCGGCGCTCTGACTACCCCCTACAGCGCTATGGCCATCGAGTGGGCTGCGTAAGCTCTTTTTAAGAGCACTCGCCTAGAAGGACCTCTCAGGCGCTTCGCGCCAGCTCCCCTATTAGGGGAGCCTAAGAAGAAAGGAGATTAAAAATGACCCTGAAACCTTTTTATGACCGCACCGAGGACGTGCATGTGGGCGCTTATGTCGCTTACGGCCACACCGACGGCAAGCTGTACGCCGACGCAGAGCACAAGGTAAAGGTGAGCGCCGCTGACCTTGGCCGCGCCTTCATGCTGGGCCGCCTTATCATCTGCGATGGCAAGAACTATTTCGCACCCATCGCATACGCAGAGGCCACCGGCGTGAAGACCTACGACGGCACTGCCGCCAAGAGCTGGACGGCAAGCGCCGAGTAATTTTGGCGGCCATGGAAGTTAGTGTACACTGACTCTGGAATTGAAATGGAGTGACGAAGCAATGGCAAAATGGTTTGGAAAAATCGGCTTTGAAGGGCAGACTGTGGAGACAGCGCCCAGTGTCTTCACCGAGGAAACGGTGGAGCGTGAATACTACGGCGATGTGCTGGAGTGGGGCCGACAGCTGCAGGCAGGGGATGGAGTGAACGACAATGTCACGTTCCAGAACCGGCTGAGCATCGTGGCAGACCCTTTTGCCCACGAGAATTTCGGCTCCATGCGATACGCCGAATTTGGCGGCGTGAAATGGAAGGTGACGGACGTGAAAGTACAGTACCCGCGCCTCATCCTGACATTCGGAGGGATATACCATGAGTGAGCAGAGACTGAGGCTGGACGGCATTCTCCGGAGGGTGCTGCAAGAAACTGTCGGAGAAATCCATCTGTACTATCAGCCGCCCGCCAACCTGAAAATGCAGTACCCCTGCATCCGATACGATTTGAACCGCATCCGCAATGTACACGCTGACGGCCACGTCTATCTCCAGCACCCTTCCTACACGGTGACGGTGATGACCAAGACCCCGGACAGCGACCTCACAGCGGCCGTGTCACGCCTCGACCAGTGCAGACACGACCGCTCTTATATTGCGGACAATTTATACCACGACGTGTTCACTATGACCGTCTGAAAAAACAAAAAGGAGGAACAAGACCTATGAGCAAACTGGAATGGGATAAGACCGGCGAGCGCCTGTATCATCTGGGTGTTGACCACGGCGTCGTTTTCCCGATGGTGAAGGGCAAGTATACCACCGGCGCACCCTGGAACGGCCTGACCGCTGTGAACGAGAGTCCCGACGGCGCAGACCCCAACGACATCTATGCCGACAACATCAAGTACGCGTCCATCCGCTCGGCAGAGAACTTCAAGTACACCCTCGAGGCACTGACCTATCCGCCCGAGTTCGAGCAGTGTGATGGCTCTGTCGAGGTGGCAAAGGGCGTGAGCATCGGTCAGCAGAAGCGCTGCCCCTTCGGTCTGAGCTACCGCACCCGCATCGGTGCAGACGACGACCCCGAGAAGGGCTACATCATCCATCTGGTATGGAACAGCACCGCTTCGCCCTCGGACAAGAGCCACGAGACCGTGAACGAGAATCCGGACGCCGAGACCTTCAGCTGGGAGTGCGACACCACCCCGACTCAGGTGACTGGCTACAAGCCCACTGCCCACATGACCATCAACTCCACCCTCATCGAGGCTGCAAAGCTCAAGCTGCTGGAGGACAAGATCTACGGCACCGAGAACAGTGAGAGCACCCTGCCCACTCCGGACGAGGTCATCAAGCTGCTGGGCGGCGTTATCGAGGCAGCTTCCCCTAACGTGGGAGTCTGATAGGAAAGGACGATTCGAATGATCAAGAAAGTAATTCCGTACACCGACTTTGACGGCAATCCGCGCGTCGAAGAGTTCTGGTTCAATCTGACCAAAGCCGAGATGATGGACCTTGGCCTGAGCAAGGACGGCGGCTACGACAAGTACATGGAGCAGCTGATGCACAGCACCAAGGTGGGTGAGGCCATCGAGGTGTTCAAGAAGATCCTGCTGCTGGCTTATGGCAAGAAGAGCCTCGACGGCCGCAAGTTCGAGAAGAGCCCTGAGATCACCGCGGACTTTGTGGCGACTCAGGCTTACTCCGACCTCTACGTGGAACTGGCAAGCGACCCGGACAAGGCCGCAGAGTTCATGAACGGTGCGATGGGCGCAGACGTCCGCAAGATGGTGGCCGAGAACGAGGCCAAGGCGAAGGCCGCCGAAGTTTCCGCCGCTGTGGCCGCAAACAACGCCCCGGCGCTGGCCGTGGCGGACCCGCAGTAAAACCTCTCAGTCTCGCTTCGCTCGACAGCTCCCCTAGTAGGGGAGCCTTTGGCATATCGGGCCACTCTAAGCTGGATGAGAGAAGCCCAATAGGGCGTAAACGGCAGTGCGCTGCTACAGAGGGCAGGTTTCATAGAAACCTTATCTTGAAAGTGGAGCACTGTCGATTGCAAAACGAAGAACCCATATCAACTAAAAAACAAGCCTGACCGTCACGCCAGAGCCTTTCCTTTTGGGAGAGGTGGCTGCGCAGCAGACGGAGAGGCTATGACAGGGAGAGTGACAAGATGCTGACCATCCAGATACCCGGTGAAGAATACTGGGATGCTGACCGGGAGGAATTCATCTGCCGGAAGGCCACAACGCTGGCGCTGGAGCACTCGCTGCTCTCTCTGTCTAAATGGGAAAGCAAGTGGCACGTGCCATTTCTCGATGCAAAAAACGGGCTGACCCCGGAGCAGATGCAGGACTATGTGCGCTGCATGACCCTGAACAAAGGGGTCCCGGACGAAGCATACCGCCATCTGACACAAGAGAACTGCACGGCTATTTATACATATATGAACGACCCGATGACCGCAACATGGTTCCGGGAAGACGAGAATACAAACAAAGCCGGACCCCGCTCAGGAAAAAGCACCGCAAGTGCTGTGACGAGCGAGGTCCTGTATTATGACATGGTGGAGCTGGGCATCCCGTTCGAGTGCGAAAAGTGGCACCTGAACCGGCTGCTGACCCTCATCCGTGTCTGCAACGAAAAGCATAAGCCACCCAAGAAGGTATCGAAGAGCGAACAGGCGGCCCGGAGAAAGGCGCTGAACGCCAAGCGAAAGAAAGAGCTTGGGACGAGAGGATAGCTGCTCTTTGTCTGAGCTGGACGAACAGAGTTCAATAGGGCGCGAAGGGGCTGGCACTGCTACAGAGAGAAGGTGGGTTCGTGTCCAAAGTTATTCTGTTCCGGCAGAAAGGCAGCTTCAAGAAGACGGAGCGCTTCCTGAAAGGTGTCAGCGCCGGGAGACTGGACGCTGTGCTGGCGGGATACGGTCAGAAAGGCGTGGAAGCGCTGGCGGCGGCAACGCCCAGGAAGACCGGAAAGACGGCTGCCAGCTGGAGCTACCGGGTGGAAAAGGGCAAAGACAGCATCGCCATCATCTGGTCGAACTCGAACATCGTAGACGGAACGCCCATCGCCGTTATCCTGCAATACGGACACGGCACGAGAAACGGAGGGTACGTGGAAGGAGTTGACTACATCAACCCCGCCATGCGCCCTATTTTTGACGAGATAGCCAAGAGAGCATGGGAGGAGGTAAGGCGGGAGTGAGCCAGGAGATAGACCAGCGTGTGGTCGAAATGCGGTTTGACAACGCGCAGTTCGAGAAAAACAGCCGGGACACCATGCGGACGCTGGACAAGTTGAAAGAGAAGCTCAGCTTCAAAGGCGCGGCAAAGGGTCTCGAACAGGTGCAGGCCGCCAGCGAGAACGTGGACTTTTCCGGCATGGAGAAGGGACTGGACACGGTTCAGGCCAAGTTCAGCGCACTGGACGTCATCGCCTTTACAGCCTTGCAGCGCATCACGGACAAGGTGATAAGCACCGGCGAGCAGATGGTAAAAAGCCTGTCGGTGGACCAGATCACCAGTGGATGGGACAAGTATAACGAGAAAACTTCCAACGTCCAGACCATCATGAACGCCACCGGCAAGAGCATCGACCAGGTGAACGGCTACCTGAACAAGCTGATGTGGTACTCGGACGAGACGAGCTACAGTTTCAACGAGATGACCAGTGCGCTTTCGCAGATGACGGCGGCGGGCGGCAAGATCGACAAGATGATACCCATGATCATGGGCATCGCAAACGCCACGGCGGATGCGGGCAAGATGGGCTTTGCGTTCCAGAGCACCATCCGAAACCTGACCCAGAGCTACAGCGCCGGGCATTTGCAGTTACAGGACTGGAAGAGCCTGAACCTGATGGGTACGGCGACGAAAGCTCTGAAACAGGAGCTTATCGACACTGCAGTGGAGCTGGGCGTCATCAAAGAAGGCGAAGTGACCATCGCCAGTTTTGAGTCGAGCTTGCAGAAAAAGTGGGCCAACACAAAGGTCATGGAAAAGACCTTCGCAAAGTATGCTTCCATGATGGAAGCGGCCTATGAGCTGACCCAGAAGAACCCGGGCATGACCAGCTCGGAGGCGCTGGAACAGCTGAAGGGCCAGTACGGGGAGCTGGCAGAACGAGCCGCTCTCGCCGCCCAGCAGGCAACCAGCTTCGGGCAGGCCATCGACTCGACGAAAGACGCTGTCAGTTCAAAATGGATGTCCGTGTTCGAGACAATCTTCGGCAATAAGGAAGAGGCCACCGACACATGGACGGAGCTGTCGAACCGGCTGTACAACATCTTTGTGCCGCCCATCGAAGCGCTGAACGATCGGATGAAAGAGGGCCTCGACAGCGGCTGGCAGCAGATGCGTGACGCTTTCGGCGACCAGGCAGACGCCTATACGACGGTGCTGGAAAAGCTGGCGCTGGCAAAAGGCGCCGTGACCGAGGAAGCCATCGAGGAAGAGGGAAGCTTTGCGAAAACTTTGCAGAAAGGCAAAGTGAACGCCGAACTCCTGACGACGAGTCTCAGCGACACCATCAAGACCTATGCAGAGCTGCTGGAAACGATGGATGAAGCTGACCCGAGATACCCTTACCTCCAGAAGGACTACGAAGCCTTTCTGAAGCTCAACGATGCGGTGGCGGACGGCAGTCTCGACCTTGAGCAGTATGCAGAAGGGCTGACGGAGGTGTCGGGCCGGGAGCATCTCTTCAACAGCCTGTGGAACATCATGGACGCCATCGGGAAGGTCACAGGCTCTGTCCACGAAGCCTTCACTGAGATATTCCCGCCCACCAGCGGAGAGCAGATACACTCCATCGCCGAAGGGCTGGATGTGATGACCAAAAAGCTCATCATCACGGATGAGAGTGCGGCGAACCTGAAGCAGACCTTCAAAGGCATCTTTACAGTGGTGAAGGTGCCTCTGACCGCCATGACGACGCTGGCGAAGACCGGGGCAAGGGCTTTTGGCGTACTGGTGGACGTTCTGCGGCCGGTGGGAGCAGTGCTGCTGAAAGTGGCAGGAAACATGGGGAGCTTTGTGTCCGAGATGCAGAGCACCCTGCTGGGAAGCGGGACACTCAGTGAGAAGCTGGAAGCCATCGCGAAGAGCGCCAAGAAGCTGCTGGACCCGTTGACCACACTGGGCGACGTGCTGAAAAAGAGCATCGGCGAGAAACTGAGCGAAGCGAGGAAGGAAACTTCAAAATGGGCCGACAGCCTGCCGGACGGAGTGCGCGAGGGAGTCTACACCCTGTTGGGCATTCTGGAAGGGCTGGGCGCCGGTACACTGACCGTGGCCGGTGTCGTGGGTGGAGCGCTGAGCGACCTGAAGAAAAGTGCGAACAAAGCAATCGGCACTGTGGCCGACTTTATCACCGGGCAGAGCAAGAACCTGAACGGGTATAAAGACGTGCTGACGAGCCTGCCCGCCATCGTGGGGGCTGCGGTGAGCGCCTTTGCCGAGGAGTTCAAGGGCGCTGCCGGGAACGTGGAGAGCGCGGCGTCCAGGGTCTACGAGCCGGTGAAGGCCTTTTTCAAGGCACTGAAAGACGGATTTGACTCCATCAGCGGGACGGATATTTACCGATTCCTGAGCCTTCTGGACGTGGGACTGCTCTCCTACGCCATCGCCCAGTTTGCCAAGGCCATGAACAGCCTGCGGAAGATGCTGGCAACTCCCCTGTCGAAGATGCTGGACAGCATTTCGGGAAGCTTCAACGCGCTGACGGGGGCTCTGAAAACATGGCAGAAACAGGAGAGCACCAAGATCCTCACGGGCATCGGCTCGGCCCTGCTGATGCTGGCGGGCGCCATGTTCGTTATGAGCCGCATCGACCCGGAGCGGTTCGTCTGGGTGCTGAGCGCTACGGTGGTGCTCATCGCAGAATTGGTGACGGCGGCAAAGCTGCTGAAACCGGAAGTGAAGGCCTTTGACTCTGCGGTGAGTGGACTCGGGTCTCAGCTGCTGAAAGCCTCGACTCTGTGGGGTTCTGCGGCGGCACTGCTGGGACTGGCTGCGGCGACGAAGGCTCTGTGCTCGGGATTCGTGGCCATCGCGGACGCCATAAAGGGCGAGAACTTTCTCCAGAACCTCACGGCTTTTGCGGCGGCAGTGACAGGTATGTACGTGCTGACACGGAACATGGGGCTGCTCATTGCCACCGTGAAAGCCCGTGACCTTGTGGTAGGCGGTAAGACACTGCTGGGCCTTGGCGCTTCGCTCATCGAGATGGGCATCGGACTGCGGATCGTGGCCGGTGCAATAAAGCCTCTGAGTGAGGTGAAGTGGACGAGCCTTGTGAAAGCCGTAGTAGGAATGGGCGCACTGACAGCCTACCTCACCGCGATGGGAAGCATGCTCGTGCTGGCACAGGGCGTGGCGGACACCATGCTCACATTTCAAAATGGACTCGCCATTGCGGCCATGGGCGGAGGCATGTGGGTGCTGGTACAGGGCGTATGTGCTCTGGCGGGGCTCATCACCGAGAATGTGGACGACGGCACGCTGAACACCACGAAACTCGAGTACGCCGGAACGGCCATGAAGACCCTGATGATCCTCATGACCGCTATGAGCGTACTTTCCAGCAAGACGAAGCTCAGCTCGGGTGCGGCGGTGCTGGCCATGGCAGGGGCGATGAACGCGGTGGCTGTGGCTGCTGCGGCACTCTGTCTGATCCCCTGGCCTCAGCTGGGAAAAGCGGCGGCTGTGCTGGCTGGGCTGAGCGTTGCGATGCTTGCACTGGGTAAATTCGGCTCAGCAGGATGGAGCGAGGGCGCAGGAATTTTCCTGATGGCAGACGCGCTCATGGCGGTAGCCGGGGCATGCCTGATGATGGGGAAAGTGGAGTGGACAGAGCTTGGAAAAGCGGCTGGAGTATTGGCCACATTAAGCATCGCGGGTATCGCCCTGAGTCACCTCGCCGGTTCGGTCAACTTCCTGAACGTCTCCACCGGAATGCTGGCCATGAGCGCTTCGCTGCTGGTGTTGGCACCGGCCATCCAGCTCATCGGCATGGCAAAGCCGGAAGCAGTGAGTCAATCGCTGTGGATATTTGCCGATACCATGATGGCGATGTTTGCAGGCGGCATGCTGCTGACCTGCATCCCGGAACTGGCGCTCGGGCTCTCGACTCTGGCAGGCGCCTTTACCAAGTTTGGCAAGGGAATGCTCTACCTCGCCGGTGCGGGAGCGATATTCGGCGCACTGGCCCTGTTTGCCGATCCGCTGTGTACGGCCATCATCAACGCCGCTCCGGACATCGAGGATGCTCTGGTGGCTGTGGTGACGCTTATTTGTAACGCTATCAACCAGAGCGCCGAACCCATCGGCGAGGCCTTTACCACCCTGTGCAAGGTGCTCATCCAGACGGCCATCGACCTCATCGGCTGGGCATGGAGCGGCGAGGGCGGCGAAGGCGATGGTATCAAGGGCGCGCTGGAAGAGCTGGGAAAGAACATCTGGGACGGCATCCGGGACATCTTTTCGCCGTTCAGCGACAATGGAAACTTCCAGCAGAGAAACATTGCTTTCAAGTTCAACCCCGATTTCAAACCCCAGCGCATCAATGTCGCAGATGTCTTTACGTTCTCCGGTGCAAAATACGACGCCGAAAAAGAGGGTAAGGAGATCGGTGAAAATGTCGCAAACGGAGGGGCGAAGGGCGTCGAGGAAAACAAAGCCCGCGCAACGGGTGCTGTACAAGGCATGGTGGACGATACCATAGATGCCGCCAAGAAAGGGTATGACGTCAATAGTCCTTCCAAGGTCTTCGAAGAGATCGGCCGGTACATCACGGAAGGCCTTGCCATCGGCATCCAGGACCTGGGCGCTCTGAGCGGGGCGCTGGCAGCGATGCAGACGGTGGCAAAGAGCATCCGAAGCGTCTTTACGACTTTCTGGGGCATCCACTCGCCGAGTCAGCTGGCGGAAGAGGACGGACGGAACATCGTGGAGGGACTGCGCCTCGGGATCGGAGACCCCGACCTGAGAAGCCAGCTCTATGATGCAAGCTATGATTCTGCTTCTCAGGTGCGGGACGCTGTGGGCGCGGCACTGGACGAAGCCAAGAAGACTGCCTCGGACAAGATGCTGGAGCTTTACAGCATCATGAAGGCCGACCATCTCATGCCGGACGGAACGCTCCCCAGCGGAAAAGCCGGACTCGGGGCGAACCGCTACCAGCAGGCGGTACAGGACTACGAGAAGGCCAACGCCAAAGAAGACGCCAGGAATACGCCCTATCTCGGCGCGGACTGGAAGCCCAGCTCCATGTGGGACAAGGCGACGGAAGCGCTGCAAAAGTACCAGAGCGGCGAGATCAAAGCGAAAGACGCCCTGAAGGGCCTGACTGGCGAGGCAAAGGACTGGGTCTCAAAGCAGATCGGAAGTACTCTTGGTCTGGAGGGCCTTGACCCGAGCGAATATGCTGACCTCATCCTCGAGCAGTACAGCGGTTATCTCCCCGACGACAGTACAGGCGCTTCCACTGCATCTTCCGGCAAGAAATCCTCGAGCAAGGGAAAGACTCTGGCCGAGACTATCGCCGAGAAGTACACGAAGGAACTGAAGTCCAACAAGTACCTCCAGAATGCCGCCGACAAGGAATACAGCCTCTGGGAAGCAGGAGAAGGCGACACTGCTTCCATTGAAGCGCTCATCGAGAAAAAGGGTGAGACGCTGGCAAAGAGCATCGAGCTGCAGACAGCCCGTGTGGACATCGCGCAGAGGCAGTACGACGAACTGGTCTCCCGGGTGGGAGCCAGCGACGACAAGACGAAGGAAGCCTACAACACTCTGCTGGACGAGAAGAAGAACCTCCTCGACTTGCAGCAGGCGAGGTTTGAGAACACCTACAAGGCGGCCATCGAGCGGTATGAAAGCGATGACAAGCTGGCTCAGAGCGAATACCAGCTCTGGGCGGACACCTACGAAAAGACCGCCTCCGTGACCGAGAAGAGCAACAAGAACATTGAGGCCATCAACAAGCGTCTGGCCATCCAGAGCGAGAAGACCGCCCTCGCGGAAAAGGCGTGGGTGGAAACGAAGGATGCCCTCGGCGAAGCAAGCCTTGTGACCCAGCAGGCTTACCGGGACTATCTGGAAGCGCGGCAGGAACAGCTGGAGCTGGAAAACGAGCTGGACAAGGCGCAGCTTGCGGCGTTTGACGACCTTTCGAGTTTCTACGACAGCCGCATCTCCATGGCGCAGAAGCGGATGAACCTGCTGGACAAGCTCTACAACGATGGCGACCTCAGCGGGCGGGAAGACGCCTATGCCAGCGCGGTGGAGCAGTACGGCGAGGACAGCATCGAGGCACGGAGAGCGGCAACGCAGGGTACCATGACGGCCCTGATGGGCGTGAACAGCGCACTGACCAGCATGAGATGGCAGATGAGCAAGGTCACGGCCATGCAGCAGAAGTACCAGACTGCCCTCGAACAGGCCGGAGGCAACCGCTACGATGAGACTGTCATGGCCGCTTACGAGGACATGATGGAGACCCGCTCGACCTTTGCGGACTATGTGGGGAATCTGGCAGACGCTTTCAACGTGAGCGACGCCACGAAGAAGGCTATGATGCAGTTCGGTGACGCCATCGCCCAGAACTGGAAGCCCATTCAAAATGGATTCATGGCGGTGGCCAAGAAGATGAACCCGAAGCTGGTACAGGGATTCTCTGACCTGTTCGGCCTCTACATGAAGGACGGAGCCAGCGAGACCGTGGCCGCTGCTACCAACACCGTCGTTGCAGCCATGAGCGGAGACTGGGCCAGTGCGGTTGCAAGTGGGCTGACTGCGGTGCTCGACGTAGTTGGCACGGACTTTGGCCAGACCTTGACTGAAGCCATCAGCACCGCGCTGAAGAATGCCTTCAGCGGAAACGGGCTGTTCGCACAACTGCTGACGAAGCTTTTTGGAAGCATCGACCTCGGCGAAAGCGGAAGCTCAGGCGGCTTCCTCTCGAACTTATGGCAGTGGCTCAAGGGCGGTGTATCCGCCGCGAAGAGCTTTCTGGGCGGAACATCGACAGCGGCCGCAGGAGCCAGCGGAGCGACAAAGCTCATCCCGGTGCTTGAAGGCGTCGGCACGAGTGCAAAAGGGGCCGCTGTCGGCGCGAAAACCGCAGCGAAGGCTCTGGGGCTGGCGGGTAAGGCTGTGACCACTGTAGGCACGAAGGCGGCCGGCATCCTCGGGACAGTGGGAGGCGGCATTGCCAAAGTCGCGGCAAGTCTCGGCCCGCATGGTCTGCTGGTTGCTGCTGTCATCGCAGGAACGGTTGCCGTGGGTACTGCCGTGGTGAAGAACTGGGACAAGGTGAAGGAAGCCGTCGGAAACGCATGTAGCTGGATCAAGGAGAAGGCTTCGGGACTCTGGGACGGCATGAAGAGCATTGGCGGAAACCTCATGAGCGGCCTTGCCACCGGCGTGAAATCCGCTGCCAAATTTGGCCTGAAAGTGGCTCTGAGCCCTGCTTATGCCATCATCAGCGGATTCAAGCATATCCTCGGCATCCACTCGCCCTCGAAGGTCATGGCCGGTATCGGTGAATATGTCATTGAAGGCCTGACCAGAGGTATCGTCTCTACCGAAGGCGAAGCAGAAAAGGGCATGGACGAAGTGGGCGGAGCTGTCATCCGCAGTGCGCTGGCGACGACAAACGCCATTGCGGATCATCTCTCGACTGACAACCACCCCAGCATCACCCCGGTGGTAGACCTTTCGGATGCGTCGAGGAGCAGCGCGTGGCTGAACAGCGCCTTTGCAGACCGGAAAGGAACCATCAGCATGGCGGCAACTGTGACCGGACGGATGGCACGCAGGGCCGAGACCCCCTCGAGAAATCAAAATGGATACGAAACTGCCCCCGCACAGACCCAGACGTACCGGGAAGTGGTGGAGGCCGTTACTGCCCTCGGCGGACGCATCGACAAGGTGGCAGAGTCCGTGAAGGGCATGAAAGTCGTGATGAACGGCCACAAACTTGTCGGCGAGATAAAGAGCGACATCAACGACGCCGTGGGCGACATCATCGAGAAAGGGTGGTAAGGCGTGAGCATCCTTCAGACTGTTGTGCCGGAATGGGCCGACGGATTCACGAGCCTCGTGTTTCATATCCCCGCCGATGTACCCGTGAAGGTCATCCGGACAGGAGAGCTGAACCTTGTGCCTGCCGGGCCGCTTCTCATCGAGCCTTTCGACGAGAAGATAACGACACTGGATGCCGCTCCGTGGCACGGTACCATCGAGCGTACCCCTCTGAAAGACCGGGTCTTCGGGAATGCGGAGGGCAGCTGGGAGTTCTATTATGTCGCAGATGACCAGAGCCACACGTTCTGGGACTGCTACATCCAGATGAACATCCCGAAGGACTCCGACCGGTACATGACGACAGCCAGCACATGGACTTCGACCTATCACACCCTGCTCCACTGTTTACAGGGTCGGCGGATGCTGGTGGACGTGCCGGATGGAAAAGGGAGCATAAAGACTTATAAGGGGCGATGCTGGGTGAGCGGCTACTCCGCAGACCAGAACGGGCAGATAAAAGTGACCATCTCATACAGCCTTGCCCCGCCCGAAGTTTCGTAAAGCGCAGTGCTCTGCTGTATTCTAACAGCTTTCCGCTCAGCCCTCGTCAGAGGGACATCCCGAAGCGATGACTGAGAGGTTTGTTTTTTTTTTGCAGCAGGGCATTACGGTTTACGAAAAGATTTTTGGAAGAGCGCTTGCAGGGAGGTTGAGAATATGGATATGCCGCACGGAATAACGATAGGAAGCATCCACACATGGAAAGACCTTTATCTGATACCGGTATGCCGTCCCATCGTACAGGCCCCGACCGAAAAGATCATGACCCTCGACATCGAGGGACTGAACGGAACGGCAGACCTTTCTCACAGCCTGACAGGGTATCCTGTGTTCAATGACCGGGAAGGAAGCTGGCAGTTTTATCTGGACACGGAGCGGTATCAGGAAGAGCATGGTTTCTACGGCCCTGTCGGCGATATGGCATACCGGGACATCCAGCAGAAATTGCTGGCGGAGATGAAAGCGCCATTCCGGACGAAAGTCATCCTGGACGACGAGCCGCTGGTGTACTACATCGGCAGGGTATGGGTGAGCGGAAAGCCGTCGTATCAGTACGACCACGCAAAAATCACCCTGCAATACCGACTGTACCCGTTCAAATATCTCGTGAAAGAGCCGAACGGCGACTGGCTGTGGGACCCTTTCTGCTTTGAGACGGACCTTGCAACGCCGCAGATGAAGAATGTGGCGATAAAGGCTGGCGAAGAAAAAACTTTCACGCTGGTGGACTCGGACAAGCCTTCGGCAGTCTTTGTGACCAGCAGCGGAAAGGCAGCGGCGATGCTCAGAGACGTAAATGGAGGAAACTACACCCTTATCACCGAGGATTTCGCCACAGACATAGACGCCACGGAAGGCATCGAGAGCACAGAACTCGTATACTTCTTCCAAACACGTCAGCACCGACTTTCGCTGGAAGAGGTAAAGATGCCCGTAGCACTCATGGCTGGAAATTTCATCGGCAGTGTACGGAACAGCAAGCTCACCGTGACACTTGGGGTAAGACGAAAAGGAAGCACTGTTTTGCTTGCGGCTGTCGTGTGGAAAGGCATGGTCAATGACTATTATGGCAAGACTGTGACCGTCGGAGGAGCGATGAAAGCTGCACTCGAGCCAAACACGAGCTATGAGCTCGTGCTCACGGGCAAGACAGAGGGATTTCTCGTTGGAAATGATAGCATCCGGCTGCTTGGCACCGTCACCCACGACGGTGAAGAAAAACCGAATGAGAGCAGTTATGTTCAGCTCAAAGCCGGAAGCACAGAGCTGAAAGAGGGAACCGGCATCCGGACATGGTTTGGCGGAACGATGAGCTTTTATGCCGGCGACGGTGCGGTGCTGACACCGGAAAAGACCGTGAACATCGGCACGATGGACGCTACACTGAACAGAAGCGGACGGACAGTCGTGGTACAGGCTGACGAGGCCATCATGGTGAGCGTGGAATACAGGCCGGCATTTTTATAGTGTGCTACTACAGAGGGCAGAGCGATATGAGATACAAAGTATACGCCGGAAGAGTGGCAGTGGACTTCAAAAACTCACTGGGTACACAGACAGCCCGCTTCCACTGGACCGAAAAAGTGCTTGTCTATGACTCCTACGGAGATTCGATTGAAGGAGAAGAAACAGACGGCATCCTCGCTGAACCAGAAGTGGAACTGGAAAACAAGGCGGCGGGTACATTCAGATGCCTGGTGCCTTACCAGGTGGAGACCCGTTTCGGAACCATAAAAAATCCGTATTACAGCAATTTTCTCCTGGGCCAGACCTGGGTCATGGTGGAAGAGGACGAAGAGTGCATCTTCTTTGGCCGGGTAACAGGTATTGAAAAACAATTCGAGCTCGACCTCGAAGTCACTGCCGACGGCGTTCTGGACGAGCTGTCGCGGATGCAGACGAAGCTGGACGCCGGGAGTTACCAGACGACAAGCAGCTCCGGGAGTATCCTCGAGCTGATGATGCGCCCGAACCAGAGCGATAAGGGATACAGCCCCGTGAACTGCATGGAGCGGGGGCACGTGACTGTGGACAGCAAGAGCATCAGCACGGAGGAAAGCGGTACACAGGTCGGAAGCTACTGGAGCATCCTGACGACATATCTGCTGGAGCACAAAAAAGGAAGAGACGGATACCTGCGCCTGAGGCTTGCAAATGACCCGGGTACAGAAGATTATTTTTTCTACTACGACTACCTGAAGGAAGAGGATGTCCCGCGCACCGAACAGACCATTGAATACGGCGTGAATATGCTGGATATGTCTTTCGAGGAAAAGAGGACATCGGAACTCGTGAACAGCGTCACGGCACACGGCATACAAAAAGTGAAAAAAGGCTGGTGGATATTCTCCAAGACGACCTACGAGTCCATCTCCAAAAGCGCTAAAAATGATTTTTCCATTCTGGCCTATGGACTGAACTCGCGGCACATCTATGTGGACGGGCAGGCTTCGACAGAAGATTCCCTCTACAAAGTGGCATTGGAGGAGCTGGACAACTACAAGCAGGTCGTCGAGCCGGCGCTGACCACCAAGGCCTTTGACCGGCGAGATGCGGGCGAGAATGTGGACAAGCTGGGATTCCTGCTGAGCACCCGGATACTCTCGACCCCCCATGATATTGACCGGTGGATGGTCTGCACGAAAGTAAAACTGCCGCTGGATGCAGTCAACAGTAAAGAGTTCACCTTCGGACTGACGAGCAAGAAGCTCTCAAGGCGATTTGACAGCCTTACCGCGGTAGTCAGCCGGCTGAAAGATGCTCTGAACGGTCTGGTCGGACACGTCAATGAGATAAGCGAGACGAGCTGACCTTAAAAAGCAAGTGAAAGGAGGAGGAAAATGACCTACGATGAAGTGCTCGCATTGCTGAAAGAAGAGGTCACCGGTGTCCGGAAGGCCATCTACGGCGTGGAAGTGCGTGAATACATTGCACGTTCTATGGAAGCCGTCATTGAGATGGTGCGGATGGGTATCGAGCGGATGAAAGAACTGGCCTCAGATTCGAAGAACAGTGCAGACGCCTCGGCGAAAAGCGCCGCAGAGTCAAAGAAGAGCGCGGCAGAATCGAAAGCATCGGCCAGCCAGTCGGAAGCCAGTGCGAACTGGAGCGAGGCAAGTGCGGATGCTTCCGCAAAGAGCGCAAGCGAATCTGCCGCAAGCGCCGCAGCCGCAAAGAAGAGCGAGACGAATGCCAAAAGCAGCGAGGACTCGGCAAAGCGATATTCGGACAAGGCGAAAAATGTCATTGCAGAAGCCAAATCGGAATATAGTGGCGGATACTACAAGACCTATGACCTGACGGCCCTGAAGGACAGCTGGAAGAAACTTTCTCCTGCCAAGGGGCCATACCAATACTATTGCGACATCGCAGTCCCCGACCTGACGGAGAGACATTCGCCATTCTGTTCGACCGGGCTGGAAAGCTATGCGGCAGCGGTGGCGGCAGGGCTGGCGAATGCGGTCGAGACGCGAAATGGCGCGCTCCGGCTTTTTGCCATCCGGGTGCCGACGAAGGACATCGAGCTGGTGCTGACAATTTTTGGGATGGGGACGACTTCTTACGAGCTGACCCTGCCCGTCCGCGACTGGGTCAAAATGGAGTCTGCCATCGGGCCGAACCAGTATTACTGCGATGTGGAAGTGCCGGGATGCCTTTCGACCATGACCCCGCTGGGGACCACCGCTCTCGAGAACTTCGAGGCGGCTTCTCCGGCAGGGCTGGCCAGCATGATAGAGACCTGCGATGGTCATGTGCGCTTTTATGCCGTGCGGAAGCCAACGGCGAACATCGACGTCATCGTAGCGCTCATCAAGAAGGAAGAGCCGGTCAACACCCCTGCTACCCGGGACAAGCTGGGTCTGGTCAAGATAGGCGACGGCATGAACGTGACCAGCGGCGGCAGCATCTCGACGAGAGCTGCGACCGACAGCGAGTTCGATGCCATGATGGTTCGTGTCTTCGGGGAGGGGTGACGAATGGCAGGCGAAGTGATATTTGCAAAGCTCAGCCAGCTGGAAGCTTTTGGCACAAAGGTCGTGACTGATTTTGCCGCCCTGACGACACGGGTGCAGAGCCTCGAAAGAGCCGGAGGACAGCCGAACATCATCGAAAAGATCCTGGTGAACGGCATTCAGCTGGCTGTGGACGGAAACAAGGCAGTGAATTTCAGCGTGCCGACGAAGACAGGCGAACTCGAGAACGATGCAGGATTTCAAAATGGAGAGGATGTTGACGCAAAGCTCTCGACCAAGGCTGACAGCGGGCATGACCACGACGGGCGGTATTACACCAAGGCAGAGGACAATGGCTTTCTGGCGGACAAGACCGGCATCGTGTGCAGTGCGAAAGAGCCGGACGCCCGCTCCATCCTCTGGCTCAACACCAACTGGGACGGAAAGCAGGAGGATGAGACGCTGACCATGATGCTGGACATCGGGGATGCTAACGGGAGCGACCCTGTGACCGTGGACATCCAAGGCGTGATATACGCCGTCGAAAATGCCGAAATGAATCCGATGCCTCCGGAAGGAAAGTACGGATTCGTGATTTTATAACCTTAACGTAAAGAAAGGAAACAAAACTATGGCTACTAATGTGAAGAACGCAATCGCAAAAGCACTCGTCAACGGCGTCGTGACCGACCTGTTCCTGAAGACCGGCGTGGAGAACGTCGTCATTACCGAGAACGGCAGTGAGAAGACACTGGCGGACAAGCTGACGGAGATCATCACCGCCCTGAATGGCAAGGCGACCCCTGCGGACATCACCAACGCCCTCGGCAGCTACGTGAAGAAGGAGACCGGTAAGGGTCTTTCTGCCAATGACTTTACCACCGAGCTGATGACCAAGCTGAACGGCATCGCGGCAGGCGCACAGGTCAACAAAATCGAGAGCATCAAGGTGAACGGCACTGCTCAGGTCATCGGCGCCGACAAGAGCGTCAACATCACCGTCCCTACCAAGACCAGCGACCTGACCAACGACAAGAAGTATCAGACCGACACTGAGGTGGCCACTGCGGTCCAGACTGCCATCTCCAAGACCGGCCACGCCAGCTATCAGAAGGTCAGCGCCGTACCCACCGTCGATGCTGCACAGGAGAACATCCTGTATCTGGTGATGAACTCCACCACCAAGCACTATGACATCTACGCCAAGATCAAGGGCAGCAGCGGCAGCTACACCATGGAGCAGCTGGACGACACCACGGTGGACCTGACCGGCTATGTCCAGAAGGAGACCGGAAAGGGCCTTTCCACCAACGACTACACCACTGCCGAGAAGCAGAAGCTGGCCAATATCGCTGACGGTGCGCAGGTGAACAAGATGGAGAGCCTGAAGGTAAACGGTGCTGCACAGGCCATCGCCGCCGACAAGAGCGTGAATATTTCTGTTCCCGTCATCTACGCACAGGCAAACCAGCCCGCAGGCCTGAAGGCAGGGGATATGTGGTTCCAGATCATCGAGTAATATAAGAGAGGTTTCGGAAAGGATGTGAGTTTTTGGCTACTACAGAAACGAAGGGCCTGATGACTTATGTCGATAAAAACGGTAACAAGTTCCTTATCTATCCGGTGACCAAGGCGGAACTTGTGGACGGGCTGGATGAGGCGATACAGGCTTTTGTGGCTGGTCTCAACTACGACGACCGGTATTATACGGAAGCGGAGATCGACCAAAAGCTGCAGGGACTGCCGACCGCAGGGCATAAGCACACAAAGTCGGACATCACAGACTTTCCTGCCCTCGGCACGGCTGCGGCAAAGAATGTGGGCGACTTTGCAGCGGCCGGTCACACGCATAACTATGCCGGGTCTTCGAGTGCGGGCGGCACGGCCAACTCGGTCAACGGCCTGACCTTCGCCGCCCAGACCACCGACCCGGGGGCGGGAAGCAGCCTTGCCACCAACAAGGTGCTCATCGTATATGCATAAGGAGATGACAGCATGGCATACGGCCCTATGAGTGTCGGAAGCGACGGGACTTTCAACCTGCTTACCGACAAGACACTGACCATCGAGGATATGCCTGCGGACGCGAAGACGGTGGGCGATAAATTCAAAATGGTATACACGAAGACCGAAACGGACGGCAAGCTGAAGGGAAAAGCCGACAGCTTTGTCAGCCAGGCGAATGACCCGGGTGCGGGAAGCGCACTTGCAAATGGAAAACTCCTTGTAGTTTACGTCTGAGGAGGTGAAACTTCAAAATGGCAAAAGCAGTTTATGTGGGCGTCGGAAGCAAAGCCCACAAGATGAAGAAAGCCTACATCGGCATCGGCGGTAAGGCCCGCAAGGTCAAGAAG
>ERZ1034973.67-NODE-67-length-62803-cov-20.162698_pt1 | contig 62803 bp, 87 predicted proteins | sample MGYA00520686_ERZ1034973 | MGnify/ENA primary metagenome ERZ1034973 (study PRJEB33766, sample SAMN09781775) | gut metagenome | biome: gut microbiome | host: Homo sapiens | place: Madagascar | study: EMG produced TPA metagenomics assembly of the PRJNA485056 data set...
TCACCTGTGTTGGTTGCTGCCGATTGGCAACCCGTGTTGGTTGCTGCCGATTGGTCACCTGTGTTGGTTGCTTTACTCTCTTCCCAATTTACTTTATCAAGAATAAATTTAATACCTGCATCAATTAGTCCTTTTAATCCGATTTCAAATCCGATTTTTATTTTGGAAACAGAAACTTTACTGTCATCATTGTCTTTATCATATTTTCCGCTGCCATGGACTTCACAATACCGACTATCATTAGGATGATAATAACTAAATACGTCAAAAGGATTTTCACAAAAATGAAATCCATTATTACAACATTTTATTTCTCCTCCTTGCTCATATTCTTTATCTACTTCATACAGAAATCCTCTACACTTTAATTCTTTATCAAATCCTTTGTATCCTTTTATTACTACATTTTCTTCTTCCATTTTATTTTAGTTTTTCAATTAATGTGATTCACCTTGATTTAATACCTTGTAAAGTCCTTCAAATCCTACAACGTCTTTCCATATTTCATCCACCATAATTAATCAATATTAGTTTCATGGATTAAAATTTTAAAGGTATCTAATTCGATACCTTTATTTAAGATTAAAACGGGAGATCGTCGTCTGCCTGTGAGGGGAAATTATTTGTCCCGGATTGTCTTTCTGTTTGCTGGTTCTGCTTTTCTCCGGAAGAACAGAACACGAGTTTGTCAGCCCATATAGTCGTGTCCGGGATGGCTTCACCTGTGTTTTTACTGACATAAGCAGAAAAGTAGGGATTGCCACGTACCCAAACCTTTTTCCCTTTTGTAAGGTATGCGGTCAACTTACCTTCGCTGTCGTATTTCATTACCTGGAGCCATGTTGTCCTGTCTTTCCCGTCTGATGTTTTTTCTGTTACACCGATTGAAAATGAGGCGTATGCCTTGCCGCCTATTGTTTTCTGATCGGCATCCTTGCCGATGTTACCTATAGCTTGTAGTTCTATCATTTTAATATAGTTCTATAAAAATTTCATTTAAAAACCGATAGTATTAGCTTATCAATAGTTCACTTGATATTTATGTTCTTTATTAATAAGTCAAACTCTGATTCCCGTTCGATGGCTTCGTTGGTTCCGCCAGTTATAATGTTAGATACTTCGCGCTTGTCTTGGATTAGTTTGTATATATCTTCGTCGATAGTGTTTTTACCGAGAAAATAGATACAGTTTACGGTAGACTTGGCTCCAATCCGGTGACAGCGGTCTTCTGCTTGATCTGTATCGGCCGCTGTCCATGGCAACTCAACAAATGCGACATTAGAGGATGCTGTGAGTGTCAATCCTACGCCGGCGGCTTTGATGGAACAAATGATTAACGTAGTTTCAGAATCATTTTGAAAAGCATCAATGTTTCGTTGCCTTGTTGTCATGTCATCATCTCCGGTTATCGTCACAGCTTCCGGGAATGCTTGTAACAGATATCCAGCTACTTCTTTCTGATGAATGAATACAACTAATTTTTCGCCGGATTCTAAAACATCCGTTATGTAGTCTTTCACTGCGTTCAGCTTCCCGCGTGCGGAAATATTTTTAAGAACTCCGATTCTTACCATTACTTCACCACGCATGGAACGGGCAACTTGTGCATCCGTTGCCGACTTATATTTTTTCAGATAGTCGGCAAGATCTGAAAGTGCCGAATTGTATTCGTTTTGGTTGTCTATTTCGCAAAGTACTGTGGTACGTATCTTGTCTGGCAAATCTTTCAATACTTCTTTTTTGTTCCGGCTGTAAAAACAGGTTGTGTTGAGTTTGTAGTTCAATTCTTCCATATTGTCGTTGAATCCGTATTCAGCAACAAACTTTGTATAACCCCCGAATTTGTCCACCTGGTTGATGATGGCAAGCATGGAGGCAAGGTCTTTTGCCTTGTTCACTACTGGGGTTCCGGAAATAGCGAATATTACTTCCTTTCCGGACGTTAATCCCTTGGTAAACTTGCTTTGTTGGGATGAAGGGTCTTTTATCCGGTGGGCCTCGTCAATTATGACAGATTTAAACAGGTTGATGTTTGGAGTAAAAATCACATCTTTCAGTTTGAAAGCCTGTCCGGGTTTTGCAACAATGTCCTGTACAAAGTATTTTTTAAGGCTTTCGTAGTTGCAGATGAATATGTCGTTTTTTACACTGTCACCAAAGAGTGATTTTCCGGTAGCAAACAAATGCCATGTATTGATATTTGAACTGTTCAATATGCACGCTTTTTTTTCGGTCCACATGTGCCACTCTCTTTGCCAGTTTATTTTCAAAGAAGATGGGCAAATAACCAAACAGGGGAAAGCATTCAAGGCAAGCACGGAGGCAATTGCCTGACAGGTTTTCCCAAGTCCCATCTTATCACCGATGATTGTTCGTTTGTGAATGATGTTATAGGCGACACCCTGTTTCTGATAGGGATATAATTCCATTTTTAAGGGAATGTCTTGTGTCAGTTCCGGAAGTTTCGGTATTTCCCAATCCTCTTTTGTATGCTCTTTGGTAAATACGAAGCCGTACTTTTGTCCGAACATATAGACTTGCGGGGCATATATTTTTGGGAAGAAAAATGATTTCCGTCTTGGATCATATTCGGCATCCGGACACACTCTCATCAGTTTCTTTATTGCCCATGTGAGATTCCGGTTGTATTCAAACGTAATCTCGAAGCTGTCGTTAGATTCCTTTATCCTCATGTTTTTTTCCAAATGGCGGTTGTGGACATTTGTTTCAGCCTTCTCACAATTTGCAGGGGAGAGATTTTTGGTTCGCTATAAGCTTCTATATCGTCCACCTCTTTTTCTAAATCTTCTATGGGTGTGATTGTCATGCTGTATTTTTTAAGTCTCCGAACATAGTCCAGTATTTAAATGCGAGTTCCATACACTTGTGCCGGCCGGATTCCCATAATTCATCTCCTCTTTTTATGAATACCTTGAAGACGCGGAAGTTTTCTTTGGAAATTCCGATTAAGACGTCTTTCTCGGAGCCTGCTATATTCATGTAGAAGAATCTTTGCCTGTCGTAGTCGAATTGCCTTACAGCGGATTCAAATTGTTCCTGTGTCGTCGCGGAGGTGCTTTTTATATCGCCTCCCCATCCCATTGACGGCATCCACAAGTCCCATTTGCATCGGACGGGCAGTGTAAAAGGGATGTCGTAGTCGAATTTCTGACAGGGATTAATCATGACTTTCTGTGTGTCTGATAGTGGAAGTATCCGGCTGGCAAACTCATCGCGCATGAATGCCTTTTTCATTTCTTCTGCTTTTTTGAAATCACCTTCTGTCATTTGTTCGCCGGCACAAGTCAGTTTGAAATAGTCGACTTTTTTCGGTTCTGTAATCATGTGATCGATTAGGTTCCCAAATTTTGCATGAACGGGGTCGATTTCCATTCCTCCGTAGAGCTGTCTTTTTAATTCAGATAGGTCGGAGTTGGATATTTCCGACCTGTCATAGTATGGGTCTTTCATTTTGCCGTAACAACTTCTTTGTAAGTAATAAAGTTTGACGTGATGATTTCTCCATCCTTGTTTGCGATATCCTCGCAGAATTTCTTCATCTGTGCGATGGATTTCTTTTCAATCTTTTCGTTCGGGAGATTCTTTCCTTCACGCTCGAACCAGAACATGAATATCTGTCCGTATCCGGCAGGATTGCTTACTTCGATGGAAAGCGTTTTCTTTACATTCGCCGCAGGGGCAGAATAATTTTGGTCGAATAGGGTATTGAGGGATGCTTCAGTTTTCTCTGCCTCGATGGATGTCTGTTGTTTCTGTGTGAAGTTCAACAGTTCTTGTCTTTTTTCTTCCGCTTCCCGTTTTGCCCTTTCTTCCGCTTCTTTCGCAAGCCGTTCTTTTTCCGCGGCATTTGCTTGCGCGATCTCTAACAATTCTTGTTTCTTTGAATCAACGCGATCAAGGTAGTACCGGATTTTTTCGGTGATTTTTTCATTGTATTCCAGTTCATTTTTGGCAGATTTGGAAGAAGCTATTTCTTCATAGATTGCGATCTCTTCTTCTTTTGTAATGTAATTCCTGTATGGATATGAGAAAGTGGCCGGTTTGTATTCGGATGAGAAGTTTTTCAATTCATCTTTTTTTAGCTCGCAGTTTTGCAGCGTGATGGAGTTGAATATTTCTTCAAGCGAATCGTATGCAAGGCTTAATGTGTTTACCAGGTCGTTGGTAAAGGCTTGTTTGAAATAAGCACGCATTTCGATGCGCTCCTGTTCTGTGGCAGCCTTGATACGCCGAGACTCTTCCTCTTTTGCGGCGATTTCCGCGATATGCCGGGCAAATGCGTTTCTGAAATTTTGTATTGCCTGTATTTCTTCCCCTGTTTTCAGTTCGTTTTCCAGTTCGGTGAAATGTTTCCGGATTTGGTCGAATGCCTGTGTGATTGGTTTCCGGCGGTCGGTCATGGCCGAAATGGTCTTGCTTATCTTTCCGAGGAATGTTTTACACTCTTCGTCTAGGAACCGGACTTCCGGAGTGTCTGAGATAGGGGTGTTTTCTATTTTAGCGAGCAGGATTTTTGCGACTTCTTTTGCTTTTTCATTACTTGCAATGTTTTGCGCAATGATGTCTTTTGCCTGTAATAATGCTTCCTGTGTTGTTGAGAGTGCTGTTGTTTCCATGATTAAAAGGGTTCTTCTGGGTTTTCTACTATGTTTACACCGCCCTGTTGCTTGGCGATTTCCTGTACATCTGTCTCTTCGGCTTCTTCTTCGGTTTCTTTTTGCGGGACTTGGTTGTATACTGGCTCATCCAACCCATAGTCGGAGGCCTGGACTTGTTCGTCTTGCTGTAAAGCGGAGAATTGTCCTAACCTTAATTTCGGAAATGTCTTGAAAGCGTGCTTGATTACTTTCGCTTCAAGGAATCCGGTGTCGATTTGACCTTCATTTGAATGGTAGAGGGCATTGGCGTCTCCATATACATTCCCGTCTTTGTCTTTCCGTTGATTTTTCTTTAAGGAATATCCTTTCAGACGGTCGATGTCTTCTGGAAGCATCCAAAAGAAGTCAAAGGAACGATCGGGGCGGGTCAGCTTGATAAAAGCTCCGATGATTGTTTTGCTTTGCCGTGGAATGGCTGCCGAATAGACTACCACTTTCTGTCCGGTTTCGGTTACCTTGGGCTTAAATTCATCCCCCTCGAATACGATTACAGGACGGTCGGCATATAATAGCTGTCCAGCTTGGATTCTTAAATCGAGCTCTCCATATGGAGAAATTTCAATGGACATCCGTTGTTCCCATGTTTGTTTTTCTTTTGTTCCTACATTCACGGAACCGGGGATGATGTAAATAAGGGGCCGGGATGCGTTTTCAAGGGTAAGTCCCATGCTTGCGATGTCAAGGAGTACTCCATATGTGGAGAAACCTGTACATTTTGCTAGGTTTGGGGAGGCTTGTATGATTCTCTGTAGGTTGTATTTTTCTTTTTCAAAGAATAATTCGCCCTGCTCAGAGTTGTGGATGTTATTGTAGAGTGTAACGAATCGCTCTCTTATTCTCGTATCCTCTAAAATCTGAAACGGAGACATGGATTTAAGCTCCGTGATCGTCAGCTTTTTTGTTTCTGAATTATTTTCCATACTTTTGTTTTGTTGTTTGAAATGTGACGGGTAAGAGGAATCGAACCTCTTTCTAAGTACTCCAGTACAACCCGTTGCTGGCTTAATGCGCCTTTGACACGCGACTTCCGCCACTACCGGAGTATTGCCTGGTAGTTCACCAGCCCGCAGCGACAAACTGCGTGTTTGTTATTGTCTGTCAACATGTCAAAGAGCTTAGAGTTTTTTGTAAGGCCGCCACGTCGTCAAACTAAACGGCCTTACTTTTGAGCCTACTATCCGGTTCGAACGGATGACCTTCGGAGTACAAAACCGATGCTCTACCAACTGAGCTAAGTAGGCGGGTTGCCGGGGTAGTCCAAGATATTGCTACAGTTACAGCGGACTGCCCCGGACGGTTAATTGTTGTTTATAATGGCACTCTGTACTTTTACCAGCTCTTTGTACCTTAATAGTTCCTGTTTAAGGGTTTCACATTCCTTAAAATATTTTGTCCAAGATGCATTTGCTGCACTAAGATGCTTTTTAAGATCTTCAATTTCTTTATCCTTTTTGTCACTTACATTTACATTTGCATTGTCGTTCATAACTTTTCCCTTTTAAAATTTTGCCTTTCGTGCTATCTCCCGACAGAACTAGGGCTACAATGTACTTTATATGTCACTTAAAAAAAAGGTCCGGTGTGAAATGGAGATGTTGTGGTGTAAAGAAAAGAATGTCACCGGACCAAAGAACTCACGACATATTTTTATACAGGTTCCGCACCCTGTTCCCCCTTACTTTCACCTGGGGCGGTGTTAGGTTTACTTTGTTTAAGCCGGACCAAACCTTGCTAAATTCCTCCGCCATTACGTATCTTTATGTGTCTGATATTCCCATGAGTAGCCCGGTAAGGCATGCAGCATGCCAGTCCGCTTCGGGATATTTCCGGCAGAAGTCAGCAAAACCACATAGTTTACCTTCGCTGATAATGTAGGCGTATGCCTGATTTTTCGCATTCCTTTCGATGCGATATCTATGCGTGTATTGGTTTAATTGCTCGGTTAACTGAGCTTTGGTAAGTCCCCGTTTCGTGGGATTACGTGAAGTTATGGTATTATTACCCCGTCCCTTCAAATTTTTGTCTTCCTTGGTCATGGTAGTAACAAAATTTGAATTAGTATTAAATAAGAAAGACTGTTCGCCTCTCAATTCCGACCAAGGAACCGTAACACAAATGATGAAACGGACTACGTGAGATTTGAACAGTCTTATTTTGTTGATAAGAGTTGTCAAAAGGATATAAAAATATCCGTTTTCATCTATCATGTTGATTCCTTGGTCTGAAATCGACACAAACATACAACTATTATCTGATATTCCAAAATTTTTCATGACTTTTTGTTTTAATTTTCCCATGTTTTACTATCTCTGTAAGACTTACCACTATCTTGCTTCTTCTCCGGCCACATCGCCCAACCCAAAATACCGGACATTATTGCGAAAGGAAGACTATGGTACTGCCCTCCGTAAATACTCCCTCCTAATATTCCAAGGGCAAGAAGAAAGGCTAATATTGAAAAAGTTCTCATAGTGTCTTGTTTTTAAAATATTCAGTTCTGTTTGGAGTTCCGGCAATCAAAATAAGCCGCGACAAGTCATATCTTACCTGCCCATTTCCTTCTCTGTCCTTTATCCCTTTTATTAATCCCCATGACTCCCAATTCGTTATATTTTTTCTGCCAAAAACCTTGTAAGCCTTGCTCTGGTTTATAAAAGGAGATGCCGCTCCCTGCATTACAAGCGTTTCATGTACCGAAACCCTGATATCATTTATCCGGCTGTCTAACATCTGACGTATCCGGTAAATTTCATCCATAACAGCAAAATCACCTTTCATACTTACCAATTATTTTATACGCTTCAATTACTTCCCGAGTCTTCACTTTCCATTTCTGATTTCCACTCCCTTTATCCGGATTAATTAACTTCGCTGCAATTGCTTTTTCCAACCTGCTCCGGCTACCTAAATATCTGATCGCTTCGTTCCGGCTCATATATTCATTGTATTTCTCTGCAATTGCTTCCCCGACAACATATTTTGTAAAGTCAATAAACTCACTCATCGACATTTCAATACGGTCGGTATTTTGAAGGATCAGCTCCATAATTATTTTAATCTTATTACATTTATCCCGTCTATAACACCCGCACTCGTTGCTTTATAAGAATATCCTTCCCGATTAAGAAACCTTACTATTTTTCTTACGTGCATCTCTGTATATTCCCGGAATGGGACAAAAAGACACGTTCCAGCCTGCATATCTAAAATCTGGCTTTTTAAAGTTTTGGGTTTATTAATTGCTATTTCATCCATTTTTTTTATTATGTTTGTATATTATTTATTTTTTTATGCTCATGGATTAGTGTTTTCATCTAATCACAAGGCAAATTAAACGCTTTTGCGCTTAATATGAAAGTGAAATTCAAAATATTTTAACGCTCATGCGTTATTTGTAGTGATTCTAAATAGGTGTAATATGGAAAAATCAATAAATGAACGAATTAGGGAAATTATAAATTATCTAAACATCAATGAGACTAAATTTGCCATTGCAATAGGAGTGACTCAATCGGTAATAAATTCCATGTTTAAAAGGAATACAGATCCTTCATACAAATTAATATGCGCCATAATAAACGCATATGAATTTATATCTGTCGAGTGGCTCCTAACCGGTTCTGGCTCCATGCTTAAAAAAAATCCCGAAAATTCAGAAAATTTATTGAAACAAAGTGAAAATGATCTCCGTATCAGCATAGACGAACTAATTAATAAAAAAATCGAAAAAGCTGTTATGGAAAATTTGGATAAGACAATTACCGCCATCATGGAGGGAATGAATAGAAATAATCAGCAACAAAATGAGCATGTTGAAAAAATTCTAAAAATTCAAAGCGATGAAAATGCATACAAATTCAATGTCATCATAGATGCTATCAGGGAAATTATAAAAGATGAAGATAAAGAAAAATTCGAAAGCAAGATTGTACAATTAAAAACCAAAATAGGATAATGGCAACAAAGAAGAAGCTCTAATTGAACTTGCAAAGGCAATGAAATCTATATCTAACACAGTTGAAAAAGTAGTCGAAAATCAAAATGCTACATGGAAGGAAGTAAACAAGCAACAGCTTGATTTATTACGTTACCAGTGCGAAATGGGCAATCAGCTAATAAGCGAAATACTACAAGAATTGAAAAAGGAAAAATAAACTTTATTATAAACGTGCTAAATAGAGACATCATGAAAAGAATTTTATTGCTCTTATGCATTTTTATGGCATTTTCTTGCTCAAAGAGTGAAAATGATGATGTACCTCCAGAGGATATACCTGATAATTCTATAGCTAGTCTATACAAAAGAGCAAGATTGGCAACAAAAGATACAGTTGGGTTAAATATCATGTCGCATTGGACCAACTCACTCGGAGATGCATGCAAGGAGGGGTATTTGTTTACAGGAATTAAACAAGGTAAATTTTGGTTTGGATATTTCAAGGAAAAACAATCGCCCAATGGTCAACTGGATTTTGAGGAAATTACATCATATTCTACCAAATACGATTACAATTTAAAAAGAGAAATAAATCTTGGATATGGGGAGAAAGCTAATATTAACATTAGACATTTAAGGATATTTATATGGGGGAATGTAGAAGAACGTTGTTTTGAAATGGATGTAATAGGATGTGAAAATGATGAAATGAATTCACGTTGTGTTTATGATTTTTTTATTATTCGTGATGATGCCGAAAAACATCTAGAGAACACATATTACGAGAAAAAAGTAGACTGGTATGACAATTCTATGTTATACCTTAGGAGAGATGACTTTCATTGTGAATCAAACAATGATTTGTATGATAAAAACGGAGAATGTTTGAACAATAATCTTGGAATTAGTTATGATGATGTTTACGATTATGTTTACGAGGTAGAGGTAATGCCAATAAATATGGAAGAAGGGATATTCCGTGAAAGAACAACATTTAAAAGAATCAATATTGTTACCGGAAAAAGGTTATTCGAAACAGAAGTCCGTGATATATTGTCGGATGCAAGAGTGACAATTGAAAAAACAAAGGAAGTAGGTAATGAATGGTATTATAAAATTCATATAACAAATTACGATGGTACAAAGGAAGAACGAGAAATACAGCTGAATATTGAAACAGGTGAAATCAACTAGGGAGAAAATATAACAATAGAATCAGGTACCGGATTAGGCGGGAATGTTGATCCGGTTGAAAATCGGTAGAAATATTAGATTTATATCATTTTATTTGTAACTTGTAGCGTAAAATATCGTTATAATGATAGAGTTTGTAAAACAGGCATTAAATTCTCCGGCAGGATCGTTCGGATTTATCTTTGCTCTAGTGGTATTAGCATTCTGGTTGTGCCATTGGGTTACAAAAAAATTAACAAAGATAAATACAGATCATAGCCATTTGACATCAAATATAGATTCTACTATCACAAACATAGATGAAATAAGAAGGGATTTGGCATACATAAAAGGATCTATTGATATGATGCAAAGGAATTACACAGACGGATACACAAAAAGGAATAGCCCTATATCTCTGACCGAAAAAGGTAAAGATGAAGTCAGGAATAATAAATTAGATATTATTGTAGAAAGAAATTGGTCTACTATTTATGATATAATGGAAAAGGAAGTAGTTTCCAAAAACCCATATGATATCCAAACTTATTGTATTGAAACAGCTGCAACTGAACCCAATAAATTTTTTGCTGAATCAGATGTTCTGTTAATTAAAGAACTGGCATATAAAAAAGGACTTGCACTTATGACATATACAAATATATTAGGCGTATTAATCAGAGATAAATATTTTAGGCAAAAAGGCATAGATATAGACGATGTAGATAAGCATGACCCACATCTGCAATAAACAATTTAGTAGAATGCTTTTTATGAAACAAATGTTAAGGAGTCAATTACAATTAAATATATCTACGAAGAATAAGAGTTGGACAAAATTTCAACTTGTCAGAAATTCTGACAAGTTCGAACAGAGGACAACCGGCAGGTAGAACTGGTTGAAGAAAGTTGCCCCAGAATAATTTGCGGTAACCTTCCATAAAAATTCCATAATCGAGTGTTGTTAAAATTGCAATGTATTGTAGGTGAAGTTGTTGTGTTTGATAAGTAATCTCATTCGTAATGCGTAGGTCGCGGGTTCGAGTCCCGCAATTGGCTCCACTGAAAATCAGCAACTTAAAACTAAAAGGGGGCAATAATCAATCGATTTTGACCCCTTTTTTAGTGTAAAAATCAAACTTTTTTGTACTTTTAATCGACAAAATTCCACAATAATTCCACAAAAAAAAGGACGAATTATGGCAACATTTACACCTTATGTGAATACCTACGAGAGAAAAGACAAAAAAAGGAGAGTGCATATTTTAATATGTGCAAGAGAGGATGATAAATGTTATATGGACACGGGGATCTATGTAGTCAAAGGACAATTATCAAAAGACCTAAAAAGTATAAAAGACAAATATATACTTAGTACTGTACTTGATAAGATAAAAGAATGTGAGAGAACAATAATACAAGACTTTGGTACACAAATTTCGTCTTTGACTTCAAAACAAATAAAGGCACATCTTGAAGCAAAATACAATACTCCCTCTTTTATTGATTTTGTGGCGTTTTCGAGAGAGTATATCAAGGAATTATTAGAAAATGGGGATAAGGGGAAAACATCTGAAGATGGCAGAAACAAAAAGAAGAAAAGAGCTTTACATATTCAAACGACAGTAAATGCTTTTGTAGATAGATTCGGAAAAGAATATGATATCACACGATTATTTCCCGATACATTAGTTGACTTTGAAAGATATTTGAGGTCCGAAAGAGTTATTTCAAGGAAGAATCAATACGGGATGGAGGTGAAGACAAGACGAAAACCTCTTTCCGATACGGGCGTTCATGATTACATGGTTGATATTCAGGTTATTTTTAAAGCAGCTGTTTCTAAATACAATAATCAAAATACAGGTATTGTCCCGATAAAAAACAATCCTTTCAATGGATATAAAATACCTAAAGCTAATTTATATTCGGAGAAGAAAAGAAATATAGAAATAGAGAAGATAAGGAGAATTATAGAATATGATGGTAAGGGACGTGCGAAATTAGCCCGAGATTGTTATTTACTCTCTTTGTTCCTTGTTGGTATAAATTCCGTTGACCTTTATGAAATGAGGGCGAATTGTATAAATGGAGGGCGTCTTTCATACAATAGAAGCAAAACAGAAGATAGAAGGCCAGACAAGGCTTTTATATCTATAAAAATAGAACCGGAGGCACAGGATATTATAAGAGAATATACGGATGAAATATTCAATAAACGTGCGTTTAGATTCTATCGGAATTATTCTGATGCAAACTGCTTCAACGCGGCTATAAATAAGGGATTAAAGATGATGGCATATGACATTAATAAAGCAATCGACAAAGAAATAGAATCGCTTAGCGATGAAGAATCAGTAATCAAACTTATTAATGAAAAAATACCCGAATCTATTGATTATTACTCAGCTCGCCATTCGTGGGCCACAATTGTCCGAAACAATTTAGGGTACTCAAAATATATAATAGCTGAATGTTTGAATCATTCGGTAGATAATTTGAAGTCAACGGACAGATATATTGAAAAAGAATTTAAATGGATTGATGAGATAAACCGAAAATTTATAGACTATGTATTATATGAAAAGACCGGGGAATAGTCCCGGTCCTTTAACTATCTATAGAATTATATTCCATCCTTTTGTTCTATCACATCGACAAAACCGAACCCCATCGCATTTCCTTGCCCAAATCCGCATTTGTAACCTATTTCGATCAGGTCCGGATCACCTTCGACTTTAAATGTAAAGAAAAAGCCTTTTATTTTAGTCTCTGAATCCTTCCCTTCTTTTATAGTAATCAGTTTTTGCCTAATTCCAGACACAATCGTTACAGAGGTCTGAATAAAATCGTGGCGGTCAGACTTATAAAATACGTTATATTTAGAGGATAAATTTTTGTGTATTGCAGCAGAGTAAATATCTTTATGTTCTATCGGATTTAAATGCAGGCTATCTGACTGAACGTAAATAGGAGATTTGGCCTTTAGTATTACGCCTGATTTAATATCGTCTTCTCTTAATACCTGTATTTCTTTTACTTTAAGATATTTACCAACATAAAATCCGGGGTTTTCAGATAATCCCCCGATAAAATCACATCCAATTTTATCTATATATGTAGAGAAAATAAATGAAATATAATCCGACAAAATATACATTCTCCTTCCTTCCAGCCTGAACTTCGGAATATACAGATTAGAAAATGTAAAAAATTTATAACGCCGATTGTCTGTTTCAGAAAATGATAACCCGGAATTATGCCAAAATTCTGCCGATCCCGAATTCGATTTATCCATAACGCGATAAATCCAGGCTGCTAAGCTGTATTGATAATTAATATCAATAAAATCTCCGGGATCAGCATTTAGGATTACTTTTATTCTCATTCCCGGATTTTTTTCATGACTTCATCAGCTATTTCGCAGGTAGAAATAGCGTATTTAGACATAAAATCAAACTCAGGCTTATCTTCTTCCCATGCCTCTTTAAATTCATCCGGCCGCTTTATTACTATTCCGGATATTAACCTTGTCCTTTTCAGGATTTCAAGGCAAACATCCGCAGCCTGATAAAACTCTTTCTGTTCAGGTGTTAATTCTTTCTGTTCTTCGGTTAGGGATATACATGAAACATAATCCCCTAACAGGTCGACAATTTTTTCTTCAGTTCCCATTGTTTTAAATTTTAAAAAAACAGAAGAACATTACTGTTGGTTCGATTTAAGACAATTAAAGGCAATCAGCCCTATATATATTTCAATTCCATTACAGTAATGTTCTTTTAAAAATCCCTTCTGCTGGTACAATTCAAGGCATAATAAAACAGCCACATACATATTTCAATTCCAATGCAGAAGGGATTACAAATATACATTATTATTTGGAATTGTAAGTAGTGTTGAAATAAAAATGTCCACTGTTACGGTTCAATTAAAATTTTTAAAAGGGACACTTTACCTCTTAAAAAACAAATTTCAATTCCGGTTACAGTGGACACCACAAATATATAAAATTGGAAGAAAATACACCAATAAAGGTAAAATAAATTATTTTTATGCCTCAAAAACTTATGCTAACAAACTGCCTGACATAAGTTTTTAGATTAACATATGCTCAGGCACCTAAACCCTAAGCAGGCAAATTCCTTTATTTTAGAGTTCAACAGTAGTCAGGAATGGATCACCTGGATACTGAGTCTTTAAGAACACAAAACCATCCGACTCTACTTCACTCTTCCCAAATTTGTAATCAGGGAAAGTTACATTTTTGTACGCTGTAAGAACTTTCTCAGCAAGTTCTTGCTCTACCTTTTCGTAGTTAACGCTATAACCATTAGCGTCATCGTCTAAAATTATCGACCTCCAGTTATTACCATCCCAGTAATTGTAGGCTAAGGCTTCTGTGTAAGCCTCGTTTTCATCACGCCAGTTTTCAACGAACTCTTTAACAGAGTTGTCTTCACTTTCAATAATATCTTCTGCTGCATCCTCTTCTACCTCAAACCCTGCAACCCTTAAATCGCTCAGGAATTTTTCCCGTAGTTCGGTGCAGTAGTTGTTTTCCAGACAATAGTCCCCGGCATTTTCTTTGCCGATTTTTTGTCCAAATTTGTCATAGCACTCCGACAGGAGCACCGTTTCAAACTTATTCCCTTCGATAATATACATCATATTATCTTCTTCTCTTTCATTTCTTCTCAGTACGATTAAATTCATCATTTTTTTAGGTTTTTAAATTCATTATAAACCTGAGTCAGATCAAACTGCTTGAGACAGTTTGCATCCTGTCCCTCGTATTCACCGTAAACTCCAAATACAACCCCTTTATAGAGCATAAAAGTGACATTGAAGTTATTTTCGCCATTACTTTCGAAATTTTCCACTTCGGTAGCTTCTGCCATTTTTAATACGTCTTCATCCTTATCCTGTACAAACGGGCGTTTTTCAATACCCAAGTCCCGATACATATCTTCAGGAAACATAGTGTAGTTTTCCAAAATTTCAGCAACCTTATTACTAATTTCTATTTTTTCGTTGTTTACGAAAACTGCCCTACCTGTTTTGTAGTTATAAATTTTCATAGCCTTATTTTTATTCAAATCATATATTTATTATTTCAATACAAATATAAAAACATAATTTGAATTACACAAATATTTAATCAAAAAAAATCAAATTATTTTTTGACAATTTGATTTGTTTGTAAAACCATATTTTGAAAATAAATTTCTATCTTTGCATTAAATTATAATTTAAAGCAATGTTAAGAGTACAGGAGATTTGTAAGCAGCAAGGTATTTCTATGCAAATATTAGCGCAGCGACTGGGAATTACTTATCAGGCTCTTTATGCCGCAGTATCAGGGAACCCAACAATTGGTAAATTGAATGAAATCGCCAAAGCATTAGGAGTTAGCATTGTCGATTTAATAGAAGAAGAGAAAGTCCCAAATACCATTGTTTGCCCCAATTGTGGGAAAAGGTTTAGGATGGAAGAATAACTCTTTATCTTAAACCTTTTTTCTGTTTCAGCAAGTTGAAAATATAGTCTCTGCCGGTATGCCTAACACCCGGCTGATTAGTGCAGCGATTGGCAAGGTAGGTAAAGACCGCCCGGCAAGATAATCGCTAACCCTGGAAGGGCTTACTCCAATTTGTCTTGCCAATTCGCTTTTACCCATCCCTTTTTCTTCTATTGCAAGGCCTATAAGATCAGCTAATGTCGGTTTCCCGATTGGAAAATGTTCTTTTTCGTACGCAATAACAACCTCCGACATCAAAACAAGTTCTATGGCTGCCGGATCGTTAGCCGGCATGTCGTCGCTAACAACCTGGAGTAACTCCTCTACCCTTTTTTGTGCAAACTCGTATTGCTCCTTTGTTATCTTTTTCATATATCCATTATATAGTTGAACAATCTATTTTATCATACTCTGAATGAGTACCCACAAACCGGATAAAAATATAGCCTACTGTAAACTTAATTACCACAACCAGGCGATATTTATTACCACGGATATTGAATACATAGTGTTGGTTACCGACATAATCAGTCGCTGGGAAGTCTGCTTTAATGTCCTGCAAATTTTTCCATCCCGCTTTTTCAGCAACATCATACCATCTTTGTAATGCAGCTCTGGCATCTTCCCTGCCTTTGCTCTGGTAAAACTCTTTTAATGTACGATGCGAAACTATTCTCATTGCCTTTATTCTATAAAGCAAATATACTTCATTCTTTTGATATATAAAAATATTTTCCGGTAACTTTTTTATAATTCAAAAAGTTGCCGGAATTATTTTATATTTCACCCTACACATATTTGCGCGTATTCTGTACGCCTGTTTATCTTTGTCCGTAATGCTGTTAAGCGATTCCGGGTGAACTCTTTGTTCGTGGCCGTGCGTAGTCCCATGGCGTTGAGCTTTTCCACTACCTTGTCAACGTCTTGCGGTGTGACGGCATCTTTTAATAACTCACGGATAATTCGGTTAGTAGGATTTTCCGCAGCTTCTTTCCTCCGCTTTTCACCGTTCACCTTACCGCCTTTTGCCTGACCTGATGTAGTACCGCCTAAAGAGGTACATTTGTTCCCGGCTTTTGAAATGAAATATCCGTTTGCCTCAATCTGCTTCTTGCGTGAATCTAAAGCGGCTTTAGTACGGTTCTTTATATTAAGCCGTTCTATTTTTGCAAAAGTTGCCATCATTGATAATTGCAGCTCTATAAGTGGATTCATATCCGAGCAATCAATATCAAGATTTACGTTTGATATGATTAACCGCAAACCCTTTGGGGCGAAAAATTCGGCTATCATATCGCTAAGTTCGATAATTCCACCTCTTGTAAGACGTGAAACCTCCGATACTATTATAGTATCTCCCTTCTTTGTTCTTGACAGCAATTCGGATAAGTTCCTTTTTTTGTACGAAACACTTCCGCTTATTCCTTCATCGGAAATAATTTCATCAATTTGAAGCCCTTTTGATTCTGCATACTTTGATATTATGTTTCTTTGGCTTTGTGCGTCTTGTTCGTCCGTTGAAAAGCGGTGATAAGCATAAATCTTTCCCATATTATTTAATTTTAAGTTGTTAATTTGTACTTATGCGTTATTTTCTCCGTATTTGGCAATTTTATCAGCGTATTTAATGCGTTGGTATGCCTGTAGAGCCTTCGCCTTTCCCGTTTGCTCTTTGTATTCTTCGGCGATACTCGCCGCCTGTCGTTCAATTCTCCTGAGCTCTTCCGCGGATAACAGATCTGCATGCTTTGTCCATTCTATTTCACCCGCAAATTCAAAGCGCGTAAACCATATACCGCCAATTTCTTTTGTTTGTGGAATTATACGCGCATACTCGAGTAAATCATTTGTTCCCTTATCCGTTACATTTCTATCGCAAACGATAATACGGCATGGGAAGAATAAGTATACTAATTCTCGTTTCATCTTATTTTCTGTTTTTAATTTATTCGTTAAAACTTGATTTTTACGGGAAAATCTTAGAAACCGTTCTTTCCTGTCATCTCCTTATAACAACCAATTATAATCCAGATGATAATTAGAATAAAAAACATAGTTCGTTCCTCCTATTTATTTAAATTATATCTATATTTGTAATGAAAAATCCTTTGGGGCGGTTTTCACACCGCCCGGTATGGCTAAACACTTAGTATAAGCGTTATTTTAAAATGCCACACCTTTACAGAAAATCGGATTTCCATAAAGCAAAGCAAAGCCCGTCTTTCCAATCTCCGAACATTATATTAAAGTCGAGTTTGAAAGATTTCCTTTTCTTTCTTGCTTCTTCTTCATATTCGCCGCCTAACTCAATACAGAACGCCTAAAACGCGCTGCGTAATTCCTTTTGGCTTTTTATTTTATACTTATTCATATCCTTAAAATTTATCTGATTCGTATTCTTTGTTTATAAACTCCCTTACTTTCTCTATGTCGGTGCCGCTGATGAACAAGACAGCACCGAATATCAATAACGTAACACCGAACATCTTATTTGATTTTGAAGGTTATGCCTTTTGGCAACTTGGAATAATTAACGCTATTCAAGAAGTCTATAAAATCCTCCTGGCTTACCTTTTTCGAATAATCCAGCCAATTAAATACGACCTCTTTTTTGTGTTCGTAATAGATCACATTATCAACAGGAAGACCAGAATCTAGGATATGCAATTTAACCGCCTTTTCTTCTTCCAGCTTTGCAACCTTCTTTTCACATTCGGCAATTATTTCGGCGCGTTTTTTCTCGTATGCTTTGCTCTTTTCGGCTTCTTTGCGTTTATGCATCGCTTCCAGTGTATAATAACCGGAATTTATTCTTTCGTTCATTTCGGCGGCTTCTTCATCCGTAAAGGCTTCTATATGTTTGCGCTCCTTGTCGTATTCGTATGGGTTTACCCACTCATTCCCGGTTAACGCTTCCAGCTCTTTAACGGCTTCTTTTGCTTCTTCATCCCAGCGGTTAACAATTCCCATCGTATAAAGGAGGTATTTAAAGTATTGTTTATCTCCTGCCTGGTGTAGCGCGTTATATTCTTCTTCTGTTACGCGTAAATAGTCCATTACTTTTTCTTTCGACTCTTTACCGATTAAATAGAACCCGTTTTCAACCGCGTAAAGAGGAACGCCGTAGCAATCGCATAAATGAAGGTTAACAAACTGATTAAATTTGGGAAAATGCTTTAGTATTTCTTCATGGCAGCAACCGCCGGAATACCATACAGTACGGCCGTTTTTCTTATATTCGTATATGTCAGCCGTAACACTCCAGTTACATACACCGTTATTGCACTCGTCCTTTAATTGTACTTCCACGTCAATTCTGTAAGTAGTGCCGCTTTCTGCATACTTTTTAGATGCTGTATAATACAATCTATCCGTTTTCATATTATTGTAATTGTTAATAAGTGATTTTTGTATATTGGGGCTATTTAAAACCCCGTTATTGTTAGCCTATAATATAAGGTTTTTCCATTGGGATATATTCCATACCGTTAAGCTGGTATATAGGAAAGAAATTTCTGAACCAACCGTTTCCGGCATCATAAAACCCCTTAAAAACGAAGTCAGAGGGGGAGGCGCCATTAATTATTTCAAGCTCTCTATATCCGAATACGTTGCTTTCGCCGTTTTTCTTTATGAACTTCTTTAACCAGTTCAAGCCTTGAACGCCTTGTTCTTCTGTCAATGGAATACCGTAACCATCGCCAACACTTTCTAACCATTCGTAGTTAATCACGTCTTTTTGTTCTCTGTTTGAACGGTTCTTTAATGTCTGTAACTGTGATTTGCTGATGAAACCGTTTTCGCTAATCTCTGAAAAAATGCTTTCTAATGTCTTCATAATGCTATAATTTTAAATTGTTAATAAACCACTTATAGCGTGATTCATAGCCTATATACACCGATGCACTGATTAAGCCAATGAAATTAATTTGAAGAATATTTGCAGGAAAGAATTTAAGAAAGTACCTTTGTCCCATGGGGTTGGGGTACTTTTGTACTTCCATCTTGCGAGAGTCTATATATTGTTGGTATATAGGCTCTCTTTTTATATTCTTATATCAATATCAAAGATCACGCAGTGTAAATCTGAAAGTATCAATCAACAATACTCCGGTAAATTTTTAACGAAAAATTATATTAAAGGATATCGCAGTAATACTGTAAAGTCTCTACTTCGTCTTCGTGTTCTTCTTCTTCGCTATCCGCTCTATAATTTTTTATAAAAGCTACTTCTTTACCTTCAAAGTAAAGAATAATTAATCCGTCTACTTCTTTTGCTTCATAGTTGCCAGCCCAGGTTGTATTAACTTCGTTAACAACTTCATTTATAAATCCTTGTTTCATAACTCTATTTTTTATTTATTATACTATTTATTGCAACTAGTAAATAACATTGTGTTCTGTTACACTCTACAACCAATATCAAACACAGTAAAAAATATATAACGAGAACCTTTGCAGGTATAAGAAAATGAAGTACTTTTGTAGCTGTAATCTGGTAGTACTTCACTACCTTTATACCTTAGAGCTTAACAAACCCTAATTTGTTAGGCTCTTTTTTATTCCAATCATATTAAGAACACAATGTAAAAGAGTTTTCGATATATTTTATATCTCTCTTTCTTTTACACTTTAAAGTTACGCATAAAAAATGAAACTACCAAACAATAACTACTTTATTTTCAATAAATTACAAATTATTTTAAGGCTAAACATGCCCCATAATAGGCCTAATATCCATTATATTAAACGCTATATTATTTACGTGTTTTTTTCACATATCTATTGATCGCGAAAGATATGCCATGTATGTGCGTATATTAATCATTTTTTTATACTTCATAATGGTATAAATTATTCAAAAAAATCCCGCTTCATTTTATTTTACAACGCATCAAACGGACGTCGTGAATCGTTGTAAGTTATATTTTACTTATAACCATCCCCCCCCCTAAGCGGGTGGATATCCGGACGTCCAATCTCCTCCGAATTTTTTTTGAATTTTTTTTGAAAAGAATAGTTCATCTCCTCATATTATCTTTTCAATCTCATAATATCGTTTATTACCTATTTTTGCTTTCTGGCGGAGTTTTATTTGTTCGATGGTATTTGTATCATTTTACGATATTATAGTTCTTAAAATGGCTTTATTATGATTTTCTGCTTTATTCGTTTTCTAGCTATTCATTACGTTTGCTTGAAATAAAATGTTAAAAAAACTTGTATTGTTTGGGAATTGTAAAGCCCCTTTCATTATATTCTATAATAAAAGGGAGAGCGGAGTTCGCTATCGCTCACTTTTCTTTATGTTACTTTCTTTTGTTGATTTTGGATTAGACATTTTTCCTTTATTTATATAGGGTGTGTCTAATGTGTGGTGATGTAGTACTATGTAATGCAAAGTAGCAATTTGTGCGGTGAAATTCTGAAATATAAATTTTATTCGCAGGAATTATTCTATATTACCGAATTTTCCTATGTTTGTAACGTAAAAAGAGGATATAATGAGGATAGTATCGCATAAGAAGCTGAAAGAGTTCTATGAGACCAAAGGGTATGAGGATTCCAAGGCGGCCCTTGAACGTTGGTATGACATAGCCGAGAAAGCCTTATGGAAGAACCTTTCGGACATCAAGGTGGATTTCCCTGCGACAGATTACGTAGGCAACCAGTACTATGTATTCAATATCCGTGGGAATAATTACCGGCTTGTCGTTGTAGTGAAGTTCACAATAGGGTATATATTTATCCGTAAGGTGTGTACCCACAAGGAATATGATAAATTGGATTGTTCAACCATATAAAGAATAAACGATATGAGTAAGATAAGCAAAGAACAGTATGAGTTCGCGCTGTCAAGGATAGAAGAACTTCTTCCTTTGGTTGACGACGGCACTCCTGCGAACGATAAAAGCGCGGTGGAGCTTGCCATGATGTCGGATATAGTCATTGCATACGAAAAGGAGCATTACCTGATAGAAAAGCCTACCGTGGCGGAGTTGATAGAGCTGTCCCTCGAAGAAAAGGGTATGACGCAGAAGCAGCTTGCGACGGAGATAGGGGTCAGCCCTTTGCGTGTGAACGATTATGTTTCCGGACGTTCCGAGCCTACATTGAAGATAGCCCGCCTGCTTTGCCGCGTGTTGGGCATACAGCCTGCCGCCATGCTGGGGTTATGACATGGAGTGATGGGTATTTATACCTTACTTGAAGCCAACAAGTATATGCGCTTCCGTTTAACTAAAATGTAATGTTGCTATGGGAACAAGAAAAGGCTATCCGTTTTCAAGGAGGCAGTATAAGCAAGGATGGGGAATATTGTCAAAGAGCATATTCGGACTACTTGGACTTGGTGCGTGTGCTGCGAAAGGGATTAAAGATGCGGTGGAAGATAATGTAACGATAAATACAGGAAGTGAAGCACCTGTAAAAATTGGTTTTTGGCATTATGCTTTGTCTGTAATGCTATTTCTCCCGATAGCATTTTTGTCTATAAAAATACCTTTTATCGGGAATATAGTGTTTATAGTGTTGTTTTCGGTATTCTCTATTGTTGTTGGTGATGAATACACCAAAATAAAGAGAATGGGCGTTGTTAAGAAGCTATTCATATTGGTATCTGTATGGATTTATAGTTTCATTGTGGTATATCTGATAGAAGATTATATTGATATTGTTATTATATTGTCATTCGTACCTGTATTGTGCTTAGTATTAGGATATATGAATGGATGGTGGAAAAGCAGAATACATAAAAAAGAGATAGAGGTTTTTCATTATAAGTATTTGTCGGATGATAATATGCGTGAAAGAAATCTGAAACAAGAGGATATGGGCAATTAATAACTCTTTCATACTTTATTTCAGAAGAACAAATAAAAAAGCTATCTGAAAATAAGATAACAAAAATCCGTATTTCTGTAGGCAATAAATATAAAGATATAGACGTTAGCAATTCTAGCTTGTCTATGTATATTTCAAAATCATATTTTAAAATAAAGGATAGATTGCTTAAATGTGCAAATCCAATATATGATAACTTTTAATGGATTATTAATAACTTAAAACATACAATCATGAATGACACTACTATTATTTTATTGTTTTTATCATTGATTTTGTTGGTACTTGGATATATGTATAATGATTATCGAAAAGCTGAGAGAAAAAGATTAGCAGATAGAGAAAACGATATACTTTCCTATTTCCAAAATGCTAAAAATAATGGTGTGAATATAGATATTAAATATGAAACAAAAAACAAGATTACAGGAATTGATAAGAATCGGGAAAAACTTATATTAATAGATATGTCTAATACAAAAAACATATCAAGTAAAAGTATAGATTTTAAAGATATTATATCTTGTGAACTGATGATGGACGGAACGACTATATACAAAAAATCAACGACAAGGTCAATTGGCGGTGCTTTAATCGGAGGTGTTCTAGCAGGAGGGGTTGGAGCTGTGGTTGGAGGTTTGTCTGGTAATTCCAAAGAAAAGAAGGAAATAAAGAGGATTGATTTGAAGGTAGTGGTACGAGATCTAGAAAATCCTTATGTAGTCATAAATTTCTTGAATAGCGACATGGGTCTTGATGAATCTTGTCCGACATTCCAGAATTGTATGAAAAACGCGGAAGAGTGGAGAGATAGACTATCTGTAATAATAGCTATGGAAGATAATAAAGCAGATTAATAATTTGAAAACATATAGTATGAAGAAAGTTTTATTATTAACGATTTTGGCTATGTCCTTTGTGTCGTGCAGTGATGGTCTTGAAAGTACGGCTAAGAAACAGATAAAGAGAACCATGCTTGAATGGCAAAGAATCCAGAATCCGTAAAGATTGATAATGTGAAAACAATTATCAACAATGACAGTCTGTGTGTATATCTAATCATAATTTCAAAATGCGAACAAGTCTATAGGAGTGGCAAATTTTTATGGCTTTATCCATATAGAGTTATTTTTTGGTCAAGACATATTAAGCAGTATCATAAATAAGATATTGCACCAACCGAGTGAGTAACGAAAACGTCCCCAAAATAATCCTATGGATGTTTTGACAGCTCGTAGTAGGTGCATTTTTGTTTTTATGCTAAATAAAATCGAGCATCAGCAAGTCACCACCTAAATTCAGACATAGGGAATCAAGAAATCTGACACGAAAGCCAGCGCTACGACGACCATCTGTGAAGCATCAAATGCTCTTTTGATCTGTATATATTTTAAAAATACAAACATCATTGTAAATATGTGATTTAAATGCAATTTACTAAACAAATGCTTTAATAAAACTTTTTAATTTTCTATATTTGCTGTAGCTAATATTCGTCACATGGCAAATATAAAATTTGAAATGCAGCGTTTCGGGGAAGAAGGGGCCCTTTGGAAGGACCTGGAAATGGAATTCCCCGGATTGAGATACAAGGAATGCACGGGTCTTAATTCTTACGGGGAGCCTAAGAACGTGTATTCAGAGGACTTCGCAGAGACAATCAAGGCGGATGTGTACGTAGTCGGTACTCCGGCTTACAAGCAGACTACCATAAAGTTGACATTAGTGTTCCTGGAGGGTGACGGAGATGACGGGAAGGACGATTCGTCTTATCATGACTTTTTGGAGTTTGTGTCTGGCTGCAAGATAGCGTACCGGGATACTGCGAGAAGGAGGAAGGTTTTGATGTACCTTTCAGGAGCCACGGAGCCTAAAAGCGATACCCTTTACGGGCAGAAATACAAGGAAGTGACGTTTACGTTCAAGAACGTTTACGGACATTCCTTCGGATATGATGATAATTTTCCTGCTGAATAATAATTAAGTTATATCACTATGTTTTTAGAAGAAGAAACCTTATCAGAAGCGTTAACCTTTGCGAGAGTGAGGGAATTGCCTAAGAAGTTCAATCCCGATTTGGGACTTACCTGGATACTGGCTATAGCCCTTATCAGGAAAAAGAACCTCATGAACGCCTACGCCATTGTTGAACAGAGGGCTGATGGGCTTATCCAGTATAAAAAGACGTTCGGTAGGCTTTCTCCTATTGACGGACTTATTTCTATCCACCCGTATATGTACGTAGATGAGGAAGCGTTGGGAATGGCTATGAAGGCTAACAGAAGGACTATCGCAATGCACTATCCTGATTATACAGCTGAAATCATTGATTCGGACGATGAGAAGTTCAAGGTGTACCAGTTACAGTACGCTATGGATATGCAGAAGTTGAACATGAACCAGGAGAAGCCGAGATTCGGCAAGTCTGTTGTGGATGAGGTAGAAGAGGCTAAGAATCCTGTACAAGAAGAAGAGCTGAAGGAGAATGAAACGGTTGCGACCGTTGAGGACGAAGGAGAATGTATTATCGAGGTGGAGGACGCTAAGACGGCGTTCCGGCCGAAGAGAGGTAGAAAGGCTAAGACGGAGGAATAATTATGAAGTACAGGAAGAAACCGGTAGTTATTGAAGCGGTTAGGTTAGAACACGATGAAAATTCCATTTTGGAATGTGTTGATTTTCTTGGATGTGGTACTGAAACATCAGTATTCGGTAGAAAATCTACAATACAGCAAGTTATTTCTAACGGTGGAATAAAAATAGAAACACTTGAAGGTATTATGACTGCAAGTTTTGGGGACTATATTATCAAAGGTATAAATGGAGAGTTCTACCCATGCAAGCCAGACATATTTGAAAAAACATACGAAAAAGCATAATAACTATGGCAAAGAACAAGAAACAACAAGGCTTTGAGTTCATCATCAAAGAAAGCGATGTGCTGGAGAGAGAGAATTTCGGTTCGTTCGAGATAATCGTATGCCGCACTGGAATAATGTTTAAGAACTATACAGGGTTCCGGGTGTTCACGACACCTTATGCAGTAGGATTGGACGGTGTGGCACATGAAACATCCCTATATGCCTGGTTGAAATACATGGTGGACTTCAAGAAGTCAATCAAAGGCAAGGAGAATGAAATGTTCGGGGAAACTACTTCCACCAACAAGGAGTTCTTGGACGGTATGAAGGTGCTTACAGAAGCGAACCTTGTGAAGCCTATGACCGTGTTTACTGACATAAATGAAGCGCAGAAAGAGGCTGAAAACTACATGAAGTGGATGGAAGGTCAGATGAAGGATTTGGATAAGGCTATGAACACTACGCCGCCTGAAGAGGATTTGAAAACTAATGCGGAATTTGAACAGAAGGCTATCATGGCAGAAGAAACGAAGGAGATGTTTGACAATGGAACTGAAACCGAGAAAGGACAGGTATAGCCCCGATAATATCTACCGTATCTATATCAATATTGGGAACCATCCCGGTGCAAAATGGGTTTCTTTCAAGGACAAAGAAACCGGAAAGGTCACTAAGGGGGTATTCTTGCCGGATTGGGAAACTGGTGGGATACGGATAAGAAAAGGACATCTTAGATTTGAAATTCATGCGATTCCGATAAAGGGATGTATGAATACCCATATACTTATTCCTGCTGTTAATAAAGGAGTTGATTGCGGTCTTGGAATAAAGAAAAGCAGTAAGCAGACATATTTTAGTAAGAGCGTTATAGGGAATATGTATGTATGCGGAGAAATACTTAATGAAGACCAAAAGAAAATCATAGAGAAGTATGTCAGAAGAAAAAGATTGCTTAAAATCGGACGTTATAAGAAAGATTGAGCGTATTGTGTGCGATTGCGTAAACAAAGCATTTTGCAATGACAAATATGTTCCTGTCTCTCCTTTGTCTTTATACGAAGGGAGGACAAATATACCGTTCGTAAAGAGAATGGCAAGACCTGCCGTATTTGTGATTGCGCATGACCGATTCGGGGTGCCATACAGCGCATTGGAAAGACATTCTCATATTCATGCACGTAACATTATACGGTCTGTCAGAATGTATAAGGACATTCCTTGTTCAGATAGTGACGTGAAGAGGATTAATGAACTTATCGAGGTCGAGCTTGAAAAATTTCCGATTGTATGAAAGACAAAGATGTTTTCATTGAAAAGTGTGGAGACATAATCATATCTGTTGATTTCGGACATAAAAAGGATATGGCTGTAGAAACTGTATTTCGAAAAGATAAAAGTGGATTAACTATTTTATCACAAAAGGTTATTGGCCGTGCAGACGATTTTAATACAGAAGAGAAAAGAAATAAATATTTAAACAATGAATGATTTGCTTTCTTTTAAACGTAATGCCATGATGCTCGGATTGTGCACGTCATACAAAGACAAGTGGGATGAAGCTACGAGCAAGGAGGCGTTAATGGATATTGCGCTCGATTCAAATGGTGTGGAAATGCTGACGGATGCGGCTGCTTTTGGCTGGGGAATGGATATTCAGTACCTAAAACGGACGTTTTCAGGCTATATCAACGGGAAATGGAAGCGTAATAAGGACGGATATACTTCGTGCCTGTACGTGGACTTTAACGGGCAAATAGAGCAGGATTGTACGATTACTACGGTGCTTTCTTCTAAGGTTGAGTTCCATGTGTCGGAAGGTAGCGTTTGCAAGCTGTATGTGGGCGGTGAATCTACCGTTCATATTACCGGAGAAGGCGTTTGCTACGTGTACTCCTATGGCCATAATGAGGTGACGGGTAGATTTAAGTCTATGAATTGTATAACTAAGTCCGAATGGGTTAAAGATTGATTATTATGGATAGTTTCTATGTTAAACAACCAGTTAAGATAATTGTATATATTGTGCATGAGCCAACAAGGACAAGCATTCCCGTTTATGATAAAATAGGATTTTTTCAAAGGATTATGATTAGGATGTGTTTTGGACTTAAATATAAGAAAATATGAAAGGAATAGAATATTGTATCGGCGATTTTCTGTATGGAATCCCATCAAGTAAAGAATCGGAAATGTACAATCCGATAGATAAAAGAGTTTTCATTTATAACGGATGCGTTACTGGTGACGGTTATGGTATTCTTTTAGGATGGAATGACGGTGAAATTAAAAAGAGTACAGGATTTAGAAACTTCATGTGGGGAGGTGATGTACGAAAAGCAACCGAACAAGAAAAGCATGATTTTATGGCGAAATTAATGAATCAAGAAACAATTAAACCATATTGAATTGATATGAAAAAGTACATTGGAACAAAACAGATTGAAGCAGAACCTATGACAATGGGCGAAGCGTATGAGAGAGGTCTTTTACAAGCAGGCAGAGTGCCCAGCGAAGCAGAAAAGGATAACGCTGGTTATCATGTGAAGTATCAAGATGGCTATGAAAGCTGGTCTCCGGCTGAACCGTTCAAGAAGGCATACAAATGTGCGGAGACATTCCTTGACCGCTTGATTATTGAGCATGAAGAGCTTACAGAACGACACGAGAAATGTGCCGTGTTCGTTGATTCTGAAAAGTTCCGTGAAGTTGTCAAAGATGACTATCCGGCTTTTTTGCTATCATTGCAACGGGAATTTATGGGACGTTATTGTTATATTCTTGAACAAAGAATGGCTATTGCAAAAGGGGAAACGAGTATTACCACACTTCCAAGAATGTCTTTCGGCATAGCTATTGAAGCGTTGAAATTCGGTCTTTCTATTCGTAGAAGTGGATGGAATGGCAAGGGATTAATGGTATTCAAACAAGTTCCTGCCCATATTACAGAAGAAATTATACCTAAGATGCAATCACTCCCCCAATCGGCAAAAGACATTATTCTGAAAGGAAAAGGATTTATTGACTACACAAGTCAGTGTCTTATCTACAATGAGAATACTGGGCGTGCCGATAGCTGGGTTCCGTCTATCAGTGATGTGTTTGCCGAAGATTGGGAAATTGTACAATAGCCTATCTGCCATGTGTAGAAAAGGTAACGGGTGCGTTTGGCGTTTGTAACGCTGGCGCACCTTGATAAAATAAATATTATGAAGATTAAAAACAAATACAATATCGGAGATTATGTTTGGATAGGAAAGGATAATCCTACGCAGCATAAGATAGAAGCATTAAACATATACATAGACAAAGTATATGGTGCGAGAATTTACTATAAATTGAGAGGTACATCTTTTGATATTGTAGGATATACTGAGGATGATTGTTACCTTACAAAAGATGAATGTTTTAAAGGAGAAAGGTATGGATGTGTAAAAGGAACAGCAATAAGACTGAATAACGCTTTATTTCGTATCTTATTGCTTGTTATTATGATGTTATTATCGGTTCCGTTATTGTCAGTACAATTCATTCATTGGATTTTTACTGGAAGAAAAGAACCTATGACATACCGTTTTATGTTATATATACACGAAAAATTATTTAGTGTGTAGTTTAAAACAAATAATATATGACAGCAGAAGAACTTTCAAAAATACCATTCAGGATGGTATCGCATCTTTCAATGGCACACGAGTATTGTTCTACATACTTGAATGATGAGTATGGAATCAGTATATGCAAGCATACTGAAAAGAAGAATGAATTTGAGTTCGGAAGGACTTGCACTCACTTTATGTATAAAGGCGTAGTGTACAAGATGAAGAAGAAATTCCTTGAAGCGTTCAACAAGATAAATTTTGTAAAAGAGAACAATATACCATGACCTATGAATTACAGAATACAGAAATACGACATATTTCCTTCTAATATTGAAGATAAGGATTCTCCTACCTATGCCATCGAGGCGAAGAAGCATTGGTGGAATAAATGGAAGTCTGTGTATTGGAGCGAAGGAGCGATTGGAGAAAGAGTGCCTAAACTATTTACAAAGAGTGAGGCATTAGAACGGTATTATGCTCTTACAAAAATATTTTGTATTCATTGCAAACACTGCTATGGATTGTTTGGTGAGGCTGAATGGGGATTTAGAAGATGCAAGGTAAGAAGGACACTTGACGGTGAATCTGATAAAGTTGTTATGAATAATCATACAGCTTGCAGTATGTTTCAAAAAAGAAGTGAATGATATGACAGAAGAAGAACAAATACAAGCCGCAATAGATAGATTCGATAATAACGCTCCGCAAATCCCCGATGACGGAGATATGGTTGAACAAGTTCCGTTGTTCAGTTCGTCCGATATGCAGTCAGTCATTGAGGACGGGAAGAAGAAGCCGCCTATCCATAGGCTTTGGGGCGATTTTTGGTGGGAGAATGAACTTGTGTTCCTGTTTGCGGACAGCGGTATCGGAAAATCAATTTTAGCCACACAGATAGCCTACGAGATAGCCAAAGGGGAGAGTGAATGTATGGATGTGGAAATGAATCCGCAGAGTGTCCTTTACTTTGACTTTGAGCTTTCTGACAGGCAGCTTGCAAGGCGGTATCAGAACGCTGACTTCCCGAAGTCACTTATAAGGTGTACTATATCTGAGGACGTGGATAGTGATGAGTTTAATATGAATGTGATTGAGGGTATCAAGGATAAATTGCTTGATACCGGGGCAAAGGTCATGATTCTCGATAACCTTTCCTATCTTTCCACACAGACAGCGGAAGCGGAGTATGCGGGTGCTATTATGGACGGGCTGACACGGTTGAAGAGAGAAATGAATATCAGTATTATGGTGATAGCGCATACGCCTAAGATAGAGGAATGGAAGCCCTTGTCGAAGACTAACATGGCGGGGAGTAAGATCCTTTCCAATTTTGCGGACGGGGTGTTTGCCATAGGACGTACAAAGACAGGCGGAAGATACCTGAAACTTCTGAAAACACGGATGGTGAGCGAGCCGGACGAAAAATCTTTGCTGCCCTATTTCAATATTGTAGCAGATCCTTATTTGCATTTTGAGAAGGTGGGCGAAGAGACGGAAAAGAAGCTGCTGATGGGAAAGCCTGCTAAAGAGTTTTTCAGTTCCATTTGGGACAGAAGAACGACAGACCCTATACCGTTGAATGAACTAGTGAAGCTGATAGTGTCTAAGGACAACTCAAAGAACACCGATAAGGCTAAAGATGGCAATGCAAGGAAGCGTATTGAAAGAGGGATAAAGTATGGTACGCTAAAGAAGGATGAATTGAAGAATATTTATCTGAAAACGGAAGAATAGTCATGATATACGACAAACAGATAATTTACGGATCTATCCCAAGTAAATCCAATTCATACAAGATTGTTACTCTGGGCGGTCACGGTACGCTCGCAAAGACAAAAGAGACAAAAAAGTATGAGGAAAGTTTCTTTATGCAGTGTTCAATCCGTAATACTGACATAAATAAGAGGTTTAAGCTTACAGTTGATGTATATTTCTCCAGCGACCGTCCCGATCTGGATAATGCACTAAAATGCGTTTTGGACTGTTTGCAAGCCGTATCTGCTATTCGTAACGACAGGCTGTGTGCTGAGATATGCGCAAGGAAACTCATAGACAAAGAAAGTCCTCGCATAGAGTTTACGATAGAAACTTTAATTGAATAGATAGTTATTAATACTCCGTTTTCAATTTAATGCCCAGTGCCTGAGAAATACTAATGAAGCTGGAAAGTTGCATATCTGTCTCTCCCTTTTCTATACGGGCAATATAGGTGCGTTTCTTTCCGACTTTCTCTGCCAATTCTTTCTGAGTAAGATTCAACGCCTTACGACGACTGCGGATAATCTCTGCAAATTCAGACAATGTACCTTCTTTCATTATGTAGCAGTTCCAATTTCGTAAAGAAACTCAGGAGCTAAATCGGCTCCGTTTACCCACTCAATAGTAACACGAGTCAGTCCATACTGAATAAACTTATCTTTATCTAATAACTCGCCAAAAACCTCACCTGTCAAATAGGGCTTCAAATCAACCCTTTTTCTGCTCCCGTCACTGAAAGTCACCAAAAGTTCATAATCCTTGATATAATCAACATCAACTACCCGTAGCATAAACATTTATTTTAATGGTTCAATTTTATTTATCTTCTCACCCTTTTGGGCTTTTTCCCATAAAGTAAGAATTTCAGCTTCATGCAAGTCAATCCATTCATTCACTTTGACAATCACCTTAGCGGGAGCCTGACCATCTACTATTCTGTCCAGCACACTTATAGAACACTCATAATCACCATAAGAAAAATGAATATGTGGCGGATTATGGTCTCTCCAATAAAGACTTATTATAATACCAAAAAATCTGCAAATTTCAGGCATAACATCATTTAAAAACTTATATGCAAATGTAACTAATTAGTTTCATTTATACAAATAAACAAGCAAAAAAAATAGCGGTAACCGAAAGAATTACCGCCAACTGTTTTTTTTCTGAAAGTTACTGCATAACTACCCGCAAGGCAGGTCCGGGTGAGTTTGGGGTTGGGGCGAACACCCTGCTTATATAATCTGTAAGCTGCTCTAAATATCCCGTCTGTGTCCTCAATTCGACAAGCATAGGGTTACTATCGGAGTATTCGGTTTCAAGTCCGTATCGGGCATCCAACAAGGCTCTGATTGCGGAAATGTCGGTTGTCTGCTGGGAGACGAAGAACCTGATAGAATTGAGCAGGCTTTCTAAAATTTCTGCTTTTCGTTCAGTTATACCTTGAATGCTTTGGGTTAGGGAAGACAATTCGGCTGTCTTATTATTTTTTATCCCAAGGGCATTGTATAGCTGTTCTAATGCTTCACTAAGCTGTGGGAATTGCTTTTTAGCTTCCCCGACAATCTTATCCATTTCTTGCCTTGTCAAGTCTGTACTACCATCAAATCCTTTTGCAATGGCTGCTTCACCTTCTGTAACAGCAAGGTCTATCATTTGGAACAACGGTTCAAGGAATTTGTTGGCAATTCTCATGGATGCTTGTTTCAAGAAGAGATTGTTTATGAAATCATCAAAATTCTCTTCCAGACCTTTAAGCCCGTCACCGGTCTCATTGAAAGCGTCCATCCACGCTTGAACAAAAGATTCTGCGGCAGACTTGTATTCGGATTCTCCACCTATGCCGCCCATGTATTTTCTTTCTTCGTCTAAAATCTCCTTTTTGGTCTTTTCAAGCTCATTTATAGCATCGTTCCATTCGTTGATACGGTCTTTATCCGTCTTTTTCTTGTCCTGCTCGGCTTTAATCATAGCCTGATAGGAAGCTATCTGCTGGTCTAAGTTGGCTACGGTATCTTTGGTCTGTGTGCGAAGGTCGTCTGCACTCCAAGCGGCTTCCATTTTCTCCTTCAACTCATCGTATGCCTTGCCAAGTGTTTCTATATTCTTTATCTGCCGTTGTATTTCACGTTCTTTCTTTTTGTCACCTATTGCAAATATTGAACCGATTGTTTTAGCTAATCCTCCGATGGCTTGTAAACCTCCTCCGATAATATCTCCTGACATTATCCTTCCAACGCCGCTTGCTGTCTGTCCCAATCCACCGGCAATTTCAGCTATGCTGTCAATCGTATCTTTGGTGCCGGCAGACATTGTACCAAATACATTCTCCAAGTCGGTTACAACGTTCGTGATTTCAGAAGAAAACTCAGAGAAAATACTACCTGCTTCGCTAAATTTCCCTGATAGTGTTTTTGCAATTTTCTGACCGTTTTTAATCTGCTCAGCGGTTGCTTCGGTAATCTTTTCTTCTGCTACAAGTTGAGAAAGTATGACACTTAGTTTTGTTTTCTCAACTGTTAACTGATTGTGTAGTTCTATGGCTTGTGCCGAAGTGATATCGTATGTTTTTACCGCCGCATCATATTCCTGCCGTTTTTGTTCTACGACTTGTGACTGTGCGTTCTTTTGCTCAGTGTAATATTCTACCGCCTTTCTTGACCTTATATTTTCCTCTTCAAGTTCTTTTCTTTCTTTCAAGAACTGAATGTACTCTTTAACTCCCGAAGTAAGACCTGTGAAAGGATTCTTTTTGGAAATCATTTCGTCAATCTTCTCCTGTTGCTTGATTATGGCTTTCAGTTGGTCGGCAGGGAGGTCTTTTAAGTTCTCACGCAAACTCGCAAGTTTATCACGCATGGCAGTAAGCATACGTGTGGATGAACTTTCAATATTCTCAAACATGGAAATGTACATATCCGAATTTTGGAATTGCTTCCAAGTGTTTTCATCAGACTTCTTTCCATATTGTTTTTGAAGGTTCGCTTCATATTGCGCCTTCTGTTCCTCTGTAAGGTTTGCTTTTGCTATCTTAGTCCTTTCCTCATAATACCATCTGTCAAGCTGCAACTGGTCAGAAAGCTGTGTTTTATATGCTTTTGTAAGCTCCACAACAAGGTCTTGACTTTCCTTCACACGCTGTTGATTCAGCTTATCCAAATCGGCTAAATATTGCTTGTTTGCGTCAGTGCCTTCTACAAGGTACTCACCTTTTGGGAAATTCTTTTCGTATGATGCTTTCATTTCTTTCTCCACATCATCCAACGTCTTTGCAAGTCCAGGGAACAACTGCTGCACCTCCGCTTCCGAAAGACCTGCATCTTTCAGTTTCTTGTGCAAATCCAAGCCATTGAACATAGCTTCTATGTTCTTCTTGGTCTTGTCGAGCTGTTTCTTTATATCCTCTGCATCCTTTTCGTCAAAAAGAACATTAGCATCTTTCTGTGCTCCGATTCTCTTTCTGAAATCGGATATTGTCTTTGAAAATTCCTGCAAAGCCTTTGCTGTATTCTCTTTATTCGGCAAAAATGCATCCCCTATGATATTCTTTGGCATCTTCACATCTTTCAACTGGGATGCATAACGTTCCATGACAGTCTTAGCTGCCTTATCACTTCCCATTACCTTATTCAGCTTCTCGTATTCCCTGTTAAGCTCTTTAATAAGGGAAATGCGTTCGGCTAATATGTCACGCTCTAATTTTGGATCTCCGTTTGTTTCATGGTTCCCGCTTTTCCCTTCGATGTTGCTAACTTTAGGAATATCATATATTTTGTATGCAAGATCCTTTGTTACGTCATCTATCTCTTTACGCAGAAAAAGAGTATCTATATTGAGCTTTAGTCTGGCTTTATCATCACTGCTTATGTCTTTGTTTACTTCTCCAAACAATTTTATTATACTGTTCCTTGCATCTTCTGCAGCTGCATCGAACCCTTTAGATGTATTTAATAATCCCTCTAATACTTTTGATTGAAGACCTCCAAAAGATGTCCTGTCGTTAGACATTACTACACCAAAAGAAGAAAAAGAAGGGCTAATATCAACTTTTTTTATTTCTCTGATCTTGTTTGCCATTTCTATATACCCTTCTACTGAATCTTCTGTATTTACTGCCAGTTCTTTCAGTTCCTTCTTTTGTTCTTCGGTCAGTTTTTTAGATTCTTCGGAAATACGGAGCAATTCTTTCCTTGCCTGGGAACCTACAATCAACAACTCTCCGAATGTGTCCCTATAGTTTCCCAGCGATTCTTCAATATTACCCCCGATCAGTTCCCTTCCGCCTTCGCCTTTTTTCATGGCTGCGTATTTCGTTTCCAGGTCTACGATGTCTTCTATGAAATCTTCGTATTGCTTTTTGTAGGATTCGAATTGTTCTTTGGCTTCTTCTTCCGATAGATCTGTTTTGATCTTGATGCTGAATCCGGCATTGTTCATCTCATTTACAAGAGCGCTCAATGCTTTCCTTGCATCCGTCTTTACTTCATTATCAAATTTGGCTATTTTAAGCCTTGCCTCGTATTTCCTGTTGCCAATGTCTGATATTGTTTTGTCGTATTCCTTCAGCCTTCCTATAAGATTTGTTACGTATTGAATAGCCAACCCTAAAGCCATCAATGGCAGAGATGCTTTCAGCGTCTTCCCGAAAGCTGTCGCTGCACTAGTTCCCTTCTCCAGCATTTTTGTGAGTATTCCTGCTTCCGCTGATGCCAGTTTCAGTTTTGAAGTAATAACCAATGATCCTATTACAACCCCTAATGTCTTTGCCACTTCAACAACCGTTTCCCAATTATCAATGAGTACTTTTACAGCATCAATTGTCCCTTTCAACGTATCTTCATTGGCCTTCCCGATAGAGTTTAGCATAACATCTATACTATCTTGCAAGTTGGAAATTTTGCCTTGCAAAGTTTCGGCTTGTATCTCTTGCATATTGTAGAACAACCCTCCGCTTTCAGTTAACCGTTTGAAGATGTTCTCAATATCTTCAAAAGTTACTTTTCGTTTGGAAATCATATCCACTATTTGTGCAGTGGTATATGCTTCTCCTTTTACTTCTTCAAAATAGCGTTGTAACTCTCCATACAAGTTTATACCTGCTTCCGTAAACTGCCGGACTTCCGTACCACGCAAGTATGCTGCCGCCTTGACCTGTCCGTAAGCCAAAATCAATCGTTGCATATCCACCCCAAGTCCAGCGGACACATCAGCAAGCCGTTTGGTTGTGTCATACAACTTGCTTGACTCAATGCGGTATGCTGCAAGCTGTTTGGTGTACGAAATAAGTTCTTTGATCTTGAAAGGAGATTTTACAGCGAGCTGAACCGTTTTGTTAAATATCTGATCTGCCTGTGACTTGTTCTGTAAGATAGCTTGCAAGGAACGCTGTTGTAGCTCAAACTCTCCACGGACGTTTGCAAGCTTACTTATATATCCTTCAATCTGTGACACGGAGAACACCAAAGCGATTTTTCTTTGAAGCTGTCCGGCGGTGTCCATAAGGTTGCGATGGCGTGTAGCAAGGTTTTGTGATTGCACCCCTGCCTGTTGTAACGCTTGGTTGTGCTTTGCGATAGCTTGGTTTATCTGTTGTAACGTAGTTTGGTAGTTCTTATCAGTAGTGTTTAGGGACAAACGAGCCTTTTTAAGGTATTCGATTGCTTGTACGTTTTCTTTGAGAGACTTTGTGTTTTTGGAATAGTCCAATGCGCCTTGCGGAGTTGTTCGCTGTGCAAGTTCCTGCTGTTTTGCCAAATCTGCTGCCGCCTTTGCCGCACGCCTGTCCGCTTCTTCCTTGCGTTGTGCGGCTTTTTCAGCGGATTGGGCACGTTGCTCGTCAGTCTTTCTCTGCTCTGTAAGTTCCATTTTCATGTACTGCATAGCTCTAATGGCAGCTTCTTGCTGTGGCTTTGACAAATCAGCGTTCTCAACGTATTTTTTCAAGTCGGAATAGTATTGATTCAGACCTTTTATATTCCATGTGGAGAATGAACTTTCACTGATTTTGCTATTGCCTATCTGATTCATAAGCAATGCCGCGCGTGAAAGACTTTCGTTCATTGAAGATACGTTTCTCGCAGATCCTTGCGCGGATGTTCCTATATTTCCAATAGCATTTCCTGCCGAATTAAGCGCATTCATCTTATTGGCAAGTGACGTAATGGCGTTTTCAAGTTTGGTAGTGTCTATCACAACCTTACCAAAACCGTTTTTCAACGCATCAGCCGCCGTATGAGCGTGCTTCTCTATCTTCTCCAGCTTCTCATCGAAACTATCCAACTTCTTTAATACATCCGGTGTTATATTGAGGAATGCCCCCGCTTCGTTATTTGCCATCGTTATCCTGTTTATTTATTGATTATCGGTAATCCCAAATCGTTCAAATTCTTCAAATCATCGGCACCGCCTATCTTGCCGACCTTGTTATTCTTATCCTTGTTCAAGTATTCCACATGGGAGAAATCGAATGAGCTTAACCGTACCTGCCCGACCGTCATTCCCCACAAGTATTCGTCACGAGAGCACCAAGTGTTGGAGCGAAGGAAATCAACCATCTGCCCCCACTCGGTACGGGAGATTATCAGCTTCGTTCCGCTTTCTTCGTCTTCCTCGTCAGGGTCATTTCCCTCACGGTCTGAATCACATTGGTACTCTCGAAAAAAAAATCCGTGCTTATCAGGTTTAGTATTTCGCCAAGCAGTAACGCCCAGTCCTTCATGTCGTACTCTCCCCACATGAGAAGGTCGTAAACCTGCCTGTACTCTTCGGAAAGTTCTCTCTTCTCGTAGTCAGAGAAAATCCTTTCTTTGTCATTGAGCAAAGCAAGTGTTATCACGTGTACAACTGACGGGAGATTCACGGCAAACTCCTTAATCACGTCCCCCATGCTCAACTTCTCTCCTTTGACAATCTGACAAGCCTGTTCCGCAATGAGCCACTGCACTCCCGGCTTCAATCCTGTTATCCTCCATTCTGTCCCGTGAAGCGTTACAAGGCTTGGGCTGTCGTTCATTATCTTTGCAAGCCGCTCCATTGATTCATCGGAAACTCTTTTTACAGAAGTGCTTTCCTGTTCTTTGTCTTTCTTCTTTGTCGCTCTATATACCGCCATGATTCAAACAAAAAGGGCGGCGGCATATCAGCCTACCGCCCTGTTCAACAATCTTTTTACTTATATAATCTATGCTTTTAAGCCGTCTCTGTCGGCATGGTAAAGTCCTCATTCACGTATGCGGCCGTCTTGATGGTCTTTCCGTTAGCCGTCAATGCCACACTGGTAGCCGTACCTGCAAGGTTCAGACGTGCAATGTTGCTGTTCATGCTCTCAACCATAAGGCGTGAGTTCAATTGCAACTTCGGAATACAGATACTCATGTACTTGTCGCTTCCGTCCGTGTCCGTGCCGTTCTTGAAAACAAGGTCAATCTTTACATACGTCTTTTGGTACGCAGCCGGAGCGAACAACTTCTTGGCTGTCGAATCGTATGTGTAGTTTGCGAAGTTTTTGAGAATCTCAGTCTGAATGTCGGCTACCTCTGCCGCAAACTGGAATTTACCCAAAGACACAATATCAAGAATCGGGTCATCGGAGAACTCGTTCTCAATCGTTGTTGAATCGTTGTCATCCTGTGAGATTGTTGTGGTGTCACGGACTACCTCGTCAAAGATGAAAGTATCGCCTGCCGGATTGTCGGCTGTCTCCGTTGTAGCACCTGTGTAAAGTGTAGCTACCAAGCAATCGGGTTTGATTACCTGCAATGAAGTTGGGCTGGTTCTTTTTACTGTTGCCATAATGTTATCCTTTCTTTTATTAAATGTTTCTTACCGTTATGTTTACGTTTATCACATTGTAGTAGTAGTTCCTGTTTTGGTCGTAGTCAGCGTCACGGAAGTTCACTTCAATCACATAGTGTCGGTCGTTGCATGATTCAATAGCTTTGTCAAGCACAAGTTCCATAGCGTATAGCCGTTTAACAGGCTTTGTCCCGTGGCTGTCAACGGATTTTGCGTATAGGAATATGTTTGCCGAACCTTTTGCGTAAGCACCGTAGTCTTTGAGTGATAGTACATCCACAAGCACCATGTCTTTCCAACTGCTGTCAACGGTTGCAGGCATATTCCCGATAAACAGGTTATCCGAAATCCCTGCTTTCGTGAGAAGCATTGAAAAGAAGTTCTCAGCTCTTGATGTTGTCTTGTATATGTTCCCCATAATCAATAACTACCGTGACTTATTATCCCGAAATTCGCGTTCTTGAGCTTTGAAGCAAGCTGCTTCACGTCATTTCTTGCAGTCGCTATCACTTCGTACTTATACTTGTCCTCAACTATCTCACCGTATGGCATTGCGACCGCTACAACCAAGTCTATCCCGTCATGCGCATTGTACTTGTTTTGAAGGAAGTCCGTAATGGCTTCACGGCCTTTAATCGTTTCACCATACCACTTTCTACCTTTCTCAGCTTTAATAGCCGGGAATCCGCTTGCAACAAGTTTCTTGTCAACATATACTCCCCAACCGTAGCTGTCGTGAAGGTTGTGCGTCCGATGTGTGTAGCCTTTGTTTTTAAGCTGGCTATCCACAATCTTCTGCCCCTCACGTGAGAGAAAATCAACAAGTACTGATATGCGGTCTTTCTTTGCCATAGCCTACACCTCGCTCATCTTAATGTCAACGTGGCAACCTCCCAACTGGCTGTATTCAAGACCTACCACACGTCCGTTTACAGGGATAGCGTAATCATCACACTTGAAGTTGGTGTTGAACCTTATCGGTAACTTTGCGCCAATCTCGCAAGGGAAGAAAACTTTGTAATCAGCCATGATAGTCCCGGAATTAATCAGCTTTGAAGCCTGCTGTATGTCGCATTCGGTTTCAAGAAGGATAGTCTCTCCCGTAGCGGGGACTTCGGGAGAGCTATCAGTCCTTTCATTCCCAAGCAAGTCGCCGTCACCGAGAAGGTCTCCATCCTCCGGTTTCTTTGTCAAAACGGTATAAAACGTACCGTGAAACGGGTATTCGGTTATTGCTTTCCTTTTCAGTCGCATAACTACACATCCAATGAATTTTCATCAACCCAGCTCATACCTCCGCTATCCATGCTCTCCAACGCCTCTTCTTCGCCATACTTCTTGTACAATGCTTTCAGACGGTCTTTCAAGTTTTGGATAATAGCCGCCGTTACCGTCTCGCTTCCCACGTCCTGCCTGTAATCGCCGTGCTGGAGTGACGATGAAGCCACAGACCACGGGCCGTTTATGACAAGCTCATAGAGTGCGATAAGGCAATGGTCTTTCGTGTATTCGTCTATTTGAGAACGGTCGGTAAGTCCTACCAAACCGTTCTCGTATGCGATGTTTTCAAGCGCATCATCTTCAAAGACGAACCTTGTAAGCCCATTGAGGTATGCTATCGGGTCGAATGAATTTTCCATGACTACTACTTCAATGTTTTAGTTGTTAGGAATCCGCTGTGCTGGTATCTACAATCACATGGTCGCGGAATGTTTTCAATGCAGGACAAGCCGACATCATCACATCGGTATGCCATTCCTTGTACATCCCATTATTGGTTGTAGTGTTTACCACGGTGCAGAGACCGTCATTGGCTTGGGCGAAAATCTTAGTGATTACGCTCGAACCGTACTTGTCGAACATCTGTTTGTCGAGGTTGTTGGTGTATTCGAACTCACAGGCATATCCGGCAGGACGCAGAACGGCAATCTTATCATCCCAGCCTTGCACGAATGTATCGCCGGTATTGGTAAGGTTACGTTCACGTTCTTCCACAATCTCAATCGGAGATACACCTGGATAATCACGGAAAGCTGCTAGGAACAACTCACGTGTAGTAGGCGCAGTAGTGGTTGTTGCGATGTAAGCTAAAGGATTCTTTTTGTAACTTTCAATTAATTCCTTAACTTCAGCATTTTGCAACATTACCTCGTAAAACATCTTGCGTGTAACCTGCCATACCATTGCACCTTCATATCCCCGCTTCTCGCGGTATTTTTTCTCTTTAGCAGCCATTTGGCTAAGAATTTTGCAGTCTGCCGCCGTCCAAACCTTTGTTCCTGCTTTAGTGAAGTTATCTTCTGGGATGTCAGCTTTATGCAGAGGTATCTGAATACCACGGGCAATGTTCCGGTAGTCAATGGAACCTTTAGACATCAACTGTGCGGTCATAAAGTTCATGGTAGCATCAGCGCTGTCAAGCTGCGACTGCAAGGTGTGAACCCAAGCGGCAACCAAATCTGCATCGTTCCCGAACAACTCAAATTGTTTTTCTTTCGCTTCACGCTCCATAGCTGTCTCAACAAATCCGGGAGCGATGAAATCAGGGATGGATGCGGTGTACCAGTGTATACCATCCTTATCCATCTGGTTGCTGTCACCAAGAGGTGCACGCAGGTCCATCAGAGGGGCGGCTTTCAGGTCACGGCCTTTTACGGAGAAAGTGGCAATACCGTTAGGTGCGGTAGGCGTGGGTGCGCCTGCCTTTACGCCCTGTGTCTTGTACCAACCATAATTAGTGTATAGCAGACCTTCCGTATTGATGAAGGATTGCAGGAAACGCTGATTGGTCTTGTCAGCGAAAAACTTTGCATATCTGCTATTGTTAAAATCAAATTTAGGCATAGTCAAATTAAATTTACATGTTAAACCAACCCTTTACCTTACTCTTATTCAAATCCTTCAATGTATCCGAAAGGGGTTGCATACGGTCTTCATAGAGGAATACATCTCCCAATGCCAAAGCAGGAGTGATCAAATATCTTGCTCCGTCGAAGTCATTATCGGATGCAGTAGGGTCAAATACAAAATCAAAGTCACAAGGAAGGTATGAGTTGGGGTTAGTAACCATCGCTTCTTTACTTGCTCCTGCTTCTTTCGCTTCAACCAGTACGGAGGAAGTGGTCAGTTCACCAATTGCTCCGCTGATGGTTACTTTCCAAGCGTCACCTTCTGTAGAAACGGTTGCTTTTTCAACTGCTGTAACTGTTGCCGCTGTTCCTGTTCCCGTTAATGACTCAGGCGCAACCATGAGGTTGTCACCAACAAATGGGATGAGAGAGTAACCGTCCCTTTTCAGATATATAGTGGTATCGGTTCCTGCTTCTGTGGCTTTGGCCACGGCATAGGATTTCAGGATATACCCAGTACCATCCGGTTTATATTCAAAGAGAGTACCTGCAAAAGCACGGGCATTACCTTTGAACGGATTCTTGATTACACATCCTGTAGTGGGGAATACAAGCGCATCTTTCCCGCTCATCTGCAATTTCACGAAGACATAGCGGTGTCCGCCAATGCTTCCGCGAGCCTGAACCAATGCCCTGCCGGGCAGGTAACCACTGTTCAATAGGATTTGCTGATAAAAATCTGCCATTTTCTTTTTGTTTTAAATGATTATTGTTTTTCGTCTCTGTGTGACTGCTTCTTTACGATTGCAACCACATCGGCGTAGTCATCGGTCTTTTCAGTACCGCTTCCTACGCCTCCGGGAGTGATATCGGGCGGAGTGTTGGCATTAAACCTGTTGTAGCTCTTTACCAGTCTTTCTGTGAGAGCATCAACATCCGTTTCCGAATCAATGTGGATCAATTCGAGTTGGTCATTAATCCAATCCTCGTTCTTGACTTCTTTCCCTTTCAAGGCTGATTTGAGCTGATTACGTTTGTCTAAGATGGTTTTTGCCTTTTTCTCTTCCTCCCGCTCAGCTTTCAGATCCTGGAGTTCTTTGAGTAGCTTATCCAGTTTGCTGTCATTGCCATTGCCGCCCTTGTCGTCATCCTTTTTGTCCTTATCGTCCTTTGCGGGGTGATTCTTTTCCCACTCCTTTACGAACTTTGAATTGTCGTTCCGCACATTATTGTCGATACGTTCCAATCGTTTGATCTTTTTCTCGACAACATCTGTCAACTCTAATTCTTCATTGTTATCACTCCCTTCCAAATCGGTGTAGATGTCTTCCACTTCCTCATTGAAACTTCTCTCACTCATAGCCAAGTTTTTCTTGCCGTTGTTGGTGAGTTTTGCTTTCAGTGCTTCTGAAAGCTGTTCTTTCGTAAACTTCATACTGTATGAATTATAATGATTTTGTGCTAAAGTAGCGTTTTGATGATATATGATAATAATATTCTACATGATGTATTTATCATATGATAAATACAGTTGGTGTTATTCATATATTACGTCACCGTTAAGGAGTATTTTTGCTTTTGATGAAAGAGCAAGAAGTACATAATGCGATAGTGAAGAAGCCCTTCCCAGGCTTCCAAACCTACTTTGCTTCAACGAACGTGGATATATGCTTCGGTGCCGGAGGGGTAGGAAACGGGAAGTCATACTCTCTTGTTCTTGGATTTGCTGAACCGTTAATGCTTGACCCTGATTTTAGATGTTTGATAAGTCGTAGAAGTCTTGGAAATCAAAAAGCAGGAGGAGGATTTGTTGATACGTTTAAAGATATATTCGGAGAATATGTAAAAGTTAAAGAAGCCGATACTCCGAGAATATCATTCTCAAGCGGAGCGTATTGCGACCTTACTTATATAGACCCCACGAATATAGACAGAATGAGGGAGCGCGCGAAAGGATGGCAATATGACGCAATCGCTATTGACGAGCTTACAGAAATGCCATGGGAAGTGTTTACTTATATTCAATCCCGTAATCGCGGTAAAAGCAAAACATTTACAGGAAAATTCCGTGCAACCTTCAACCCTAAACGAACTCATTGGACGAGAAGGTTTATAGATTGGTATGTAGGAGTTGACGGGAAAGGCATTCCTGACAGGATAGGAAAGGTACGTTTCTTTTTCGTTGCAGGTTCTACTGTTGATGATACTGCTTGGGGCGATTCAAAAGAAGAGGTTTACGCCAAATGCAAGATACAAATAGACAGTTTGATTAAAGACTTGAAGGGTAAAGCAAAATATCAAGACTTTATCAAATCATTTACTTTATACGAAGGTACAGTTGATGAGAATGAGGCACTTATGGAGGGTAACGCAGGGTATGTTGGCTCTGTTGCTGCCTCTGGAACACGTTCCGCTGCTGGTCTTATCGGAGTAAACTATAACGCAGACCCAGATTCTGACGAAAAAATACCTATCCCTTCCACTTCCGCACAAGGCGTATTCAACAACAATCCTGCCGTGAACGGAGACAAATGGATAACCGTGGACTTGGCGGATTATGGTACGGATAATCTTGTAGCACTGGCATGGGATGGATTTCACGCATACGACATTCTCATTCTTAGCAAGTCCACTCCGAGAGAGAACGCTATGGCAGTGAAGACATTTGCATTTGAGCATGGAACAGCCGAAAGCCATATCATTTTTGACGCGACTGCCGGACGGTATTTCAATGATTACATTCCCGATGCAGTGCCTTATATCTCACTGAACAAACCTTTCGGTCTTTACCAGCTTACCGCAATGACAGTCAAGGATATGTGCTATATCAGGCTGTGTAAGATGATAGAAGCAGGAAATTTGACATTTGACGATAAGCTTGCCGTGCAGACTTATACGCACCAAAATCTGAAATACAAGGTGACGGTGGAGAATGAGTTTATGGAAGAATGCTCTGTTGTGCGTTTTGACGATATGCAGAGCGGGAAGAAACGGCTTTGGAACAAGAAGAAGATGAACCAAATGTTGGGGAAAGGAAGGTCTATGGACTTATTAGACCCATGCGCAATGCGGATGTTGCCGTGTGCAAACATAGAATACGGTAATGAGGTACAGGCAGGGTATTACAATAGCGTGGAGGAATCCAGGCAGGCTAAAGGAGTGACAATGGAAGGAAGCATTTATGATGAACATTTATGGTATTAGGATATGATAGGGCATAACGACATAAAGGATATTATCAATTCCCTTAAAACAGAGGGTATTGAAGCCAAGGTAAGGGACGTGGCTTATCTGGCGATGTGTGACACATTTTCAGATAAATATATTGCCGAGAAAGTGGCTTACCAAGAGGACAGTAGGCCTTCGGATAAAATATTGTTAGCGCTTGCGGAAAAATTGAAGCCTTTCGGGATAGGCGCGGCAACAACCATATCCAAAGATGAAAACAGGGAAGCTCTTTTGAAGGAAATTGCGGAAATGAAACAGATTGCCGATGATGCAAAGGCAGGCGGAGATTCTGATACTTTCATCAAAGCAAGCAAAGTCGTTCTTGATGCACGTGTGAAGCTGAACGACAAGTTCAACATTGAGGAAGAAGAGGGGCAACGAAGAATTATTGTTGTTCCACAGAAGCACGACATCATCTGCAAATGGACTTCTAGAGAGTGTTCTGCCATGCCGAGCAAGGAAGCATGTATGAAGTATTACAACCTAATTGATGCGGACAAATGACACGGGAAGAGAAGAAGTTATATTTATTACGGAACATAAATGCCCTGTTACAGAAGAAGCCGTTTTTCAGAGGCAGTGATACTCCTTCCGTTAATGATTATTCCGAAGGGCAAACCGCTTCCGTTATCGAGACGCGTACCGCACGCCTTCCGGATGTCAGGAAAACGATTGTCACTCAGGGAAGATTCCTGAAAGAGCTTGACCCGATGAGCCATGATGTCCTGTTTGACGCCAATCTGCCGAGCATTTGCGTGAAGCTGGAGGACGGAGGTTATCAGGAAATCAAGTTCCAACGCACGGCACTGGCTTTTCAAGAGCAGATACTTGCAAGTCACGTTATCTATTTGTGCGGTAATCCTTGTGTGTTGTCTTTGAGAGGTGGAAATCCATCTGAAAGGGACAAGGAAAATTATTCCACTATCAAAGAGTATTGGGTTGACAGAAATATGGACGGATGGCGCACAAAAGCAGTCCGCACGCAGCTTGCTACGGGAGATGCAGGACTTTTATTCTACTATGACTATAAAGGACGTATCAAATGCCGCCTGATAAGCTATGAGGACGGTTACGTTATCATATCCCATAATGACAACAACGGTGACAGACTTCTTGAAAGTGTTTACTATGCCGATGATAACGGAGTGGAATACATAGACAGCTATGACGACAAGTATATGTATCGTATGCGTAATTCGGGCGATGGAGCGGATGAAGATGGCTGGATAAGGGAAAACCCGGTAGAGCACGGTTTCAGTGAGATCCCATTGTGTACCAAACGTGGTAATGTGGCGTGGAATAACGGTCAGAGCCTTATAGAAATTTTCGAGATTATTTATAATATCTTCTTTGTCATTCAGAAGCGTAATGGATGGGGCATACTATATATAAAAGGTAATCTTTCTGATACAACTAAAAAGCTTGCTGGGAACATTATTCTCCAAGATAAGTCTATGGATGGTAATGGAAGTGCTGAATTCAAATCACCTCCAAGTCCGCAAGGGATGCTTGACAGCTTACAGGATTTGTTTGAGAAGATTCAGATAAACACCTCATGTACATTCCTTTTGCCTAAGGATGTCAAGTCAAGCGGTGACATAAGCGGGCTGGCTATCACTCTGACTCGTGACTTGGATTTAAAGAACGCTCAACAGGGTGTCATTGAATGGCAGAATTTCGCAGACAAGATGATGCGTCTGTTTAAGGAGGGACTGGCCAAAGAACTTGTAAGGAGTGGTGATAATGTAAATGCGGTTACTGAATTTGCCAGGCTCCGTGTTAGCTGCAAGTTCAAGATTTGGCAGCCTTTCAGTGCTACCGAATATAACAACATGCTTATCTCAATGAAACAATCCGGCATTCTTTCCACGAAAACAGCCATTGAGAAGAACACTGAATCCGTTCCCGATGAAGAACAACGTATAGCAAAGGAAAAGGAGGAAACTCAAAAGCAGTTGGAGAAACAACAAAAAAAGAATAAAGGAGTTACGGAACAAATTGATGTAGTAAAAGAATAAATGGAAAAGGAAAGTCTGTACATATTCAAACTTGACGCGCAAGGAAGTAAAATAAAGTTCCCGAATGCTGATACGCCTGCAAAATTAGGTGAGTACACCTATTCAGCTCAAAGAATGGCTGGTACTCCAACGCTCACTGCAACATTAAATTATCCTTCTTGTTTGGATGATTTTTGGAGTGGAGAGGAATTTGTTGAGTTCAGAGGCGAGAAATACTATGTTGACCAGATACCTACATCTTCAAAAGACAACAAGAGTGTCATGTACAAGCATGAACTCCAGTTCGTTTCAGAGCGTATCGTGTTGGAGAACGTGTATTTCATGGACGTTGTAACGGCTGGAGCGGACACATATCATTCCAATTCAACTTCCGTGAAGTTCATGGGTGATATAAACGAGTTTGTCGGTCGCCTTAACGCTTCAATGACTAAATCTGGTATAGGATATTCGGTAGTAATAGATGATGATATTACTTCCGATTCAAAGTTGGTATCTCTTGAAAATGTATATCTTGCTGACGCTCTCCAATCCATATATACCATATATGAACTGCCTTACTACTTTGTAGGGAAAGTATGCCACATTGGATATACGGAGAATGTAATATCAACGCCTTTTGAATACCGGAAAGGGCTTGTATCAATCAAAAAGACGAATGCCAATTACAAGATAGTAAATAGGGTTACTGGTGTAGGTAGCTCTGACAACATTCCTTTCTATTATCCGAATGATGATGAGACAGGCACTATTGAGCGTAGCCAAAACCTTATGCCTTCCATTTACAGGCAGACAAGTGGAGCGGAGAGATTTTACAATGCGTTAAACAACACGTACAAGATACCCGGAACGAATGACTATTATTCGTTCAAGAATACTTATTCGGCTAAGAAGGTAAAGGAAATAAAGGTAGATTTCAGCGATATAAAGCCTACCATCGAAGGCGTTACGAATGCTTCCGGTCAGTTGTTCGGAGAGATTGCCGATATTGCTTTTGACGCGAATGATAGTGACGAACTTGGAACTGGTACAGGTAATAATGTATTCAACGGAACAGACGAATATGTACATTCATATTTCTACATAAAGCTGCATATCTACAACGGGGATTACGGTTTTAACCTGTTTGAGCAAGGCTTGGAAGGTGGAACTGCCGTAATCAACATGACTACCGGAAATTGTGCGGCTTGTGAGTTTGAGATAGGAGTTACCTATAAGGACAATGAGCCGGGCAGGGCTTTCAATCCAGTGTTGGTGGATTCTGCTGGGAACTTACCGGCAGGAGACTTTGAACAGAAGGTTACTTCGCAAACATCCCAATATGTAGAAAGCCAACAAAACACTTCTACAAATGAGGTTTGGATAGCTGTTAAGAAGGACAATACTTCTTTCGGTGTAGTCATGCCTAACGCCACAAACAACTATAAACCTTCTATTGGAGATAAGTTTGTGATTACAGGTATTAAGATGCCAAAATCTCTTGTTCTTGCCGCGGAAAAAAGATTAGATGAAGCATTAATAAAATATATGTCGGAGAACAATGATGAGAAATTCACATTCTCCGTAAACTTCTCACGTGTTTTTCTCGCTGATAACATTTACTTATGGGATATGCTGAATGAGAATGCACGAATATACATAAAGTATAATAACCGTGAATACCTTATGTATGTCAATTCATTTACCTGTAAGGCGGACAAGAATTGCCTATACGATATATCCGTGGAGTTGACTGATAAATTATCAGCCAACGTTTCTGCTTTGAGGAGCACGATTACTGAAATAGCAGGCGATATTATCGGGAATATTCAGGGCGGAGGATATGGCGGTGATATACTTGCCAAAACCTCCAAACATTATATTAGGAAAGACCAGCCTGATTCGGCTAAATATCTGGTAAAATTTTTAAAAGGCATACATACCGGGCTTTACACTCCTGAAGAGTCCGGAGGTATGATAGATGAAGAAGGGAACGCAGAACTTAAGAAAATGTCGCTGAGGTCGGGATTGGATTCGAATGGACCAGTCACGACGGATGAAGTAGTATCCAAAAACTTTACTTCCGGCTTATTAGGTGTCGGCCACAGGCTTTGGAATGGTGTTTTGGAGGTAAGCGAACTCATAGTCCGCAAGACAATGCATGTTTTTGAAATAATCGTCCAGAAAGTTTCTTCTGTAAACGGCAGTATGCTTACAACCCCGGGAGGTGGAGTAAGAATATCAGAGGTAGAGGAATTGGAAGATGGTTACAAATGCTTATTTAACAATGATGATGGGACGATACCGAATCCTTTTGTCGTAGGAGATCAGGCGTTACATCAGGTATTTACCGGAAAGAATATAGGAAGATACTGGCGTCTTGTAACGGAAGTTGGTGATAATTATTTTGTTCTGAGTAAAACAGATTGTGAGGCCGGCAGTGGGATTCCCCGGGTAGAAGATGAAATTATTCAGTTTGGTAACAGAACTGACAAAAACCGTCAGAATGCAGTCCTTACTACTTCTTATGGTTCAGATGCTCCTTATACGGCATATTATTCTAACGTAAACAGTTATTCTCTTGAAGGGAAAGAAGATGTTCGTGAGGGTAATTTGAGAGGAATCAATGATCCTGATTTCGGACAACTTCAAGGTAGCGGATTTTATGGTAAAAATGTTTATTTAAAAGGTATCTTCCGTTTATTGTCCGGCAAAACGGTGGAAGAGTCCATCGGAGACGTGCAGAGTAACCTGGACAACCTCCAAGTTGGAGAAACCAACCTTCTTGACAATAGTAACAAGGGATGGAAGAATACTGGCTATCCAATAGCGACAATTTACTTAGGAGACTATAAACCCAAACAAGGAGAAGAATGTACAATTGTTATTAAAGGCAAATTAGGGGCGAATAAAACAAGCTGGGGTGTTTACAATTCTGGAGGGAATGTTGTATTGGCTAGTTTTTATCCCGGTGGTCCCGATACAGATTATATTGCTTTGAAAACTTTTAAATGGACGTTAGGGACGCCTGCTGTTGATAATACATTTATTCGGATATATCCAATGCCTAATAGTGTATCTGTTGAATCTGAAATAGAGTGGGTAAAACTAGTATTAGGCAATAAAACTTCGCTATTGTGGACCCCCTCTATCAATGATCAGAGGCAGATTGCAATAGATGAAGCGGGAAAGGTTGTTGATGGGATACAGATCGGTTCCCAGAACCTTATATCCAAAAAAATGATGTTGAAGTGGAATGAGAAGAACAAGGATATTGCGGTTTGGGGACAAGATGAAGACGGGGTGTATTTGAATGTTAATCATAAATTACTTACAGATTATGTTTCGGGAGGCTTAGATCTAAAAGATGTTTTTGGAGGGGCAATTAAATTTAAAACAAACACGCAGTATGTATTTTCCGTAGAATGGAAGGTTTCAGCTAATGGTGAAAATGATGGTATTCGTTTTATTTTCTTATATACAGATGGTAGCATCCAATATGTTTCGCTGAAAGGTAATCAGACTACAAAAGCTCGTATAAACTATGTTACTGATCCAGGTAAAACAATCAGTAAAATATCTAGTTCACACGGATTTTATGCGATACAATCTTTGATCTACAACATCTCCCTAATCGAAGGCAATAAACCCCTGCAAGGCTTTCCAGTAGCAGAAGAAGACCAGGTCGGAGCAAATAATGTGAATCTGGCGGATGGGACGAAGGAATTTACGATAGGCGTAGGATCTACGAATTATACCTATAAGGGATTATATGTATCTAAAATAAAGCCTAACACGGTATATTACGTAAATGCAGGTAATATTCAGAATTTAGTAGGTAACCCTGATAGATATTCTTTTGTACTTTATAATAAAGATATAAGTACTGTGCTATGTCCAACATTAAATGCAGATAAGAATGGAGGTTTTTTAATCACATACAATAATTTCACTGAACAAGAAGGACGTTTATTGTGTTATGCAGGTATAGCTGGCTCCACTCTTGGTAACTCTGTAAAATTTACCGAAGTAATGCTAGTCGAAGGCTTTCTTCCGGCCCCTGTTTGGGCTCCTTCTTTCTCAGAGCAGCAAGCAGAAATAAAAACGATAACGAAAACCCTGACCGAAATTAAAGCCGAAAACGGAGAAATAAGTTTAAGGGTTAACGAAGTTTCTGAGAGAGTGGAAGAGGCTAAACAAGAGGCAATTGATGAAGCAAAAGAATACACAACTATTCAAACATATCGTGAAACAGATATCGACTTAAGGGCTGAAAAGTGGGATCAGGACACATATTATCCGGTAACTATTCAATTGTCAAACCCAGAAACAAGGATAGAAGTTATTACGAGATTGGGTGATGCAAAACCAAAATGGTCAACACATGAATATGGTTTTTCAATGAACTGTGTATGGCGTAGTAACGCGAGTGGATGGGGGGCAAATGTTATTAATAGAATAATTGAGGTTTTCGAATATAGATTTACCAAGGAAATACCCGATACTACCCCAGTGCAATATATACTCCCTGCCGGCAGTATTGGGCAACTAGCCAGTAGCAGCGAAGAACTTATTTATCTTCGTGGAGGTGGTAGGTACCTATTTAAAATCGGGAACAATTGTGTAGCAGTAGTACACGATAGTCGTTATACGGCTCTAGATGGGTCATCTGTTGCTCCTGCTGCTTCGGTAATCAGTCCTGTTCTTACGAATGCAACAAAGGAAGAACTTAATGCTGAAATAAATATAACAAAAGGATTGATCGAAAATAAAGTATCTCTAGATGTCTATAATGAAAATGATCAATTAATAAAATCAGATATTAGCAATTTACAAGTTAGTTACAACCAAATTTCTTCTACAGTATCTAAAATTATAAATGGTACCCAAGAAATATCTGGTGTTGTAACACAAAGTAATTTCGTTACAATTTTTTCTTCAAATAAAAATGCATTAGGGCAAGAAGTTATTGAATCTATTAATGTTGGCGGAGGAGGCGTTACAATTGATGCAAGTAGGATTAATCTTAATGGAGCTATTAGTGCAAACGGGAATGTTCAGATTACAACAGATGGAAAACTTATTGCAGTTAACGGAGAGTTTACAGGAAAAATTACAGCGACAGAAGGAGAAATTGCCGGACTGAAATTAAGCAATAATGGATTGAGATCATCTGATTTCAATGCGAGTTCAAAAATAGGCTCTTGTTATGCTAAAAATGGTTTTTCTGTATATGCATCAGGATCCGGCGTACTTGCCCCTTCAACAGGTATGTTACAAGCCGGAATAATAACAGCAACAGGAACTCAAGCAAGTATAACCGGATTAGAGATAATAGCCAAAAATACTTCCGGTAATGCAACACTATCAGAAATAACAGCATTAAAATTAAGGGCCATAGACTATGTTGATGATAGTATAAAGATGGCTCCAACTGCGGCTTTAATAGTTGAAGAGGGAGTATCGATATTTAACGGAGATGTTGAGGTAAATGGAAAATCTACATTTAACGGTGCTGTATATTTTAAAAATTTAACTGAGGCCCCTTCTTCAAATTATTATTTATGCATAGATAGAAAAACCAAACAATTGTATTACAGATAAATTATAAAAAACATGGAAATTAACTATTTTATTTCAGCAAAAGCGACAGCCTCGATACAGAATATAAATGTATCGCTGAGTGCAGAGTATCAAAAAGAGCAAGCACCGGAAGTTATCTCCGTAGTAGCAAACGGATACTTGGACGACGGGAAGAAATTCATGAATGCAACCCTTAAATACAATCCTAAGTCCGAGGATTTCAATTCGATTAACGGATCAAATGTTGACTTGGGTATTATTCAGGAAATTGTTCCGCTAATTACGGAATTTTATAGAAAGATTACTGAAACATTCACTAACTACTAACAAAATGAAATATAGATTCGACGCAAAAAATGTATTTGCAATTGATTTATTGGGTAATAATTATATTCAATTGCTGGAAGAGAATCAAAATAAAGGCATTCATCAACTTATCGGGAATGCTGTTTATGTATGCACAAATACGATTGAAATGCATGAGATTGCAAAAAAAATATTCAACGGGGAGCCGGTGGATATGAATGAAAATGAGACAGAATTATTCAAAGCTTCAATCATGGATACAACCTGGCATGTTTTTATTAAAAACGCTATTATCTCTGCAATCAAAGACAAATAAAAAAAGAGGCCGCCCTCGCGACCTCTATAAATATTTCCCAAGCAACCCCAAGCCAATCTTATATTGCAAGTTTACAAAGTTTTTTTGAGAATACAAAAGAATAATTTAGAAATATAAAATAACATGAACAAAGAGGAATGGAGACGGTTAATAACCGAAACACTGAAAGAAACAGGCTTGTACTCTGACAATGCAAGAGATCTTATCATGGGGACGTTTGCTCAGGAAAGCAATTTTAAGTACACCCGGCAAATTGGCGGTGGTCCGGCTTTAGGATATGGGCAGATGGAGCCGGCAACCTTTAATGATATTGTGGTTAATTTTCTCCGGCATAAACCGGAACTAATGGGGAAAGTAATGAAAGCATCCAGTGTTGTAACTTTGGAGCCTGAAATGCTTGTAGATAACAAAAAGCTGATGATCTGTATGACCCGCATACATTATTTGCGTGTAAAGGAGGCATTACCTTCGAATAAGGATGTTTGGGCTATGGGTGAATACTGGAAACAATATTACAATACGCCATTAGGCAGAGGGACCGTTAAGGAGTTTGTTGAGAACTATAAAAGATATTGTTTATAACAATGTTTCGGGAGGGGATAGAAGTACCACATTTAAATTAAAATTATGAGTGAAAGAAACACAATTTCGGCAATGGTATCAGTATTCATGAGTGGTTTTATGGATTTTATCGAACCTTTAAAATGGTTCATGTTGCTTGCACTGATATTAATTATCGTAGACCTGAGGTTTGGGATAGCGGCATCCAAGAAAAGGGGTGAAAGAATCCGGTTTTCACGGGCTGGGAGAAGGACTATCAACAAAATGGTAGATTACTTATGCTGGATTCTTCTTGCCGGAGCTATAGGGAAGACATTTGGAGAACCTTTTGACATTCCGCTGCTTCCTTCTATTGTCCTGTTGGTCATATACGGGTTTGAGATAAATTCCTGTTATGGGAATTACTTTGAAGCTCACGGTCGGCATGTAAAGGTCGATATTTTTAAATTTTTCAGGCGGAAGTCTGATATTATTGACATAGAAGAAAAAACAGAAAAATGAGGATAATAATTATACTGATAGCCCTTTCTATATTCTCCTGCCGGAGTATTCAGTACGTGCCGGTAGAGACAGTAAAGACAGAGAAAGAATACATTGACAAGATAAAGCGGGATAGTATCTATGTACGCGACAGTGTATTTGTTCTTGTTAAAGGCGATACAGTTTTCAGGGACAAATATCATATTGTGTATCGTGATAGGCTTATGCATGATACGGTAAATATAAGCAAAACAGATAGCATCGCGGTCCCCTATCCGGTTGAAGTTGTAAAAAACAAAGTACCAAGCATTATGTGGTGGCTTATCATTTTACTGGCAGCATTCAGTATACCGTCAGTATTAAAGATTATCCGGTTTATCCGGGGCAAAATATAAAAAGAAGCCCCACTTCAAAAATATAGCGTACCACCACTACATCCTGTCTGTAAGACTTCTTTCGGGGAGTTTTACGGACAGGATTTTTATTGGTTGCACTTTTTGAGAAAAATTTATGAAAAAATTACAAAGACCGAGTACGATGGTGCGTAACAAACAAGTTATCAGCATATATGAAGAATTAAAAAACTCAGAAAAATATTCAGATTTTTTCCATTTGCTTCCACGTTCTTTCATATATGATAAAATAAAGGAACAGACCGGGCTGTGTCACAAGACAATTGCTGACATACTAAATCACCGCGAAAAAGAAGAGTGAATATATATTCAAGACATGATACTGAAATAAAATAGTCTATTTTAGGATTTGGGTTAATCCATTGAGAATCAGGTTGCGGATTTTGCCGGAGCGATACGAAATCTTCCTTCTCAATAAAATCTCTTCTTAATGCCTCAACTGCGTCGGATTTCTTTGTGTAAACCAATGGCCAAACATCTTCCAAGTTTACCGGAAATTCTTCTTTTGATTTTGCTAACTTTAGAACAGCCTTGAAATAATCTTTAACTTCATTTTCGCTACTTTGTTTTGTTAATTGTATTGTTTTCATATCTTTGAATGTTTTTTGCAAAGACTGGGACGGCCAAATCACAAGTCAATGCAGTTAAAAGGAAAGGGCAAAGGAATGACTGCCTAATGTGAGAGCTTGCAGTTACTCCGATGCCCTTATTTTAGTTAATTGGCATATCAAATACCTGCTTTAAAACATTTTCGGGATAGGTTTTGACTTTCCCGAATCGCGGATCTGGTATTTCCTCCGGTTCAATGCCAAGTTGTCTGCAAAGATTACATGCCTTCCTTCCCAAACTTGCTGCCAGTTTTATTCCGACCTGTATTTTAAGAAGTGTTCCATATCCGGCAATGGTAAACCAGTTTTGGTGTGTAGTCTGTTTTGCCTCAATAACTTTAACTCGGTCATCTATCTCTGAAATACGTTTTTCCTGTGCTTGCAGGATTTGGATTGACTGAGCTAAAATGTCAAGCTGACTTAATGGTTTGGTTGCACGTTTTTCTATTTCGATAAAATAATTACGTATTTGTTCACCGGTTTCGGTACGTGCCATCATGGAAAGGCGTTTAGCAAAGTCGATAGAGAGGGCAAAATCAATTGTTCTCCCACTTAGTGGGAGTTGTGCATAATCTTCATTTTCAACAGCAAAAGAATTATTAGTAATATTCTTTTTATACCAATTAGCCCAATGCTGAGGCGCAAACCCTAATTTTTCGTAAAGCTCCCGTGCAGAAACGGCTTTCTTACCGTCATTCTCCACAATCTTAATCAACTCATTCATGGTTTTCTCTTTTTAAATGTTGAAGTCTGAAAACATCCACACACGCAGAATGATAATCTACATTTGTAGGATGCGTTTTGCAATATCCGCGGTATTCCTCAAAATGTCCGCATGAAAGAATGAAGAAATAAGCCTGATTCTTACAATTCTTTTCGATTTCAAACAGCCTTTTGTAGGTTTCAAGCTGCTGCTTTAGTGATAAGATTTCGCCCGTTTCGTGAGTGTGACGCACATTGTCTGTGCCTTTCCCATGGTTGGTGGTTTGATTTGTGTTTGTCATGATATATTTATTAAGCACTTAGGTACAGAAAAACGGCGTACCTTTCCCGCTGCTTAATCACCTCATGACTGGCTAAAATCTGCCATTACAACAGATTTACGGGGGTATACGCCGTTAGACAAATATTTTCCTTTCCAAACAACAAAATACAAAGTATGGAAAATACAAATCAATAAGGCATAAAAAAACCGCCATACAGCGGGTACTCTTACTCCGCCAGTCATTAGAAGATTAAGCAAGACAAATGTATGAAATATTTTTTGATATTCACAACATCTAAATAAAACTTTCTTTTTTATTGGAAATTTATTCTGTTTTAAGTCCTTAAACTTCTATTACATAGGAATGTAACTTTTTACAAAACAGTTGTTTATGTCGAATTTTGGGATATCCGGCAATGGTGCCGGGGATGTCAAAAAAACATAGTTCTATGGAAACTGAAATGAAAGTTGTAAAAGAAAAAGAGATCGTTCATGAGGACGACGATCGGGATTATGCAAAAAAAGGTGTTGCAAATGCAGGTCTGGCACTTGGTATTATCGGTACCGCTTTCGGCGCAGCTGCTCTCTGGGGTAGACGTGGGGGGCTTGGTGGTAGTGTTGGCTCTCCTGAAAATGTAAACATTAATGCTATCACTGACACTATCGGTTCTCGTAATGGTGCCCCTACAGCTTTTCAGGCTTGGGAAAAGAGTTGCCAGGAAGCACTTGCCCTTACAAACACTATCTGGGGACTGAAAATAAATACCCAGAACGAAATGTATGCTCATCGGGAAACTGATGTGGCTGAAAAATTCCAATTATGGAAATCTCAGGTTGATGCGGACTTTGGTCTGTATAAGAGCCAACGCGACCTGTACGATGTTCTGAATGAACGTTATGCAAATAAATTCAATGAACTCGACAAACAGATTGCTGTATTGGCTGCAACCCGTCCGTATCAGGACCGTCTGATTCAGTGTGAAATTGACCGCGCTTTCACCGCATCTGTAAACTACACAGACCGGAAAACTTGTCGTGCGATCTATGGTGTTGTAGGCTTGCCATCTACACCGACAGTAACAGTACTTGAGGGTGCAAATCCTTATGGATGTAATTGTCCGGTCCAGCAGGCTTCAACTCCTGCAGCTTAAAAGCAAATTGGTGGCGGGTGCGTCTTAATGACGTGCTTCGCCTCCTTTATCCAACCACCAATATAAAATATTATGCAAAACATCTTTTTAAACAATGATCCGTTATTAAGAGGGGGACAGTTTCAGACTCCTTCCACCGATGAAATGGATGCCTATATACAGAGATTACAGGAAGCCCAGGAGCGCATACAACAACAGAAAATGCAGATCCTTTCCGGGCCGTCTCAGTCACAATCCAAATGTCCGGTATGGGATGAAATAGAAAATGTGATATCCGGACTTACAGATACAGAGTTCCAGAAAATTTCCGAAACCAGAGATTTTGCAGAGAGTAATCAGATAGTTATGAATATTCTGAACCGGGAGTATATGAAAATGATGCGTCCTGTTGTTGAAAACACAAAGGACGGGAAGGAAGCTTTGCAAAACCACCTGTCTCTTATAAAGAAACTGAAAAAAGCCATTACTGATGAGTCAGCCAAAAATATAGAACTTTTTAATGAATATACGGAGAAATATTCCGACATGACGTATGCTGAATTCCTTGAAATGAAAAAGAAAGGAGGAAAGAAAAAATGACACGTGAAGAAAGAATACTACTTAGCAGGATTGAGAAACTTGAACAGGACGTAAGAGAATTAAAATTAAAATCTAATGAAAATGGAACAACCGGCAACAATAAGTCAGTCGATAAACCTGCAGGAAAAGGCACTGGAGTTAAAAAGTAAAATCGTTGATTCAATAGATGTCTGGGGAAAGAATCTGATTGATTCTTTTGTATCTGATAAGCCCAAGCTGAAACCTCTTTCAGTTTATATGAAAAGGGGACTTACCAACGGACTTGCCAGATATGATAATAAGATTACGAAATCAGTAGATAATATAATGCTTTTCATCAGTGATGAAAAAGGGAATTACGATACAGCCAAAGTATTTGATGACGCGATGTCCATGTTTAAAGATATGGATGAAATGAATTTCAACATTGGACCACTAAGTGGGATAATTGGAAAAGGTGTTATTAAAATAAAAATTCCAGACAGCATGTTTACCTCATTCTTTTTTGGGAATACCGGGGCCATTAAAATTACGGAATCAGATTTAACTGAACTTAAAAACCTATTTATACAATAAATTATGGGAAATTATCATAAAATGCTGAAACATTACAAAGAGAAAGGATTATTCAGCGAAACGAAAATGTGGGAATCCATAGAATGCCTAGATGATATTCTGGAAGAAATGAAAGAAAAGAATCCGGATATGTTTTGGGATTTTATGCGCAACCAACACGAAATATTTTGCGGTCCTCATTTTGATGAAAAATTCGCAAAATGGCAGGTGGAGCAGATGTATCACAAAGATGATGATGGGAAAGAATATAGAGGCCAACACTGGAGCATTGCCGAGGCTGAGGAAGTATATTCGAAAAATAAATCAAAACTACCTTCTGGAACAACCGTGTTTGATGTTTATGTAGCCATCAATATATTTTGGCATGATTTATTTGATGGATATAAACACTTCGTTAGTGAAAATGGACTTCCTGAGAAATTATCATCTGAACTAACTATTAAATCGGCTATAAAATTCTTCTTTATGGATGACGATGCTATAGACGGGAAAGTGTGGATTTATTCCGAAGCTTTGAATAATGAGAAATAATTTCTATATTTGCTGTATGCGGATAGGTCGGAGTAGCTACCGACTGATAAGAGTAAGTCAATGGCTTTTCCGCATACTTCTAATCATTGACAAAACATATAACATTGACAATTATGAAGGAAATATGGAAAGATATATCCGGATATGAGGGATATTATCAAGTTAGCAACAAGGGCAACGTGAGAAGTCTGGATCGAATTGTTTCCAATAATAACAAAATTAATGGAAAGATTATTTCACACTGGATTTCAAAAGAAGGATATAGAAGAGTAAATTTGTATATGGGTTCTAAATATCGTACATTTTTTATTCATAGATTAGTTGCATCGCATTTTATTCCTAATCCATTAAATAAGACGTATATAGACCATATTGATACAAATCCAAATAATAATTGTGTTTCTAATTTAAGATGGTGTACAGAAAAGGAGAATGCAAACAATACTTTAACTATAAAACATAAGAAAGACGCTTCTAAAGCATCTTCATGGAAAGCGAATAAGACTAAAATAGAAAGAGGAAGAAAAACAGCACCTAAAAAGGTCTGTCAGTATGATGTAAATGGAAGATTCATGAAAGAGTTTGAATCATCAACTTTAGCTTCAAAAGAAACAGGAATTTCGCAGAGTGATATATCTTCTTGTTGCCTTGGAAAGAAAAGGGTATCTGGCGGTTTCTTTTGGGCGTATTCTGGCAAAAAACCAATTATTAGGAGGGCTTATTCCTCTAAATGTCACAAGATAAAAATGATTTCTCCTGATGGAAAGTTGATAAAAATATTCAGTTCGTTGAAAGAGGCAAAACAAGAAACTGGTATTAATAATATATCAAGATGTTGCAGAGGAATTACAAGAAAAGCAGGAGGATGTATCTGGAAATATGTTGAAAATGAATGACGAATTTGACATATTAATGAACATTGCCGACAACGCAGCAAGCAGCTATATCAGCGAAATAGCCCTGTTTGCTTTAAGATGCCTGTAAGGCCGCTTAAATATTTAGTCGTGAACATATCGGAAGGTGTGAGAGGGGAGTTGTGTCCCCTCTTTTTGTGATTAATTTTTATTAAAAAACTATGGCGGTAATTGTTTTTATTAGATAGTTTTACGACCTTTGTATAGTTGAGATTTATATTAAATGTCTATAAATGAGTAATATCATTAACATACCGAATGTGACCAGAGATGAAAGAATCGGAAGTACTTTCAATTACTTATTTCGGGTGATACATCAGGTAGAAGCTATTAATAGCAATGATATTATTTGGGATTTTAAAGATTGCTCTTTTTTCCATCCATTTTTCTTATTCCCTCTTGCTTTATACAGAAGTAATTGTGAAAAGAAAATAATATGTAGAAATATACCGCCATACCTTAGGGCTTATTTCAACTTAATTTATTTTGATGATTTATTATGCATTGATAAAGATGTGGATATTGAAGAAATCTTAAATGATTACATACAAAAAACCTATATACCAATATGTAAGTTTGATTTATGCGGCAGTAATATCGACGGATTGCAAACCACAATACAAAATATTATTGAAACACAGATTGGGGCGGATAAAAGAATAACAACGCCTTTGTCTTACTTTTTGGGGGAACTAATATGCAATATAAGCCAGCATTCCAAAAGTAAATTTGGGTACATATATTCACAGTATATACACCAGGAGAGATGTATTGATATATGTATAGCAGATTCAGGGATAACAGTGCTGGGTAGTTATATAAATACGTGCAAATATTTAGATATAATCGGGGATGATGACGCTATAGCCCTTAAAATGGCAAATGAAGGTTATTCAACCAAAGATTTGCCTGAAACAGAGAATCGAGGTTATGGAATATCATCCTCTAAGAATATGCTTGTAGATGGATTGGGTGGAGCCTTCTTTATGTTGTCAGGAGGCGGTTTTCATAGACACTCCGACCATAAGAGTTATTTTATTAAATTGCCGGATTCAATAAGCTGGAACGGAACAATTATTCTAATGAGAATACCGATAGATGTTCCAGCGGACTTTAAATACGAAAAATATATACAATAATTAAAAAATGGGAATCATGAAGAAGGAGATAATAAAAATATCAGCATTGATCAGCAGCGATGTGCGTTCCCGTTCTAATGCGGAAATAATAAGGAGCGCGATAGATGGTATATCAGACAAGGTTATCCTTGATTTTTCCGGTGTATCTTTTGTATCAAGATCTTTTACGGATGAATTATGCTCAATAGTAGAGCATTGTAAAAATATAACAATAGATATGGCCAATATGTCTGAAATAGTCAAGACGATGATAGAAGCTGTAAAAAAAGGCAGGGAAAATAGAAGAGTACGTATAAAAGATGATTCTGAAATAAAAGAATTTGATGACATGGAAAGTTTGTCAAAATTTTTGGAAGAATAGCGAGGTATAACCTCGCTATAATCTTATTTTCTTTATTTTCCCACATTTCTTGCATATAAGTATAAATTCTAAATGTGAAGGGATTTCCCTGCTAAATTCATTATAAACATCGCATTTCTGGTATGTTACCCATTCATGTTTACAGGTCCATTTTTCAAAAAGTTGAGTCAGTAATTTTTTCATACTTCCAATTTTTTAATATCCGACAAATATTAGTTATCATATTCGTTTTCAAATGTTTTTATCAATGTACAGGATTCGCAACTGCCAAATTTTTCTCTTCCTCCGCATACTGTTTTGCAAAATGAATCGGTAGCCTTCTCCCTCATTTCTTCCTCGGCGATTTCCACAGCCTTTTTAGCTTTTTCATCGGATAATTGATAGCATAAATATCCACCCGGATAATCCTCATGCTTTTTCTTGTTTATGTATTCTTCTGCTTTCTTACTTTTCATAGATTTTTAATTTTTTAAAACTCCACATCCGTGACATGTCCGACAAGTGTTGGACCAATCTGAATTTTGTCCTATGGTACCAGATGTATAAAAACCAGGAGTAACCTTGCCGGTCCCATGACAAATAGGACAGACAGAGTAAGATTGAAGGATTATACCTCTGTCTGGTTCAGGAGGATCTTTAAATTGTATATCTTCAGCATCTACATTAAATAATCTTCCGTCAGAAATTTCTACTATAGCCTTACCATTTTCCGGGCAGATGGAATGTACATATACTTCGTCATCATCACGCAGAGCATGACATAGGTCTCCTTTTATTATTTTTGCTTTTCTCATGTTTCTATTAAAGGATTATTTTATTTGCTCCCTACATTATCACCACCAAAATGTTCTATAAGTTCTTCTACTGTAGCTTTATGACAGTATAGAGGTTCTATTTGTGTACCAACATGTCTTCCTCCACTGCGATCTGTTGCCATAAACCAACTGCCTTGTGGAAAATCTGTATATATTTCTACATCCATAACAAACCATTGATTAACATCACTATCATCCCGGAGAGCAGCAATAGCACGAAAAAGGTCCTCATTATCACCGCAATCTATTACTCCATTACTTTTTAAATCTTCAAGTACTGTTTCTGACCAAATCCCGGTTACTACTCCATGGCATGCTAGTAAGTAATTAGGCTTACAATCTAAATAGACCTTTAATCCTAAATCTTTTAATTTTTTTACTAATTCCGGTGTATTTTTCTGAATAAAACAAGGTATTGTATGCATATCTTAAATTTTTGTTTCGATTAATATTTCTTCCGTTAGTATTCCACTATCTTTGGTTTTAATATAAATTTGTTCAAGATTAAATTCTTCGGGGTGCAATTTATATTGAATCCAAGTCGGCTCATTTTCTCTATAATCAAGCCAACTTTTAGGTTTTTCTTTTCCAAGCACTTTCTTTACTATTTCATGAATCCTTTCACCTGCTCGTTTTGATTTTACAAATCCACTAAGGTCGTATCCAATGCCTCTTGGTGACCAATACTCTCCATGTTCAGGTCTGACATCTTTTGGTTCCCAGTGCCATTTGGGGATATCAGTGCGAGGATGCTTAATTAAAATTCCGGATTCAAATATTAGTTGGCTTTTTGGATTCCATGGCTCTTTGGGACGAACCCCACTTCTAACACGACACTCTATGTGCTTATTTGCTCTAATTTCAAAGTGTAATCCACAGTGATTGCATTTTCCGAACGAGATTACAGAATAGAGGCCGTCACCTTGAACAGAATCACATCCACAATTTGGGCACCCATACTTTTTATACTCTTCAAATGTAATTGCCAGCATGATTAATTCCTATTTAATTTAGTTTCAATTTTATATCTTCATCGATCATCCTAATAGTATCTCTTAAGGAAAAAGAGTGGGCGAAACCACAGCCATTCTTGTCTACAGCTTCCCATACCACTCTTTTTTCCGGAGGATAATCACCAAATGTTCTAGCGTCAAAGCAAATAATCTTTGCTTTATGTCCTCCTCTTGTACAAACAGATTTACCAGCTTTAGCTTCTTCGAGATTGAATGGTTTATATTTATTATTTTCTTTTGTTTCCATATCTTTTATT
>ERZ1034973.69-NODE-69-length-62170-cov-7.504870_pt1 | contig 62170 bp, 55 predicted proteins | sample MGYA00520686_ERZ1034973 | MGnify/ENA primary metagenome ERZ1034973 (study PRJEB33766, sample SAMN09781775) | gut metagenome | biome: gut microbiome | host: Homo sapiens | place: Madagascar | study: EMG produced TPA metagenomics assembly of the PRJNA485056 data set...
GGCTTTTTGCTGGGAGCCTCAGCCTTCGCTTTCTGTGGCGCAGGGGCTGCGGAGGCAGCTGCCACTGTTGCAGCAGTTGCTGTTACTGCGGTTGTGGCTGCCGTAGCTGCAGCCGTGTCTGGCGTGGGGCTGAACTGCACGGGCACGGACTGCGCAAAATTGACGATGGACAGCGTTTCTCCTGCCGTGTCCTCCTTGGCAGCTTCAGGGGCTGCAGACGTCTTGTCCTCAGCCGCTGGTGCGGGCAGAGGCTCGACAGGTACAGGTGCAGGTGCAGGTGCAGGTGCTGGAGCCGGTTCGAGCGCAGGGAGCGGTTCCATTGCGGGCAGCTCAGGCTGCTGGGCGCGGATGCTTTCCACCGAAGGAATCACCAGTTGTGGCCCTGTGCCGGGCTGGGTCGTGCTGGTGTCAGGCAGGGCAAATGTCTGGCTGGACGGTGCGTAGAAGAGGGCTGCGCCGATGAGCAGGGCTGCCAGAGCCTGCACGGATGCCACGATGTGCAGACGCTCTGTGGCAATCGCCTGTGAGGCCAGTTGCACACGCGCCTGTGCCAGGGATTTGGCGTGGGTCAGTGTGTGCAGGGTCTGCTTGCGCACATGGTGGTAGTACAGCCCTGTGCCCATAAAGCCGGGCACGACGCACAGCAGCAGCCCCAGCAGCAGGCAGACCGATGCTTCCACAGCCAGCGGAACGCGGCCGTGCAGACCCCACCACCACAGGGCCAGCACACCAGCCAGGACCGCGGCATAAATGCCCGCAGGCCGCCATAGCTTGCGCAGTATCAGCCAGGCCAGAGTGAAGAAGGCTGCGCCATGGTTCCAGCAGGGAACGGTCTTGCCCAGAGTTTCGAAACGCTGGAAATGCTGCTGGTAATACGCTGCGCCGACAGGCCCCACGCTCAGGCGGTAGAGGTCAGGCATGATGCCCGTTTCCGCTGATTGCGGAGAGGGCGTAAAGGCATGAGAGCGTAGAGGCGTCATGGGCATACGGGCGATTGTGGCACGGCCATGCAGGAATGCCGTGCTGCAACGCCAATTGTCAAACAATGTAGATGTCGTCTGCGGATGTTGCGTGCGTCCAGCTTGCCAGCGTGGGTGGTGCACGGCACGCATACACTTGCAGCCATTCGAAATGGCCAGCACGCTGCTGCGTGATGCGCCATGATCCATCGCATATTCATTGAGTGCAGCATGCAAAAACAACACGAATGGCAGTTCTTCCGTGCGGGAGGGGTTGATCAGGTTTCGATTCGTACGGGTGCCGATATCGCCCATATCGGCCAGCTTGATCAAAAGCTCTGGGTGGCGCTGGCTTGCCCGACACGTGGCATTGAGTTTGATAACGCCACGCTGGATCTGATTGATACCGATGCCGATGGGCGCATCCGTGCGCCCGAACTGGTGGCTGCCTGCGAATGGGCGGTATCCATGGTCAAGCATCCGGATGTGCTGGCACAAAGCAGTGATGTGCTGCGTCTGGACAGCATCAGTGATGCGACCGAAGAAGGTCAGGCGCTGGCTGACGAGGCACGCCGCATTTTGAAGCTGGCTGGCCGTGAAGATGCCGACAGCGTGACGCTGGCCGATGTGCAGGCACGCATGGCCTCGCTCAATGCCATGCCTTTCAATGGCGATGGTGTGCTCAACCCCGCGGCACTGACCGACCAGCCTGAGCTGGCGGCTCTGGCCAGTCGCATCATGGACAGCTATGGCAGCGTGACTGGCTGCGATGGCCAGCCCGGCCTGGGCCGAGCCCAGCTGGATAACTTCTTTACCGATGTACAGGCCATTGCCAGCTGGCATGCGCAGGCACAGACCAATACCTGCTCCCTGCCCAGCCAGGAGCAGGCCGTGGCTGCTGCCTCGGCCCTGAATGCCGTGCAGGCCAAGGTGGAGGACTTTTTTGCCCGTGCGCATCTGGCCGCCTTTGATGCCAAGGCACAGCAGGCGCTCAGCCCCACGGCTGAAGGCTATGCCGCGCTGGGCACGCAGGTGCTGACGCAGCAGGACGCAGCCATTGCAGCCCTGCCGCTGGCGCAGTTCACGGCGGATGCGGTGCTGCCGCTGCGCCAGGGCATCAATCCTGCGTGGGCGCAGGCCATGGAGGAATTCCGCAGGACCGTCGTCCAGCCGTTGCTGGGCGATGTGGACAGCCTGCAGGTGGAGCAGTGGAATGCCGTGAAGGCGCAGCTGTCTGCGTGTCAGGCATGGCTGGCTGCCTACCCTCAAACCCCGCTGGGCCATCTGGGTGCGGAAGAAGCGCAGGCCCTCTTGAACAGTGGTCTGCAGGAGCAGCTGCAGCAGCTGATCGAGCGGGATGAAGCCGAGCAGCAGCACAGCCAGCGTGTGGTGGCGCTGGAAAAGCTGATCCGCTTTCAGCGTGACCTGCTGGCGCTGCTGAACAATTTTGTGAACTTCGCCCACTTCTATCGCCGCGAGGGTGCAGCCTTCCAGTCGGGGACGCTGTACTTGGATGGCCGCAGCTGCGACCTGACGGTGGATGTGACCGACCCCGGCGCACACGCCACACTGGCGGGCATGGCCAAGGTCTATCTGGCGTACTGCGAGTGCCGCCGCAATGGGGTAAAGCGCAATATCGTCGCCGCCTTTACGGCGGGGGATGTGGACTTCCTGTTCGTAGGCCGCAACGGTATCTTCTATGACCGTGATGGTCATGACTGGGATGCCACCATCACCAAGCTCATCGAGAACCCCACCAGCATTGGCCAGGCCTTCTTCTCGCCGTACAAGAAGTTTGTGCGCATGATTGAAGAGCAGGTGGCCAAGCGTGCTGCCGCCAAGAACGAGAGCGTCACGGCCAATCTGAACACCCAGGCTGCCAAGCTCACCGAACTGGCCACGACACCGGCAGCACCTGCCGCTGCACCTGCAGCCCGCAAGACAGACGTCGGAACGGTAGCTGCCATTGGCGTGGCCATGGGCTCCATCAGCACCATGGTGGTGGCAATTTTTGGCAAGTTCATTGAACTGGGCCCCTGGATTCCAGTGGCGTTGATTGGCCTGATCCTGGCCATCTCGGGCCCCAGCATGCTGATTGCCTGGCTCAAGCTGCGTGAGCGCAGTCTGGGGCCCATTCTGGATGCCAGTGGCTGGGCCATCAATGGCCGCATGAAGATCAATCTGCCTCTGGGTAACTCACTGTCGCAGACCGCCAAGGTGCCGCTGAACGCCAAGCGCACCATGCATGACCCCTATGCAGTCAACTACGCCAAACGCTGGCTGTGGGCGCTGCTGATCGTCGTGCTGGGCTTGGCTCTGGCATGGGGCGCTGGCTGGCTGGACAAGATGCTGCCTGCTTCCATGCAGCGCATGGAGGTGGTGACCAGCACGGAAGTGGAAGTGGTGACTGAGTCCGCTCCAGCCCCCGTCCCCACACCTGAAGCGCAATGAGTACGAACGCCATGACTGCTTTGCAACGTACCCAGCAGGCGCTGCAGGCTATTGCAGAGGCAGGTGCTGAAGGCATGCGCATCTTCACCCGTGTCTATGCCGATGCCGCGCTGGCTGCCGCACAGGCAGCCGATGCGCGTGCTGCAGCAGGCATTTGCCTTGGGCCGCTGGATGGGCGCATTGTGTCCATCAAGGACTTGTTCGATGTGGCGGGCGAGCCCACCACGGCTGGCTCTAAAGTGCTGCGTGAGGCAGCCCCTGCTGCGCAGGATGCCGTCATCGTGCAGCGCCTGCGTGCTGCCGGTGCCATCGTGATTGGAAAGACGAACATGACGGAGTTCGCCTTCTCCGGCATTGGTATCAATCCGCACTACGGCACACCGGGCAATGCGCATGACGCAACACGCATTCCCGGCGGCTCCTCCTCAGGCGCAGGCGTGGCGGTGGCGCGCGGCATGTGCGAGATCGCGATTGGCTCGGACACCGGTGGCTCCATCCGCATTCCTTCCGCACTCAACGGTGTCACGGGCTTCAAGCCCACGCAGGCGCGTGTGCCACGCACGGGGGCATTTCCGTTGTCGTTCACGCTGGACACCGTCGGCCCACTGGCGCGCAGCGTGTTCGACTGTGCCATGACCGATGCCGTGCTGGCCCAGCAGCCCTGGCAGCCGCTGGTGCCACGCCATGTGCAGGGCCTGCGTGTAGGCGTGCCGCGTGGCCTGCTGTTCACACAGGCCGATGCGCAGGTGCTGGCCGCCTTCGAGCAGTGCGTGGCCCGGCTGCAGCAGGCACAGGCGCTGGTGCAGGATGTGGATCTGGAGGACTGGATCACCGCGCCATTTCGTCTGCAGGAGCAGGGCACACTGATCGCAGCCGAAGCTGCACACATCCACCAGGACTTGCTGGCAGAGGGCAAGGCCGAGCAGCTGGACCCGCTGGTGCTTTCACGCATTCGCCGGGGAGAAACCATCAGCGCGGCGCACTACGTGGGTGTGCAGCAGGCACGTGCGCAACTGCTGCCACAGCTCGATGCCGCCATGGCCGATTTCGACCTGCTGGCCCTGCCCACCGTGCCGCTGCTGGCGCCGACCATCGAAAGCCTGAGCGATGAGGCGCGCTTCCACGCCACCAATGTGCTGATGCTGCGCAACACCTCGGTGTTCAACTTCTATGACCTGCCGGCGGTGTCGCTGCCCTTGCCACGCCAGGCGGGCGAGCTGCCTGTGGGCGTGATGCTGGTGGGCCAGCGCGGTGCAGACCGCCAGCTGCTGGCCATGGCTGCGGCCGTGGAACAGCATCTGCAGGCGTAGCGCAAGCCAGCCAGCAGCGGGCTCTGGCCGCAGGTGTTCCACCCATGGCCAGAGTCCCTGCTTCTATAGCACGCACTGCCTGGTTTCTGCAGTGTGCATGCGGCAATCTTGGTTTATTGACGGGTGCTAGACTCGCGCCCCTTATGCAAAACTACAAAGAAACGCCCTTCGATTTAATGGTCATTGACGCCTTTATTGCAGCCAAGTCCTTGACCATCACTGACAAAGCCCGTGTCATTATTGGCCGCTACATGCAAGCGCACTTTGCGGATGAAAACAATCCCCGCATCCCCAAGCTGGCTGCACGCTTGCAAGCCATCAATGCAGCGGCAGCGCTTGAAGAAGACGAAGACGACGAATAAGCTTTGTTTCTTGAGGCCCCCAAAGGTTCTTGCTTGCAAGAACCTTTTTTGTTTTGAGGTGCAGGATTTATAAAAAATATGGCTCTCACGCGATGCAGCAAGCGCTGGCAGCTATATCTGCAGTAGCAAACCAGCCACTGTGGGATAGGCGCAAACCGTAAATCACTGTTTTTCTATACAGTCTTGCCTTCGGTTTTTTGCTGCTTGCTCTCTCATGTCTGCCACCGCTGCGGCGGCTGCCATTGCGCCGCACCGCTTCTATTACCTGCACAACTTTTGCCAGGCGCTGGACTGGATCCGCCAGCGCTACAGCGACTTGCTGGCTGCCCCCGAGTACGCCTGGCTGCAGCAGTTCCATGCCTTGCCGCAGCCCTCGCAGGCCCTGCTGGTGCGCATGCTGATGCGGCGCGGGCCATGGTTCAGGGCCAGCAAGCTGCAGTACGACGAGATTGGCGACACCGCACAGGCTGCAGCTCCCTTGCTGGCACTGCAGTGGCTGCAGGCCGATGCCGACATGGACGTGGCCACGCTGTTTGATCTGTACACCCGCGCTGAGCTTCAGCACATCCTGCGCGCGCAGGCACTGCCAGCGCAGCAGCGCAAGCAGGACTGGCTGCAGACGCTGCAGGCGCAGGGCCTGCCCGCACGCCCCTATGCGCAGTGGCACCCCGAGGCCACAGAAACCGGCTGGCGACTTAGCGACAGTACACGCACGCTGTGCGAGCGCTTCAGGCTCATGTTCTTTGGCAATCTGCGCCAGGACTGGTCGGAGTTTGTGCTGGCCGACCTGGGCATTTTTCGCTATGAAAGCGTGCCACTCACCCCGGCTGCGCGCGCCTTCCAGTGCCGTGAAAATGTGGACACCTATCTCGCCATGCAGGTCTGCCGCGAGGCTTTGCACGCGGAAACGGTGGATGCTGCGGCATTGATGGAGCAGCTGGCGCAATGTGCCAGCTCCAATCCCTGGCTGGAGCGCCGCCGTAGCAGGCTGCTGATGCAGCTGGGCCAGGCCTGCGAAAAAGCCCGGGACTGGCAAGCGGCACAGGCCGTGTACGCGCAATGCCGCTACCCCGGCGCACGCCACCGGCTGGTGCGCGTGCTGGAGCTGCAGGGCGAACATGCACCCGCCCTGGCGCTGGCTCAGGCAGCCTTGCAAACGCCGGAGAGCGAAGAAGAGCAGCAAAAGCTGCAGCGTATGCTGCCACGCCTGCTGCGGCATACAGGCACTCCAGCACCACGGCAGCGCGCGCGTGCTGCCGTGGTGGAAGACAGCATGCGCATCGACATCTGCCTGCCGCTGCCCGCTACAGCCTGTAGTGTGGAAGCTGCCTTGCGCAACCACTGGCATGCCGATGATGCGCCGGTGTTCTATGTGGAGAACACGCTGATCACCGCACTGTTCGGGCTGCTGTGCTGGCCTGCCATTTTTGCGCCGGTGCAGGGTGCGTTTTTTCACCCGTTCCAGAGCGCACCCGCCGACTTCAGCACGCCAGACTTTGTGCAGCGTCGTGCCGATGTGTTTGCGCAGTGCCTGGCACAGCTGCAGGACGGGCGCTACCGTGCCACCATCGTGCAGCGCTTTGCCGACAAGCATGGCCTGCAAAACCCGTTCGTGGTCTGGCAGGTGCTGGATGCAGAAGTGCTGCAGCTGGCGCTGGATTGCATCCCCGCCACGCATTTGCAGCGCATGTTCGAGCGCCTGCTGGCCGACCCGCGCAACCACCGCACGGGCTTGCCAGATTTGATCCGTTTCTGGCCTGCCGAGCAGCGCTATGCAATGGTGGAAGTCAAAGCACCGGGTGACAAGCTGCAGGACAACCAGATCCGCTGGCTGCAGTTTTTTGCCCAGCACGGCATTCCTGCGCAGGTGTGTCATGTGACCTGGCACACCGAAGCAGCCACAGCCCTATGCGCATGAGCATTGGCGTGCGCGCTCTGTGCGCATTCACTGCCCGCGAAGGCGATCTGGACTTGCGCTTTACGCCCGCACCCAGCGCGGTGCAGGGCATGCAAGGTCACAGACAGGTGCAGCAAAAGCGGCAGGCCGCCAGTGCCAGCTATCAGGTGGAAGTGGTACTGCAGGGCCAGTGGCAGGACTTGCACATCCATGGCCGCGCAGATGGCTATGAGCCCGCCACGCAGACGCTCGAAGAAATCAAGACCTGCCGTGGTGATGAGTGCAGATGTCCCACGCATTCCATTTACAGCAGCGTTGAACTGTCTGCATGAGCCTGCACCAGACACTCAATCATGGTCTGCGCAGCGCGGCTGGGCTGGGGGGACAGGCGCCACATGGCGACAAACTGGCAGTCGTAGTGAAAGCGCTCGGGCGCAATGGCCTGCAGGTGGCCATGTGCTTCCAGCAAGCGCCCATAGTGCTCGGGCAGAAAGCCGATAAAGCAGCCCGTCTGAATCAGGGTGGCAATGGCTTCCTGGTCAAAGCCCGTGGCCGTGCGGCGCAGGCCCATCTGGCGCGTGACTTCCATATTGGGTGAGTGATAGCCCAGTCCGGCAAAAGCGTGCTGCTGCAGAGTGCTCCAGTCCAGCAGCGCATGGTCTGCACCATGCAGCGGATGGCCGGGCGCGCAGTACAGCAGCATGTGCTCGCCAAATAGATCGCGGTAGACCAGACTGCTGGAGCTGCGGTGCGCCGGAATGATGCCCACCTGATAGCGTCCATCCATGAGGCCGCGCTCAATCTCGTGCATGTGCGTGACATGGAGCTTGATCTCCACCTCTGGCGCACGCTCGTGAAAGCGCTTGAGGGCCAGGTCAATATGCGCCTGCGGGTTGGTTACGGTCTTGTCAAACAGCGCCACTTCAATGCTGCCGCCCAGCCTGTCATGAATTTCATGGATGCGGTTGCGAAACAGATTCACCCCACCCAGTAGCTGCAAGGTGGCTTCATAGACCTGTACCCCTTCCGGTGTGAGTGCAAAGCCTGCGCGGCCCCGGCGGCAGAGCACCAGGCCCAGGCGCTCTTCCAGGTCCTTCATGTGGCGGCTGAGCGTGGAGGTGCTGATGTTCAGCTCCAGCTCGGCCGCAGTCATGCCGCCGCATTCGACCACGCTTTTGAAGATGCGCAGCAGGCGCAGGTCCATATCGCTGACCTGACCGAGCAGGGCACGTTGGCGGGAAGTGGGAGCAGGGGAGTGGGGCATGGTGCTGGAGCCAAGCAAGGGGCGTACCGTCATGCTGCATTTACTTGCATGAATTGGCAAGTAAACATGGGCAAGCCAGCATTCATAAAAGTAAGTTGGGGCCCAACAATGCCTGCATGGACACCAATTGCCAGGAGCTAGCCATGGACTTCACCGATCTCTCCACCATCCCCCAGAGCGCTGCCGCCATGGATGCGCAGTGGCTGGACGCCCACTGGATGCCGTTTACCGCCAACCGCAACTTCAAGACCCAGCCACGCATGGTGGTGGGCGCGCAGGGCGCGTATTTGCGTGATGCACAGGGGCGCGAGATTTTTGATGGCCTGTCAGGTCTGTGGTGCACGGGGCTGGGCCATGGCCGCAAGGAAATTGCCAACGCCATTGCCAAGGCTGCGCTGGAGCTGGATTACGCCCCGGCGTTTCAGTTCGGCCACCCGCTGTCGTTTGCGCTGGCCAACAAGATCAAGCAGCTGACACCTGCGGGGCTGGACTATGTGTTCTTTACGGGTTCGGGCTCGGAGGCGGCAGACACCTCTTTGAAGATGGCCCGTGCTTACTGGCGTGCCAAGGGGCAGGCAGGCAAGACGCGCTTGATTGGGCGTGAGAAGGGCTACCACGGTGTGAACTTTGGCGGCATTTCCGTGGGCGGCATTGCAGGCAACCGCAAGTTCTACGGCCAGGGCATTGAGGCCGACCATCTGCCCCATACCCAGCCGCCACTGGGCACTTTCGCCAAAGGCATGCCCGATACCGATGGCCGTGCGCTGGCTGATCGCCTGCTGGATGTCATCCACCTGCACGACGCCAGCACCATTGCGGCGGTGATTGTGGAACCGTTCTCAGGCTCAGCAGGCGTGGTCATTCCACCCGCAGGTTACTTGCAGCGCCTGCGTGAGATCTGCACGCAGCACGGCATCTTGCTGATCTTTGACGAAGTCATCACCGGCTTTGGCCGCTGCGGTGGCTGGACGGCGTCTGAAGTGTTTGGCGTCACGCCCGACATTCTGAACTTTGCCAAGCAGGTCACCAATGGCGCGCAGCCTCTGGGCGGTTGCGTGGCCAGCAAAGAGATTTACGACACCTTCATGGCTGCCGGTGGCCCCGAGTACATGCTGGAGTTTGCCCACGGCTATACCTACTCGGCCCACCCAGCAGCCTGCGCCGCAGGGCTGGCTGCACTGGAACTGCTGGAAAAAGAGCAGGCCCCACAGCAGGTGCAGGCACTGGCACCTTACTTTGAACAGGCTGTGCATGGCCTGCGTGGTGCCAAGCATGTGCTGGATATTCGCAACTTTGGCCTGGCCGCAGGCATCACCATTGACCCAGTGCCCGGCGAGCCCGCCAAGCGCCCCTACGAGATCGCCATGCACTGCTGGGCACACGGCTTTTACGTGCGCTATGGCGGTGACACCATCCAGCTCGCACCACCCTTTATCAGCACAGAGGCGGAGATTGACCGCCTGGTCAGCGCCGTGGGTGATGCCCTGCAGGCGACGGCCTGAAACACGAGAACGTTTTAAAACAATAGCTGCTAGCGCCCGCTGCATAAGCGCCAGCAGCCATTTTTATGCATAAAACACCCAAGGAAGAGACTGTGATTCCCACCGTAGGCCATTGGATGGATGGACAACTGATCGAAGACACCGCACGCACCCAGCCCGTGTACAACCCGGCCACAGGTCGCAGCGAGCGGCAGGTGGCGCTGGCCAGTGTGCAGACCGTAGAAGCTGCCATTGCGGCGGCGGAAAAAGCCTTCCCCGCCTGGCGTAACACCCCACCACTCAAGCGTGCACGGGTGATGAGCAAGTTCAAGGTCTTGCTGGAGGCGCATGCAGACGAGATTGCCGCGCTGATCACGGCTGAGCATGGCAAGACCCTGGCCGATGCCCATGGCGAGCTGCAGCGCGGCATGGAAAACGTGGAATACGCCAGCTATGCGCCCGAGCTGCTCAAGGGCGAGCATAGCCGCAATGTCGGCCCTGGCATTGACAGCTGGAGCGAATTTCAGGCGCTGGGCGTGACCGCAGGCATCACGCCCTTTAACTTTCCGGCCATGGTGCCGCTGTGGATGTGGCCCATGGCCGTGGTCTGTGGCAACACCTTTGTGCTCAAGCCCTCGGAGCGCGATCCATCCAGCACGCTGTTCATTGCCCAGCTGGCGCAGGAGGCTGGCCTGCCACCGGGCGTGCTGAATGTGGTCAATGGCGACAAGGAAGCGGTGGACACCCTGCTGCGCGATCCCCGCGTCAAGGCCGTGAGCTTTGTGGGCTCTACCCCGATTGCCGAGTACATCTACGCCGAAGGTTGCAAACATGGCAAGCGTGTGCAGGCACTGGGCGGTGCCAAAAACCACGCCATTGTCATGCCCGATGCCGACATTCCCAACGCCGTCAACGCGCTGATGGGCGCAGCCTATGGCTCCTGTGGTGAACGCTGCATGGCGATTCCGCTGGTGGTGGCCATTGGTGATGACACGGCCGACAAAGTCGTGGAGGCGCTCAAGGTCGAGATCGCCAAGATGAAGGTCGGCCCTGGCACGGACGACCGCAATGACATGGGGCCGCTGGTGACCAGGCAGCACTACGAAAGGGTCAAAGCCTATGTGGACAGCGGCGTGGCCGAAGGTGCAACGCTGGTGGTCGACGGCCGCAAGGTGCAGGTGGCAGGCCATGAAGAAGGCTACTTCCTGGGGGCCTGCCTGTTTGACCACGTCAAGCCCGGCATGAAGATTTACCAGGAAGAAATCTTTGGCCCCGTGCTGGGTGTGGTGCGCGTGGCCAGCCTGCAGCAAGCCATGAATCTGATCGACGCCCACGAATACGGTAACGGCACCTGCATCTTCACGCGCGATGGCGAGGCGGCACGCTACTTCACCGACCACATCCAGGTCGGCATGGTGGGGGTGAACGTGCCGCTGCCCGTGCCCGTGGCCTACCACTCGTTTGGCGGCTGGAAGCGTTCGCTGTTTGGCGACCTGCACGCCTACGGGCCCGATGCCGTGCGCTTCTACACCAAGCGCAAGACCATCACCCAGCGCTGGCCCAGCGCCGGTGTGCGCGAAGGCGCGGTGTTCAGCTTTCCGAGCAGCCGCTGACGTTTTGCATCTGTGTCCAGCGCGGCCAGATGACGCTCCAGCCTGGGCGTGATCTGGTTTGCTTCTTGCGTGCTGGTCGCGGTGTCAGAAGCTGACGAAAAGGATGTGTATGACTGCCAATCCACCGGTGGCCTCCAGTGCTTTGTTTAACCAGTCGCTGGCCAAAGGCCTGCAGGTGCTGTGTGCCTTTGGCAGCGGCCACCGCTATCTGAGCCTGGGTGAAATTGCCCAGCGTACGGGCATGACCAAGGCCTCGGCCCAGCGCTCTGTGCACACGCTGCAGGTGCTGGGCTATGTGGGCAAGCATCCGGGCAGTCAGCGCTTTTGTCTGCAGCCCCGCGTGGTGGAGCTGGGCTTTAACTACCTGGATGGGCATCCGCTGATCGTGGCAGCGCACAGCTATCTGGCCCAACTGTCCAAGGACAGCGGTGAAACCGTCACCCTGACCGAACCCAATGGGCAGCACATGCTGTATCTGGCCCAGGTGCAGACCACGCAGCACATTCCTGTACTCACGCCTGTGGGCAGCCGTGTGCCCATGTATGCCAGCAGCTGCGGCCGTGCCTATCTGAGCAGCCTGCCGCAGGCGCAGTGGCAGCCCATGCTGGAAGCCATGGAGCGCCCGGCGCTGACGCGGTATACGCAGACCCAGATTCCCGACATCCTCCGCCAGTTGCTGCGCTGCTGTGACAAAGGCTATGCCGTGAACTGTGAAGAGCTGTTTCTGGGCGACATGGGCATTGCTGCGCCCATTCTGAACAGCCGCCAGCAGGTGGTGGGTGCCGTGCATGTGGCACCGCCCGTGAGCCGCTGGAGCATGGAAGATGCCGAGGCCACGCTGGCCCCGCTGGTGGTGGAATGCGCGCGTGCGATTTCGCGCCTGACGTCCTTATGACGACTCGGCCTGCTGCGGCAGCGCCAGCATCTGCTGCAGCCGCTGGGCGACCAGCTCGACACAGTCCCAGACGGGCAGTCCGGTCAACAACCGTACTTCTGCCCCCATGCCGGCCAGGCCGGCGCCACCGAGCAGCACCGCCTGTGTGGAAGCATGCTGCATGGCATTGTGGCAGGCATGTGCCAGGGCCATGGCGGTGTCTTGCGGGGACTGCATCATCTGCAAACCTGTTGCTGGCAGGGCATGTACCTGGGTGATGCCCAGGGGCGCATCGGTACGGTCATGGCCTTCGCTGCGGCACCAGCGCTGCAGCATGGTTTGCCATCGCTCGCCCCCGGTCACGATGGCCATGCGTGCAAAGCCCTGTGCACCCATTTCGCGCACGGCGCTTTCTGCCAGTCCGAGGACGGGCACCTGCGTGCTCTCACGCAGCGCATGCAGGCCCGGGTCGCCAAAACAGCCGACCAGCACTGCGCGGTAGCCCGCAGTGGGCGCATCGCCCATGGCGCGCTCGAAGGCCTCGATGACGGCATGGCCTGCAATGCAGAAGCTGCGTTCATCGGCAATGTAGTGCGCACCAAATGGGGCCGTGCGGGCATGGATGTGCACCTCAGGCAGGGCGAGGCTCAGGGTGTCAGACAGGCGTTGCGTGACGCTGTCGGAGGTATTGGGGTTGAGCACCAGTACATGGGGGCGATCCGTCATGCATATCTCCTCAATAGCCTGTGGGGCCGAATGGCTGCTGCGCACCAACATGGCACAGCAGCCTTGGGTGAGGGCGTTCAGACCACGCCAGCCTGCTCCAGCATGGCGTGCAGCAGCACATTGCAGCCAGCGGCCAGGTGCTCGGGCTTGGCGTCTTCAATCTCGTTGTGGCTGATGCCGTCCTTGCAGGGCACAAAAATCATGGCGCTGGGGGCTACGCGGTTGATATAGACCGCGTCATGGCCTGCGCCGCTGACCACATCCATGCAGTCATAGCCCAGCTGTGCGGTGGCCTTGCGCACACTGGCGACGCAGTCGGGGTGGAAGATGCAGGGCTCAAACTTCACCACCTGTTCCATGTCCACCGTGCACTGGCACTGTGCAGCCAGTGCGGCAAACTGGGCGCGCATGGCGGCGTCCATGCGGTCCAGCCCGTTCTGCGACAGGTTGCGGAAGTCCACACTGAATTTCACCTGCCCCGGAATCACATTGCGGGAATTGGGGTGGACCTGCACATAGCCCACGGTGCCACGGCCATGCGGGGCTTCATCGAGTGCAATGCGGTTGACGGCATCGATCATGCGGGCGGCGGCCAGCATGGCGTCGTGGCGCAGCTCCATGGGCGTGGGGCCGGCGTGGGCTTCCATGCCCTGCACCGTCACGTCATACCACTGCTGGCCCAGTGCGCCGCTGACAATGCCAATGGGCTTGTCATAGGCCTCCAGTACCGGGCCTTGTTCAATATGGGCCTCAAAATAGGCGGCAAACGGGCCATTGGGCACATCGCCACAGGCCACATCCCCCAGATAGCCAATGCGCTGCAGCTCGGCACCTACGCTGATACCTGCGTTATCTTGTTGCAAGTGCATCTCTTCTGCACCAAAGACGCCAATGAATGCACCAGAGCCCATCATCACCGGCGTAAAACGTGTGCCTTCTTCATTGGTCCAGAACGCCACTTCAATCGGGGCGCGGGTCTGAATGCCGTGGGCATTGAGGGTGCGCACCACTTCCAGGCCTGCCATCACGCCGTAGTTGCCATCGAACTTGCCGCCCGTGGGCTGGGTGTCAATATGGCTGCCCGTGGCCACGGCGCGGGCCTGTGGGTCGGTGCCTGCGCGGCGGCCAAATACATTGCCAATGGCATCGATGCGCACTTGCAGCCCAGCTTCCTTGAACCATTGCACGACCAGATCGCGGCCGCGCCGGTCTTCATCGGTCAGGGCGATGCGGCAGACGCCGCCTTTGGGGGTGGCGCCAATCTGGCCCAGGTCCATCAGCGACTGCCACAGGCGTTCGCCATCAATGCGCAGGTGTTCAACGGGGGTGTTCATGATGCAGCTCCTGTTTGAGAGAACAGGCGCGAATGCCGCACAAAACATGCCAAGTCGCATCGAATGTGCGCACATACAGATCGAACATCGATATGTGCGATGTGGCACGCTGCTTGCATTGCAGGTCTTACCTCAACCCCGATGGAAAGGTCTCCAATGCGTAAGTCTTCTGGTTTCTCTGTTTCACGTCCGGCACTCAAGGGACTGGCTTTGGCGGTAGCAATGACACTGGCCGGTGGCGCTGCCAGCACCGTCATGGCGCAAGAAAAGGTGTTGCGCATTGCCATGACGGCGGGCGACATTCCCCGTACCTCAGGGCAGCCTGACCAGGGCTTTGAGGGCAACCGCTTCACCGGTATTCCCATGTACGACGCGCTGACGCACTGGGATCTGAGCAAGTCTGACAAGCCCAGCGAGCTGATCCCCGGTCTGGCGCTGTCCTGGGAGGTAGACCCTGCCGACAAAACCAAGTGGGTGTTCAAGCTGCGCCCCGGCGTGAAGTTCCATGACGGCAGCGACTTCAACGCCGATGCCGTGGTCTGGAATGTGCGCAAGGTGCTGGACAAGGACGCCGAGCACTTTGACCCTGCACAGGTGGGTGCTACTGCATCGCGCATGCCTACGCTCAAGTCAGCACGCAAGATCGATGATCTGACCGTGGAGCTGACCACCTCGGAGCCCGACGCCTTCCTGCCCATTAATCTGACCAATCTGTTCATGGCATCGCCTGCGCACTGGGCCACCAAGCTGGCGGCCGTGCCAGCCAGCGTGACCGACAAGGCCGAGCGCAGCAAAGCCGCATGGACGGCATTTGCCGCAGACCCCTCGGGCTCTGGCCCGTTCAAGGCTGCACGCTTTGTGCCACGCGAGCGCTTTGAAATGGTGAAGAACACCGCCTACTGGGACCCCAAGCGCACACCAACCATCGACAAAGTGGTGCTGCTGCCCCTGCCTGAGGCCAACTCCCGCACCGCAGCCCTCATGAGCGGCCAGGTGGACTGGATTGAGGCACCTGCACCCGATGCGCTGGATGCCCTCAAGAGCCGTGGCTTCAAGGTCTACTCCAACCTGCAGCCCCATATCTGGCCCTGGCAGTTCTCCTTCATTGAAGGCTCGCCCTGGCTGGACAAGCGCGTGCGCCATGCGGCCAATCTGTGCGTAGACCGTGAGAGCATGAAGCAGCTGCTCAACGGCATGATGGAACCCGCCACCGGCATGTTTGAGCCCGGCCACCCCTGGCGCGGCAACCCCAGCTTCCAGATCAAGTACGACGTTGCTGCTGGCAAGTCACTGATGGAGCAGGCAGGCCACAGTGCCGCCAAGCCGCTGAAGGTGAAGATTCAGACCTCGGCCTCCGGCTCCGGCCAGATGCAGCCCCTGCCCATGAACGAGTTCATCCAGGAAAGCCTCAAGCAATGCCACTTTGATGTGGAGTTTGATGTGGTCGAGTGGAACACCTTGTTCTCCAACTGGCGCATCGGTGCCAAGGACCCCAGCGCCAACAAGTCACATGCCACCAATGTGACGGCCGCCACCATGGACCCCTTCTTTGCCATGGTGCGCTTTGTGAGCACCAAGTCCTTCCCGCCGCTGTCCAACAACTGGGGCTTCTACAGCAACCCGCAGGTGGACGCCGTGGTGGACAAGGCCCGCACCACGTTTGATGCCAAGGAGCGCGACAAGGCCCTGGCCGAGCTGCACACCCTGGTCGTGGATGAGGCACCGTTCCTGTTCGTGGCCCATGACGTAGGCCCGCGTGCCATGTCTGCCAAGGTGGGCAATGTGGTGCAGCCACAGAGCTGGTTTATCGACATTGCCACCATGACTATGAAGTAAGTCTTACCAGCCGGGCCGGGCAGCGCGCCCGGCTGCTGGCTGGCAGGGCCCGCGTTACGCCCTTGCGTCATGACGTGGATACCACCTGCACTCCCAGACAGGCGGCCTTTCTGAAACTCTCACCACGCCACAACCATGCTGAACTACCTGCTGCGCCGCTTTCTCTACACCATCCCCATCATGCTGGGTGTGGCCTTGCTGTGCTTTGCACTGGTCCACATCACGCCGGGGGATCCGCTGATCTCCATCCTGCCGCCTGATGCTTCTGCCGAACTGCAGGAGCAAATGCGCGAACTGTACGGCTTTAACCAGCCGCTGCCTGAGCAATTCGGGCGCTGGCTCTGGCGCGCGCTGCATGGTGATCTGGGCCTGTCGATTGCAACCAGCCGCCCCGTCACCACCGAAGTGCTGACCGCCGTGGTCAACACCCTGCGCCTGGCCGTGGTGGCCACGCTGATTGGCTTTGTGCTGGGCAGCCTGTTTGGCTTTGTGGCGGGCTACTTTCGCAACTCGTTCATGGACCGTCTGTGCTCGCTGCTGTCGGTGCTAGGCGTGAGCGTGCCGCACTACTGGCTGGGCATGATGCTGGTCATCATCTTTTCTTCGCAGCTGATGTGGCTGCCTGCCACAGGTGCTGGCCCCGGCGGCTCGGGTGACTGGGCCTGGGACTGGGCCCACGTGCAGTTCATGATCCTGCCGGCCATCACCATGTCGGTCATTCCCATGGGCATCATCGCCCGCACGGTGCGAGCCCTGGTGGCAGAGCTGCTGGAGCAGGAATTCATCATCGGCCTCAAGGCCAAGGGCCTGTCCAACTGGGGCATCTTCTGTCACGTACTCAAGAACGCTGCGCCCACGGCACTGGCCGTCATGGGGCTGCAGCTGGGCTATCTGCTGGGCGGCTCCATCCTGATCGAGACCGTGTTCTCCTGGCCCGGCACGGGCTTTCTGCTGAATCAGGCCATCTTCCAGCGTGACCTGCCGCTGCTGCAGGGAACGATTCTTGTGCTGGCCGTGTTCTTTGTGCTGCTCAACCTGCTGGTGGACGTGGTGCAGACACTGCTGGACCCTCGCATTGCGCGCTGATTGGCTGACTAACCGGGAGATTTTTCATGTCCAGCATCACACTGAAATTGGCTGCCGCACCTGCTGTGCAGCCCTTGCCTGAACATCGCTCGCGTGGCTACTGGGCATCCGTGCTGCAGCGCTTCATGCGCGACCCCGTTGCCGTAGGGGCCGCCACCGTGGTGGCACTGCTGGTTCTGATGGCTGTTTTTGCGCCCTGGCTGGCACCGTCAGACCCCTATGCCACCTCCATCCTCAAGCGACTCAAGCCCATTGGCACCGAAGGCCTGCCCCTGGGCAGTGACGAGCTGGGGCGCGACATGCTCTCGCGCCTGATCGTGGGGGCTCGCCTGTCGCTGTTCATGGGCATCGTGCCTGTGCTGGTGGCCTTTGTGATTGGCGCAGGCATCGGCATTTTGGCGGGCTATGCCGGTGGGCGCACCAACACCGTCATCATGCGCACCATTGATGTGTTCTATGCCTTCCCCTCGGTGCTGCTGGCCATTGCACTGTCGGGTGCTTTGGGTGCAGGCATCTTCAATGCGCTGGTGTCGCTGACCATGGTGTTCATTCCGCAGATTGCCCGTGTGGCAGAAAGTGTCACCGCGCAGGCCCGCAACCGCGACTATGTGGAAGCCGCCCGTGCCACCGGGGCCAACGCTTTCACCATCGTGCGCGTGCATGTGCTGGGCAATGTGCTGGGCCCCATCTTTGTCTATGCCACCAGCCTGATTGCGGTGTCCATGATTCTGGCCTCGGGCCTGTCCTTTCTGGGCCTGGGCGTCAAGCCACCAGAGCCTGACTGGGGCCTGATGCTCAACACCCTGCGCACGGCCATCTACACCCAGCCCTGGATTGCGGCGCTGCCCGGCGTGATGATTTTCATCACCTCCATTTCCTTCAACCTGCTCTCGGACGGTCTGCGTTCGGCCATGGACAACAAGGGGTAAGTCATGTCAATCAACACAGCTGTCATGCAAGACGTAGGCGGCCCCGCGCAGCCACTGCTGATCGTGCGTGGTCTGACCAAGCACTTCCCGCTGAAAAACGGTGCCACGGTGCATGCCGTCGATGGCGTGGACTTTGAAGTGCTCAAGGGTGAAACCCTGGGCGTGGTGGGCGAGTCCGGCTGCGGCAAATCCACCACCGCACGCCTGCTCATGCACTTGATGGACCCGACCAAGGGCGAGCTGATCTTTGATGGCCGCACCGTGGGTTCGCGCGATCTGCCGCTCAAGGAATTTCGCCGCCAGGTGCAGATGGTGTTCCAGGACAGCTATGCCTCGCTGAACCCGCGCCTGACGATTGAAGACTCCATCTCCTTCGGCCCGCAGGTGCATGGTGTCTCGCGCAGAGAAGCCATTGAACGCACCCACCACCTGATGGACCGCGTAGGGCTGGCCCCTTCGCGCTTTGCCGAGCGTTATCCGCACGAGCTCTCAGGCGGCCAGCGCCAGCGCATCAATATTGCCCGCGCGCTGGCCTTGCAGCCACGCATGGTGATTCTGGATGAGGCCGTTTCCGCGCTGGACAAATCCGTGGAGGCGCAGGTGCTGAACCTGCTGACCGATCTGAAGCGCGAGTTTGGCCTGACCTATGTCTTCATCAGCCACGACCTGGGCGTGGTGCACTACATCAGCGACCGTGTGATGGTCATGTACCTGGGCCAGGTGGCAGAAATTGGCCCCTCAGACGCGCTGTTTCACCAGCCTGCCCATCCCTACACCAAGGCGCTGCTGTCCTCCGTGCCTTCCATGGACCCCAACCATCGCACCCAGCAGGCCCCGCTGGCGGGCGATCCACCCAACCCCATCAACCCGCCATCGGGCTGTCGCTTTCACCCACGCTGCCCACAGGCGCAGCCCGTCTGCGCCCAGCGTGTGCCTGCGATGACCGAGGTGCAGCTGCACCACAAGGCCACCTGCCTGATGCATGAAATCAGCAGCGGCCACCCGCTGGCCACGGCCCCTTTCCCTCTGGCTGCCTGAGAAAGCGAGACTGCAATGCAAACCGATACCCGCCCCCTGGTGCAGATTGAAGACCTGAACGTGCAGTTCACCGGCGGCAAGAAAGTCGTGCAGGCTGTCAGCGGCGTCAGCCTGAGCGTGCGGCGCGGTGAATCCGTGGCGCTGATTGGCGAATCCGGCTCCGGCAAGAGCGTGACGCTGCGCACCCTGCTGCGCCTGCACCCGGAACGCAAGACCGTGATGAAAGGCAAGGTGCAGGTAGCCGGGCATGACGTGCTGCGCATGGATGGCAAGGCCTTGTCCGGCTACCGTGGCAAGACCTGCTCCATGATCTTTCAGGACCCGCTGCTGGCCCTGGACCCTGTCTATCCCGTAGGCGCGCAGATTGTGGAAGCCATCCGCCGCCACGAGCCGAAAGTGAGCAAGGCCGAGGCCGAAAAGCGTGCCCTGCAGCTGTTTGAGCGCGTGAGCATTCCCAGCCCCGAGCAGCGCCTGAAGGCCTATCCGCATGAAATGTCGGGCGGCATGCGCCAGCGCGTCATGATTGCCCTGGCCCTGGCCTGCAACCCGCAGGTGCTGCTGGCGGATGAGCCCACCACGGCGCTGGACGCCACCGTGCAAATCCAGATCCTGCTGCTGCTGCGCCAGCTGCAGCGCGATCTGGGCCTGGGCATTATTTTTGTGACGCATGACATTGGCGCCGCCGTCGAGGTGGCAGACCGCATTGCTGTCATGTACGCCGGCCGCATTGTGGAAGAAGGCACGGCCGAGCAGCTGATTCGCTCTCCCCGCCACCCCTACACCATGGCCTTGCTGCAAAGCCGCTCGCATGGTGCCATGGAGCGTGGCCAGCCCCTGCAGACCATCCCCGGTGCGCCGCCGGACCTGACCGCCATTCCACCGGGCTGCGCCTTTGCACCGCGCTGCCGCTTTGCCACGCCAGGCTGCTCGCAGGTGCTGCCTGGAGCCATGGAAATCGCCCCCGGCCATCTGGCGCGCTGCATCCATACCGACACCACGGCACTGCAAGCACCACAGGTGCTGGCTGCATAAAAAAGAGAGCGGCTAGCGCTTGTATTTAAAGGATTTCCATTAGTTTTTTTATTTGAAACCTTGTAGATACAAACGCTGGCAGCTCTGATTTTGAGAGTTCGGCTTTCTTTCCCCCTGTTGTTTCCCGAAAGTACCTATGCCCTTGCACGACCCCGCCCATGCCTTTGTTCCCTATCCTGATGTGCCCGTGCCCCATGCCAGCACCGGGCCACTGAGCGGCCTGTACTTCGGCGTTAAAGACCTGTTTGACATTGCTGGCTACCCGACAGGCGGCGGCAACCCGCTGGTGCTGGCCATGTCTGGCATCAAGACGCAGACCGCGCCCACCGTGCAAAAGCTGCTCGACGCAGGTGCGGCGCTGGCAGGCAAGACCGTCACGGATGAGCTGGCCTTTTCCATGAACGGCAACAACGCCCACTTTGGTGCGCCCATCAACGGTGCTGCACCCGATCGCATCACGGGCGGCTCCTCCTCGGGCTCGGCCTCGGCCGTATCCAGCCGCCTGTGCGACTTTGCACTGGGCACGGACACCGGTGGCTCCGTGCGTGCACCCGCCAGCCATTGCGGCCTCTACGGCATTCGCCCCACGCATGGCCGTGTGAGCCTGCAATCCGCCCTGGCCCTGTGCCACAGCTTTGACACCTGCGGCTGGTTTGCACGCGATGCAGACACCTTTGCCCGTGTGGGCGAGGTGCTCATGGCAGCAGACAGCGCCCCCTTGCCAGCCCAGCCCCGCCTGCTGACACCGACCGATATCTGGGGCCTGATCGCCCCCGCAGTGCTGCCCGCATGGGATGGTGCTCTGGCCAAGGTCAAGGCCGCCTATGGCGAAGCAGCGCCTGTGACCGTGGCGCTGGAGAGCTTTGAAGCCATGTACTGGGCCTTCCGTTACATCCAGGGCCGCGAAGCATGGATGACCGATGGTGCCTTTATCGAACGCTACGCCCCTGTGCTGGGCCCCGGCGTGAAAGAGCGCTTTGCCTGGAGTAAAGAAGTGACGGACGAGCAGGTTGTGAACGCCCACGCCTTCCGCACACGTTTTCGCCAGCATCTGGCAGCCATGCTGGGCAGCGACGGCGTACTGGTCATGCCCACCATGCCCGATGTGGCACCGCTGCGCAGCACCGACGAAGCCGCGCTGGAAACCTACCGCAACAACGCCGTGCAGATGCTGTGCATGGCGGGGCTGTCGGGCTTTCCGCAAATCTCGCTGCCCTTGGCCAGCCGCAACGGCGCGCCGCTGGGCCTGTCGCTGCTGGGGCCCGCAGGCAGTGACAAGAGCCTGATCGCCATGGCGCAAAAAATCGCGGCTGTAGGTACTTGAGCCGGACAGGGCGGTTGTGACACAGGGGCCTGGCTGAATGGGCAGTCAGGCCCTTCTTGCAGGAGCGATGCGCAGCGCTTGAAGCACATGGAGCGCATCAGTGGATTTTTTTTGATGAAATATGCATCTAACGCCCATGCAGCAAGCGCTAGAAGCTATGAATTTTGTATTTACTCCCTCTCCCGCTTGCGGGAGAGGGCAGGGGTGATGGGGCTCGCTCTCCTTCCCCCACTGGGGGAAGGCTGGGATGGGGGCATGGCCCTTGGTGGATGCCCACTCAACCCTTCACAAATGCAGCTGCAAACCCGCTGGCATGGCCTGCACCTCACAGTCCACCTGGCCAGCGCGACGCTCCAGCACTGCAAAGTCGCCACCTTCCACTGCCAGCAGCGCATGGTGCCAGGTGCCGGGGGCCAGCATCACACCTTGCCGTCCGTTGGTGATAAAGGCTTGCAATGCATGCGCATGGCAGGGGGCACTGGCAGCTGCCACCACCAGCACAAAGCGCTGCGTACCCAGCGGAATAAAAGTCTGGCTGCCCAGCGTGTGGCGCTCCATCTCGCCAATGTTCAGCGGAAAAGTCCGCGCCTGTGCGCGAAACAGCGCCAGTATGGGGGTGCCGCCCTGGGCGGTCAGTTGCATATTGGGAATCAGGTCATAGCGCACGGCATTGCCGCTGTTGATGGTGCAGTGCGGCACGGTGGCCGCCGTGGCGGCGTCAAATGCAATCACTTGCCCAAAGGGCGCAAAGGCGGCAGCCGTCAGTGGCTGGGCTTTCAAACTTGGCATATTCATGCCGTGCAGTGCATGCAAGCGCAGTGCCAGAGGGCGATTTGCAGGGCTGCACCTGCATACACTTGCAGGATTCCAACTTTGTGAGCACACCCCATGGAACTGCGACAGTTGCGCTACTTTGTGCGCGTGGTGGAACTGGGCTCCATGAGCCGCGCGGCCATGGAGCTGAATATGGTGCAGTCTGCGCTGAGCCAGCAGATCAGCCGGCTGGAGAGCGAGCTCAGCACCCGCCTGCTGCAACGCACCAGCAAAGGCACCGTCCCCACGGAAGCAGGCATTGCCTTTTTTCACGAAGCCCAGCTCACGCTGCGCCATGCGGACCAGGCCATCCAGGCCGCGCAAAAGGCGCGTCTTTCGGGCGCGGTGAGCATTGGCCTGTCACCTACGATTGCCTCGGTGCTGGGCCTGCCGCTGATGCAGGCCATGCGCGAGCGCTACCCCGCTGTGCATCTGCACATGGTCTCGGCCCTGTCTGGCCACCTTGCCAGCCTGCTCAATGCGCGCCAGCTGGATCTGGCCATTTTGTTCGACGCCCAGGGCGCACGCCGCTGGAGCGTCATGCCGCTGCTGGAAGAAAAACTGTTTCTGATCCAGTCCCGGCACAAGCCCGTGTGCAAGCCCACACCTGCCAAGACACTGGCGGATCTGGAAAGCGTGCCCCTGATTCTTCCTTCGTGCAGCCACGGCTTGCGCAACGCCATCGTCACCGCCGCCCGGCAGTCCGGCGTGCAGCTGGATATTGCGCTGGAAATTGATGGCCTGCCGCTGCTCATGGAAGCCGTCAAAGCCGGTATGGGCGCTACCGTACAGCCATGGTCTGCCGTCAAACTGCACCCCGATGCCGAGGCGCATTTTCAGTGGTCAGAAATCTGCCATACCGAAGTGCGCCGCCCCGCCACGCTGTGCAGTCTGTCGGAAGATGAACTCTCACCCGCCGCCCTGGCCGCACGGGTGGTGCTGCTGGACTGTGTGCGGCAGCTGGTGGGGAGTGGGGCTTGGGCGGGGGCGACGTTGGTGGGGTGACTTGACCACGATAGAAGCTGCACAGACTGGTACTGACCTGGCAAGATAGTGCCATGGTGCAAAGCAATCAAAACAGCGATTGGACAAACGAAGAAATTACCGCCGTGGTTTGCTCTTATCTCGACATGTTGTCGTTGGAGCTGGCTGGACAGCGGTACAGCAAGACGGACTTTCGTAACTTGCTGCTTGAACAACTTCAAGGCAAACGCTCGAAAGGCTCCATCGAGTTCAAGCACTGCAACATCAGTGCAGTGATGGCTGTACTTGGATACCCATCGATTCAAGGCTACAAGCCGCGATCTAATTTTCAAAAGAGTTTGGTGGACGAAGTTATCCAACAGGTCAACAGATACTCTTCTTTAGATCAGATTGTTCAATCGGCGGTGACGCAGCCGGCACAGGTGCCATTGCTGCTCAGTTTTGATGACATCTCTCAGGATGCGCCGCAAAAAAGTCTCCGTGTCGCTGAACCTTTGGCGCAGTATGTGGCCGTACATCCTTCCAAGCGTGACTTCCTCGCGCAAGAAGCACGTAACCAGTCTTTGGGGTTAGCTGGTGAGCGTTTTGTGGTTGCTTATGAGCGTTGGAAGTTGGAGCAGCACGGCTTACATGGATTGGTGAAAAAAGTGGAGCATGTTTCGCAAACGCAAGGTGATGGTTTGGGGTTTGATGTTCGGTCTTTCGATCTAGGTGGCCGTGAGCAACTGATTGAGGTGAAGACCACCAGCTTTGCCAAAGAAACACCATTTTTCTTGACCCACAACGAACTCCAAGTTTCACAAGCAGAGCCCAAAAAGTACCACCTTCGCCGGGTGTATAGCTTTCGTACCCAACCCCGTTTCTTCACATTGCAAGGCGATATCAGCCAGCACTGCTGTTTGGATCCAGTGACTTATCGCGCCAGTTTCTAGCAGGGCTTTTTAGCTGCTACTGATGCCTTATCAAGGGAGGCCCCCATCCCTGCCCTTCCCCCCGCGGGGGAGGGGAAAGAAGCCCCCCACCCCAGCTCTCTCCCGCAAGCGGGAGAGGGAGTGACTGAAAAATCCATAGCTGTCAGCGCTTGATGCATGAGCGCTAGAGCCATATTTCATTAAGCATCCATCGGCTGGTGCTCCACCCACTCCCTTCTACCTGCGCCGAGGCGAGCACCGCAGGTTGCCCGTAGCGAATGCGCAGGGACGCAGGTAGCAGGGTGCCCTTTGCTTTGCCTACTTTGCTTCGGCCGGCGATCCGGTGGGCAAGCAAAGGAAAGTAGGTCGGCTGTCGGGCCGAGACCCGATTCCCTTGCTGGAAGGAGGCACACCGTTTTTCTGTGGCACATCCATGGATTGCTCCGAAAGCCATCACAAAAACTGATACCCCTATCCCATAACAGACCTGCCTAGTTGTCAGTGCGCTTCCTACAGTCGAACTCCCCTACGAGTGAGATAGCAAGGAGAGTTTCATGGACACCGATGTCTTGGTCATCGGTGGCGGTAATGCTGCCCTGTGCGCTGCCCTGATGGCGCGCGAAGCGGGGGCACGCGTGCTGCTGCTGGAGTCCGCACCGCGCGCATGGCGCGGCGGCAACTCCGCCCACACCCGCAACCTGCGCTGCATGCATGATGCACCGCAGGATGTACTGGTTGATGCCTACCCCGAAGAGGAATACTGGCAAGACCTGCTCAAAGTAACCGGCGGCATCACCAACGAACATCTGGCACGACTGGTGATTCGTGCGTCTTCCACCTGCCGCAACTGGATGCGCAAGCACGGCGTGCACTTTCAGCCGCCACTGTCGGGCGCGCTGCATGTGGCGCGTACCAATGCGTTTTTCATGGGCGGCGGCAAGGCCCTGGTCAATGCCTACTTCCGCAGTGCCGAGGCGCTGGGTGTAGAGGTGCGCTACGAATCACCCGTGGACCGGCTGGAAATCGTCAACGGTGAATTCAAGGCTGCCTATGTGAAGGGTCAGCGCATTACGGCCAAGAGCTGTGTACTGGCGGCAGGCGGTTTTGAGTCCAACCGCGAATGGCTGCGCGAGGCCTGGGGCCAGAACGAGCGTGGTGAGTGGCCTGCGGACAACTTCATCATCCGTGGCACGGCCTACAACCAGGGCGTGCTGCTCAAGCACATGCTGAACGAGCACCAGGCCGATGGTCTGGGCGACCCCACACAGGCCCATATGGTGGCCATTGATGCTCGTGCGCCGCTGTATGACGGCGGCATCTGCACGCGCATTGACTGCGTGTCGCTGGGCGTGGTGGTCAACCGCGAGGCCAAGCGTTTCTACGACGAGGGCGAAGACTTCTGGCCCAAGCGCTACGCCATCTGGGGCCGCCTGGTGGCACAGCAGCCGGGGCAGATTGCGTATTCGATCATCGACAGCAAGGCCATTGGCCGCTTTATGCCGCCGGTGTTCCCTGGCGTGAAGGCCGACAGCCTGCCCGAGCTGGCACAAAAGCTGGGGCTGGATGTGGACACCTTCATGCGCACGCTCAACGCCTACAACGGCGCCTGCAAGGTGGGCAAGTTTGACCACACGGCGCTGGACGACTGCCACACCGAAGGCGTGACACCTGCCAAGACGCACTGGGCGCGCCCCATCGACACAGCACCGTTTTACGGCTACGCCCTGCGCCCTGGCGTGACCTTTACCTATCTGGGCCTGAAGGTGGACGACACCGCCGCCGTGCGCTTTAACGACCAGCCCAGCCGCAACCTATTTGTAGCGGGCGAAATGATGGCGGGCAATGTGCTGGGCAAGGGCTATACCGCTGGCGTGGGCATGTCGATTGGTACGGCCTTTGGCCGCATTGCGGGCCGCAACGCTGCACTGGCTGCGGCAGGAAAAGACGCCGAACACGGCGCTGTGAAGGATGAGGTCTAAGCCATGAGCATGCAATCGTTTGAACAGCTGGGCCAACAGGCCCGGGCACTGGCTGGTGGCAGCACTGGCAAGGTGATTCCCATTGTTCCTGCGCAGCAGCTGTCTGCCGCTGAAGGTGAAGTAGCACGCGTGATGCAGATCTGCAATGCCTGCCGCTACTGCGAAGGTTTTTGCGCCGTCTTCCCTGCCATGACGCGCCGTCTGGAGTTTGGCAAGGCAGATGTGAACTACCTGGCCAACCTGTGCCACAACTGCGGGGCCTGCCTGCACGCCTGCCAGTATGCGCCGCCGCATGCGTTTGGCATCAACATCCCCAAGGCCATGGCCGAGGTGCGTGGCCAGACCTATGCCGACTACGCCTGGCCGCCTGCGCTGGGCAAGCTCTACCAGCGCAATGGGCTGACGCTGTCACTGGCACTGGTGGCAGCGCTGACGCTGTTCCTGGTGCTGGCTGCGCTGCGTGAAGGCGGCCTGGAAGCGCTGTGGGGCGCCAAGCTCGGCGGTGACTTCTACAACCTGTTCCCGCACAACCTGCTGGTGGGCATGTTTGCGCCGGTGTTCCTGTTTGTGGTGTTTGCGCTGTTCATGGGCGTGCGCCGTTTCTGGAAAGACGTGAAACCCGCTACCAGCGGTGTGGATGTGAGCGGTGCTGCCGCTACGGAAGCCACGGGCGATGTGCTGCGCCTGAAGTATCTGGATGGCGGCCACGGTGACGGCTGCCACAACGAAGACGATGCCTACACCCTCAAGCGCCGCCGCTATCACCACCTGACCTTCTACGGCTTCATGCTGTGCTTTGCCGCCACGGCTGTGGCCACGGTCTACCACTACGTCTTTGGCTGGGAAGCGCCGTATGACCTGCCCAGCCTGCCCAAGATTCTGGGTGGGGTAGGGGGGCTGAGCCTGATGCTGGGTACTGCGGGCCTGTGGCATCTGAACCGTACACGCCACCCTCTGCATGGCGATGCCAAGCAAAAGCCGATGGACCTGGGCTTTATTGCCCTGCTGTTCCTCGTCGCTGCCAGTGGCCTGGCGCTGTGGCTGGGCCGTGCCACGCCTGCGCTGGCACTGCTGCTGTGTCTGCATCTGGGCGCAGTGATGGCGCTGTTCCTCACCTTGCCCTACGGCAAGTTTGCCCACGGCGTGTTCCGCACGGCAGCGCTGCTGCGCTTCAACACAGAAAAGCGGCAGCCCAACCCTGTGGGCCTGGGCGCTGACTGATCCTCACCTCGCAAGCATCGCAAATATATAAGGAGACCTTCGATGAAAAAACGTACGTTCATGCAGGCTGCCGTTCTGGCGGCTACGTCCCTGGCCTGGGGCAGCCACACCCTGGCACAGGACTTCCCACCCAAGAAGCCCATCACCATGGTGGTCGGTTTTGCCGCAGGGGGTGCAGCCGATGCGGCCGCACGCATGATTGCCAAAAAGCTGGGGGACAACATTGGCCAGTCGGTCATCGTCGAAAACCGTGGTGGTGCGGGTGGCAATATCGCCCACGGTCAAGTAGCCAATGGCCCGACCGATGGCTCCATGATTCTGTTTGGCTCCATTGGCCCGCTGGCCATTGCGCCGCATCTGATGAAGCTCAACTACGACCCGCTCAAGGATCTGGCGCCTATCTCGGGCGGGGTGAACTTCCCCAACCTGCTGGTGGTGCACAAAGGTGCTGGCATCAACAACCTGGAGGAGTTTGTGGCTCAGGCCAAGAAGGCTCCCGGCAAGCTGGACTTTGCCTCTACCGGAGCGGGCTCGGCATCTCACCTGGCCGGTGAGCTGCTGAACCAGCGTGCAGGCATTGACACCGTGCACGTTCCCTACAAAGGGGGCGGCCCTGCCATGCAGGACCTGCTGGGTGAGCGCATTACCAGCTACTTTGCTGCACCTCCTACGGCCATGCCCCAGGTGGAAGCTGGCAAGCTGATTCCGCTGGCAACCACCGGCCTGACACGCCCCAGCTACATGCCCAATATTCCGACCGTGGCAGAAGCTGGCTACCCCGGCTTTGAGGCGCTGAACTGGTATGCCTTTGTGGCCGCTGCCAAGACACCAGAGCCGATTCTGGAGCGCTGGAACCAGGAGATCGTCAAGGCACTGAACGATCCTGAAGTCTCCAAAATGCTGCTGGATTACGGCCTGACCCCCCAGCCTTCCACCCGCCAGGAGCTGGCCGAGTTCATCCAGAAAGAATATGTGCAATGGGGTGAGGTGGTGAAGCAAGGCAACTTGCAGGGCAACTGATGCCTGCACATGTGGTTGGACGTTTTCCTTCTTTGATGCCACCTTCGGGTGGCTTTTTTCGTCAGAAACCTGTGCGCGGCGCTTTTTTGCCAAGCCAGCGACAATACGCAGCCTGCCCTGCCTGATGCGCCGGGCTTTTGTTTTGCGGCGCTGCGCCGCCTTGCTGGCCTGCTTACTTCCCATGACTGCTACCGCCCCACGTGTGCTGTCGCTCATCCCGCCGATGACGCAGCTCAATACGCCTTATCCTTCTGCGCCCTATCTGACGGGCTTTCTGCGCTCACGCGGCGTGGATGCAGTGCAGGAAGACCTGGCGCTGGCGCTGGTGCTCAAGCTGCTGTCCAGAGAGGGGCTGGAGCAGATCATTGAACTGGTGCAGGCGCAGTACGACGAAGACCCGGAACGCCTGTTCAGCCCCGCCGTGCAAAGCTTCATGGCCCAGCGCGACCGCTATCTGGCGACCATCAACCGCGTGATTGCCTTCCTGCAAGGCAAGGACAGCACGCTGAGCCACCGCATCGTCAGCCGCACCTGGCTGCCCGAAGGCCCACGCTTTGATGCGTTGGAGCATTACATCGACGATGGCTCTGGCGACCCCATCGGCTGGGCCTTTGGTGCTCTGGGCCAGCAAGACCGCGCCAAGCACTACGCCACGCTGTATCTGAACGATCTGGCCGATGTGATTCGTGACGCGGCCGACCCGCGCTTTGAGTTTGTGCGCTATGCCGAGTCGCTCTCGGGCAACCAGCCCACGTTTGACCCGCTGGCCGAGGCACTGGCTGCCGAGCCCACGCTGGTGGATGAAGTGCTGATGGAGCTGACGCGCAAGGCCATCTGGCGCCACCGCCCCACTGTGGTGTTGCTCTCTACGCCATTCCCCGGCTCGGTCTATGCGGCCTTCCGCATTGCGCAGATCATCAAGGCCGAGTTTCCGCACATCAAGCTGGTGCTGGGCGGCGGCTTTGTGAACACTGAACTGCGTGGCTTGGCCGAGCCGCGCGTGTTTGACTACTTTGACTTTGTCACGCTCGATGCCGGTGAGCGCCCGCTGCTGGCGCTGCTGGAGCACCTGCGTGGCGATCGTGGCCAGTCGCGTCTGGTGCGCACCTTTATTCGCAATGAAGCAGGCGCGGTGCAGTACATCAACATGATGGAGTCTGACATTGCGTTTGCAGAAGTCGGCACCCCCACCTGGGATGGCCTGCCCATTCACGACTACCTGTCGCTGCTGGACATGCTCAACCCCATGCACCGCATGTGGAGCGATGGCCGCTGGAACAAGCTGACCATTGCCCACGGCTGCTACTGGAAAAAATGCAGCTTCTGCGATGTGAGCCTGGACTACATCAGCCGCTACGAAGGCGCGAGCGCGACGGAGCTGGTCAACCGCATTGAAGCCATCGTGCAGGAAACCGGCCAGACCGGCTTTCACTTTGTGGACGAAGCTGCGCCGCCCAAGGCGCTCAAGGCCTTGTCCAAGGAACTGCTGGAGCGCGAGGTAGAAATCAGCTGGTGGGGCAATATCCGCTTTGAAAAGACGTTTACGCCAGAGCTGGCCCAGCTGATGGCCGACAGCGGCTGCATCGCCGTATCGGGCGGGCTGGAAGTGGCCTCTGACCGCCTGCTCAACCTGATGAAAAAAGGCGTGAGCGTAGAGCAGGTGGCCCGCGTGACCAAGGCGCTGACCGATGCTGGCATTCTGGTGCACGCTTATCTGATGTATGGCTTTCCCACGCAGACCGTGCAGGACACCGTGGACGCGCTGGAGTATGTGCGCCAGCTGTTTGAAAACGGCTGCATCCAGAGCGGCTTTTTCCACCGCTTTGCCTGCACCGTGCACTCACCCGTGGGCCAGCACCCTGCCGAATACGGCGTCATCCTGCCCGAGCTGCCACCCGCCACCTTTGCGCGCAATGACATTCCCTTTATTGACCCCGCAGGCGTCGATCACGACAAGCTGGGCGTGGTGCTCAAGAAAGCCATCTACAACTACATGCACGGCATTGGTGTGGAAGAAGACGTGCGCAACTGGTTTGACTTCAAGGTGCCCAAGCCCACTGTGCCACGCAACAAGATTGCCAAAGCACTGGCGGCCAAGGGCTGGTAATTAACTAAAAAAATAGCTGTCAGCGCTGGTGTAATAAGCACTTGCAAGTGTTTTGTATTGCAAAGTGGCTGATATCAAGCGCTAACCGCTCATAAAAACAAAGCCCGCTGATTGCGGGCTTTGTGCTTTTTGGGGCCTTGCAGGCACAAAAAAAATCCCCGCCGAAGCGGGGATAAGCATGATCTTCTTGGCGAAGAGCAAGCGTCTTTCACTGCCTCAAGCCCGCAGCGGCGGGCTGAGAGACCAGCCAGATGCTGACGGGTCTTAGTGGCTGGTTCAGACCTTGGCGATCTGAACCAGCACTGTGCGGTGAAGCTGCTTACTTCTTGCCCAGGTTGTCAGGCAGAGCGTAGGCAATCACGTAGTCGCCCAGGTCCTTGGACTTGGAAGCGCCACCGGCCGAGATCACCACGTACTGCTTGCCAGTTTCAGGCGACTTGTACACCAGAGGTGCGGCCACGGCGGCTACAGGCAGACGTGCCTTCCACACTTCTTCGCCAGTCTTGGAGTCCAGGGCACGCAGGTAGTTGTCCTGTGTACCGGCAAAGAACACCAGGCCCGAAGCGGTCGATGTGGGGCCACCCAGTGTAGGCATACCGATAGGCATGTGCATGCCAGTCTTCACACCCAGAGGGCCTGTGTCTTCCACGGTACCCATAGGCACTTGCCACACGATCTGGCGAGTGTTCAGGTCGATGGCAGTCATCGAACCGAATGGAGGGTTGTTACAAGGCACACCCAGAGGCGATTGCAGGATGTCGATCTTCACACCACCGTAGATACCGGCGATCTGAGGACGGATGGTGCCCATGAAGCCAGGCACTTCGTCGGTCGTAACCTTGTAGTTCTTGGCTTCTTCCTGAGTCACCAGAGACATACGCAAAGGCATGCGCATATCGTTCACGAACATCAGGCCACGCTTTTCGTCGACGGAGATACCACCCCAGTTCATGCCACCCAGCAGGCTAGGCCATTCGATGTAAGGCTTTTCTCCTGGAGGGGTGTAAGGACCCAGGTACAGGGAATCCTTGAACATGATGCGGCAGTACAGCTGGTCGAATGTGGTCATACCCCACATCTTGGTTTCGTCCAGAGGATCGACACCGATGGTAGGCATACCCACGGAGAAAGGTTGTGTAGGAGACAGCTTCTCGCCCACGGCTGCGGGTTCGGTAGGCACAGGACGCTCTTCCACTTCGGTCACAGGCTCACCAGTGCGGCGGTCCAGCACGAAGATGAAGCCCATCTTGGTGGATTGGATCAGTGCAGGCACCTTCTCGCCCTTGTCGTTCTTCATGTCGAACAACACAGGTTGCGATGGGATGTCAAAGTCCCACACGTCGTGGTGCACGGTCTGGAAGACCCACTTGCGCTTACCAGTGGAAGCATCCACGGCAACGATGGCCGAACCGTACTTTTCCTTGGCTTCGTTACGGTCACCACCCCAGTAGTCAGGAGGGCCGTTACCTGTAGGCAGGTAAACCAGGTTCAGTTCCTTGTCGAAGGTAGGCACTGTCCACACGTTAGGTGTTTCCAGTGTATGGCCGTCTGCCTCAGCTTGGTCTGCAGGCTTTTGATTGCCTTCAGCATCTTCGGTACCAACGTCCCACACCCATGCCAGCTTGCCGTTCAGCACGTCGTAAGAACGCACTGCGCCGGAAGGTTCACCGTGCACAATGTCACGCACCCAGCCGCCAACCACTACCTGGTTGTTCATCACAACAGGAGCAGCTGTGGGGTGGTAACGCTTGCTGACTTCGGTGGGGCCCATGCCCTTCTTCAGGTCCACATAGCCGTGGTCACCAAAGTCATCACACAGTTGGCCGTTCTTGGCATCCACTGCGAACAGACGGGCATCCACTGCGGAGACGATGATACGCTGGCGGCATTGCTGCACGTCGGCATACGCTGCCTTCACTTCAGCGGCCAGTGTGTCATCCTTGTCGATGTCGTAGTAACCCACGCCACGGCAAGTCACGTGCTCTTCACTGTGTGCCTTGGGATCGAACTTCCACAGTTCCTTACCAGTGTCGGCATCCAGCGCAGCAATCACGTTCTCGGGAGTGCAGGTGAAAATGCGGTTGCCAATCTGAGTAGGCGTGTTCTCATCCACACCGATGGCAGGGCCGGTGATACGGCGGCCAGTGCGGTAAGTCCAGGCCACTTCCAGCTTGTCCACGTTCTCGGGCGTGATGTCCGAGTAAGGAGCAAAACGGGTACCAGTGCCGCTGCGGCCAAAGAATTCCCAGTCAGCAGGTGCTGCTTCTTCGGCTTGGTTGTTGTGCTCGGAAGCATCAGACAGCGCTTCAGGCTTGAGCACGGTGCCATGGGGGAAGAAGGCTGCAACCAGTGTAGCCAGCAGTGCTGCAAAGAAAGCCCAGCCAAAGCCATTGGCTACGCGGCGGCCGCTTTGTGTCACGCCAGGTGCTGTCGCACCAACCCACAGGCTGCACATCATGATCAGTGCAGGAATCACCAGGCGGGGCAGCAGTTCCCAGTAGCGCAGGCCACCGACTTCACACAGGGCCCAGATGCAGGTCAGCACAAAGATCACTGTCGAAGCAATGATGGCAATGCGCTTGCGCCACTGCAGCAGGCCTGCCAGCACAACGTAAGCCAGACCCGCGATCAGGTAATAGGTCGAACCACCGAGCGACACGAGCTTGATACCACCGTAGATCATGCCCAGTGCCACAAGTAGCACTACCAGCGAAAAGATTACCCTCGCTGCGCTTCCGATGGAGAGACTGCCCTTTTGAGAGCGATCATCATCAGTCATTTTTAAATATCCATTGGTTAAGTTGTCCATGCTTGTTATTTACTGTTTCGATATAAGCAAAGCGTTTTCTGGATGCTTTTCCTCATATCTGTTCATAAATAAACAGGCATGGCATAGCAATGCGCCCACTGAAAAACATCGAGTGGGTACATCGAAAAAAATTCTATGCCTCTGATTTTTGGTGTATAGGGTTTACCCTATATTACCCATTGCGTAATCATGGGATTCTTTGGGAAAGCTTGCGCTAACTTCTTTTGAATTCTTTAGTTTTTCAAATTTTCAGAAATTACTGAAATTTGGAAATTAACAAAACCATGTCTTTAATTTTCTATTTTAGATAGCGCTAACAAATTGCTGGGTATAAAGGCATTTGAAGATTATTTTTAAGCAGGTATTGATTAAAAAAACATCTTCATTTCAAACTATTTAAAAAGTTTGCTGGCATGAAAAATCATGCATAAAAGATTGATTTTTCAAATTTTTATGCGTGAAAGCATCCACGCCACCCTGTTCCTCAAACGCGGTCAATGTGCTGCCGCCTTGTGCCTTTCCGGGCTCTTGGTGGCGATGCAGATGGTGAGGGCACACCTTGTGCAGCCAGCAGGGCTGCGGCTGCAGCTCTTGAAATGCCGCGGCTCTGTTGTAAAAGCTGCTAGCACAAATTTATGAATCTTGCAAAGCGCTATTTCCCAGCTCATTTTTCCAGAGCATTTAGCGCCTTGCTTTCTGGGTTCAACACAGAAACTTCCTCAAAGTTCCCGTATTTCAAGCGTTGGCTACTATCAAAAGATGAGCTTGGTGTGTAAAAAACCGTCGCATACAGAGGGTGTCGAGATGGGTATGTGCTCGTGAAGCCCTGTGCGGAATGGCTCATCCAGACGCCAAGAACTGGTGGCGGGTCAGCACACGGCTTGCCTTTGGGGTGCTCTTTGGCAGGGCGTTCCTTGCCATGCGTCACGCAACACCCGTCCCTATCTCCATAGACTGGGCTGCTGCACAGACATACCAAGACAATGCGCCCCCAGGCAATCTTGGTCGCACCCTATGGCTCCATCAATTCCCAAGGCAGACATCAGCAGGCACGGCATTTCGTCAAGCGCAAGCATGCAGACCGGCGAGCTGGCTCCGTTGCCGGGTTAAGCACTTGAGAGTGCTATTGCCCAGAGAGTGGGGGGGCTGCTGCAGGCAGCTGCTGATGCGGGCCGTGCATGTGAGCAAGCATGCTATTGCTTTCAAGCATGAAAAATCTGTAAATATGAAAAATCAAGCTCGATTTATTCTTTTTTATTTTCATGTGTGCATGAATATTTACTAAACAAGGGTTTACACAGCGGGAATTTGCAATAAATATTCACCTGTTCGCACCTACAGTGATTGCTGCCAGATCACTGATGGCGACAAGCAATGGCTGGCCTGTCTGCACCCTCAAGGGCTGGCGTCACTCAGGGTGCAAGCACAGCGCTGTTGCACCTATGCTGAGATACGGCGCATTCCATCGCACGGCGCCATCCACACCGAGGAGTTTGGACGTATGAAGCTGGATCAAAACCTGCGCGCAAAGCTGCTGCCCGACCTGCCGGACTGGACGTTCAAGGACGAGCGCGGCGGTCTGATCGCGCGCGACTTTGTGTTTCATGACTTTGCCCAGGCCTTCGCTTTCATGGCCCAGGTTGCCCTGTATGCGGAAAAGCACAACCACCATCCGGAGTGGTTCAACGTCTACCACCGCGTGTCGGTCACGCTGACTACACATGATGTGGATGGTCTGTCGATCAAGGACATCGAAATGGCGCAGCACATGGACCGCATCGCGCAGGCCCTGCAGCAGCAGACGCTGTGACATGGAGGAGGCCCTATGCTGCAGCAACACCAAGCAAGCACCAAGCACGGCCTGGCCGCAGGCGCAGATCACCAGCCTGAGCGCCCCGACTGGACCACGGACCAGAACTGGAGTGCCTACACCGCGCAGGAGCATGGCATCTGGAAGACCTTGTTCGAGCGGCAAAGCAGGCTGCTGCCCGGCCGGGCGTGTGACGAATTCATGCGTGGCCTGCAGGACTTGCCCATTGGCCCGGAGCAGATTCCGAACTTTGAGGCACTGTCTGAAAAGCTCATGCAGCGCACGGGCTGGCAGGTCGTGGCCGTGCCCGGTCTGGTGCCAGACGATGTGTTTTTTGATCACCTGGCCAACCGCCGCTTTCCGGCAGGCCATTTCATCCGCAAACCGCATGAGCTGGACTATCTGGAAGAGCCCGACGTCTTTCATGACGTATTCGGCCATGTGCCCATGCTCATGAACCCGGTCATGGCGGACTACCTGCAGGCATACGGTCAGGGCGGCCTGCGCGCCAAGGCGCTGGGCGCGCTCGATAACCTGGCCCGGGTCTACTGGTACACCGTAGAGTTTGGCCTGGTGCAGCAGGCAGACGGGCTGCGCATCTATGGCGCAGGCATTGCTTCTTCGCCTGCAGAAACTGTTTTTTCAGTGGAAGACACTTCCCCCAACCGCATTCAGTTTGAACTGGAGCGCGTGATGCGCACCCACTACCGCATCGACGACTTTCAGGAAACCTACTTCGTGCTGCAGCACTTTGACGATTTGCTCAATCTTGCGAACATCGACTTTGCGCCGGTGTATGCGCGCGTAGCCCATGCACCCTGCTACGAGCCGGGCGATGTGCTGCCATCTGACAAGCTGCTGCACCGTGGCACAGGCCGCTATCACCAGCATCCAACGCACAAGGGAAAGCAATGACCACCAAAACCGTTTTGATTACAGGTGCCGCTGGCCAGCTAGGGCAGGCCGTTGCCGCACGTTTTCGGCAGGATGGCCTGCGTCTGATTCTGGCTGACCGCAATGAACAGGCACTCGAACAAGTGTTTGGCGAGCGCGACAATGAAATACTGCTGCCTGTAGACCTGCTCAAGCGCGAACAGGTGGCCAGCGAAATCGTCTGGGCACAGTCACGCTTTGGCAGCATCGATGTGTGCTGCCATATCGCCGGCGGCTTTCGCATGGGCGAGGCGGTGCACACCACGTCTGACGCCACCTGGCATTTTCTGATGGACCTTAACGCCAAAGCCCTGCTGCACGTGGCTGCCGCCGTCATCCCCGGCATGTGCCAGCAACAGCGCGGCAGCTTTGTCACCGTGGGTGCAGGGGCGGCCCTGAAGGGCGGTGCCCACATGGGCGCCTACAGCGCCTCCAAGAGCGCCCTGATCCGGCTGACCGAAGCCATGTCCGCCGAACTCAAGCACCAGGGCATCAACGTGAACTGCGTGCTGCCCTCCATCATCGACACCCCGGACAACCGCGCCGCCATGCCCGATGCCGACCCCGCGCAGTGGGTCAAGCCCCAGGCGCTGGCCGAGGTGATCGCCTTCCTCACTTCGGACGGCGCAAGCGCCGTCCACGGCGCGGCGATTCCGGTGTGTGGGTTGGTGTGAGGGGAGATGCCCACTTTCCTCTGTTGGGTAAGGTGGGGGCACAGGCTTCCTGTGCAGGAGTCATGGTCGCAAAGTCTGCAGACGTTGGACTCGGTGTTTGGCAATCAGGCACTGCAAACTGCCGATGGCTGGAGATTGGATTGGGTAGGGCAGATTACTGTCGCTCGCACATTCCAAGTGCAGCCACAAGCTTGTCTCTGAGTGCAGGCATGTCCTTCTGGATGACGGCCAAGACAATCTCATATTGGATTCCGTCATAGCCATGGCTGATTTTTGAGCGCATACTCCACCAGCCAGAAGCATTCAGCGCATGCTGTTCCACCAACTCTGGGTTGGCTGTCTGTGCATTGTGAAGGCATTGCCCAACGACTTCTATGCAGCGAACCAATGCGTCGCGTAGCATGTTGACTTCGATGGCGTCATCGTCTTCATCGCAAAGCCTGTCTTGCATCTCTGGTGATGCGCTGCTCAGGTATTGGCTGGCCATATCGATGCGCTTGATGGCATCTTGCAGATAGTCAGACAGTCTCTCTGGCTTGACAGGATCCTTGCTCACAGTGCCACTGCCTTTTGCACCACGGAATCGCGCCATTTCTTGGGGAGGCTGCGAGGGGTGTTTACATCGAATTGAACGCCAATTTCCTGGCTGAGCTCTCTCTGCATATTGACCAAATCGAGCAAGCTGCCGCCAGGCATCATGTCGATCAAGAGATCCACATCACTGGCTTCACCTTGCGTGCCTGATGCAACTGATCCGAACACGCGCGGATTGGCACCCTTGTGGCGCGCCACGATTGCGCGTATACGCTCTCTTTGGCTGAGTAGTTGGCGGTAAGTTGTCATGCTCAACCTCCTTGTGGCCATTCTTGCAGTCTATGGATTCTCGGGCAATAGGACGTGGCTCATCAAACCAGCAGTCTTTGTACGGCGGAATTGCCGATGAAACGTTGGCTGAAATAAAAAAAGCCAAGTGAAATCAATCACTTGGCTTTTATATTTGGCGGAGGCTGTGAGATTCGAACTCACGGAAGGATCACTCCTTCGGCAGTTTTCAAGTTTCCCGTACCCGAACTTTACGTTGATTTAAGCTGCTATTGTAAGCCTTGCGCACCTTTATGGGTCAATGACTTGCGGCCGCTTTTTGTTTTGTGGAACTTGTCGTAACTTTATACGGAGCGCTTACGAACTGCTTATGAGCGCCTGAAAAGATGCGGCCGGCGACTGCGCCAACAGTCCCGACCGCGTGGCCCGTCCCTTATTCGACAAGGAACCGACATGACGATAGTAACCACAACCGCCCAAGTCAGCGAGGTGCAGCATGCCTAAGCTGACGAAGACCTACATCGACAGGCTCACCGCGCCAGCCGACAAAGAGGCGTTCCACTGGGACACCGAGATCAAGGGCTTTGGTCTGCGCGTCACCCCTACCGGCAAGATCACCTACATCGTGCAAGGGCGTGTCAATGGCAGTTCGCCCCGCATCAGCATCGGCCCGCATGGTGTTTTCACAGTGGATCAAGCCCGCGAGGTGGCCCGCGAACATCTGCGCAGCATGCGCATGGGCATCGACCCCCGCGCCATCGCCAAGAAGGAAGCAGCCCAGCGCGTAACCCTCCGCGACGTTGCCGACGCCTACAAGCGTGACCGCCCGCTGAAGGACAGCAGCAAGGCCGAGATTGAACGCCATGTGACCACGACCTTTGAGGCATGGCTCAAGAAGCCGCTCAAGGACATCACGCGCGAGATGGTCACGAAGCGCTTCAACGAGGTCAAGGCCAAGGGCACGCGCGGCGACGGGCCAGCCCCTGCCCAAGCTAACCAATCAATGGCGGTGCTTCGCGCCTTGTTCAATTACGCCATCCGCGAATACCGCGAGCCGGACGGCGCACCTGTGCTGACGGATAACCCCGTCGATGTTCTCTATAAGAAGTGGGTGCCGCTCAAGCCCCGCACCAGCCGCGTGCCGGATAACAAGGTCGGCGCGGTGTGGTCATACCTCACCAAGGCGCGGGAGCAGGCCTACAACCGTGACACGCTGGCAAGCCTCGATCTTGTGATGCTGCTTTTGCTCACTGGCTTGCGCATCGGGGAATGCAGCGAACTGACATGGGATCGGGTCAATCTTGAGGAAGGCTGGATTCACATACCCGACCCGAAGAACAGCAACCCCGTATGGCTGCCGCTATCCACGCAGGCGGTGCAGTTGCTGACCACGCGCCAGCGCGTCAAGGGTAGCCCGTTCGTGTTCTCGTCCTGGGGCAAGGCTGGGCACATCAAAGACCCGCGCGACACCATAAAGAAGGTCAGCGAGGTTGCGGGGACGAAGATCACGCCGCACGACCTGCGCCGCACCTACACCACGATAGGCGTCGCGTCGGTGGGCATCGACTTGCACAAGGTCGAATTGCTGACGAACCATGTACCCAAGGGCGTTACAGCGCGCCACTACCTTGAGACTTCGCACCTCCAATATCTCAAGCCCGAGACGCAACGTATCTCCGACTGGATTGAGCAGCAGGCAGCAGCGCTAAACGACTGTTCAGAAAGCTAAACAGTTAAAAATATCAAACACTTAGCGTAAAGCTGCGTTATAGTTACGCCAACTTGGCCAGCCCCGTGCAACGCGGGGCGGCTCGGTGCCGGAGACAGGGCACCTAAATATCTGTCTCCGTTAGCCGGTGGAGCAAGAGTAACCAGCCTCCCAGGACCCGGACACCCCATCCCGTCGGGCAGGTGACAACATAAATGACGGCAAGCATTCGCCTTGCCTGACGCTTCCTATTGCATGCGCTGGCAAGGCTCAGTCTGAGGACTACTTGCCATGACCACGCTTTCTGCGCTCGACCCGAACCTGCGCACCAACGACGAAACCGCCGCCCTTCTCGGCATCAAGCCCAACACGCTCGAAATCTGGCGCTCGACGAAGGGCAAAGGACCGAAGTTCATCAAGTACGGGGACTCGAAGCAGGCACCGATTCGTTATCACATTGACGACATCACGGCTTGGCTTGAGTCCCGCAAGTTCTCCAGTACCAGCGCCTACGCGCCGAACGCCAAACAAGCTGTTTGACGGTCATGGCGACGAAAACCCAATGCAGCCGCGCAACTTGCCGACCCCGCACACCCGCTGATAAGCCCTGCGTAACTCCATCAAGAAAAAAGCTCGCGGGTCAGGCGAGCTTTGAAGAGGTACAACCATGATGAACGAACACACTGTAGGACAGCCGCCGCAGGTCATACAAGATGAAATGCTGCTACTGCAAAACAGCGCGGGGGCGACGCTGCCACCGGGCCAAGGGGGTAGCACTGGCGGGGTGCCGATCTCGGCCCCAGCGCCCGCACAGCCACCCGCATGGTTGCAGCAAGCCGCGGAGCGCAACCCGCATCTCACCCCCGAGGTGGCGCACGCGCAAGCAGAGGCCGAGCGTGTGAAGGGGCTGGCCGATTTCGCGCGCGAGTCGAACAAGGTCGAGGAAACGAAGCTCAAGCAAGAGGAGGTGAAGCTCAAGCGCGACATGCTCAAAAAGGGCTTGGGCATCGAAGACAGCGCGAGCGGTCCTCGCGCACTTGTCGGGCGCACGCTCGGCACCGTGCAGATGCGTGCCATCGACTGGTTATGGACTGGATGGATTCCGAAGGGGTACGTCACGCTTCTTGCAGGCGAGACCGGCGCGGGGAAATCGACGGTGCTGGCGGACGTTACCGCGAGGGTCACCACAGGGGCGCCGTGGCCGGGCGAGTATGAACCGCGCCAGCCGGGCCGCGTCCTATGGCTCGGCAGCGAAGACAGCATCGAGGAAATGACTGCGCCGCGTCTGGTGGCGTGCGGCGGCAACCTAAATCACGTCATAGAGATTCAAGGCGTGACGCAGCAAGGGAAGCGCAACACCTTCTCCATGCAAGATGACCTTGGCGAGATTAGGCGCTGGCTGGCAGCCGCGAGGGATGAAGGGTTTCCATTCGCCATGCTCGTCATTGACCCCGTGACGAGCTACCTACCCGGGCAGAAGTTGCGCAAGGTTGATCTGAACGACGCGGGGCAACTCCGCACCGTCCTTGAGCCGTGGCTGGTGCTCGCGCAGGAGCACAACATCGCAATCGTCTGCGTGACGCACTTCGCCAAGGACACAACGCGCTCAATGCTGCATCGGGTTCTAGGGTCTGCTGCCTTTGCCCAGACGTGCCGGAGCCTGATCGCAATCATTAGCCGCGACGATGATGGCCCCCACGCCAAGGCAATGGTGCAAGTCAAAGTCAATCTGCCAGAGCATCCCGGCGGCGCGTGGAAGTTCAGCACGGTGAAAATCGATATTGCGACTGACCCACGCAACGGCAAGACCATCAGCGCAACCCGCCCGAACTGGGAAGAGCTGGACGGCGCGCTGACTCCGCAGAGCATGGTGGGCAATGCGCGTGGCCCCGTCAGCAAGTACGAGGCGGCTTTTGGCATGTGGCTGAAGGCGCATTTTTTGACCACGCCTGCAACGCCGTGGCAGCCGATCAGCCAAGTGAAGCAAGCAGCGGCATCCGCAAATGTCGTCTCTGAACGCTGGTGGAACGAACACAGCGGCAGCTACATGGACAAGGAGAACGTCGGAGGGATTTGGTACTGCCGCCCGAAGAATCTGTATGCAGAAACTACGTAATGTGGGGAATGTCCGTAGTGTGGGGCCAAGGTGGGGAATGTGGGCACAGGTGCCCCACCGACCACCATGGCCCCACCTTACGGGGTTTCCTTACGCATGCGCGGGCGCGTTGTCGGCGGTCTGCCTGCTGACCCCGTTGAACTTGCGCCAGGCGTAGAACTCGCAGGCCACGTTGTTCTCGTTCCAGCCGTGGTCGGTGGCGGCAGCTTTCGCGTCCTTGATCGTTGCGCCCGGGTGCGCGTCCAGCCATGCCCAGACCGCAGCGCACAACCCGCCATCCTTCGGACGCTTAACGCCGTTCTGCTCGACGCGCTCCACCTTCGGGGCGGCTGCTTTCTTCGCCTTGCTTGTGGTCACCCCCTGCACGGCGACAGCGGGCGCTACAGGCTCGCTTTCGGTAGCGGTCGCCGCTGGGGTACTGGCCGCACCCTGCGTAGCGCTTGCGGGCGGCTGCTTCGCCTTCCAGCCAAAGCGCACCTCGTCGCCGTTCTTATGCACGGTGATCTCTACCAGTTCGGCGGGCACCCCTGCGGCAACACCAGCGCGGCGGGCGTTGTTCCGGTTCGTGTAGGTCTTGGCTTCCATCGTCGTTGCTCCTGTGCGGGTTGTAGATGGGGCAACGCTAAGACGCATCTCCGAGACTCGGCAACGACTTTTTGGATGCACCCGACAGCGCCTGTGATGCCGAACGAATAACGCCCAATTACTTGTTCCCTGTTTGCTCTTGAACTGTAGAGCGTTGTTTTAAATAAATATTCCTTGCGGACCTTCGCTGATATTTCCCAGCATGTAAGCAATGCGTACCAGTTACGCGCCTTTTATCAAAGGAGTTTGCACATGCCTACCGAAATTGATGCCCGTATCACGCCCACGCTGCACCCCGACAATGTCGCAAGCATTGACGGCTTTGACGATCAGACCGCGCCGTATCTCGCGCCGACCATGACCGCGTTCAGCACCGCCTATGAAGGCATTCGTGCTGTCCATGAGGCGCGGGAGAAAGCCAAAACCAATCCGACTTGGAATGAGGCGCATCAGATCATCCACACGGACGACTTCGCGCAAAAGCACCTCGCTCGCATCACCAAGAGTTTCGACGTAACCCGCTCGAACTTGGAGAAGGGCATTGCGATGCTGGAGCAGCAGCTTGCCACCCCCATTGAATCCAAGGCGGCGCAAAGCATCAGCGCCGAGATTCGCGCCTACGCCAAGAACCTGCCTAGCGAGAAGCGGCACGCCTTTATTCAGCAGGCCATTGACGAGGGTGACCACATTTCGGTCGCGGCGCTGCTGGGCGCACCCGCCTACCTGTCCGGCCTCGATGCGAACTTCCAAGCTACATACGTTCGCTTCTGGAACGAGCGCAGCGCGCCCGAGGTTGCCCAGCGCCTTAAGGCAATGAAGGGCGCAAAGCAGATGATCGAAGAGCGCGCGGGACTGGTGTTCAAGGAACTTGAGAAGGCTGTTGGCGCGCCCCCGCACAAGGCCGCCGCTCTTCGGAAAGCCAAGACGGAAGCGGAGCAAGCATTCGTCCTCAAGGACATTGGCCAGTGACCCTTGCTGATTCTCTGCAAACAACAAAGTCTGAGGAAAGAGCCATGGAGAACGCTGAACCGGATTGGCTGACGGCGCACCGTGAGAAACACCCGGAGGACTTTGAGCCTCGCTCGTCACGCCGTGGCGGGTTCAGGCCGGGCGTGAGCGGCAACCCGGCTGGCCGTCCCAAAGGCAGCAAGAACCGGAAGACGTTGCTTGCTGAGGAACTGCAAAAGGATGGTTCCGAACTGGCGCGCGTCATCAAGGAGGCAGCGCTTGCAGGCGACACCAGCGCCATGAACCTGTGGGCGCAACGACTTGAGCCGCCTCTGCGTGCGCGTGCTGCTGCTGTGGAGTTTGAGCTTGACCCTGACAAGCCACTGCACGAGCAGGCCAATCAGGTACTCGTCGCGGTATCCGAGGGGCGCGTCGATCCTGAAACCGGGCGGATGCTGATCGACTGCATCCAGTCGGTTGCGGGCATCCGTGCTGTCGATGAACTGGAAGCGCGCCTTGTCGCGCTGGAGGAAAAGCAATGACCTACAACTTCACGCCGGGAGGCTGGCTGCAACCGAAGCCCGCGCCCCTGATCGACACGCCGCAGGGGCAAGCCGATCTCAAGCTGATTGTCGATACCTGCTATGCCGCCATTTTGAACTGCGACAACCCTGCCGTGCGCTGGCAGGCCGCGCGCCTGTTGCAGAACCTCGGCCCGATGAAAGGAACGCTGCAATGAAGAACCTGCACACCGACCCGCGCGAGAACGCGCCCGTCAAGCACACGGTAACGCCCGACGACCTGCAACAGATGCAGCAGCGCCGAATCGAGGCGCACGCGGCCCGCGAGACCAGCGACGCGCTGAACCTGCTCCGCGCTTTCAAGCTGGGCAAGGCGCTGCGCGAGGCGCGGGAGTAACCACATGAGCATCAGCAGCGACAAGGGCCTGCTCGCCCGCCTCAAGCACTTGGAGCGCTCGCGGGGTGCTACCGACGAGATGCGGGGCTGGGTCAGTGACATGCTCGGCGCTGCCATTGCTGACGGTCGCATGTGCCCTGTCGATGGCCCTGTGGTGCGGCATTGCGTGTTGAACTGGATCGACGACGGCACCGCTGGCGCCGGGACTGCTGGCTGGGGGTTGCTGCGATGAAGCCGAATTTCCAAGGCTTCGTAGAGCCTCGCATGTGGCCGCAGGACGACGGAGCGCGGCGCGAACCCGTGCTTGATGCTGACCACAAGCCGCCGCGCGTGGTGCGCTATGTCGGCTGGCGGAAGTGCATGCGCTGTGGTCAGCTCTTTTGGTCGGAGGACGTGCAACGCTTGCGCCTATGCACCCCGCAACCGAACCGACAAGGATGCAGGAGCAGGCAAGACGACGACGGCATCTGAAAAACCCTGCACCGCCCTTATCGTCGTCAGCGGTGCAGTGGCGCGCAGTCCCGGAGAAGCTGCGCCGTCCCATCGAAAACCGTTGGACGTAAATCAAACGGACTCAGTCAGGAACGGGGCCACTCCTACCCGTGCGACCTGGCCTTCAACGGGTGCCGCTGGCACCCGTTGTCGTTTGTGCGGCTGCGCGAGCGCTGGGGGCGGCAGGGGCGACGATCACCACACCGCCGCCGCTAGGGTACTGGCGAGCACGGCACGCGGCCTGTAGCGGCGCGCATGCCAGCGGGCAAGGAACGACAAACACGGAGTTATTCGGGCTTGCCCGCTAACCGATTGCTGCCCTTGTGGTCAGGTCGGCTCAGGCGGCAGGGCATAAGCACTGCGTAAGACGTGCTACAAGTTCGCCAAAGAAATCGGGTAGCCCTGAGCCGCCATTTCCTTCGCCAGAAGCGGCCCTGCATCCTTTTGCAGGTTGTCCTTGAACGGGATATAGAGCAATCCCTGAATATCGGACGGGCGCTCCATGTTGTCTTGTTGCTTCATGAGAATGGCAACGTTCTTGCGACCGAGCAGCGTGAGCATCATGCCCAGTTCCATCACAACGTTTTGGCGCGCACGGAACGCCTTTTCGTCCTCGTGTCCAGCGCGGTAGCCCTCGTCATCAGGTGTCGCCAGCACTACAGCAAACTTCACCTCTGCCGTGTACTTCTCCAGCTTCTCGATGATGGTCTGCCCCTCCGATGGCAGCTGGTCCAAGATTAGCGGCTCAAGCCTCCAACGGCGCAGCATTGCTTCAAGCTCAGTGCGTGCTGCTGCGTCGTGCCCATAGACGACGAACACCTTGCTGAGCATCGGCTTGGCAGCGGCGCCATTCTGCTGTGCGGGTGCTACAGCAGCTTGTGCAGGCGGCACCCCAAGGCATGCCTTCACGGCATCTTGGTTCTTGCCTTGAACGTTGAAATTGCCTGTGTGGTAGCTGTTGACGATTGCGCCATTCTGCAAGCGGAGCTGCGTGCCCGTGCCATTCGCCAGCGCCGTCTCATTCGCAATCTGGAAGCCACCCGCTTGCAGGCAGGCCTTAATCTCATCAAGGGTCATTGGCGCTCCGTTCTCATTGTTAGCCAAGAATCTCAAGGTAAGGATTCTTGTCGATGATGGCTGCTTGCGATTTCTTCTTGAGGAGTGCAACCAGATCGCCTTGCCGTTGAAGCAGCATCACGAACTCCTGCAACGAGCACAAGAAGATCGTCTTGAGGTTCAGCGCGTTCTTGCATTCAGTCAAGACGGACTCTGTGTAGCCGTTTGTCGCAATGAAGATGCCGTGCGCGTTCGCGCGCATGAACAAGCGGCTGAGGTGTGGGGAGAACTCGCCGATGCCAACCGGCGCATTGAGCCACTTCATCTCCACCAGATGAATGGCCCCGTCCAATTCGATCACGCCATCAATCTGTTCAAGGACGGTGCCGGTATCGGGTGACTTGCGCCGAAAGTCCTCACGGACGTGAATGCCGTAGGCCTTGAACAGGTCGTTCAGCACGGCTTCGAGCAGCTTGCCCCGCTCTTGCGGTTTGTCGTCCATGCCGAACAGGGCGAAAAGTCGCGTGCTGACATCTTCAATCTTGGCGCGCTTCTCAGCCGCTGCCGCTTGCTCGGCGCGTTGACGGGCGAGCGTCTGCTCCCGCTCGGCGTCACGCTCCTGCTTCATGCGCGTGAAAGAGTCCTTGACGTTGACCGTCTTGCCCAACTCGGCCACAAGCCCTTTGGCCTTGAGCCGGTCGGAGTCCCAGCAGGTGTCGAAGTTGTCGAACTCGGTGACGCGCTTGATGATTTCGCGGCGAGGACGTAGCCCGCTATCCCCACGCGCATTCACCTTAGTGAGCACGTTGCGGACAATCTCGAACTTGTTGATGGCGTCACGGTTGCCGCGAACGATGCGAGAGACCTCAGCGAGGTCTTCCGGCGCAACCCCTGCGCCTTGGAGGAACAGAACGACGTCTTGCTTGCTCCGGCACAGCAGCGGAATCGTATCCACCAGCAGATTGAACACCTCGGGAGGATAGTGAAACTGCTCTGCCATCTTGTCGTTGTTCCTTCGTGTGCCTCGCCTAGTGGCTTTTGTGGTTGCGCTTACGTTCTGCTTACGACCCCATTTTTGCGGGTGGCTATTCCACCTGCGGAACTGCTGAATTTTCTACTGCATCTCTCGCACTTTGCATACTGGTCGATGTTGCATAAGTGCTTGTTTTTACTGGCGGAAGCGGTGAGATTCGAACTCACGAACGGTTGCCCGTTGCTGGTTTTCAAGACCAGTGCAATCGACCACTCTGCCACGCTTCCTACAACTGTTTTCAAGACTGCTGGTTTAAACCACTCACCCAAACCTCCGGAAGCTGCGTATTCTACACAAGGATACGGGCTTTCATGGCAGATTTTGCGCGTTGAAAGCAGCGTGAAAAAACCGCCTTCGGAGGAAGGCGGTGTGCAAGGGGCGCTTAGTCTGCGGTTGCGCCGGAGGCCTTGACGGCTTCGCCCCAGCGGTTGATGTCAGCATCGATCAGGGTGCGGAACTCTTCGGTGCTCAGGCTGTAGGCTTCAGCGCCGAGGTTGGAGATCTTCTGCTTGACTTCATCCTGCGCAAGGATGTCTTGCACATAGCCGTTCATGCGTTCGGCCAGTTCCTTGGGCAGGCCCTTGGAGCCGATCATGCCGTACCAGGGCTCGACCTCGAAGTCGGTGTAGCCCAGCTCATGCAGGCTCTTGACGCCGGGGAACTTGGGCGAAGCGTGCTTGCTGGTAATGGCCAGGGCCTTGATCTTGCCGCCGTCGATCTGGGGCTTCAGGGGCACGGGGTTGTCAATGCCGTACTGCACTTCATTGGCCATCAGCGCAATGATCAGCGGGGCCGAGCCCTTGTAGGGGATGTGGGGGGCCTTGGCCTTGACCTGCATGTGGAACATCTCGGCAATCATATGCTGGGGCGAGCCTGCACCGGCAGAGCCGAAGTTCACCTTGTCAGCCTTGATCTGCTCCACCAGCTCTTCCACGGAGTTGATGCCGGAGGTCGCACCTGTCACCAGCAGGAAGGGGGCCTTGGCGATGGGGGTGATGGGGGTCAGGTCAGTGCGTGGGTTGTAGGGCACGCTCTTGTACAGCGTGGGCGAGATGACCACGGGGCTGCTGGAGCCGACCAGGAAGGTGCCACCATCGGGCTTGGCGCGGCTGACGAAGGCGGTGGCGATATTGCCGTTGGCACCGGGCTTGCTTTCAACGATGACGCTGGCGTCGATGCGTTTTTCCAGCTCGAGGGCCACGATGCGCGCCAGCATGTCGCTGGTGCCGCCAGGAGCATAGGGCTGCACCAAGGTGATGGTCTTGGTAGGCCATGGATCTTTCGCGTGGGCCAGGCTGGGCAGTCCTGCAGTCACTGCCAGTGCAGCGGTGGCAGCCAAAACGGTTCTTCTGAACATTTCCACTCCTCGTTGTTGGGGTTATGCCTTGTGGGCAAATCATTAGGCAACGCCTATCTGGATGAGATTCCATTTTGTGAATTGGCGTCTTCCCTTAAATACTAACCCCCAACTCTTTTATAAGAGTGGCTGAAAACTGTGCTTTATGGCAATAAATCATGTGGATATTACGTAGAAATCCACTGATTTTTCAGGCTGCGATTCTGGGTTTTGTTATGCGAAAAATGCTGCAATGCAGCAAGCTCTGATGGGTGTCAGCAACCTGCTGTCTTGTGCATCTGCATGCTGTAGCTTTTATGCGCCTGAGGAGTTGGTCTGGGCAATGAAAAAGACTTTTTTCACGCGCTCATCGACCTCCCAGTGGCCGGTAAAGCCCTCAGGCAGCACGAAGCTGTCGCCCGCTGCGAAGCTGTGGCTGGTGCCGTCTGGGTCTACCACGCGGCAGCGGCCTTCGAGGATGTGGCAGAACTCCACATAGCCTGCGCAGTTGGAGCGAAACGATCCGGCAGTGGCTTCCCATACGCCGCTGCTCAGTTGCTCATTGCTGGCGGTAAAGCTCTCCAGCGTCAGGTAGGTGGTGTTGCCGCTGATGGGGCGGCTGGGCTTGCCGGACTTGGCGCGGGAGAGGTCTTGGGTTTCGATACGAATCAGTTTGGACATGAGTGCTCTGAAAAAAGAAGCTGCTTGCGCAGATAAATAAATGGTTTCAGATATAAAACTATCTGAAATCTATGGATATCAAGCGCAAGCAGCTCTTTTATTGAGAGCTTGGCTTAACGCTTGGGCAAAACATCCAATTCTGCAGCGCTGGGCAGGAAGCTGCCATTCCAGACCGCGTTGACGGGGATGGGGTTCTTCGTGGCGTAGGCCTGTGCGACCTGCTCAGCCATGAGCTGCAGGCGCTCGGGGTTGATCTGGCCAAAGCCTTCCTTGCGTGCACCTTCGCTGTCCACTGCGGTTTCCAGCGTCAACTGCAGGCGTTTGACTTCCAGCGGCACATTGACCAGACCATCCTTGGCTTTCAGCGAGGCAATGGCGGCTTCAGGCTGGGCCACGACTTCCTTGGCCCCCTTGGCAAAGGCCTTGAGGAATGCCCGCAGCGCCTCGGGCTTGTCGGCAATCAGCTGGGGGCTGGCAATGATGACGTTGCCGTACAGCTGCACGCCGTGCGTGGCATAGGGCAGCACCACCACGTCTTCACGCGGGATACCGCGTGCTTCCAGATTGAGCAGGCTGGTGAAGGTGTAGCCGGTGACAGCATCCAGATCGCCGCGTACCAGCATGGTCTCGCGCAGCGGTGGGTCCATGGTGGTCCACTGCACATCGCCTACGCCATTGGCCTGCGCAAAGATGGGGAAGGTGCGGCGGCCAGCGTCAAAAATCGGGGCACCCATCTTCTTGCCAGTCAGATCTGCCGCTTTGGTGATGCCGGACTTCTTCAGCGCCATCACTGAGGCCGGGGTGGTGTTGTAGATCACCATGACGGCCACGGGCTTGATAGGCGCGTCCGGGTTGTTGGCGTGGAACTCCATGAGCGCCGCCATGTCGGCAAAGCCCAGGTCATGCGTGCCGGAGGCTACGCGCTGGATAGCGCCTGCACCTGCGGCAGCTTCCACATTCACATCCAGACCCTCTTCCTTGAAGTAGCCCTTTTGCTCGGGGTGGACGAAGAAGGCGGCCGGGCCTTCAAAGCGCCAGTCCAGCTGGAACTTCAGCGGCGTGTTCTGCGCGGCGGCGTGAGAGAAAGCGGAGCAGGCCAGCAAGGCAGCTGCGGCGGTTTGCAGAAAGTGGCGTTTGCGCATGGGGCTTCACTCAAAGGGTTGGAGATGTCACCTTTGAGCAAAATCAATGCCCGTATTGCATACACACTTGGCATACAAGTTGCGGCACCTGATGCAACGCCAAGAACCGGAATGTTTGCCAATGACAGAAATCGACTTCTCTACCCTGGGTGCCTATGAGCGCTACAAGCTCATGGCCAGCCTGATCGTGCCGCGCCCGATTGCGCTGGTGACCACGCTGGGCGCAGACGGCACCGTCAACGCCGCGCCGTTCAGCATGTTCAACATGGTGGGGGAAGACCCGCCGGTGGTGATGCTGAGCATCAACAAGCTGCAGGACGGCCAGCTCAAGGACACGGCCGCACACATTCTGCGCAGCAAGGAGTTTGTGGTGCACCTGGCAGATGAACCCATTGCCGCCGCCATGCACCGTTGTGGGGACAGACTGCCTGTGCATGAGAGCGAGCTGGCCTACACGGGCCTGAGCATGACCCCCTCGCACAGCGTGCAGGTGCCGCGCATTGCCGAAGCGCCCGCGGCATTTGAGTGCGTGCTGCACGAGGTGATGGAAACGGACAGCCGCTATGTGTTTATTGGCCGCGTGCAATGGCTGGCCGTGCGCGATGGGCTGGTGGACACCGAAAAGTGGCGCGTGAAGTTGCAGGACTACTTTCCCGTAGGCCGGTTTGGCGCCAGCTTTTACGTGACCTGCCGTGAGCGTTTTGCCATCGAGGCCGAGGAAGGCAAGGCCCAGGTCAAGGCTGGCAGTGCCACTACCGCCATTGATGAAATGTGAGCGCCTTGCGCTGGTTTTATCTGGGTTTCAGGATGTTTTCTACCTGAAAACAAGCATTCATCAGCACTGGCAGCTCTTGTTATAAGAGCGCAATAAAAAAAGCCCTTGGCATTGCGCCAAGGGCTTTTTGCTGCAGCAGCAAAGGCTTAGGCCTTGCGTGCAATCGCCTGTGCGGCGGCCAGAGCCGTCATGTTCACCACGCGGCGCACGGTGGCAGAGGGTGTCAGCACGTGGGCCGAAGCGTTGGCGCCCATCAGCATGGGACCAATGGTCGTGCCGTGGCCCGAGGTGGTCTTGAGCACGTTGAACAGAATGTTGGCTGCGTCCAGGTTGGGGCAGATCAGGATGTTGGCTTCGCCGTGCAGCGTGCTGTCAAACACGGTGCGCTCGCGGACCTTCTCGTCCAGGGCTGCGTCGCCATGCATTTCGCCATCGCACTCGATACCGGGGTTGGCAGCAGCAAAGAGGTTGCGCGCTTCGCGCATCTTCAGCGCCGACTTGCGGGTCGAAGAGCCGTAGTTGCTGTGCGACAGGAAAGCCACCTTGGGTGGCAGACCAAAGCGCGCCACTTCGTCTGCAGCCAGCTTGGCGATCTGGGCCAGTTCTTCCGCGCTGGGGTCTTCGTTGATGTAGGTGTCGGCAATGAACAGGGTGCGGTCTTCCAGCATCACGGCGTTCACCGTCGCCATGCGGTCTACACCGGGCTGTACGCCAAACACTTCTTCGATGTGTGCCAGGTGGCGGTCAAAGCGGCCTACCAGGCCTGCCAGCATGGCGTCTGCATCGCCCAGGTGCACCATCAGCGCAGCGATGATGGTGTTGGAGCGGCGCACGGCGGCCTTGGCACCTTCGGTGGTGATGCCTTTGCGGCCCATCAGGCGGTGGTAAGCCTCCCAGTACTGGCGGAAGCGTGGGTCGTCTTCGGGGTTGCACACCTCGTAGTTCACACCGGCTTGCAGGCGCAGACCTGCCTTGGCAATGCGTGCTTCGATCACGGCAGGGCGGCCAATCAGGATGGGCTTGGCCAGTCCTTCTTCCACAGCCACCTGCACGGCGCGCAGCACGCGCTCGTCTTCACCTTCGGCATAGGCCACGCGCTGCAGGCTGGCCTTGGCCGCTGCAAACACGGGGCGCATGATCATGCTGGTCTGGTAGACAAAGCGCGACAGGCTCTCGCGGTAGGCCGCAATGTCTGCAATGGGGCGAGTGGCCACGCCAGACTCGGCAGCAGCCTGTGCCACAGCGGGGGCAATGCGCAGGATCAGGCGGGTGTCAAACGGTGTGGGGATCAGGTAGTCGGGGCCGAACTTCAGCTCCTTGCCCTGGTAGGCGGCGGCGACTTCGTCCGATACGTCCTGCTTGGCCAGTGCGGCGATTTCGCGCACGCAGGCCAGCTTCATGCTTTCCGTGATCTTGGTCGCGCCGCAGTCCAGTGCGCCACGGAAGATGTAGGGGAAGCACAGCACGTTGTTCACCTGGTTCGGATAGTCCGAACGGCCGGTGGCGATGATGCAGTCAGGGCGCACGGCCTTGGCCAGCTCGGGGCGGATTTCTGGCTCTGGGTTGGCCAGCGCCAGGATGATGGGCTTGTCCGCCATGGTCTTGACCATCTCTGCGGTCAGCACGCCGGGGGCCGAGCAGCCCAGGAAGACGTCAGCGCCGTTGACGGCGTCTGCCAGCGTACGCAGGTCGGTGTCTTGCGCGTACTGGGCCTTCGAGGCGTCAAGGCCACCGGGGCGGCCGTTGTAGATCACGCCCTTGGAGTCGCACATGAACACGTTCTTGCGCTGCACGCCCAGGCCCACCATGACGTTCACGCAGGCAATGGCTGCTGCGCCGGCGCCGGAGACGGCCACCTTCACGTCTTCAATCTTCTTGCCTACCAGTTCCAGACCGTTGAGCAGGGCGGCGCTCGAGATGATGGCCGTACCGTGCTGGTCGTCGTGGAAGACGGGGATGTTCATGCGCTTGGAGAGTTCCTGCTCAATGTAGAAGCACTCGGGCGCCTTGATGTCTTCGAGGTTGATGCCGCCCAGCGTGGGCTCCAGCGAGGCGATGATCTCGATCAGCTTGTCAGGATCGCGCTCGTCCAGCTCGATGTCGAACACGTCCACGCCTGCAAACTTCTTGAAGAGACACCCCTTGCCTTCCATCACAGGCTTGCCAGCCAGAGGGCCGATGTCACCCAGACCCAGCACAGCCGTGCCGTTGGTGATCACGCCCACCAGATTGCCACGCGAGGTGTACTCGGCGGCCTTGCTGGGGTCTGCCTGAATGTCCAGGCAGGGGTAGGCCACGCCGGGGGAGTAGGCCAGCGACAGATCGCGCTGGTTGGACAGTGGCTTGGTGGGGGTCACCGAAATCTTGCCCTTGTTGGGGCTTGCGTGGTACTCGCGTGCAGCATCGCGCAGTGCTTGCTCAGCGGTGGACAGAGTTTGTGTCATAACAACAGCAGAGGTCTTATTGAAATTCAGCTAATCCCATTGCTGGGACTGATTGCCTAGAGCTTACCCTAGGTGTAGGTCGTTGCAGGGGTGAACGGTTTGTGCACTGCAATATCAGCATTGCCAGAGTTGCAAAACCCCTGCGGGGTAGGCAGGGGCTTGGCGGCAGGCCCAGGGTACAGGGCCTTTGTGGAGCAAGACGGGATCAGTGAGCGTCTGCTTGGCGAGCGGCCTGGATGACAGCTTCCGTGTCTCCGCGTGCGCCATTGAAAAACACGTTCAACAGCACAGCGGCCATCGAAGCCAACAGGATACCGGATTCAATCAGAGGATGGATAGCGTGTGGCATCCACTGTCGGAAATTGGGTGCCACCAGTGGAATCATGCCAACGCCGATGGAGACGGCAACGATCATGGCATTGTTGCGGTTCTTGATGAAGTCCACGGTTGAAAGGATGCGGATGCCGGTCGCAGCCACCATGCCGAACATCACCAGACCTGCGCCGCCCAGCACCACGGTGGGCAGGGATTCAATCAGCATGGCCATCTTGGGCAGCAGGCCCAGCAGCACCAGAATCACGCCACCGGCTACGCACACCCAGCGGCTCTTGACGCCGGTCACAGCCACCAGACCTACGTTCTGCGAGAAGCTGGTGTAGGGGAAAGTGTTGAAGATGCCGCCAATCAGCGTGCCCAGACCGTCGGTACGCAGACCTCGGGTCAGCTCTGCCTGGCTGATCTTCTTGCCGGTCATGTCAGACAGGGCCAGGAACATACCGGTGGACTCGATCATCACCACGATCATGACCAGCGTCATGGTCAGAATCAGAATGGGGTCAAACACGGGCGCGGCAATTTCAAAGGGCAGCACGATGTTGAACCACTGCGCTTCTGCCACTTTATGAAAGTCCATCAGACCCATGGCAGCCGTGATGACACCGCCCACCACAATGCCCAGCAGCACCGAGATATTGGCGAGGAACCCCTTGCCAAAGCGGGCCACCAGCAAGATGGTCAGCAGCACGGCGGCGGAGATGCCCACGCCGGTCAGGTCTGCGTACTTGGGGTTAGGAATGGTGGGCACGACGGCAAAGCCAGCGGGCACAGGGGGCAGGGCAGAGCCAGGGGCGCCAGCCATGGCCTGGGCTTCGGACAGCCACTTCAGGTGCTCAGGGTTGGGAACCTGGGGCGCTGTAGGGCCTACGGGGTTGCCAAAAATCCAGTTGATGCCCACGCGCATCAGGCTGATGCCAATCACCGTGATGATGGTGCCGGTGACGACAGGTGGGAAAAAGCGCAGCAGGCGGCTGACGATGGGGGCAATCAGGATGGAGACAATGCCTGCTCCAATGACGGAGCCAAAAATCAGCCCCGCCCCGGCATGGCCACCTGTGGACTGCGCCATGGATACCATGGGGCCGACGGCCGCAAAGGTCACGCCCATCATCACGGGCAGTTTGATGCCAAACCACTGTGTGCAGCCCATGGCCTGAATCAGGGTGACGATGCCGCAGACAAACAGGTCGGCTGAAATCAGCATGGCCACCTGTTCGGGGGGCAGGTTCAGGGCGCGGCCCACAATCAGCGGAACGGCGACAGCACCGGCATACATCACGAGTACGTGCTGCAAACCAAGTGCGGTGACACGCCCCAGGGGCAGTTTTTCATCAACAGGATGCACGGTTGTTTGCATGGGAGTCTTCCTTGGAGTCCTGAGAGGTGTGTTTGACCTGGAGCGTTTTGCAGGCATATTGCGCACAAACATCCATACAAAAAGTGTATACAAAGCAATGTGTGGCGACTTCCCTTGGAAAACCCTGTTCAGCCTTGTTTTTCTAGGGGTTTGCCCCTGAAAACTGGCAAATTGGCCCTACAGGCTGGTTTGCAGTTTTGCGGAGCAAAAGCATTTTTTTTAATGCGAAAACTGATCAGGGTCCAAGTACGGGTCTTGCACTGCGGCAAGCAATACTCATGCCCACATGTTTTGCGTCTGTGGTAAAGATAGACCTCTGTCCCCTAAAGAGGCTGTGTGATGAATGCTGTTGCTGTGAGCTTGCGCCCGCTGGAGCGGGAAGATCTGCGCTTTGTGCATTCGCTGGACAACAACGCCAGCGTGATGCGTTACTGGTTTGAAGAGCCGTTCGAGACCTTTGATGAGCTCTCCAGCCTTTATGACCAGCACGTGCATGATCAGGGCGAGCGCCGCTTTATCGTCATGGAAGGCAGTGCGCGCGTGGGGCTGGTGGAACTGGTGGAAATCGACCTGATTCACCGCAGGGCAGAAATCCAGATCATCATCGACCCGAATTTTCAGGGCCGTGGGCTCGCCTCCAGAGCCATGCGGCTGGCGCTGGACTATGGCTTCAAGGTACTGAATCTGCACAAGGTCTATCTGTATGTAGACAAGGTCAATACCAAGGCCGTGCATATCTACAGCAAGCTGGGCTTTATCACCGAGGGTGAGCTGGTGGATGAGTTCTTTGCCAATGGCGAATACCGCACGGCATTGCGCATGTACATGCTGCAGCCGCAGTACCTGCGGCTTGGCAACGCAACATAAGAAAAGCCCCTGTGGCATGGGCCAGCAGGGGCAAGGAAACTGAATGGCAGCGCTGCTGCAAATATCAGGCCATCAGATCAACCAGGCTGCGTGCCACTACCTTGGTGGCGCGGCGCAGATCTTCCAGCACCAGTCGCTCGTCCGAACGCTTGGCGTGACTTTCCAGCACGGTGCGCGGGCCTGCGCCATAGATCACGCCGGGAATGCCGCGCTCTACGTACAGGCGCACATCGGTGTACAGGGGCGTACCCACGGCGGCGGGCTTTTCACCAAACACGGCTTCACCATGCTTCTGGATGGCATCGACCAGCGGCTTGTTACCCGCTAAGGGCGTCATGGCATTGGCCAGTAGCAGGCGTTTGATGTCCGCGCGCACGGCATCGTCGCCCTGATAGCCGTGCTCGGTGTTGAAGTCTTCCACCGCCTTGGCAATGACGGCGCGAATCGAGGCTTCCACTTCTGCGGGGTTTTCTTCAGGAATCATGCGGCGGTCGAGCTTGAGCACCACCTTGCCGGGGATCACATTGGTGTTGGTGCCGCCTTCGATGCGGCCGATGTTGAGGTAAGGGTGCTTGATGCCGGGCACCTTGGACAGCACCTGCTTGTACTTCAGGTTCTCGGCATACAGCGCATTCATGATGGCGACCGCGCCTTGCAGGGCATCCACGCCGGTGTCAGGCACGGCAGCGTGGGCCATCTTGCCGTGCACCGTCACTTCCATCTGCAGGCAGCCGTTGTGTGCGGTCACGACTTCGTAGCTAAAGCCTGCGGCCACCATCAGATCGGGTTGGGTCAGGCCTTTTTTCAGCAGCCAGCCGGGGCCGAGTTCACCACCGAATTCTTCGTCGTAGGTGAAGTGCAGCTCAATATTGCCCTTGGTGGGTTTGGCTACGGCTTCCAGTGCACGCACGGCAAAGGTGAAGGTGGAAAAGTCGCTCTTGCTCACAGCGGCTGCGCGGCCATAGAGCTTGCCATCTTCAATTTCAGCGCCATAGGGGTCTTTGGTCCAGCCCTCGCCGGGGGGGACCACATCACCGTGGGCGTTCAGGGCAATGGTCTTGCCGCCGTCACCATATGGGCGGCGCACGATCAGGTTGGTGATGGACTGCATACCGTAGTCCTTCACCTCCTGCTCGGGCACGACGTGCTTTTCGGCGTCAAAGCCAAACTCAGCAATCAGGTCGGCGGTGCGCTCTGCATGCGGGGCGTTGTTGCCGGGTGGGGTGTCGGTAGGTACCTGCACCAGAGCCTGCAGAAACTGCACCTGCTCGTCAAAGTGGGCATCAATCCACGCATCCAGCGCGGCGTAGGTGGCTTGGCGGTCTTGGGTCATCTCGTGCTCTCGTAGGGATGGTGGATTATTCGGAAGCCAGCTGCTGCAGCACATGGGCAAAAGCATCCACGGCCAGTTGCATGTCGTCGCTGGTGGTGGACTCCAGCGGGTTGTGGCTGATGCCGCTGTTCAGGCCGCGCACGAACAGCATGGCCTGGGGCATGATGTCGTGCAGCTTCATGGCATCGTGCCCTGCGCCGCTGGGCATGCGGTAGACGGGCACACCGAGCGCATCGACGGCCTTTTCCCAGCGGGCCTGCCATGCGGGGGCACTTGGCGCGGCAGAGGCCTGCATGGCCAGCTCCAGCTTGGTTTGCAGACCACGGCGCTGGGCGATTTCCTCGAATTTGGCCAGTACGTCCTTGACCATGGCATCGCGCTGCACATCGGTAGGAGCGCGCAGATCCATGCTGAACTGGCAGCGGCCGGGCACCACGTTGACCGAACCACTGGGTACATGCAGCATGCCCATGGTGGCCACGCTGTCGCCATCCTGTGCGGCGCGTTGCTCCATGTAAAGCGCAAGTTCTGCTGCACCCAGTGCGGCATCGCGGCGGCGGTCCATGGGCGTGGTGCCTGCATGGCTGGCAGTGCCTATGTATTCGGCGATGTAGCGCACGCTGCCGTTGATGGAGGTGACGATGCCCAGCGGAATATCCAGCTCGTTGAGTACCGGGCCCTGCTCAATATGCACTTCGATAAAGCCTAGATACTTGGCTGCATCGCGCTGGAGCTTGGGGATGTCGTCAATGCACAGGCCTGCATGCTGCATGGCTTCGCGCAGGGTGATGCCGTCAGCGTCCTTCTGCTCCAGCCACTCGGGTTTGAAGTCGCCAATCAAGGCGCCAGAGCCCAGGAAGGTGGCCTTGTAGCGCTGGCCTTCTTCTTCCGAGAAGCCAACTACTTCAATGCCAAACGGCAGGCGTTTGCCCTGGCGGTGCAGCTCGCGCACACAGGCCATGGGCACAAAAATCCCTAAGCGCCCGTCGTACTTGCCGCCATTGCGCACGGTGTCGTAATGGCTGCCAGTCAGCAAATAACGTGGAGCCCCCACGCTTGCCACTTCGTGTGCTGCGCTGCCCCCCGAGGGGGCCGCAGCTTGCTTGGGGCGACCCGGCGCTGCGCTGTTGCCACCTTCTTGCGCAGGGTGATAGCGGCCTACCACGTTGCCTACGGCGTCAATTTCCACTTCATCAAAACCGCAGTCACGCATCCAGTGGCTGATGCGCTGGGCACAGGCACGGTGGGCATCAGTGAGATACGTGACAGTGAGCTGGCCTTTTTCGGCGTAGCCGGGCTCGCTGTGCTGGGCCAGCTTTTCCTGCCAGTCCCACACATCGTTGCCCAAGGTGGGCTCGTAGCCAAACTTGTCGTTCAGGCGTATTTCTGCAATGCGGTGGATGTTGCGAATCGCCTCGGCGCGCTCAAAGTCGGGGTGGTTGGAGAGGCGGCGTGCAAAGGTGGCAATGATTTCCTGCTTGCTCAGGCCCGTGCCACGGGGGCCGCGCACGGCCAGGATGAAGGGAAAGCCAAAGCGCGCGTTGTAGTCCGCATTGAGCTGCTGAATCTGCGCAAACTCCTCGGGGGTGCACTGGGTCAGGCCCGCCTTGTTTTGCTCATTGGTGGATTCGGCCGTCAGCGTCTTGGAGACCATGGCCTTGCCTGCCAGTTCCGGGTGGGCGCGGATCAGGTCCAGCTGGGCCTGCACGCCCGCTTTTTCCAGCACTTGCACCATGGCGTATTTCAGATGTGCCAGCGACTTGAACGGGCGCTGGGCCATGGCGGCTTCGGCAATCCAGGGCGAGTGTTCGTACAGGCCATCGAGCAGCTGCACAGCCGTGGCGGTATCGGCGGCGTTGAGTTGTTCCAAAGTCAGAGCCATGGTGCGTCCTATCTAAAAAGAGAGCTGCTAGCGCTTGTGCGGTAAGCGCTAGCAGCCAATTCCATTCACAGAGCTGGTGCGGGAAAGCGCTGTGCCCAGTGGCGAGCAATGTCGATGCGGCGTGCCACCCAGACCTGGTCGTGCTGCTGGATGTAGTCCAGAAAGCGCTGCAGCGCCGTGATGCGGCCGGGGCGGCCCAGCAGGCGGCAGTGCATGCCAATGCTCATCATCTTGGGGGCGTTGTCGCCGTCTTCTGCGCCTTCGGCATACAGGGCGTCGAACGTGTCCTTCATGTACTGGAAGAACGGGTCGGCGTGCGAGTAGCCCTGGGGCAGCGCAAAGCGCATGTCGTTCACATCCAGCGTATAGGGCACGATGAGTTGCTGGTGCTGGCTGCCGTCGGTCTTGCGCACAGTCATCCAGAAAGGCAGATCGTCACCGTAGTAGTCGCTGTCGTAGGTAAAGCGGCCGTTGTCGGCCACAAGACGGTGGGTGTTGGGGCTGTCGCGGCCGGTGTACCAGCCCAGGCCATGGTCACCGTCATGGCCGTACAGCTCACCAAAAATCTCCATGCACTGCGCCATGTGGGCGCGTTCCACTTCTTCTGGCACGCCCTGGTAGTGGATCCATTTCAGGCCATGGCAGGCCACTTCGTGGCCCAGTTCATGGAAGGCCTGCGCCACTTCGCGGTGCTTTTGCAGGGCGGTTGCCACGCCAAATACGGTCAGCGGCAGGCCACGCTTTTCAAACTCACGCAGGATGCGCCACACGCCGGCGCGGCTGCCGTATTCGTAAATGCCTTCCATGCTCATGTGGCGCTCAGGGTAGGCGGCCGGGTTGAACATTTCAGACAGGAACTGCTCGCTGGCAGGGTCGCCGTGCAGCACGCAGTTTTCGCCACCTTCTTCGTAGTTCAGCACAAACTGCACGGCAATACGCGCCTTGCCGGGCCACTGGGGATGGGGCGTGTGGCGGCCATAGCCAATCAGGTCACGGGGGTAGGGAGCGCAGGCGTTATAGGTCATGGTGAGGCATCAGACTTTCAGAGGGTGACGCTGGACAGCGCCATCGACAAATCATTGGTGGGCAGTTCACGGTCAAAGGTCAGGCCTTCTTCCACGTGCTGCAGGTGGTCCTGCATAAGCTGTACGGCCAGTTCTTCATCTTTGGCCGCCAGGGCAGCGACGATGGCTTCGTGCTCTTCGTGCGAGTGTTCGGCGGCGCTGGTGCTCTGGTACATCAGCGTAATCAGCGCGCAGCGCGAGATCAGATCACCCAGCAGCTGGGCCAGCACGGTGTTGCCCATCTGCTCGGCCATGACGACGTGAAAGTCGCCCAGCAGTTCGGTGCGCTGGCCGACGTCATTGCGTTCCATGGCTTTTTTCTCGGCGCTGATGTGGGCCTTCAGCGCCTTGATCTGTCGGGGCGTGACTTGGCGCACAAAGGCGCGGGTCATTTCAGTCTCCAGCATGCGGCGCACGGCAAAGACTTGACGGGCTTCATCGGCTGAAGGTGTGGCGACGAAAGCACCACGTGCAGGGGCCAGCGTGACCAGGCGGTTTTGCGACAGCTGGAACAAAGCTTGCCTGACCAGGGTGCGCGAAACGCCAAAGTGGTCTGCGAGCTTTTGCTCCGCCAGCTTGGTGCCGGGCAGCAACTTGTGCTCGACGATGGCGCGAGTCAGGGCTTCGGCAATGGCACTGGTGGAGGAGGTTTCCATAGGGATCATCATAGATGCGTTTGAGCAAAAATTGTATACACTTTTGGTGAACAAGCGGTTGCGAGGCAGCTGCAGCACATTAAGGAGAAACCCCATGGGCTTGAGTACCCACGTTCTGGACACCATGCACGGCTGCCCTGCAGCAGGCATGGAAGTAAAGCTCTATGCCACCGATGGTGAGCAGGCCACGCTCCTCAAGAGCTTGACGCTGAACCACGATGGCCGCACGGATGCGCCACTGTTTGACAACCACAGCCTCAAGACGGGCACGTACCGCCTGTCATTCAATGTCGCAGGCTACTTCAAAGCAAAAGGCGTGCAACTTCCCGAACCCAATTTCCTGAGCATCGTTCACCTGGATTTCGGTGTGGCCCATGCAGACCAGCACTACCACGTGCCGCTGCTGGTCAGCCCCTGGAGCTACTCTACCTACCGCGGCTCCTGAATCGCCATGCAATAGAAAAAAGAGCAGCTTGCGCTTGTCACTGCTTGGTTTTATGGTGTTTTTTACCTTAAACCCAAGCAGATCAAGCGCAAGATGCTCTCTTATTTGTATCTTCGAAAAGGCTTAGTCGCTGAAGTCGAGCTGGCCTTCGGTCAAGGTGTCGAGCTGAAACTGCCCCGACTTGTGCCACAGCCAGGTGTCGGTATAGGTCACATAGCCCAGCTGCGTGGCGACCGGAAATGGTGCAGCGGCACGCACCATTTGTTCAATCTCTCTGACCACTTCTGGTGCATGGCTGGGTTTGCGCATCCAGTTAAAGCTACGCACTTCGCCCTTGCGGCCCAGATTGACTTCCAGCGTACCCACGGCATACAGCAGTGGTGGCAGTTTGCCCTGGTAGATGTGCTGGGGGTAGCGCTCGTACAGGTGGCCCGCTGCATCCTTGCGGTAGGCGCGTGGCGAGCTGGCGGCAGAGGTCTTGCCTGGTACTGCAGGGCGGCCATCGGGCGTGCGGGGCCGGATGCCGCAGGCAGCCAGCACGGCTGCCATTGCGGTGGCAAGACCACCCCACAGCCAGTGGCGCTTGGTGTTGGTGGACGAAGATGGCGTGTGCTTGTCGGTCATGGTGCAAGCTTATCCTGATCTCAGGAGCCACAGAAGTGGCAAGACTTGTGCTTGCGAAATTGCTGTTTCAGAAGGCTGGTTCATGGTGGAAAACGATTGGGAGGCGCTGCGAGCCTGGGTAGTGCAGGGCCAGGTCTGTCTGGTGGAAGTAACGGCCGTGCAGGGCTCTGCGCCCCGTGCCTGTGGGGCATGGATGGCGGTGTCTGCCCAGGGCGTGATGGGCACGATTGGTGGCGGCCATCTGGAGTGGGAGGCTACGCGTCTGGCGCAGCAGTGGCTGGCCCAAGGTTTGCAGGGTGTGCCACGCAGCCACCGGCTGGCGCTGGGCCCTTCGCTGGGCCAGTGCTGTGGTGGCGTGGTGGAGCTGCGCCTGAGCGCGGTGGATGCGGCGCAGCTGGATGCCACCCGCGAGCGCCTGCAGCCGCAGCGCATGCCCGTGGCGCTGTTTGGTGCCGGTCATGTGGGCCATGCCCTGGTGCACGCGCTGCAGCCGCTGCCGTTTAGCGTGCACTGGGTGGACAGCCGCGACGATATGTTTCCCGCCACAGCGCTGCCGCATGTCTGCTGCGAGCATTCCGAGCCTGTGCAGGACGCCGTGCGCGATCTGTCCGCGCAGTCGCTGGTGCTGGTCATGAGCTTCAGCCATGCCGAGGATCTGGACATCGTCTGCGCCTGCCTGCGCCGCCAGCGCGAGCGTGGAGATCTGCCCTTCATTGGCTTGATCGGCAGCGGCTGCAGCGCGTGCACCAGGGCATGGCCCACATGACCGGCAC